>Ga0307302_10000201_pt1 | contig 26456 bp, 28 predicted proteins | sample ER_DNA_183_FD_194490 | JGI IMG/M metagenome (GOLD analysis project Ga0307302, IMG submission 194490) | Bulk soil microbial communities from the East River watershed near Crested Butte, Colorado, United States - ER_DNA_183 | ecosystem: Environmental > Terrestrial > Soil > Floodplain | place...
TCTGGCCACGCGGTCCTCACAGGCTGTCGCGCTGATCCGCTCGTTGCGTCGAGAGGAGCTTTGGCCGCCAGTGATTCCGACCATGGTCTTGGTCGAGTCACTACAGGCTTGGCCCGGTCGTGACGCAGCGCTGAACCAGTTCATCGGTACGTGCCTGGTCGACGATTCGGTGCCGGTCACCCTCGCTCGTCGTGCTGCCGAGCTCCGTCGTGCAGCCCGGAAAGGATCGGCTGTTGATGCGTTGGTCATGGCGCTGGCTGAGCCGAACGGTGCCGTCCTCACTGGTGATGTGGGTGATCTGCGGGCTCTTGCTGCTCAGACGAAGCAGGTCACTGTGATCGGTGTGTAGTGCCGATCGCACCGTTTCGTACGCTCATCGATCGGTCTGGGCGTCGGAAGCCAAGGACGTGGCAGCTGAGTTCGCTGCCCTCTCAGTCCGTCTGCAAGACCTCGTAGTGTGCGATCCAGGTGTCCTTGAGAAGGTGCTCGTCGTCTGGTGTGATCACTGCCTCCTGCCAGCGCTCACCGGCGAACGCCCGAATCGACTCGACGTCCTCCCAAACCGTGACGTAGAGAAACTCAGACGAGGACGACTCGAGGGGCTTCCCGACATGCTGCGCCACGAGCCCCGACTGTTGCGACATCAGCGGTATTGCCGTGTCGCGGAGAAACGATTCGAACTCACTCTCCTTGCCTGCGTGAATCGTCGGCCTGAAAACCCGAATGATCATGGCATTCTCCTTGCTGAGGCAGCGCTAGCGCGCAAATCCCGATGTTGTGGGTTCTAAGTCCTTTGGAAAGTTGCGGACCTCAGCCTTAGCGGGTCTTGGGGGAGCTCTCCAGCGTCTCGGAAGGGTCGCGCTGAACCACTGGGTCGAGTACTTCGTCGATCTTGGCCAGCAGATCTTCCTCAAGCTTGACCCCGGCGGCTGCGGCGTTGTCGTGAACCTGCTCGGGCCGCGACGCGCCGATGATCGCACTTGAGACGTTGTCGTTCTGGAGCACCCAGGCCACAGCCAGCTGCGCCATGGACAGTCCTGCGTCCTCGGCGAGCGGCGCCAGTTGCTGAACTCGCCTCAGGACGTCATCTCGCATCCACCGCTTGATCGTGTCGGCGCCACCCTTCTCGTCGGTCGCCCGCGAGTCGGTCGGCGGCTGCTCGCCGGGACGGTACTTTCCCGTGAGCACACCCTGGGCGATTGGTGAGAAGACGATCTGCGAGATGCCGAGCGAGACGCAGACGGGTACGACGTCGCCCTCGATCGCTCGCCACAGCATGGAGTACTGCGGTTGGTTGGCGATCAGGTGGATGCCGAGTTCCTCGGCGAGATCGTGGCCGTCCTGGATCTGCTGGGCTGTCCACTCGCTGACCCCGATGTAGAGCGCCTTGCCCATCCGCACGACGTCGGCGAACGCCCGCATGGTTTCATCGAGCGGCGTGTCATAGTCGAAACGATGAGCCTGGTAAATATCGACGTAGTCGGTTTGCAGCCGGGATAGCGAGCCGTTGATCGACTCCATGATGTGCTTGCGGGACAGCCCGACATCGTTGTGCCCTCCCGGCCCCACGGGCCAATAGACCTTGGTGAGAATCTCCAGCGACTCGCGCCGCTCGCCTTTCAGGGCTTCGCCGAGCACTGTCTCGGCCATGGTGTTGGCGTACGCGTCCGCAGTATCAAAGGTGCTAATGCCCGAATCGAGCGCAGCGCGTACGCAGGCCGTCGCTTGATCGTTTTCGACCTGCGAGCCGTGCGTCAACCAGTTGCCGTAGGTGATCTCCGAGATCTTCAAGCCTGAGTTTCCGAGGTACCGAAATTCCACTTGTGGTCCGCCTCTCTGCGGTCGCTGTTGGCCCTGATGCCCCAATCCTCCCGACGTCGCATCGGCGTGAAGTAGCCGGGTAGGGCAGAACCTGAACGCCGGCGCCCGCGGGCGCCCGCAGCGAGCCTCACGGGTATACAGATGGAATGGACCCCGGCGAACGTGATCGAGACACCCACGGACGAGCTCGGCAGGCGCGCCCGCGGGATCGGCTCGGTCGCCCTCTGCCGTACGGGAGCGTGGGCGTCGACCCGGTGTCAGAGGAGCCGCTGCCACCGTTGGAGACAATCGCGGCTGCGCACGAGTTGCTGTCGGAGGGTCGACCATTCTCCGCGCACGAGGTGTACGAGGCGCGCTGGAAAGCGGGTCCCGACACGGAGCGTCAGTTGTGGCAGGGATTGGCCCAATTGTGTGTGGGCATCACTCATGCCGAACGAGGCAACCGCATCGGCGCGCTGCGCCTGATCGAACGCGCTCGCCGCCGATTGGAGACCTACGCTGCGACCGACGGGCCGGTCTATGGCTTGGACCTCCGCCGCGTCATCGATTGGATCCGGGACCGTGAACGCGAACCCAACGACAGCTCCTGGTTGAAGGACCACCCGCTCTGAAGGGGGTGGTGCGCGGACGCGTGGGCTTTGAGAAGGGACACTGTTGGCATGCAGAAGATCTCGCTCGAGGCGCTCGCACGCCAACAGATGAAGTTGGCCGTAACTGCGGCTGGTCGCCACACCGCGGACACGGTTTATGGCGGTCATGAGAAGGTGCTGCGCCAGACAGTGATCGGCATGATCGCAGGCGCCCGCCTTGCCGAGCACGAGAATCCTGGGGAGGCCACAGTGCTGATCTTGCACGGGCGGGTACGACTCTCAGCAGCTGACCTGTCCTGGGAGGCTGCGCGGGGCGACCTGCTGATCGTGCCGGACAACCGCCATAGCCTCGAGGCGTTGGAGGATTCCGCCGTGCTACTCACGGTGGCCAAGCTTTCCTGACGTGTTGCTGGCCGCGCGGCGGGCAGGTGGCGGGTTGACTCGGCGAGTTGGCCTGGACGCTTGTCGATACTGTCTTGTCTGTGATCGCGCGGATCTGGAGAGGCGTAGTGCGCCGCGAGGATGCGGCCGCTTACGCGGATTACATCAACCGCACCGGCATGGCTGAGTACAGATCCACCCCGGGAAATCAGGGTGCTTGGATGCTGCGTCGCGACGACGGCGCTCGCTCCGAGATCATCACGTTCTCGCTGTGGGACTCTCGGGACAGCATCCGGGCGTTCGCTGGTGAGGACATCGAGCAAGCCATCTTCTATCCAGAGGATGACCGTTTCCTGATCGAACGTGATGTGACGGTGCGTCACTACGAGATCGTCGGTTGACTCCTGGAGCGCGGGGTCGGGGGCGCCGGCTGAATGGCGCGAAGCTGGCGCGGTGCAGGCAGGCTTGAAGAACAATCAGACTGAACCCCAAGGAGCAAGGGCCCAAGGAGGAAGGACCCAAGGAGGAAGGAATTGTGTCCGTCTTTGTCTGTCGTACCTGCGCAGTAGAGCAGCCCGACACCGATAAGCCAGCGGCTGTATGCGCGATCTGCAGTGATGAGCGTCAGTACGTACGCCCCACCGGCCAGCAGTGGACCACCTTGGAAGAGCTGGCGGCTGCTGGGCACAGGGGAGCGGTTGCCGAAGTCGAGCCCGGTTTGCATGGCATCACGATCGAGCCGTCGGTCGGGATCGGCCAGCGTGCACTGTTGGTGCAAACGACGTCGGGCAACCTGTTGTGGGATCCGAACGGATACGTCGACGATGACTTGGTTGCGGCGGTACACCAGTTGGGTGGGGTGGCTGCGGTCGCGGCGAGCCATCCGCACATGTTCGGAGTGCAGGTCGAATGGTCGCACCGGTTCGGCGGCGTGCCGGTCTATGTGCAAGTGGCCGACCGAGAGTGGGTCCAGCGAGCCGACTCGGTGGTCACGATCTGGGAGGAGAAGGCCGAGGTGCTGCCGGGGGTCGTGCTCCACCGAATCGGCGGCCACTTCCCGGGCAGCTCGATCGCTCACTTTGTCGGGGCCGACGGTCGCGGGGTGCTGCTCTGCGGTGACACCGTTGCCGGCACACCAGACGAGCATTGGGTCTCGTTCATGCGCAGCTTCCCGAACAAGATTCCCCTGTCGGCCGCCGTGGTGGCGAAGGTGGCTGATCGGGTGCTGCAACTCGACTTCGACCGGCTCTACGACAACTTCGGTGGGCAGGTCATCGGCGAAGCTACCGACTGGGTGCGCCGATCCGCCGATCGCTACATCGCGTGGGTCCGAGGGGACTTCGACCACCTCACCGGTTGATCAGCACGCCCAGCTCTCGAGTAGCCCACTCCGCGCCATGTACCTGGACTGCGCACTATCTCCAGATGACGCACAGTCCAAGCAAGTGAAGCTACGTTGCGCCCAACTTCACCAAACGTCGTCATCAGGCTCGGGCGTCAGGACTGCCATGGGTATCTGCCGCTCGACCTTCTTCTGGTAGTCGGCAAAGAAGGGTGCGCGGACGAGCAGTTGCTGCCAGAGGAGGTCGCGCTGAGCTCCTTCAGCGACCGCCACGCTGACCGGAAGATGCCGTCGCCCGACCTCGATTTCTGCTTGATCGGTGCGGCGCAGGTTCTTGAACCACTGAGGCTCTTTTGCAGATCCACTCCCTGAACCGGTCACCACGTACTTGCCATTGTCTTCGAGATACAAGACAGGGTTGGTGTGCTTGGCGCCGGTCCTACGGCCGGCGACGGTGATCAACAGGACTGGCATGCCCCGAACTTTGCCCATCAATCGGCCACCAGATACTCGATACAGACTGTTACTCACCGCCCTGCCCGCGCGCACTAGAGCTTTGGGGACGGCCATGTCGGCATCCTCTCATTGTGTTACTGCACCACATTGTTGAGGCTGGCCTCATTCCAACCTGGGCCTAGTGACCCGCGAGCGCGTGCTTGAGTGCGGCAAGGAGGATGGCAGCGGCGAGGACTCCGAGCCCGAACAGCACAGCACGGATCCGGCCTCGATCCGCGCCCCGGGCGACCAAGTAGCCGACCACCGATGATGGCGGCGCAGGTGTAACGGGCCCAGTCGAGTTCGCTCTCCGTCGGGGCCAGCAGAAGCGGGACGCTGACAACGACCGCGACCGCGGCGGCACTGATTAGCTGGACAACGGAAACGATGCGATCGGCCCTGGGAAGGTCACCGTCGTGCACCAGACGACCAGCGATGCGAAACGCGAAGACATGCGCGAGTGCCAGACCGACAGTCGTGCCCCAGACCAGCCCGAGGATGTGCCCGGGGGACGGCCGTAACCGTCTCCAGGGCGGTAAGCGCGGCGATCAGGCAGATGGCCACGTAGAGAGCCATCGTCCAGCCCTCTTTGCGCACATGGTCAGGATGCAGGTGATCGGCGCCGACCGTCGACGCGACGGGGAGCGTGGATCTTCGGTCATAGCCCGATCCTGGCACGCCGTGAGCGGCTCTTTCGGCGGCGATCGCCCGGCACGGCGCCTCACAAGCGGCCGGGTTGGGCATCAGCCTTGCAGGTGAGGTGGCGATAACCTCACTCGCACCATGAGCTCAACTTCGATTCGCCGCATACGGCGCTCGGTGCGCTGGTTCGCCGTGAAGGAGTACGTCGGCGGAGCGCTGTGGGTGTTACCGAGCGTCGCTGCGCTGCTCGCACTTGCTGTGGGCTGCGGGATTTCCCAGATCGAGGTAGGCCCCGACTCGCGACTGAGGTGGCTGGCTTTCCAGGGCACTGCCGACGACGCTTGTGGTGATGTTGGCGCTGCTTCGGCTGTTCGAGAAGGTGGTCGAGGTGCTGCCACCCGGTTCGGCCCGCTTGGCGGTCCTGGATCGGGCGGCTGTCAGGCTCTGGATGACGCCGAGCGCTCAATACCGCGTCAGCCTAGTCTGGAGCGAATTCGGGCAGCTGTCAGAGGCCTCCGCAGCAAGATCAACTCGCGGCGCAGTCCGACGGTCGAGGAGATACGACACTAGCCCGACGACAAGGTGGATGTCCGAGATTGGTCCCCAGCTTCGACGTCACTCTGAGAGGCACCACGGAGGTGCCGCCCGAAAGGAGAGGGACATGAAATACATGATCTTGACGTACGCCTCGCAGCAGGACTATGACGGAATGGCCGGTCAGGCCACCGAGCTGCCCGCCTGGTCGCCGGAGGACTTCGCGGCAATGGCTGCCTTCATGGAGGCCTTCAATACCGAGCTGGCCGAGGCCGGGGAGCTCGTTGAGACCCGGGCCCTCGCGGCACCGGTGCACACCAGACGCCTCGGCGCGCAGAACGGCGTGCCGTTCGTCACCGACGGCCCGTACGCCGAGACTCAGGAAGTGCTCGCCGGCTACTGGATCGTCGAATGTGCCAGCTTCGACAGAGCCACGGAGATCGCCGGCCGGCTCGCGGAGTGCCCCGCACCGGAGCAGGTCACCGCCAACGCGTACGCGGACATACGGCCGATCATGGAGTCGGCCGCCGAAATCAGCTACTGATCTTCGAGTCCGGTGTCCGGGACCGACGTCGACGTCGAGAGCCTGCTGCGCCAGCTGGCGCCGCAGGTTCTTGGCGCAGTGGTACGCCGCTACGGCAACTTCGACACCGCTGAGGACGCCGTACAAGAGGCAATGCTGGCGGCCACAACCCAGTGGCCGGGCGACGGTGTTCCCGAGAACCCGAAGGGCTGGTTGATCACCGTCGCAGCCCGCAGGCTGACTGACCTGCTGCGCAGCGAGCAAGCTCGGCGGCGTCGCGAAGACACCGTAGCCCGTTGGGAGCTACGGACGCAGCAGGCTGACGCTGCCGAGAGTTCGGCCGATTCCGATGACACGTTGATCTTGCTGTTCATGTGCTGCCACCCCGCTCTCACACCACCGTCTCAGATTGCGCTCACCCTGCGTGCGGTCGGCGGCCTCACCACCACTGAGGTTGCACGCGCGTTCCTGGTCTCCGAAGCCACCATGACCCGTCGGATTACTCGAGCGAAGCAACAGATCAAGGACAGCGGAATCCCCTTCCGGCTGCCGGACCCGGAGGAGCGCGTCGATCGATTGGCGGCGGTCCTCCATGTGCTCTATCTGATCTTCACCGAGGGCTACGCCGCCACAACCGGCCCCAGGCTGCATCGCGTCGAGCTCTCTGCCGAAGCGATTCGGCTGACCCGGATCGTGCACCGACTGTTACCTGATGACGGCGAGGTTGCCGGACTGCTGGCGTTGATGCTGCTCACCGACGCCCGCCGCGCTGCACGGACCACAGCCAGCGGTGAGCTGGTACCGCTGGGGGAGCAGGACCGGTTCCGCTGGAACGCCGACGACATTGCCGAAGGAGTCGCGTTGATCACCGAGGTGCTGCCGCGTGGCACGACCGGTCCCTACCAACTCCAGGCTGCGATCGCAGCAATCCACGACGAGGCACCAAGCGCGGAGGAAACCGACTGGCCGCAGATCAAGTCGCTTTACGGGTTGCTGCTGCAGATGTCAGACAACCCAATGGTCGCGCTGAATCACGCCGTCGCAGTCGCCATGGCCGACGGCCCAACTGTGGGACTCCAGCGACTGGACACGCTGGCCGGAGACAAGCAGCTCGCCGAGGACCACCGGCTCTACGCGGTGCGGGCCCACCTGCTGGAGATGAGCGGTGATACGGCCTCCGCTCGTGAGGCATACCTTGCCGCGGCCCGCAGGGCAACGAATCTGCCACAGCAGCGTTACCTGAACCGCCGAGCCGACATGCTCGCCGACACGAGCCGTTGCTGATCATGTCCCGATTCCGACTCTTCGTCACGAGTGTTCTGCCCACCCGTCCCACTTCGCATCGCCTACTCGGACGTGGCATCAGCTGCAGATGAAGCCACGTCCAACTAAGCAATGCGAAGTGGTCGGGGGCTGTGCTTGTCCGTCCAGACGATCGACGCGACCGTACCTGCTAAGCACCCCTCGCGCCACGCGTGCCGTGCGAACGACGCGCGGCCGGCGCGCAGGACCTCCGGAACCTCGCTCTGGGTGGGCGCCACCAGCTCGCTCATTGGCGCCGATCCTACAGCCGGTCCGGACGCCACGCACCGGTCGTTGCGCTGCCGGGCCTGATAGAACAGGCTGATGCCCCAGGAGGTCGATCATGAAGGTGATCATCGTTGGCGCGGGGATCAGCGGCCTGACTCTGGCAGCCGCCTTGGCTCAGCTGGCGCCACGCATCGAAGTGGAAGTCCTCGAGCGCGACGCCGCTGCAGCCGAACGGCGGAGGGGCTACGCAATCGGTCTCAAGGGAGATGCCGGGCTCGAGGTTCTCGGGCGGCTCGGCCTGCGGGAGCAAGTCTTGACGAACGGCGCCCAGCAGGTAACCAACTTCGTGATCACCGACCGTCATGGGCGTACCCTGCTGGCCCTTCCGTCAGGAAACGACAGCACGCGGCAGACCTATCGCTTACAGCGTGATCATCTCCAGTCAGTTCTCGCCGACGCCTCAACGCCGACACCGGTGCAGTACGGGCTTCAAGCCATCGGCTATGAGTCGATTGATATCCGCCACCGGGTGATCTTTACCGGCGGCCGTCATATCGACGGCGATGTGGTGGTGGGTTGTGACGGCGTGAGCTCGGCCCTACGGCGCCAACTGGTCGGCGACTCCCCACACTTTCTCGGCCTGTCGGCGATCACCGGCGACGCGGCGCTATCGATTGAGGATCCCTTACTCAGCGGTGGGTACTTCATGAGCTTGGGGGACCGCGGTGACTCATTCTTCTGCTACCGGCAGCCTGGCGGCGTCCACTTCTCCTACACCTCCCACGCTGAGCCGTCCGCGCTGGAGTCGACCAGCCGACCCGAGCTGCTACACCAGGTCCAGGCAGCGACGGCGGACTGGCACGAGCTGGTCCGATCGATCGCATCAGCAGCCGATCCGGAGTCGATCAAGCCTCGCGGTTACTACGACAGAGATCCGAGAAAGAGGATCCGTGATGGCAACGTCTGGCTGATCGGTGACGCGGCGCATCCGATGAGTCCGTTCCAGGGCCAAGGAGCCAACACGGCGATGCTTGATGCGTTGGAGCTAGCGGAACTCCTGGGATCTGGAAACCTCCCAGCTGACGCGGATCGCCTCGAGGCCCGCATCGCCGCTCGCGGACGTAAGGCAGTGCGGGAGTCCCGGCGCGCAGCCCGGCAATTCCACACCACGAGGCGTTTTCAGATCATGAACCGCAACCTCGGCTTCCGGGTGGCGAACGCCATGATCAACTCGCGCCTCGTACGCCGCAAGGATGCCCCGGCGCCAACCTCGCCCGTAACGTGACCCCATCGGAGGCCGCGCCAGGCGCGCGTACGACATCAGTGGTGGTACGAGCGGGGCTCGGGATTCTTGCCGTGTTTCAAGGAGTCATCGGAGTGTGGGCGCTGTTGGCGCCTGCGAGTTTCTACAGCAGCTTCCCGATAGCTGGGCACGCATGGGTCTCGCTGCTTCCGCCGTACAACGAGCACCTGATCCGTGACGTCGGCGAGCTCCTTCTCGCTCTGACAGTGCTACTCGCCGCGGCAGCGGTGAACGGTCAGCGTCTGCTGAGTGCGGTCGCCATCGGCGCCTTTGCTGTCTATACCGTGCCGCACGCGATCTTCCATGCCGTCCACTTGGAGGGCTTCAGTCCAGTGGACGCAGTGGCCCAGACGGTGGGGTTTGCGCTTCAGATCGTGGTGGCTGCTGTCGTGGCCTGGCTGCTGTGGCGCGACCGGCCCCGCAAGGCGTGACCGCTGCACAGCAAGTCCACGAGTCAGCCGCTGGGTCTCTCAGCGACCATGTCCAGTGCTTTGGATGTGTAGACGCGGTAACCGAGCGCCGGCTCATAGCCATGGATCTCAGGTGTGTCCAGACTCCGCATGAAGGACAGGATCTCCTTGCTGAACACCTGGCCCGGCACGAGCACCGGGAAGCCCGGCGGGTACGGCGTCACAAAGGTCGCCGAGACGACTGATTCGCCGGATTGCATGCGCTCCTCGACTTCATCCGCCGGCAAGTACTCGCAGAAGGTGTGGTCGTAGGACAAGAAGAAGGCCTTGCGGACATCACCTTCCGGGGTCGGTGGCTCGCTCTGGCTGAGGAACGCGGGATGGAAGCCGCTGAAGTCTGGCAACGGGGCGGTGGGATTGGTCAGATGCAGCACAGCGCGCTCGAACGCTGCACGCTCCGCCAGGTTCATTTCCGAGTTCCGACGATCAATATCCCGCGCGATGCTGACCAGGACCTCAATGAGATAGGCGACGGAACTGCGCGTGGTGCCGATGTTGGTCATGAACAAGACGGTGTTGCGGGAGGTCTTGTTGATCTGGATGCCGAACTTGTCCATCAGCCGTTCGCGTTTGAAGGTTGCACCATCGATGCCGGTGAGTCCGATGTAGACAGTCACTCGCGACGGATCCAGGACGAACTCGTCTTGCTCCCACGCCGTGACCATGTTGCTGAGACCGGTGCGTAGCGGCTGGGCGATCCCGGAGGCGCGGAATTTCTCCGGGATCAACTCCGCCGTGCTCAGGCAGTGCATGTATTCGCTGAGCAGCGGATGATGATCAATTGCGTCGCGCAGCTTCATGGCGTACTCGAGCTGCCGTTGCACAAGCTCGAAACCCTCCAGCGCCGCCTGCCGGCGACCAAGATCAAGAGATGCCAGGATCTGGTAGTTGGGCGATGTGGAGGTATGCGCCATGTACGCCTCGCGGAAGCCTTCCGCTACCTTCAGCGCGAAGTCTTGATCATAAACGTGGATCATCGACCCCTGGCGAAGCGAGGTCAGCGTCTTGTGCGTCGACTGAGTCGAATAGACCCGGACCCGAGCTCGCGCGGGATCAGGGCTCAGGGGTTGCTTGAGCAGCGCTTCATCGCTGTCGTCGCGGGGAAGGTTCGCCTCGTAGCGCGCCCGATACTCGGTGGAGCGCAACTTGTCGGCGAGCGTCCGGGCCGCCTCCATCGCCGTACGCGGCCGATAGACATGGTGGAAGCGTGCGAACGCAAACCACGCTTCGTCCCACAGGAACACCAGATCCGGCTTAATCGCCAGGCATTCCTCCATGACGCGGCCGACGTCGTAGACGATCCCGTCGAAGGTGCAGTTCGTCAGCATCAAGAGCCTGACCCGATCAAGCTTGCGCGCGGCTCGGAGGGCAAGGAGTTTGGACTTGATCTCCTGCAGCGGTACCGCTCCGTACATGGAGTATTCGTTGAGCGGATATGCGTCGAGGTAGGTGACCTCCACGCCGGCCAGCATCAGTCCGTAATGGTGCGACTGGTGACAGTTGCGGTCGACGAGGACGATGTCGCCTGGCGCGAGCAACGCCTGGGAGACGATCTTATTGGCTGTCGAGGTCCCGTTCGTTACGAAGTAAGTCTGCCGAGAGCCGAACGTTTCGGAAGCCAGCTGTTGGGATTCGCGCAGCGGTCCGGTCGGCTCCAGCAGCGAGTCGAGTCCGCCTGTCGTCGCGGAGGTCTCTGCTAGGAAAATGTCTAGGCCGTAAAAGCCCACCATGTCGCGGATCCAGTGCGAGTTCACGATCGACTTGCCCTGCGAAATCGGCAGCGCGTGGAACACTCCGGTCGGCCGCTGGCTGTAAGTACGGAGAGCCTCGAAGAACGGCGTACGGTAACGCTCAGACACCCCGGCGAGGATGGTCAGGTGCAGCTCGAGTGCACCCTCACGTGCGTGGAACACGCGCTTGAAGTGATGGCTCACCGTGCCGGCGACCTCCTCGACGGCGATTTCGGTCATGAGGTACAGGTCGACCTCGGGGCGGATCTCGGCCAAGCGTGGTGCCAGGATCTGCGCCCGTTCATCGGGGGAGTGGTCCGCGAGATCCTCCGATAGCGTCGCATCGCCGAAGTCCGCGAGCCCCGTGAGATCACGCAGCGCAGCATGGGAAAAGCGTCTCCTGATCACGCACGCCTGGATGTTCGCGTTAAGTCGCATGGCGACAGCCGCCTCGACACCACTGCCCACGACCACCAGCTCGTAGATGAACGGGTCTCCAGGCCGCCGGCAGCTGTGCACCTCCTCCCGGAGTCGCTCCTCCTGCGCCGGCGACATGGTCTCAACGACCAGGACCTCGAAGTATGGCCGGCTGGAGGGATCATGCGATATGCCGAGGAGCATTTCCTCGCTGTCTTCTCGATGCTCTCCCTGGGCGATGTCATCGAGGGAACCGCTCCGATAGGACTCGGTCACGAGCGCCCGGTTGATCCGGGACACCAGCCGCGCCACCCGTTCCCAGCTTCCGGCCGCTGCTAGTTCCTGGACGATACCGAAGGCTGCGTGGCCGGGAAACGCCCAGAATTGCTCCAGCGGTGCCAATGCCGCACACTCCGCATGCACGGCCTCGGTCATGTGATCGATCGGCTTCCCACGTCGTAGCGAGGAGATGATTCGGGCGGTGGCTTCCTCCAATCGCGACCACGAATCAGCTCGAAACTGCCACCAGCTGTTGTACGCGTACGCGCCGGCTTGATCGACCATGATCAACTCCTCGAGCCTCGGGACCCCGAGCCACCATCTAGCGCGACACTAAACCGCCCCCTCGGTGCTGATCAACACCAGCCCACTGTGGTCGCCAATCATCAGCGCAGCGCGCCGGTCGGCCTCGCCCAGCGCCACGCGTACGCCGGCCAGTGATGCCCCGCCGCAGGACCCGGCCGGGACTCCGAGCTCGTGCAGCCGGCGCATCCCTGCCCGTGCCTGGTCGTCGGTGACTGCGACGCTCGCATCGAGCCCATCACGGATGGCGGGCCAGGCGATTGCAGAGATCGTGCCGCAGTTGAGGCCGGCCATGATGGTGGGTGCGGAGGTGTCGACACTGACTGGTTTGCCCGCCGCAAGACTGGCTGTGACGCAAGCGGCCGTGACCGGCTCAACGCCAAGGATGGCCGGCTGTTGTTGACGGGCCGAGTCGCGGTAGTGCTGCAATGCCGCTTGTAGCAGCGATCCCACGCCGGTCGGCACGGTGACCAGGTGAATCGGGTGCTCGGCGAGCTGCACATCCATCTCGTCGAACAGCGTGTCGTAGCCCTCCACGATCCAGCGTGGGATCTGCTCGTAGCCCTGCCAGGCGGTGTCCTGGACGAGCAGGTCGTCTGGGTGGCCAGCGGTCGAGCTGGCGGCGGCCCACACGACCTCGTCGTAGATCAGCTCGGTTTGCACGACCTCGGCGCCTTCCCCGGCGATTGCCTCCACCGTCTGCTGTGCCGTTCCCGCGGGAGCGTAGATGCGGGCTGCGAGGCCGAGTAGCGCGGCCATGCGGGCCAAAGCGCGACCGTGGTTCCCATCGGTTGCTGTGACCAGAGTGATCGGGCCCGAACGGTCGCGCAGCTCGGTCAAGCTTCTCGCCGGCTCGAGGCCGCAGCGCTGGCTCAGCGCGCAATTCACCGCCCAGGACGCACCGAGGATCTTGAAGGCCGGCAAGCCGAGACGGTCGGCCTCGTCCTTGACGAATACCGCTGCGACACCGAGCTCGGCTGCCAGTTCTGGACACTCCACGAGCGGCGTGGGCCGGTAGCCCGGCAGAGAACTGTGGAATTCCTTGGCTTCGCCTGGCGGCGTCGTCGAGCTCCAGGTGCGCACGCCAGCCCGGGCGGCCCATGGCACCGCGCTGGCTGAGGAGCTGGTCATCACGACTCGTTCTAGCACGGCTGCATGCGGGCGTTTGCCATCACAGCCGTTCAAAACGTTCGCACGGCCGGAGGCTCGTCCGCTCCCAGCCTCGCATGCAGCAGCTTGCCCATGGCGGTTATCCCGCTGACCAGTTGTTCGTCAGGCACGCCGGAAAAGCTGAGCCGGAAAGGACGAACCCGGCTCATTCGGTCGGCGTACCGCACGAATTGCCCCTCACTCCACGGTGAATGCCAGCGAGCTTGGACGGCCGGCCTGCAAGTTCTCGACGTGCTCGGCAAAGTTCAGCTGCTCGAACAATGACGTGCCGTCATGGATGGCCGAGCGGATCCTGCCCTCGCGTCGCTGGATCGTTTCGGCAGTCTCTAACGCTGCGTCCAGTTCTGTATCGGTGAGAACCACAATGCCGTCGTCGTCGCCGACCAGAATCTCGCCAGGGCGGACCTCGACATCACCTAGGCGAATGGGTTGCTGGGTGGCCCCAAGCCGGGTTGCTCCGACCGCGCGCGGAATCGTCCCGAGGGCGTAGATGGGCAGCGGCAGCTGGCTCAGGGTCGCCGTATCACGGCAAAGCCCATAAACGACGATGCCCGCCACCCCGCGGCGTACGGCTTCGGTTGCGAAGAGCTCACCAAGCACAGCGTGCTCGGTGGTGCCAGCATCGACAACCAGAATGTCGCCAGCACCGCACTGCCCCAGTCCGGCGAGTACGGGCACGAGGTCGCCAGAGGCCGCAACTGTGACCGCCCTCCCGACCATGCGGATGCCGCGGCTGTAGGGGCGGAGTTCGCGCGGCAGGATGCGCAGCGCCTTGTTCGCATCGGAAAGACTCGCGGCGTCGAGCTGCCACACCTGCGGAGGAATCTCGCGTGCGCTCACTGGCATGTCCCTTTCGCGTGTGCTCATTTCTCCTGCTTGATCTTGCGCCATCCGCCGGCGCGGTTGTTGGCGATGATCTGTCGAAAGATGTCACTGAGGGCGCGGGTGTTGATCGTCTCGTTCTGGCGTACGGCGACTGTGCGGGCGGTCTTGTTGTCCTGGCCGCCGGTGATGATTCCTTCCGGATCGGGAACGATCGCCCCGTCGTAGAGGAAGACGTTGACGTGATCTTTCGCGGCGAGCAGCGCGCAGATGTTGCCCTCCAGCACGAAGTACGGCTGGACCCGCCGCTTGATGGTCTCGACCACGTCCGCATCGACCGCGCGGACCAGGTCACGGACCTGCTGGCAGATGTCTTGCTGCCACTCGGGTAGCGCGTCAATGTAGGCGTCGACCCGCGGATCTTTCTGATACGTCACTGTCTGCACCCCTGTCAGAAAGCTAGGTAAGCCCACCTTGCTGGCGGTCTGCACACGTTGCAACATATGCGAAGCGTCAGGAAACCATGCAGACCAGGAGGATCACCCATGCCGAAGCTTCGCGTCCACAACTTCAGCGTCTCCCTTGACGGCTATGCCGCAGGACCGGATCAGAACCTCGACAACCCGCTGGGCGTGGGCGGGCTGGAGCTCCACAACTGGGCATTCGCCACCCGGACGTTCCGCGAGATGTGGGGAGAGGAGGGTGGGAACGAGGGCGTTGATGATCGTTTTGCCGCGGCAGGCGAGGTCGGCCTAGGCGCGACGATCATGGGCCGCAATATGTTCGGGCCCATCCGCGGCGACTGGACCGACGAGGAGTGGAAGGGCTGGTGGGGCGACAATCCGCCGTATCACCATCCGACGTTCGTCCTCACCCATCACCCCCGCGAATCGATCACGATGGAGGGCGGCACCGTCTTCCACTTCATGACCGACGGCATTGAAGCAGCCCTGGAGCGGGCGTACGAGGCGGCCGACGGGGAGGACGTCAGGCTTGCCGGCGGCGTCTCAGCGATCCAGCAATATCTGCGCGCCGGGCTGGTCGACGAGATGCATCTGGCGTACGCGCCCCTGCTGCTCGGCAGCGGTGAACGGCTCTTCGACAACCTCGCAGAAGCGCCAAACGGGTACGAGGTCGCCGAGTTTGTCGGTACTCCGGCCGCGTTGCATGTCCGCTTCGTACGGAAGGCCTGACGTTCACGTGTTACACGGCGAACGATCCCTCACTTGGCATCCGGCATGGGCGCATCGAGAAACGACGTGATCATCGGCAGCAGGAGATCGGCGCGGTTCACCAACGTCACGTGGGAGGTTCCGGGGAGTACGGCCAACTGTGAATTCGGCAGGCCGGCAGGGGTGTCACCAAAGACGCCGCCACCGAGCAGGCGGAACATTTCCACCGCGTGTTCAGGGCGGACAAGATCGGAATCCCCGATGATGAGGAGCGTTGGTGCCTTGATCGCCCGGATTGCTTCAGGCGGCAGATCTTTGATCTGACGATCCATCTGCGTCTTCTTGGCGAACAGCTTGGCGAAGTCTTCCGGATTCGGTGCGATGCGGATGTATTCCTCGTGCCACGGCGACCCGTGCATCATCTCCGGCGTCATCTCGCCCAATCCCTCCATCAGGCCGGGATGGACGCCATCCATGGTGTAGGTGACCGAGGCGAGCACGAGCTTGCGCACCACGTTCGGATGCCGGGTGATGAGCTGCAGGCCGACTGCGGCGCCCGTGCTGTAGCCAAAGATGTCGGCGGACTCGACTCCCAGTTGACCAATCGCGGCGGCGACGTCATCCGCCATCCCTTCGAGGGTCAACGGGCGATCAATGTCCGCTGTACGCCCGTGACCCTGAAGCTCGAAAGCGGTGACCTGCCGGGTCTCAGCAAGGCCAGGCAGAAGCTGACCAAACGACGTGCCGATAGCGGAGAACGCTCCGTGCAACAGCACGAGCGGCTGTCCGGTGCCGTGGATCTCGTAATACATCTGGAGGCCGTTCACCTGAACATAGCCAGTCTTTACAGGAATCTCGCTGATCGTCATGAACCCTCCGCTGATATTCGGCACCGAAAGATCAGTATCGCCGCCCGACTGCGGACGATGGATTCCCACCAAACGGCGAGAACATACGCAGAGGGAGTCCTAGCCCACTACGGCCTGTCCTGCCGCACCCCGAGCCCCGCGTCCCGCGCCCGCAGGATCGCCTGGGCCCGGTCGGCAACCTGAAGCTTGGTGAAGATCGAGGACAGATGGTTGGCGACGGTCTTCGGCGACAGGCCGAGACGCGTCGCGATCATGGAGTTCGGCATCGCCGCAGCGAGCAGGTCGAGGATCTCCCGTTCCCGCGCAGTCAGTTCCGGAAACGGGTCGGCCGCCGGCGCCGGAGTCGCGAAGAAGCGCAGCACCCGCTGCGCGACTCCGGGTCCGAAGATTGCCTCGCCCGAGGCGACGGCCCGGATCGCCCGGCCGATCTCCTCCTGCTCGGCACCCTTGACCACATAGCCGCGAGCACCCGCCCGCATCGCTGTGAACACCGAGTCGTCATCGTCGTACATGGTCAACACCAAGACGGCAACCTCCGGCGCGACCCGGGCGATCTCCCGCGTAGCCGCAAAGCCATCTTGGCCAGGCATCTGGAGGTCCAGCACTGCTACGTTCGGACGCTGCAGCACCACCTCACGCACCGCCTCACGACCGTCGGCGGCTACCCCGACAACCTCAATCCCCTCCAAGGATCCGAGCAGCGCAGCCAGACCCGCCCGCACCACGGGGTGATCATCGGCGAGCACGACGCGGATGTCGCTCATGACAGCGGGAACGAGGCCACAACTCGGCCTCCGGTCGGCGTCGGCCCTGCCTGGAACGACCCGCCGAGCTCCGCCGCGCGCTCGCGCATCGCGTTCAGTCCAACGCCCGGGGCCCACGCGCCATTGGGCGGGCCGTCATCGGTGATCGACAGTTCGAGCTGCTCGCCGCAGCGCATCCGGATCTCTGCGGCCGTGGCGCGGGAGTGGCGTACGACATTGGTGAGGGCCTCGGTCGCGATCCGGTAGGTCGCCACCTCGATGGCGGCTGGCAGCACCGGCACCTCGTCCGGAACGTCCAGCCTCACCTGCACGGACGCTCCGTCAGCCCGCCAAGCAAGCTGATCAGATCGCTGCTGCAGGGCTCCAACCAGCCCGAGCTCATCCAGCGCCGGCGGCCGCAGGTTGTCAACCAGGCGGCGTACGTCGGCCAGCGCGGCCCGGGTATCACGCCGCAATGTAGTCAGCAGGCGCTGCGACTGTTCGGGGTCAACGTCAATGGTGTTCGCAGCTGCGTCGGCAGCGAAGGCGATGCCGGTCAGGGTCGGGCCGAGCCCGTCGTGCAATTCACGGCGCAACCGCCGGCGCTCCTCTTCCCGGGCTGCGACCAGCTGCTCCCGAGATGTCTGCAGTTCCTCGGAAACGACCGTCAAGTGCACGGCAACTGCGACCGGATCGGCCAGCATCGCCAGCACGCGGCGATCCGCGGCAGCCACGTCCCGCTCACCTGGGCGCAGCCCGACCATCAGCCGTCCCTCCGACCTGCCACCACGGGTGAGCGGCCAGGGGTGCACCCGCTCTGGCGGTTCACCGTCACTAGCCAAGACTCTGCCGTCGCGTTCGATCGCGAGGTAGGGCAGCCGCAGGGCCGTTCGGATGGTCGTGACCACGCCCTGCAGCCCGGCGTCCGGGGTCGCCAGCTGCTCGCCAAGCCTGGACACCACGCGCGCTGGGTCGCCGCGGGCCCCGTAGAGCGCACCATCCACGAGCCGTTGCAGCCGTGGTAGCAAGGGTGCGGCCAGCAAGACAAGCAGCACCGTGATCAAAGCTGACCAGCCAAGCCGTGGGGCAGTGAAGCGGTCAAGCAGCGCAACCAGGCCCGCGTACGCGACGACGACCGCCAGCAGGAGCATCAGCCAGGCCAGGAGGCGAGAGACGACCAGGCGGATGTCCAGGAGCTGATGGCGCACGATGGCCACCGTTACGGCAATGGGAATGAGCGGGATCGCGAAGAGCACCTCGACAGGCGTGCCGGCGACCAAGCCCCATGGCAAGATCACGATCAGCGCGACCAGCACCGGCAACATCAGCCAGAGGAGCTGGCGGCGCTCGACGTCTGATCCGCGGCGGTAGCGCACCGTGAGAGCGGCGAGGCCGGCGCACAGTGCGAGGAGGCCGCGTATCTCTGTAGCGGTCCAGAGCGGTTGCAGGGCGTTGTAGCCAGCCACGGTGAGATAGCCGACCAGCAGGCCGGCATCCATCGGCTCCGGGCTGGCGCCCATCTCCAGCGCGAACAACGGCGCGGTCACGATCACGGCCACGACCACCCACCGCCACCGCGGCGAAGGGGGGCGGCCGTCGGGGAACAGCAGCAGCGCCAGCGGCAGGCAGAGCCCGATCGACCACGGCCATGACCATGCGAACACGGTCAGCATGAGTCGTTGCGCCGTCAGCGGAGCCCCCGCATCGATGAGCAGCTGCAATGCAGGCGCGCAAACCGCTGTCGTCGCGTGAGCCAGGCCAGCGGCCACGAACAGCCACCCGATCGGGTTACGGGGGCGGTGCCAGGTCAGGATCCCGCCGCAGCCCGCGAATGCCACCCCCATGAGGCTGTTGGTGACGACGAACGCCTCGAGGGCATCCCGCCATGACCAGCCGATGATGATCGACAGCACGCAAGCGGTCACCACCTCGGCAATGGCGAGTCCGGCCAAGACGGCCCCGAGCCAAGGAGCCCAGCGACCCGAATGCGCGCGCACTGTCATAGGTCAAGTTTGCGCCGAAGAGCCTCCCGGTGTCCCGGGAAGGATTCCCGATCGGGCCGGGGAACCTCCTGCCTGGCGCGGACGATCGGCTCATCCGCTGAGCCGGCCTTCGCCTCGAGAGTGGAGACGTCCGGCCAGAGAGGTCGGAAAGATCTCGAGGAGGTATCTGGAGATGACTCGTGTCTCTCGTGCTGGGTTGATCGTGCTCGGCCTGTTGTCGCTGGTGGATCTAGCTGGGCCGCTGTTCACTGATGGGCAGCATCCACCGATGGCGATCGCGCTGATCGGTGCCGGTCTTGGCTTGATCAGCATCATCTTGGTGATCTTGGCATGGCGTGGCCGGGTGGCGGCCGCCATCACCCTCGTTCTTGTGCGGTTGCTGTCAGCTCTCACGGCGGTGCCGGCATTTCTCGTGCCTGGTGTGCCGACCGGTCCGATGATCGCTGCGGGCCTTGGCATTGGGCTCACCGTGGTTGGCGCTGCCCTGGTGCTGGCCGGTCTGCGGCGTCCGGCTCTGGCAAGTGCGCGATGACCGCGGTCGACCAAGCTGCCCCTGCGCAGGGTGTCGCTCAGCCGGATACGCCTGGACAGGTACGCCGGCTGGGCGGCGCACTCGCGCTGATACTTGCGCCCTGGGGCTTTGTGATCACGAACGCTTGCTATGCCTGGATGATCCGCAATGGCGGAAGCGATGAGACTGGAGCCGAGGCCCTCTCACTGTCGGCGACCGGTCCTGGGGTACTTCGGCTCTGTCTCGTCGCCGGAATAATCGGCTGCCTGCTGATCATCCCGGCCGTGATGACAGCGTTAAGCCTTGCCCGGCGGTCGCGTCTGGCCTTCGTCGGCGGGTCCTTGATGATCGCCGGATACGTCTGCTACTTCGGCGTACTGCTCAGCAACATGATCATCATTACGATGGCAGAGCGTGGGGGGCCGCTGGCCGACTACGCGGCAGTCATCGACGCGAGTCAAAGCGATGCAGCGACCGCCTGGGTGTTCCCCATCTTTATCGTGGGCAACCTGTTGGGCACGCTGCTGTTCGCTATCGGCATGCTGCGTAGCCATTCGGTGCCCATCTGGGCGGCAATCTTGATCATGCTCTGGCCGCCGTTGCACATCGCCGGGCTGTTCCTCGGCGGTGAGGTGCTCGAGGTCATTGGCGCAGTGCTGCAGGCGATCGGATTTGCTGGCGTAGCAGCTATGGTGCTACGTCAGTCCCGCCAGGAGGTGTCCGTAGGGTAGCGGTATGGAGGAACGTGTACTCGGCCGTACTGAGCGTCCCGTCTCCGTCATCGGGCTCGGCACCTGGCAGCTCGGCGCGGACTGGGGCGAGGTGAGCGAGACGGCGGCGCTGGAGGTACTCGGCGCCGCCGTCGAGTCTGGGGTGACGTTCTTCGACACTGCCGATGTCTATGGTGACGGCCGGAGCGAGCGGCTGATCGGCCGCTTCCGGGCCGAGAATTCCGAGCTGCCGATCATGGTTGCCACCAAGATGGGGCGGCGTGTTGATCAAGTTCCAGAGAACTACACGTTGCAGAACTTCCGCACCTGGACCGACCGATCGCGTCGCAATCTAGGCATGGACCAACTCGATCTTGTCCAGCTGCACTGCCCGCCCACCGCCGTCTACTCGAGTGATCAGCTCTACGATGCGCTCGACGCGCTCGTCACTGAGGGAGTGATCGCCAACTACGGCGTCAGTGTCGAGACCTGTGATGAGGCGCTGACGGCGATGTCTCGCCGCGGCACAGCAACCGTGCAGATCATTCTCAACGCGTTCCGCCGCAAGCCGCTGGAGGCCGTGCTGCCCTCGGCGATCAACAATGGGGTAGGGATCATTGCCCGCGTTCCGCTGGCAAGCGGCCTACTCAGCGGGGCGTACACCACCTCGACCACCTTCACTGAAAATGATCATCGGAACTTCAACCGCGCCGGACAAGCATTCAATGTGGGCGAGACCTTCTCCGGTGTGGACTACGAGACCGGCGTACGAGCGGCGCAAGAGTTCGCTGATCTTGTGGCCAAGCTGCCGTTCGAGGCTACGCCGGCGCAGGCGGCGCTGGCGTGGGTGGCGCAGCAGCCAGGTGTGACCACGGTGATTCCGGGTGCGCGCACGGTGGCACAGGCCAAAGCCAACGCAGCGGCCGGTGAGCTGCCGCCGCTGGGCACGGATTTCATGGCTGGGGTAGAAGAGCTCTACGACCGGGAGCTGCGAGCGCAGATCCATGATCGCTGGTAACAGCTGCGAGCGTCGGAAATCGCGCGCCGCCGCACGGAGGAGAAGCGAGCGGGGGCGCTCTTCCTCTGCGAGCGACGACAACGGCGGCGGATTCAGAGCGCGATGCGCGAGCAGTCAGTAACGCAGCTGCAAAGATACTTCTAGCCCGAATCCTTGGGAGACGATCGACTGCGCGGTACCCGGCTGAGACCGTTGGCGGCGCGTGCCGCCGGCCGATCCTCATCTACAGGATCCGCGGCCTCCAACGCGGCGACGTCGGGTGCCGAGGAGAGGCTGTCTGCGACACCTGATCTGTTGCCGCTCTCGGGGGTATCGGTGACCTTCGCGACGGCTGACTGAGTCGCGGAAAGAGCCGATGTCAGGCTCGTGTTGTTCTCCAGGAATCGCAGCAACTCGACCGGGAAAGGCAGCACCAGGGTGGAATTCTTCTCAGCGGCCACCTCAACGATGGTCTCCAGCAGTCTCAACTGGAGCGCGCCCGGGGTGTCGGCCATCGTCGCAGCGGCCTGCGCCAGCCGGTCCGAGGCTTGCAGCTCGCCCTCGGCCGAGATGACACGAGCCCGGCGTTCCCGTTCCGCCTCCGCCTGCCGTGACATGGACCGCTTCATGGTTTCCGGCAGAGCGACATCTTTGATCTCGACCCGATCGATGTGGATGCCCCATTCGACGGCGGGATTGTCGATCATCAGCTCAAGTCCCTCGTTGAGCCGCTCACGATTTGTTAGCAGATCGTCGAGGTCACTCTTGCCGATCACCGAGCGCAGCGATGTCTGGGCCACCTGGGAGACAGCGAACGGATAATCCTCGACGTTGATGATCGCTCGCACTGGATCGACCACGCGAAAGTAGACGACCGCATCCACCCTGACGGTCACATTATCGCGGGTAATCCCGTCCTGCGCGGGCACGGCCATGGTCACGATCTGCATATTGACTTTGTGCAACCGATCCACGATGGGCACGATCATGGCCAGCCCTGGGCCACGTATCTGGTCAAGGACCCGGCCGAACCTGAAGACGAGGCCACGCTCGTACTGCTTCACCACTCTGAGGCTGACTGCGGCGGCTGCGAGGGCAGCTCCGCCCAACACCGCCAGCACCTCGAACAACATCACAACCTCCAAGTCAACGCCCGGAGCCGGCTGAGGAAGGTCCTTACATGGAAACCAGGTGCCGAGGTTGATCTCTCCATCCACGGTAGTCGGCGTCCGCCGGATCAGGCCCTTCAGAACCAGATTTCCCCGAAGCCCACCAGCTCAAACGTCACGTCTTAGCCGTCACATGCTCACGCAGCGTGGGCATGATTGTCTCTCCATAGACCCGGAGCGTCTCTTCCTTATTGTCGTGTTGCAGGTAGCCGGCGAACTGGTCCACGCCGATTTCCTTCAGCTGCTTGAGCTTGGCGATGTGGTCATCGGCGGTGCCCAGCACGCAGAAGCGGTCCACGATCTCGTCCGGAACGAAGGCGGTGTGGATGTTGCCCGCGCGGCCGTGCTCGTTGTAGTCATAGCCCTCCCGACCCTTGATGTAGTCGGTCAGCGCCTGCGGAACCTCACCTGTGTCGCCGTACTTCGCGACGATGTCGGCGACGTGGTTGCCGACCATGCCGCCGAACCAGCGGCATTGGTCCCGCATATGCGCCCGGTCCTCAGCGACATACATCGGAGCGGCGACGCAGAAGGTGATTGCGTCCGGATCCCGCCCAGCATTCGAGGCCGCAGTGCGGACCGAGTCGATCATCCAGGCCGCAATGTCCACGTCGGCAAGCTGCAAGATGTACCCGTCGCCGACCTCGCCGGCCGCCTTCAGCGCCATTGGTCCGTACGCCGCGACCCAGACCTGGAGCGTCGACGTATGCGCCCAGGGAAACTGCAGCATCGAGCCCTTGTAGTCCACCGGCCGGCAGTTGGCCAGCTCGCGGATCACATGGGTGGCATCGCGTAGCTCGCGGACGGTTGTCGGCCTGCCATTCGTGACGCGTACCGCAGAGTCGCCGCGCCCGATGCCGCAGATGGTCCGGTTGCCGAACATCTCGTTCAGCGTCGCGAACAGCGACGCGGTCACAGTCCAGTCCCGAGTCGCCGGATTGGTGACCATGGGACCGACAATCACCCGATTGGTGCGCGCCAGGATCTGGCTGTAGATGACGTACGGCTCCTGCCACAGCAGGTGAGAGTCGAACGTCCATACGTAATCGAAGCCGTGTGCCTCCGACAGCTCAGCGAGCTGGACCGTACGCCACGCCGGAGGGTTCGTCTGTAGGACGACACCGAAATCCATCTCTTTTGTCCTCTCGTCGGAAAGGGCTCACCTCAGAGCAGGTACTGGCTCAGGCCGCGCTTGAGGTACTGGCCCTGGCCCTTGCGGCCGACATAGCCCGAATCGTCGACCAGCACGGTGCCGCGGGACATCACCCAGTCCACGTGGCCGTCGATCTCGAAGCCCTCCCATGCTGAGTAATCCATGTTCATGTGGTGGGTCTTCTGATAGCCGATCGAGGTATGGCTGGTGGGGTCATAGATCACCAGGTCGGCATCGGCGCCCGGCTGGATGACGCCCTTCTTGCCGTAGAGGCCAAACATTCGGGCCGGTGTGGTGGAGGTCAGCTCGACCCAGCGAGGCAGCGATATCTGGCCAGTCACCACACCTTGATACATGAGGTCCATGCGGTGCTCGATCCCACCAATGCCATTGGGAATCGCCCGAAAATCATTGAGCCCGAGCTCCTTCTGCTCCTTCATGCAGAAGGGGCAATGATCGGTGGAGACGATCTGCAGGTCATTGGTGCGCAGCGCCTGCCACATGGCGTCCTGGTGGCCCTCAGCGCGGGCGCGCAGCGGCGTGGAGCACACCCACTTGGCGCCCTCGAAGCCCGGCGCACCCAGTTGATCTTCAAGGGAGAGATAGAGGTACTGCGGGCAGGTTTCGCCGAAGACGTTCTGGCCCTTGTCGCGCGCCGCCGCCAGTTGCTCCATCGCTTGCTTGGCACTGACATGCACCACATACAGCGGCGCCCCGGCCAGGTCGGCGATCATGATCGCACGGTGTGTCGCCTCCTCCTCCATCTGCCAGGCCCGGGCAATCCCGTGGTAGTAGGGCGAGGTCTTGCCAGCCGAGTACAGCTGCTCGGCGAGGACATCGATCGCCGGGCCGTTCTCGGCATGCATCATGGCCAGCAGTCCGGTCTCGGCCGATTTCTGCATCGCCTTGAGGACCTGCGCGTCGTCGGAATAGAACACCCCGGGGTACGCCATGAACAGCTTGAAGCTGGTCACTCCCTCCTCGATCAGCGCATCCATTGCCTTGAGCGAGAACTCATCGACACCGCCGATGATCTGGTGGAATCCGTAGTCGATGCATGCGTTTCCAGCCGCCTTGGCGTGCCAGGTTGCCAGGCCGTCCTCCACCCGCTCGCCATAGCGCTGTACGGCGAAGTCGATGATCGTCGTGGTGCCGCCCCAGGCAGCGGCTCGAGTGCCGCTCTCGAACGTGTCGGAGGCCTGGGTGCCGCCGAATGGCAGCTCCATATGGGTGTGGGGGTCGATGCCTCCCGGGATGAGGTACTTGCCAGTGGCATCAACGACCGAGTCAACGCTCTGTTCAAGATCAACTCCGAGCAGGGTCGATCCTGGATTCAGTACGGCGGCAATGGTCTCGCCGTCCACCAGCACGTCGGCGGCTGCAGTGCCGGTGCTGTTGATCACGGTTCCGTTCTTGATCAAAGTGGTCGTCATAAGATGCTCCCGATCATGGCTTGGTGATCGCGACGTAGGAGTCGGGCCGTCGGTCCCGGTAGAACTGCCAGCTGTTGCGCACCTCTCTGATCATGTCCAGATCGAGGTCGCGCACCACCACCTCTTCGCGCTCGTTGCTGCCCATCTGCCCGACGACTTTGCCCTGCGGATCGCAGAACTGACTGGAGCCGTAAAAGGTGACGGCTAGCTCGCCGTACTCGTTGTCTTCTCGACCCACTCGGTTGGGTGCGGCGATGAAGTAACCGTTGGCCGCGGCGGCCGCAGGCTGCTCGATTTCCCAGAGACGGTTGGAAAGTCCGGGCTTTGTGGCGTTGGGATTGAAAACGATCTGTGCGCCGTTCAGGCCGAGCTCGCGCCAGCCTTCCGGAAAGTGCCGGTCGTAGCAGATGTAGACCCCGATCGGGCCGACGGCGGTCTGGAACACCGGATATCCCAGGTTGCCGGGACGGAAGTAGAACTTCTCCCAGAACTTGTCCAAGTTCGGGATGTGGTTCTTGCGGTATTTCCCGGGCACGGTGCCGTCGGCGTCAACTACCACGCCGGTGTTGTAGTAGACGCCCGGCTGCTCCTCCTCAAAGATCGGCAGCACCATGACCATCGACAACTCAGCGGCAAGCGCTGCGAAGCGCCGCACAATTGGGCCGTCGGCAGGTTCGGCGTAGGCGTAGTACTTCACATCCTCAGTGATCCCGAAGTACGGCCCGTAGAACAGCTCCTGGAAGCAGATCACCTGTGCTCCCTGAGCCTTCGCTTCTCGCGCGAACTGCTCGTGCTTGTCGAGCATCGACTTCTTGTCCCCGGTCCAGGTCGTTTGGGTGATCGCCGCTCGGATCACTGTCACGCTTCGCCTCCCCGTTAAGTGTCATTCATTCTGACTTGTCAGCATCTCAGAGGGCTATAGCCAGCCATGACGCTGACAAGTCGGAGTGATGCGGGGTGAGATCAGGGCGCGCTATCTGTTGGCCTCCGGATCTCCCAGGAACGTGGCTGCATAGTCGGGTACGTAGCTGAACTGCTCTCGCGGGGGCCTCTGGTAGTTCGCGGTCGAGGTAAGTCGCTTGGGGAGGTCCACGTCAGGAGCGGGTACCTCGGTGTGGGGGATGGTCGACAACAAGTGCGCGATCATATTGAGCCGGGCGTGCTTCTTGATGTCTGACTCCACCACGAACCATCGGTTGGTCGGGGTATCGGTGTGGAGCATCATCTCGTCCTTGGCCCGGGAGTAGTCCTCCCAGCGGTTGATCGACTCCACGTCCATTGGGCTGAGTTTCCAGCGGCGTACGGGATCAGCATGCCGGGACCGAAAGCGCCGCAATTGTTCCT
>Ga0307302_10000202_pt1 | contig 26394 bp, 22 predicted proteins | sample ER_DNA_183_FD_194490 | JGI IMG/M metagenome (GOLD analysis project Ga0307302, IMG submission 194490) | Bulk soil microbial communities from the East River watershed near Crested Butte, Colorado, United States - ER_DNA_183 | ecosystem: Environmental > Terrestrial > Soil > Floodplain | place...
GAGGGTGCCGGCCGGGGTGGTGGCCAGGGCCAGGCCCTTGTAGATGGCGTGGCGGACGCCGGCGCCGACCTGGGCCTGGGTTGAGGGCGGGGGCGGGGGCACGCCCGGGTTCCAGCCGGTGACCAGTCCGGCCTCGGAGTCGAACAGGAACAACGCCGGCCCGCTGGCCGCACCGGCGTGGACCACGAACCCTGGTGTCGGGTTGAAGACCTGCCCGGTGGGGGCGCCGCCGGGGATGTTCACCACCAGCGGGGCCTTGCTGATGGGGCTGTGGTTGACGAAGCCGGGGTAGATGGTGGCCTTGTCGGTGCCGTTGTCGGCCACCCAGGCCGGGGTGGTCGGCCCGGCGGCCAGGCCCCAGGGGTTGACCAGGTCGGGGTCGGTGAGCTGGGCTAGGCCGGGCAGGTCGGAGACCAGGTTGGTCTGGTGATAGGCGTTGTGCCGGTGTGAGGGGCCGGCCTGGGCCACTGGGGCCAGCCCGACCAGCGCAGCCACCAGGCCGAGGGCGACCACCGCCGAGAGCCGGCCGAACCGATAAGGACGAGAACGCGACGATGGACCGATTGCACTACGCATGCTGCCTCCTAGACAGCTCGAGGTCTTCCCAACTCATAACCGCAAACGCGGCCATCTGATTCACGAGGCGGCGACCACCACGGCGAGGGCGCCTGGTCGGCGCCCTCGCCGTGGTGGACCGCTCGGTGGTGGCTAGGAGCGACGGCAGGGGTTGTTGGGCAGCACCCGGCGGAAGTCGTTGGTGCGGTGGATCGGCGTGAACCCCGGTCCCGGGTAGTCCAGGAACAGCAGCGGGCCGAACTCCGCGGTGGAGGTCCCCCCGAAGGTCTGCTTGGTCCCGGGGATGTGGGTCCCGCCGAGCTGCCACAGGCAACCGGCCTCGTCGCTGTTGCGGGTGGTGTAGATCGGATAGAAGTTCGACCCCGGCGGCGGGTTCACACAGTTCGCTCCCGTGCTGCGGTCGCAGTTGCCGCCGAAGTCGGCCGCCTCGATGCGGGGCAGGTCGGCCTCGAACGCCACCCTGCTGTAGTTCCGCCCCCCGTTGAACGTAGGGCTCGAGAACAGGACCGACCTCGGATGCAGCCGCTGGTCCTTGCCCGGGTTGGTCGCCGAACCCGGCCAGTTGGGCTGGTAGGACACGCCGTCGAAGTCGTTGTCGGTCGCGAAGCAGCCGCCGATCCGGATCCGCAGCGACTCCTCGGGTCCCCGGCACTGGACGTCGTCACCGTCCGGGCCGCCGGGGTCGTTGACGCTCTCGGCACAGGTCCCGTCGGGGTTGACGCTGCTGCAGTACTCGAAGTGGCCGATCTCGTCGGAGAAGGCCACGTTGTAGGAGTGGGCCGCCCACGGCACCCGGGTGTGCTCACCCGAGGTCGAGTACATGGGGTGGAACGCGTACGGCGTCTGGGTGCAGGCCGTCGCGGTCGGGTCGTAGTTCACCTGCGCGAAGCCGTTGGCGACACTCGCCGTCATCGATCCCGACCGGCCGCTGGACAGGTCGTCGATCCTGGTCACCAGGCCCGCCGGGGAGTCGTGGATGGAGAGCTCCAGCCGGTCACCGGCCCGCATGAACAGGTCCCTGCCCGGGTCTGGCGTGAAGGCCGCCAGCGTCAGGTCCAGCGGCCCCGGCGGGGCCTGGGGCCGGCCGTTGCGGGTGATGAACGCGAAGTTGGCCGGCTCGATCCCGACGGTGTTCAGGCAGTCGGCGTTGTTGGCGACGCCGGTGTTCTGGTTGGAGTTGAAGCTGAAGATCGCCATGGCCGCGCACCACTTGGTGGCGTCGCAGCTGATGCCGTTCTCGAACGACACCCAGCCAGGCGGGTAGAACTGCAGCTCCAGGAACGCCGTCCCCGGGTGGCGGCCGATGTAGTCCGGCCGTGACGGGTCGGCGCCGTCGAAGATGTTGGCGTCGCTGTTGGGCGTGCAGGGCTCGTGGGTGAACTCCGGCGCCGACTGGTTGTCGCACAGGTCCATCCCGAACCAGAACGCGATCCGGTTCTGGAAGTTGAAGGTCCCTCCGGTCCCATCCTGGGTCGGCAGCGTCGGCGGGTCCTTGGGCAGGACGAGCCGGTAGCGGTTGTTGTTCCCGGATCCGGGCTTGTCGGAGTAGAACAGCGCCGAGGGCTCGTCGTGGCCGGTATAGCGGCCCTCGTAGCCGATGGCGTCGGCGGTCTCGGCGCACAAGGGGTCACCCTCGTTGCAGAGGAACCGTCGCTCGTCTTGGATCGAGGACGTCGCGCGCCCTGTCCTCGAGGGCTTTCGGGTGGTTCTCGCGGTCGCGCTGGTCCCCATCGACGTGACCAGCGCGAACGCGGCAAGGATAACGAGGATCCGTCGCATCTCGGCCCTCCCAGCGTTGTGACGATGCGGCCTTCTGCGGCCACCGTCCGCTGTCGGAGGTGCTATGGGGAGAACTGCATGACCGGGTTCCCCCTCTCAGGACGCGGCTGCCCGCCGTTGGTGCTCGCGGCCCATCCCGCCTGGGATACCAGATTTGTCCGCTCTGCGATAGACCCAATGGTCCCGGTAGCAGCTGTCTAGACGCCACCAACCAGATCGTCGACGCCTGGGCCGACGGCCGCGACGGGCTCAACCACGAGCACGTCATGTTCGCCACCTCCACCAACGGCGGGGCCAGCTGGACCGCTCCGAGAACGATCGAGACGGCCGGTGACCGCGGCTACTACGCCGCCCCGGCGATCTCACCGAATGGGACCGACGTCTGGGTGGTGTACAACGCCTTCACCACCCCGTTCCGCGACGACACGACCTCGCCCAGGAACCTGGTCGGGGTGGTGAAGCACGCCGACGTCGCGGCCGGTGCCGTGGGGGCCTTCAGCGAGGTCCACCGGAGCCCGGGCGGGGATCCCAGGGGCAGCAGCCAGAACAACCTGGCCGCCGAGTTCCTCGGCGACTACGTCTACGCCGCCGCCACCCGCACCTACGGCGCCGCGGTCTGGAACGACGTCCGCAGGGCGGCCGACTGCCCCGCCATCGACGCCTACCGTCAGGCGCTCCATGACGAGGCGGTGGAACTCGGCGCGCCGGTGGCCGACCCGGAGGAGCCGCGGGGCGAGGAGGAAGCCGTCCAGCGTCTGAACAAGACCCAGGAGCCGGATGCGGTCGCCCCGCCCGTCCAGCAGGTCTGCGCTGGAACCTTCGGGAACTCCGACATCTTCGGCGGGACCTACGCCGACCCAACCCCGTAATCCAAGTCGAGCAACCCGGAAGGGGCACCCTGGGGGTGCCCCTTCCTTCTACGGCCCGAGGAGCACTCAATTCACTGTTGGGGCGCGGCACCTGGCGTCACCACCGACGCATTCGCGCCGCTCAACAAGTCCGCGAGTTGTCGGGCATTGGTCACCGCCTGGTCGCGGAAGCAGTTGTCTAGACGCCACCAAGCGCTGCGCCGAACAGGGAAAACGCAGCTCACCCGCCACCGTCTGACGATATTTATCCGGACATCGATAAGTCACGCAGAAGGGTCAAGCCGCTCGGGCAGCTCATCCAGTGACCTGCTCCTCACGTGAGGCCCTGCCAGATCCGGATAGGTCGTGTGAATGTACCCCATGGGTCTCGTGCACGAGCACGGCCACCATGATCCTGGGAGCGAACGCCGCGGCTCGTGATGCCAGGAGGACATGATTCCCGCCGTCAACGCGATCGGGGCGGCCGGGCTCGATCGCGTTGACCGTCGCCCTGGCATCCTGGCGGCCATCGGCCCTTACAACGAGGGTCGTCCGGCCTGCTGTGGTGTGGGTCACCGGCAGTGCGGTGGCCGCCGGATGGTGTGGGTGGACCCATCGTCCGCGTGACCGCCTGCGTCGCCTTGTCTACAGACCTTCTGCGATTCTGGATCTCCTTTCCGACTTGACCGCGTATGCGTTGAAGCGTAGGCATGTCCGTGTGTTCGCCATCGTGGGCGGGCAGGAAGGTGGCAGGCATGTTGCGACATCGCAGACGAGGGTGGCTTCTGGTCGGGGTGACCGGACTGCTGCTCGCATACCTGGTGCTACCGGTGGCCGGTGCGAGCGCCGCCCAGGCGGACACGACCTATGTGGTCGTGCTGAAGGGCAACACCCAGGCGGGTCTGAAGGCCGTGGAGCAGGCGGGGGGCCAGGTTCGCAAGGTGAACAAGCTTGGGATTGCCCAGGTGTCCTCGACGAACCCGTCGTTCCTGTCGAGCATTCGTAAGTCCGGCGCGGTCGACGCCGCTGCCAATGACGCGTCCTGGCACCTCGGCACGAAGGAGGTCGCATCGGTCACCTACGTGCCGGCCGCCACCCAGGCCGCCAACTGCGCCGCCTTCTACGGCGTGCCGGTCAACGTCGGCCCCGAGCCGCTGTCGGCGTGTGAGTGGGACGACCGCATCATCAACGCCTCCCCCGGCCAGTCCTATGCGGTGAACCGGGGAGCCGGGGCCACGATCGGCGACATGGACACCGGGATCGACCTCACCCACCCCGACATCGCGCCCAACCTCGACGTCGGCCTGTCGTGCTCGTTCATCACCTCGGCCAACCCCAACGCCGACCCGGCGGAGGTAGCCAACGGGGACTGCTCGAACAAGGCCGCGGTCCAGGACCTGAACGGGCACGGCACCCACACCGCCAGCGAGGCGGCGTCCCCGATCAACGGGGTCGGGACCGCCGGCGTTGCCCCTGCGGCGACCATCGTGGCGCTCAAGGCCGGCAACGCAGCGGGCTTCTTCTTCACCCAGGAAGTGGTCGACGCGATGATCTACGCCGGCGACCACCACCTGGACGTGGTCAACATGTCGTTCTTCGCCGACCCGTGGCTGTTCAACTGCCGCAACGACGCCGACCAGCGGGCCATCGTCACGGCCATCAGCCGGGCCAGCCGCTATGCCCAGCAGCAGGGCGTGGTGATGGTGGCAGCCCAGGGCAACGAGGCCATCGACCTGGCCCATCCGGTGACCGACACCATCAGCCCGGACTTCCCGCCCGGTTCGGAACTGACCCGCGCAGTCGGCAACAACTGCCTGGTGCTGCCCAACGAGCTGCCGGGCGTGGTGGGCGTGACCGGGATCGGGCCCTCCGGGGAACTATCGTTCTTCTCCAGCTACGGCGCCGGGGTCACCGACGTGACCGCACCCAGCGGCTCCTCGGGCCAGGCCCCCAACCCGTTCGGGCGGGTCCTGGCCGCGTGGTCGTCCACCGGCCCGCCCATCGACCTCCCCGGCCGGGACGTCCAGGACGCCGGTGGCGCCGTGTACGCCTGGGTGCAGGGGACCTCGATGGCGTCGCCGCACGCGGCCGGGGTCGCGGCCCTGATCCGCGCCGCCCATCCGAACATGTCGGTGGGCGCGGTGCAGGCCGCCCTGCAGAACACCGCTATGCCTAAGGACTGCCCCACGCCTGCGGAGATGGACCCGCTCTCCGGGGCGCTCGGCGTGCAGACCTGCACCGGCGGGCCGGGCCACACCAACTTCTACGGCAAGGGCCTGGTCGACGCGCTGGCCGCAGGCAGCAGGTAGGGCCGAACCGAAGACAGCACCGGAAAGGGATGGGCCGGGTCACCGGCCCATCCCTTTCCCTCGATCACCTCCAACCACGTCGCGGCCTGGACCGATCGTCTCTGGCACGGGCATCTCCGATCTGGTGATTCAGGAAGGTCGTTAAGCCGCGTCAAGCAAGCCATACGTCACGGAGACCAGTTTCGTCCGAGGCGGCGTCTTGGAGCGCTACGCTTCAACCGCTCGGCGCCACCACCGACGCATCTGTGCTGGTCAGCAGGTTCGCGAGCTGCCTCGCATTGGTGACCGCCTGATCGCGGAAGCAGTTGTTCATCAGGACGTGGACCTCGCGGGCGGATTCCGCCAGGTGGTCGATCCGGGGCACCCACTCGGCCAGCTCCTTCTCGCTGTAGAGGTAGCGGAAGCGTTCGGCGACGGTCTTCTTCTCCCAGGCTTCGGGGTCGCGGCCGTGGAAGCGGACCACCGTGAGGGCGGGGGAGGTGGCTTCGGCGATGGGAGGGACCGAGGAGCGGAAGCCCTGGGGCATGTCGACGCAGACCAGCGGGAGGTCGAGGTCGCGCAGCAGGCCGAGGGTCCGGTCGCGGTCGCGGTCGGTGGCCATCCAGGCGGCGTTGCGGAACTCGACGCAGACCTGGTAGCCACCGAGGCGGTCGCGGATGGCGGCGAGCTCCTCGCGGCTGGAGCGGCGGGGGGTGAACCACTCGGGGTACTGGAGCAGGACGGCGCCGAGCTTGCCGGCCGAGTCGAGGGGGAGGAGGGCGTCGCGGAAGCGGCGCCAGACCTCGGCCTGGCCCTCGGCCGACAGGTGGGAGACGTAGAAGCGCTGCTTGTCGCGGTGCTCGGGGGCGACCTCGTCCAGCAGGTCCTCGGGGAGGGCCTTGCGGCGGGTGGGGTGGCCGGTGAGGAGGCTGAACGCCTTGATGTTGAAGACGAAGTCGGGCGGGGTGCGGTCGACCCACAGGCCTGCCTGCTCCTCGCGGGGGAGGTAGTAGTAGGTGGCGTCGACCTCGACGATGGGGAACTGGGTGGCGTAGAAGCGCAGCCGCGACTCGGCGTCGTTGGCGCCCTTGGGGTACCAGCCGGACCTGAGCAGGGTCGGGTCGGTCCAGGAGGCGGTCCCGACCCGCACCGCGCCCTTGGCCTGGCCGCTGTCCTGCTGCTTGGCCATGCGCGGCAGCATAGCGGGTGCTACCGTCGGCCGGAGTGAACGTGCGCGTCTGCCCCCGCTGCCAGACGCCGGCGCAGGCCGGCGGCAAGGTCTGCGAACGGTGCGAGCAGCCGCTGGAGGGCCCGGCCCACGCGCTGCGCTACAACCCGGCCGGGCTGCCCACCCCCAGCCCCGTCCAGGGCCATGCCACCGTGCTGGTCGGGGTCGTGGCCGCGGTCGTCCTGCTGGCCGTCGGGGCCTGGTTCGCGTTCCGCAGCGTGGGGCCGTTCCGGGCCGAGGTGGTCCGCCAGGGCGTGAGCGCCGACGGCTCGGCCGTCGAGGTCGAGCTGCGGGTGTTCAACGACGGCGAGCGCCAGGGCCGGGCCCGCTGCCGCATCACCGGGCTGGCCCCGGACGGGCGGGTGCGGAGCTCGGAGGTCAAGCTCAGCCCGACCGTGCCCGGGAACGGCAGCGTGCTGTTCGGGCTGCGCGGGGAGGGCCTCGGCGACGCCCACGACCTCCGCTCCAGCTGTGCTTGACTAGCCGGGTGACAGGCCGAGCACGCGCACCCCGGGAGGCACCACCATGACCGAGCGGGCCCTGGAGACGGCGGCCGCCCACGCGACCCAGTTCCTGCGCGGGCTGCCCGAGCGGCCGGTGGCGGCCAGGGCGGGGGCCGAGGAGCTGCGGGCCCGCCTGGGTGGGCCGCTGCCCGAGCACCCCAGCGATCCGGCCGAGGTGGTCGCCCAGCTGGCCAAGCTGGCCGACGACGGGCTGGTCGCCTCGGCCGGGCCGCGCTACTTCGGGTTCGTGGTGGGGGGCAGCCTGCCCGCCGCCCTGGCCGCCGACTGGCTGGCCGCCGCCTGGGACCAGAACGCCGGCCTGTTCGTGCTCGGCCCGGCCGCGGCCACCGTCGAGGACGTGGCCGCCGGCTGGCTCACCGAGCTGCTCGGGCTGCCGGCCACGGCCACCTGCGGGTTCGTCACCGGCGGCCTGGGGGCCAACTTCGGCGGTCTGGCCGCGGCCCGCAACCACATGCTGGCCCGGGCCGGCTGGGACGTGGAGCGCGACGGCCTGGTCGGGGCGCCGCCGGTCGAGGTCGTGGTCGGGGCCGAACGGCACGTCACCATCGACGTCGCCCTGCGCTACCTGGGCCTGGGCAGCGGCCGGGTGCGGGTCGTGCCCGCCGACGACCAGGGCCGCATGGACGCCGCCGCCCTGCCCGAGGTGCTGGCCGCCCTGAAGGGGCCGACGATCGTGTGCGCCCAGGCCGGCAACGTCAACACCGGGGCCTTCGACCCGCTGCCGGCGATCTGCGCCGCCGGCCACGACCACGGCGCCTGGGTGCATGTGGACGGCGCCTTCGGGCTGTGGGCGGGGGCCAGCCCGGCCCTGCGCCACCTGGTCGCCGGGGTGGAGCAGGCCGACTCGGTGGCCACCGACGCCCACAAGTGGCTCAACGTCCCCTACGACAGCGGCCTCGTCTTCGTCGCCCACCCCCAGGCCCACCTGGCCGCCTTCGCCAAGGTGGCCAGCTACCTGACGCCGGCCCAGGGCGGCGCGCGCGACCCCGACGGCTTCGTGCCCGAGGCCTCCCGGCGGGCCCGGGGGTTCCCGGTGTGGGCGGCGCTGCGGTCGCTCGGCCGCTCCGGGGTGGCCGAGCTGGTGGAGCGCTGCTGCGGCAACGCCCGCCGCTTCGCCGACGCCCTGGCCGCGGCCGACGGGGTCGAGGTCCTCAACGAGGTCGTCCTCAACCAGGTGCTGGTCCGTTTCCCCGACCCCGGCGGCGACCACGACGGCCGCACCCGCGAGGTCGTCCGCCGCGTCCAGGCCGGCGGCACCCTGTGGCTGGGCGGCACCACCTGGCACGGCATGGCCGCCATGCGCATCTCGGTGTCGAACTGGTCCACGACCGACGCCGACGTCGACCGCTCGGTGGCGGCGATCCTGCAGGCGACCAGGGAGGTCGATGGCTGATGGCGTCCAACGAGCTGCTCGGGGTCTACCTCAACGACCATCTGGCCGGCTCGGCGGCCGGGACCGAGCTGGCCGCGAAGCTGCGCGACAACAACGAGGGGACCGAGCTCGGCGACGTCATGGCCGCCCTGCACCACGACATCTCCCAGGACAAGGACGCCCTCGAGGAGCTGATGGGCCAGCTCGAGGTGGAGCGGCACCCGGTCAAGGAGGCGGCCGGCTGGATGCTGGAGAAGCTGAGCCGGCTGCGGCTCAACCCGGCCCTCACCGGTGGCGCCGAGCTGACCCGGCTGCTGGAGACCGAGGCCCTGTCGCTGGGGATCGAGGGCAAGCTGGCCATGTGGATGGCCCTCAAGGAGGCCGCGGCCGGCGACCCCCGGCTGGCCGCGGCCGACCTCGACCGCCTCATCGAGCGGGCCCGGGGCCAGCGACGCACCCTGGAGCCGCACCGGCTGGCCGCGGCGGTGCGGTCGTTCTCCGCCTGAGCGCGGGCCAGGCGGCACCCACCGGCCCGGGAACCGGTTGGCCCTCCGGCCCGTCCAAGGCCTCATCGGAACCGGACCGGAGGGGTGCGCGATGACGAGGATGCGACGCCGGAGCCTGCTGCTGGCCGCGGTGGCGGCCGCCGTGCTGCTGGGGGCCCAGCCGGCCCTGGCCTGCGGGGGCCTGGTCGGGCCGGGGGGCACGGTGCAGCTGGCCCGCACCACCACCCTGGCCGGCTGGCACGACGGCGTCGAGCACTACCTGACCTCGTTCACCTACGCCGGCGGGGGCGCCAGGTTCGGCTCGATCGTGCCCCTGCCCGGCATCCCCTCCGACGTCCGCAAGGGCGGCCAGTGGACCCTGCAGCGGCTGGTCCGCGAGACCCAGCCGCAGCCGGTGTTCCTGCGCTCGGACGCCGTCGCCGCGGTGGCCGCGCCGGCCCAGGAGCTGCTCAAGACCAGGGTCGACGCCCTCGACATCACCGTGCTGCGCGGGGGCGGCCGGGCGGTGGGCGACTGGGCCCGCGCCCACGGCTTCGGGCTGTCGGTCGACGCCCCCGAGGTGCTCGACTTCTACGCCGCCCGCAGCCCGATCTTCCTGGCGGCCAGCTTCGACGCCCGCCGGGCCGACGCCCGCGGCCAACGTCTGGGCGACGGCACGCCGATCCACCTGACCATCCCCACCACCGACCCGTGGGTGCCGCTGCGCATCCTCGGCCTCGGCCATCGGCCCACCGACCCCGTCCAGGCCGACGTCTACCTGCTCACCGACCGGCGCCCGGCCCTGCTCCCGGCCCCGGTGGGCGGCGGCCAGCGCGGGGTCGCGCTGGAGCGCAGCCAGCCGGCCTCGGCCCAGCTCCTGGCCGACCTCCGGGCCGACAAGGGCATGGGCTGGCTGCCGGCCTCGGGCATGTGGCTCAGCTACCTGCGGATCGACACCACGACCCGGGAGCTGACCCACGACCTGGCCGTCGACGCCAGCGGCCGCGCCAGCCCCTCCCCGGTGGCCGCCGGCCTGACCGCCCCGGCCGCCGCCGGCGGCGACGCCGCCCCGGCCCCCGCGCCGGCCGGCCCGCTGGGGGCGTGGCGGTGGCCGGCGGTGGCCCTGGCCGTCACCGCCGCCCTGGCCGGGCTGGTCCTGGCCAGGCGGGGCCGTTCGGCCCTGCGCTGACCGGCCAGGCCGGAGGACACTCCCGTCATGGGCGCGACCCCGCCGGCCTCGGCCGGCCCGGAGGCCCGGCTCCTGCGGCCGGCCGAGCCGGGCCGGTTCGACCCGGCCGAGTTGGAGGGGCTGGCGGCCCCGGTGCGGCGCCACCTCGCCCAGGCCATCGCCCCGGGGACGGCCCTGCACCTCGGCCCGGCTGTCGATGCGGGGCAGCATCAAGGTCGGCCGCTGGCTGCCGTTCCGGGCCCGCCAGGTGCTCGACCCCCGCCGCGGCTTCGTCTGGCGGGCCCGGGCGGCCGGGCTGATCGCCGGGGTCGACGGCTACCTGGACGGCGCCGGGCTGTTGGACTGGCTGCCCACGGCGCTGCTGCCCCGGTTCGGGGCCGGATCACCGGCTACGCCAGCTTCGCCGGCCTGACCATCCCCAGCGCCGGCCGGGTCGGCTGGTGGTACGGCACCGACCGCTGGGCGCAGGGCGAGTTCTTCCGCTACCGGATCACCGACCTCCGGCCGGCCGGGCCCTGATGGACACGGCCCGTACAGTAGTCGGGTCGTGACCAAGAACCGCCTGGAGGCCTTCAGCGACGGCGTGTTCGCCATCGCCATCACGCTGCTGGTCATCGAGCTCCACGCCCCCGTCCTCGAACCCGGCGAGACGCTGGCCCACGGCCTGTGGCTGGAGTGGCCCAGCTACGTCGCCTACCTGGTCAGCTTCCTGACCATCGGGGTCATCTGGCTCAACCATCACCGCGTCTTCGCCGAGGTCGTCCGGGTGGACGGCCCGCTGCTGGTGCTCAACCTGAACCTGCTGCTGTGGACGGCCCTGATCCCGTTCCCCACCGCCGTGGTGGCCGACTACCTGGGCCAGGGCGGCGAGCAGGCCAAGACCGCGGTCGCGGTCTACAGCGCCGTGTTCGTGCTCCTGGGTGTGTCGTTCGGGGGGATGTTCGTCTGGATCACCCGCGACGACCGGCTGCTCGACCGGCTCCCGCCGTCGGGGGTCGTCCGGGCCGCCCGGCTGCGCTTCACCGTCGGCCTGGCCGTCTACCTGGTCGCCTTCGCCCTGGCCTTCGTGTGGCCGCCGCTGGCCCTGGTCCTGGATGCCGCCATGGCCCTCTACTACGCCTTCGACCAGGCCTCGGTGCCGGCCGACCGCCCGGCTTGAGGGAACCGGCGCCGGGCTGGCCGCGTCCAACCTGGCGACCGTCCCTCGACCCGGGAGGCCGCATGCGCCCACGTCCCTGGCAGCTCGCCGTCGTCGCGGTCGCCTGCGCGGCCGCCCTGCTGGCCGCCGCCCGGGCGACCGGGGTCGGACGGGCCGGCGACGGGCCCGACCGCACGGTGGTGGTGGCCATGCACCACTCCCGGTTCGAGCCGGCCAGCATCCGGGTCGACCCCGGCCAACGGGTGCGGTTCGTGCTGCGCAACACCGACCCCATCGACCACGAGTTCATCCTCGGCGACGCCGCCGTCCAGCGCCGCCACGAGCAGGGCCGGCAACGCCAGCACCACGGCGACGTCCCCGGCGAGCGGTCGGTGCCGGCCGGCCAGGAGGCGGCCACCACCTACGCCTTCCCGGCCAGCCTGGACGGCCAGGTGCTGGAGTTCGCCTGCCACCTGCCCGGGCACTACGCTTACGGCATGCACGGGACGGTCCGGGTCGGCGGAAGGGCCTGAGGTGGCCAGGCCGGCCGAGGTGTGGGCGGCCGGCGACGCCTACGAGCCCTACGTGGGCCGCTGGAGCCGGCTGGTGGCCCGCGAGTTCGTGGCCTGGCTGGGGGTGGCCGGCGGCGGCGCCTGGCTGGACGTGGGCTGCGGCACCGGGGCGCTCAGCCAGACGGTGCTGGAGGGGGCCGACCCGGCCGCGGTGGTCGGCATCGACCCGTCGCTCGGGTTCCTGGCCAACGCCCGGGCGCGGCCCGGCCTGGCCCGGCTGGCCGTGGCCGACGCCCGCCGGCTGCCGGTGGCCGACGCCCGCGTCGACGCCGCGGTCAGCGGGCTGGTGCTGAACTTCGTGCCCGACCCGGCCGCGGCGGTGGCCGAGATGGCCCGGGTGACCCGGCCCGGCGGCCGGGTGGCGGCCTATGTGTGGGACTACGCCGGCCGGATGGAGCTGATCCGCCGCTTCTGGGACGCGGCCGTGGCCCTTGACCCGGCCGCGGCCGAGCTGGACGAGGGCCGCCGCTTCGGGCTCTGCCGGCCCGAGCCGCTGGCCGGCCTGTTCCGGGACGCGGGCCTGGTCGAGGTGGCCGGGCGCCCGATCGAGGTGCCGACCAGGTTCCGGGACTTCGACGACTACTGGACGCCGTTCCTGGGCGGCCAGGGGCCCGCCCCCGGCTACGCCCTGGCCCTGGACGAGGGGCGGCGGGCGGCGCTGCGCGAGGCGCTGCGGGCCCGGCTGCCGGTGGCCGACGACGGCTCGATCGCGCTGGTGGCCAGGGCGTGGGCGGTCGCCGGGACCCGGGCCGGCGTGCCCGGCCCGGTCAGCGGCGGCTGATCTGGAGGCGGCCGTCGCCGTCGACCGACAGCGAGCGGCGGCCGGCCAGCAGCTCCAGCAGCTCGCCCCCGACCAGGTCGCGGCGCCAGCCCTGGAGGGTGCGGACCGGCGGCTCGGGCTGGCCGCGGCGGACCGCGGCCACCACCTGGGCCAGGTCGTAGCGGGCCGCGACCAGCTCGTAGGCCAGGCCGGCGTCCAGCGCCCTGGCCCGGACCAGGGCCTCCGACAGGGCGATGGCGGGCACGTCGGCCGGGTTGGAGTCGGGCCGCTCGACCACCTCGACGGGCAGCGGCTCGCCGTCCTGCCCGCGGGCCACCGCGGCCAGGATGGCGTCGCCGCGCCGGCGCAGGGTCGAGGGCTGGAGCCCGCGGATGCGCTCCAGGGCCGAGGCGGCCGCCGGGCGCCGCTTGGCCACCTCCATCAGCGGGGCGTCGCCCAGCACCTGGGAGACCGGGCGGTCCTCGGCGGCCGCGGTCTGCTCCCGCCAGGCCGCCAGCTCGCGGGCCACCGCCCGGGCCCGCGGGTTGAGCTGGCCGACCCGGGGCAGGCGCTGCCAGGCCAGCCAGGGGTCGCGCTCGTCGCTGGCCTCCTCCAGGCGCCGGCACTCCTCGCGGGCCCACTGCAGCCGGCCGGTGGCGGCCAGCCGCTCCTGGAGGGCGTCGGCCAGGCGTAGCAGGTGGGCCACGTCGTCGCGGGCGTAGGCGAGCTGCTCGGGGCTGAGCGGCCGGTCGTCCCAGCGGGTGAAGCTGGCCGACTTGGCCAGGCGCAGGCCGAGGACGTCGTTGAGCAGGCTGCCGTAGCCGGTCTGGGCCCCGAACCCGGCGAACCCGGCCGCGACCTGGGTGTCGAACACCACCCGGACCTCGGTCCGCCAGACCCGCCGCAGCAGGGCCACGTCCTGGCGCCCGGCGTGCAGCACCACCTCGACCGCCGGGTCGGCCAGGACCTCGGCCAGCGGGGCCGGGTCCAGCCCGCGGTCCAGCGGGTCGACCAGCTCGACCCGATTCCCCGGGGCACCCCCCTGGGGTTCCCCGGACCCCTTCCCATCCTCCGGGGGCCGCTCCCCGTCCCCGCCCCCGGGCACGACCACGCCGACCAGGCACAGCAGGGCCCGGTAGCGGCCCTCGGACATGAACTCGGTGTCGACGCCCAGACGACCCGCGGCCCGTGCCGCCTCGGCCAGCCCCCCCAGGTCCACGCGGGCGTCCAGGCTCAGCCGAGCTGCCACGTGTCCCCACCGTGCAGCAGCTTGGCCAGGTCGCCGCGGCCCTGGCGGGCCGTGGCCGCCTCCAGCTGCCCGGACATGAGCTCGTCGTACACGGGTCGCTCGACGTCGCGGAACACCCCGATCGGGGTCGGCCCGTCGGCGCCGTGCGACAGCCGGCAGAGCATGAAGGCCAGGCTCGGCTCCTCGCGGTGCTCGTCGTGGACCAGCAGCGCGTCCTCGCCGACGTCGGCCACCTCGACCAGCGCGACCCGGCCGTCGCCGGTCAGCCGGACCCCGCGCTCGCCGTCGGCGCCGAAGCGGATCGGCTTGCCGTGCTCCAGCCGGATCTGGTTGTCGTCCCTGGTCTCCGGCTCCTTCAGCAGGTGGAAGGCGCCGTCGTTGAAGATGTTGCAGTTCTGGTAGATCTCCACGAAGGCGGTGCCCCTGTGGGCGGCCGCCTTGCGGAGCACCTCGGTCAGATGCGCCCGGTCGGAGTCGATCGAGCGGGCCACGAAGGTCGCCTCGGCCCCCAGGGCCACGCTCACCGGGTTGAACGGGTGGTCCAGGGACCCCATCGGGGTCGACTTGGTGATCTTGCCCAGCTCGCTGGTGGGGGAGTACTGGCCCTTGGTGAGCCCGTAGATCTGGTTGTTGAACAGCAGGATCTTCAAGTTCACGTTGCGGCGCAGGGCGTGGATCAGGTGGTTGCCGCCGATCGACAGGGCGTCCCCGTCGCCGGTGATGACCCAGACCGACAGGTCGGGGCGGGTCACCGACAGCCCGGTGGCGATCGCCGGGGCCCGGCCGTGGATCGAGTGCATCCCGTAGGTGTTCATGTAGTAGGGGAAGCGGGAGGAGCAGCCGATGCCCGAGATGAACACGATCCGCTCCCTGGGGATCCCCAGCTGGGGCATGAAGCCCTGCACGGCCGAGAGGATCGCGTAGTCCCCGCAGCCGGGGCACCAGCGGACCTCCTGGTCGCTCTTGAAGTCCTTGGCGGTGAGCTTCACGGGGGCGCCGTTGCCGTGCCCGTTGCCCAGACTCACTTGTGCGCTCCTTCGTCCAGCAGCCCGATGATGACGTCGGCCAGCTCCTCGGCCTTGAACGGCAGCCCCCGGACCTTGTTGTAGCCGATGGCGTCGACCAGGTAGCGGGCGCGGACCAGCATGCGCAGCTGGCCCAGGTTCATCTCGGGGATCAGGACCTTGTCGTAGGCGGCCAGCACCTCACCGAGGTTGGCCGGGAACGGGTTGAGGTGGCGCAGGTGGGCCACGGACACCCGCGCCCCCGAGGCCCGGACCCGCCGCACCGCGGCCCCGATGGGCCCGTAGGTCGAGCCCCAGCCGAGCACCAGCAGCCGCGACCCGTCCTGGTGGTCGACCTCCAGCGGGGCGATGTCGGCGGCGATCCCGGCCACCTTGGCCGATCGTAGAGCAACCATGCGGTCGTGGTTCTCGGGGTCGTAGCTGATGTTGCCGGTCCCGTCGGCCTTCTCCAGCCCGCCGATGCGGTGCTCCAGGCCGGGCGTGCCCGGGACCGCCCACGGCCGGGCCAGGGTGGTCTCGTCGCGCAGGTAGGGCCAGAAGTCGCCGTCGTGGTTGGGCTCGGTGGCGAACGGCACGCTGATGTCGGGCAGGGCGGCCACGTCGGGCAGCAGCCACGGCTCCGACCCGTTGGCCAGGTAGCCGTCGGACAGCAGCACCACCGGGGTCCGGTACTTGAGGGCGATCCGGGCCGCCTCGACCGCGGCGTGGAAGCAGTCCGAGGGCGTGCAGGCGGCCACCACCGGCACCGGGGCCTCGCCGTTGCGGCCGTACAGCACCTGCAGCAGGTCGGCCTGCTCGGTCTTGGTCGGCATCCCGGTCGAGGGCCCGCTGCGCTGGATGTCGATCACCAGCAGGGGCAGCTCCAGGGACACGGCCAGGCCGATGGTCTCGGCCTTGAGGGCGATCCCGGGCCCGCTGGAGGTGGTCACCCCCAGCGACCCCCCGAAGGCCGCGCCCAGGGCGGCCCCGACCCCGGCGATCTCGTCCTCGGCCTGGAAGGTCCGCACCCCGAACGCCTTGTGCTTGGACAGCTCGTGCAGGATGTCGGAGGCCGGGGTGATCGGGTAGGCGCCGAGGAACAGCGGCCGCCCCGACAGCTGGCTGGCCGCGACCAGCCCGTAGGCCAGGGCCAGGTTCCCGGAGATGTTGCGGTAGGTCCCGGGGGGGAGCCTGGCCGGCTTGACCTCGTAGGAGACGGCGAAAGCCTCGGTCGTCTCGCCGAAGTTCCAGCCGGCCTTGAAGGCGGTCACGTTCGCCCTGGCGATCAGGGGGCGGGTGGCGAACTTCTTCTCCAGGAAGGCCACCGTGGCCTCGGTCGGCCGGTGGTACAGCCAGGACATGAGCCCGAGGGCGAACATGTTCTTGGCCCGCTCGGCCTCCTTCTTGGAGATGTCGAGCTCCTTCAGCGCCTCCAGGGTCATGGAGGTCAGCGCCACCTCGTGGACCTGGTGGTCGGCCAGGGTCCCGTCCTCCAGCGGGTTGGAGGCGTACCCGGCCTTGTCGAGGTTGCGGGCGGTGAAGGAGTCGGTGTTGACGATCAGGCTGGCCCCCTTGGGCAGGTCGCCCAGGTTGGCCCGGAGCGCCGCCGGGTTCATGGCCACCAGCACGTCGGGGGCGTCGCCGGGGGTGAGGATGTCGTGGTCGGCGAAGTGCAGCTGGAACCCCGACACCCCGGGGATCGACCCGGCGGGGGCGCGGATCTCGGCCGGGAAGTCGGGCAGCGTCGACACGTCGTTGCCGAACGCCGCGGTCTCGCTGGTGAAACGGTCTCCGGTGAGCTGCATGCCGTCACCGGAATCGCCGGCAAAGCGAATCGTGACGCGATCCAGCACCTGGACCGGCTTGGTCATCGTTGATTCCCTCGATTCGGAACGGACGGGTCACCTGCACCCGGTCGCCGCCAGCTCGAGGCCGCCCGGGGCGCAGCGCACCCCGCCCCCGGGGGGCAGGGGGCCGGCAACCGGCCCTCCCAGCATATACCGATCCGTTTGAGAAGCTCTGGAAGCCGCCCGGCCCCGGGTGGCGCGATCGCCGGGCGCCGGTCACCATGCCGGGAGCCCCTGCCACCCGACCCGACCCCGAGGTGAGCTCCGTGACCGACCGGCCAGCCGACGACGCCGTGCCCAGCGCCCGCCTGCTGGTGGCCTACGTGTCCGAGGACGACGAGCTGGACCACGTCCGCGACGCCGCCGTGGCGATCGGCCGCCGCGGCGGGTCCAGGGTGATCCTCTACGACCGCGACTCGGCCTCGGCCTTCAGCGACCCCATGCCCAACCGGTGGGCCTCCCAGGCCGAGGGCGCCCAGTTCGGCGACCCCCTGTCCGACCAGGAGCTGGTCAAGCTGGGCCGGGAGCCGTTCGCCCGCAAGGTGGCCGCGGCCCGCGAGGCCGGCGTCGACGCCTGGGGCTGGCTGGCCTCCGACCACGGCACCGACGCCATGGTCAGCTACGCCCGCGACCACGGCGCCGACCTGATCCTGCTCCCGGCCGACCTGGAGGACCCGGGGCTGGGCGAGCGCCTCAAGGGCGAGACCGTGGACAAGGCGGTCGAGGAGGTCGAGGAGACGCCCACCACCCTGGCCGTGGTCCTGGTCGCCCCCGACGGCTCCACCGAACTGGCCGCCGGCCGCCTGTAGCCGCTAGCGCGGCAGGTTGAGGAGCACGATCCCGGCGCTGATGCAGGTGGCCGCCAGGACCCGGCGGCGGCCGAACCGCTCGCTGAACACCAGGGTCCCGATCAGGGCGGCGACCAGCACGCTGGTCTCGCGCAGGGCCGCCACCACGGCCAGGGCGCCGCGGCGCTGGGCCCAGATCACCAGCCCGTAGGCGGTCAGCGACAGCGCCCCGGCGGCCACGCCGACCCCCAGGCGGCCGCGCACCCTGGCCGCCAGCCGGTGGCGCCGGGTGGCCAGCGTGTACAGCGGGATCGGCAGCCCGCCGAGCAGGAACAGCCAGGCGACATAGCCGAGGTCGGTCCCCGAGCGCCGCACCCCCAGCCCGTCGGTGATCGTGTAGGCGGCGATGGCGACCCCGGTGGCCAGGGCCAGCCCGACCATCGGGTGCCGGTGGCGGGCCGCCCGGCCCCGCTCCAGCAGCAGCACCAGCCCGCCGCAGACCCCGACCAGCCCGGCCAGCTGCCAGGGCCCCAGGCGCTCGCCCAGGAACAGGCCGGCGACCACGGCCACCAGCAGCGGCGCCGTCCCCCGGGCCAGCGGGTAGACCTGGTTCAGGTCGCCCACCTGGTAGGACTGCATGAGCAGGACCTTGTAGCCGGTGTGGAGCAGGACCGACAGCCCGAGCAGGGCCCAGCTGGCCCGCGCCGGCCAGGTCGCCAGGGGCAGCAGCAGCGCCGCCAGGACCATGGCCGTGAGGTCCAGCAGCACCACCATGACCAGCCGGTCCTGGCCGTCCTTGAGCAGCGCGTTCCAGGAGGCGTGGAGGACCGCGGCCACCAGCACGGCCACGACCACGGCGGTCCGCGAGCCGGCAGCGGCGCCCGGTCCCGCGGCCAGGGAGAGGCTGGGCAGCACCATGGGCCGGTCAGGCGGAGGCGGTGATCAGGGACGCTCCCTGGCGGAGGTAGGCGGTGGCGCCGACCTGGCGGAAGCCGGTGAGGGCGCGCTGCAGCTGGGCGGCGCCGGTGGCCTGACGACCCGCGGCGAGCAGCCGCTCGGCGGCGCGCAGGCGAGCGAACGCCTCGTCGGGCAGGGAGCCGATCTGGGCGTACCGCTCGGCCGCGTGCTCGAAGTCACCGCCGGCCATGGCGGCCGCCGCCTGGAGCCATGGCGTCGCCACCATGCCCCTGGTGGCCGCTTCGAGCTCGCCGCCCCGCCCGAGCGCCTCCAGGACGACGGCCAGGTCGACCGACCAGTTGGGGACGCCGACCATGGCGATGCCCTGGGTGGCGAGCGTGGCCAGGAGCTCGTCGGCGTGGGCGCCGGCCTCCTCGACCCGTCCGGCGGCGAGGGAGGCGCGGGCGTGGAAGGCGAGCGACGGGTCGAGGACCGGGGGGTCGCCGACCTCTCGGGCGAGGGCCAGACCCTTGGCGGCGTCCTCGAGCGCGGCCGGCACCTCGCCCCGGGCCAGCCGGATGATGCCTCGGACCTGCCGGCACGAGGTCTCGACCTGGTGGCGGGTGCCCGACTCGGACTCGGCCACGAACTCGTCGGCGACCCGGGCGGCGGCGTCCCAGCGGCCGCGCCAGTAGTCCTCGAGGACGCGCTCGGCCACCAGGTGGCGGACGTAGCTGCGGAAGCCGAAGCGTTCGGTCATCCGGAGCGCCTCGGCCTGGAGCTCGAAGCCACGGGTGAGCTGGCCGAGCTCGACCAGGGCGCTGGCGCTGGCCAGGTTGATGTAGGCGACGACGCTGTCGGGGGAGGTCATCTGGAGCGAGGCGGCGACGGCACGTTCCAGGTCGCCGAGCCCGGCGAGGTCGCCGGCGCCGAGGCGGGCGGTGCCGATGGAGCTGAGCACCCGGGGGCGCAGCCGGTCGAGGCCGAGGTCGTCGACCAGGGTGAGCGCGTCGGTCCCGACCCGGATGGCCTCGGCGTTGTCGCCGGCCAGCATGCGGTCGGCGGCCAGGTTGGCGAGGGCCAGCGCCTTGGCCTCGGATGGGCCCCCGTCCTCGAGGAGCGCGGCGGCGTGCCTGGTGTGGGCCAGCGAGGTCGGCTGTGCGCCCCGCCAGGACGTCAGGCGGGCGAGCAGCACCTCGGCCTGGGCCGCCGACTCGCGGTCGCCGGCCGCGAGCAGCCCGGCGCTGGCCTCGGCCAGCTCCTCGTCGCCGGCCTCTTCGGCGTGGTAGAGGGCGGTCCCCAGGCCGAGCAGCAGGCGGGGGCGTTCGGGGTCGCCGGCCGGCCAGCGCTCGAGGGCGGCCCGGTACCAGCGGGCGGCGGCGGCGAAGGCGTTGAGCGCGAACGAGCGGTCGCCGGCGTCGCGCAACGCCACCCGGGTGCGTTCGGCGAGCCCGGCGGTCGCCGGGCCGGTCCCGCCCGCGGCGCGGGTCAGCTCCAGCGCCTGCAGATAATGGTGGGCGAGCACCTCGGCCAGGTCCTCGACCCGGCCGCCGGCCTGCTCCTCGATCCAGGCGGCAGCGGCCAGGTGCTTGGCCGCGCGGGCGGCCCGGGGGATCTGGGCGTAGGCGACGTCGCGCACCACCATGTGGCGGAAGGCGTGCTCGGCCTCGCCGGCGACCGAGGAGGCGCGCATCGGGCGCACCAGCTCCTTGCGCGACAGCTCGTGCAGCGTGTCGCGGACGGCGGCCTCGGTGCGCCCGCCCATCCGGCGCAGCGCGCCGGCCCAGAAGACCTTGCCCAGCACGGCCGCGTCCTGGAGCAGCGCCTTGCGCTCGCGCGAGAGGGTGTCCAGGCGGGCGGCGACCAGGGCATGGACGGTGTCGGGGAACGGGACGTCGGCGCCGTCGACCAGCTGGAGGGTCCGTCCGCTGCGGTGCAGCAGCCGGCGGTCGGCCAGCATGCGCACAAACTCCTCGGCGTACAGCGGGTTCCCGCCGGCCCGCTCGACCAGCAGCGCCTGCACCGGCGCGGGCAGCACGGTGGCGTGCAGCAGGGCGGCCAGCAGCCGGGCCGTCTCCTCGTCGGTCAAGGGGGCGAGGTTGACCGTGGTCGTGTTGCGCTTGCCGCCGGCCCAGCCGGGCTGGCGCTCGTACAGCTCCGGCCGGGCCGTGCACACCACCAGCAGCGGCACCTCCTGCGACCAGTCGGCCAGGTGCTCGAGGAAGGCGAGCAGCGCCTCGTCGGCCCAGTGCAGGTCCTCGAAGACCAGCACCGCGGGCCGCTCGGCCGCGATCGACTCGAGGAAGCGGCGCCAGGCGGTGAAGGCCTCGTCACGGGCGGCCGGTGAGCTCGGCTCGACCCCGACCAGGGGCAGCAGGCGCCGGGTCAGCCACTCGCGGTCCTGCTCGCCGGGGGCCACCGCCGCGTCCAGCTTGGCGGCGGCCTGCCCGGGGGTGTCCGACTCGAGGATGCCGGCCTGGGCCTTGACGATCTCGCCGAGCGCCCAGAAGGTGATCCCGTCGCCATAGGGCAGGCAGCGGCCCTGCCGCCAGGTGACCAGCTCGGGCCGGGTGTCGAGGTGGTCCAGCAGCTCCACGACGAGCCGGCTCTTGCCGATCCCGGGCTCGCCGACGATGGTCACCAGCTGCACCGAGGTGTCGCGGACGGCGCGCTCGTAGATCCCCTGGAGCAGGGACCGCTCGAGCTCACGCCCGACCAGCGGGGTGGTGTGGGCGCGGGTGATGTCGATGCCGAAGCGGGCTCGGGCCGCCCGGGCCCGCCACAGCGCGACCGGCCTGGCCTTCCCCTTGAGCGGGACCGGCGCGAGCGTCTCGAAGTCGAACACCTCCCGGGTGGCGAGGAAGGTCGCCTCGCCGACGACGACCCCGCCGATCGGAGCGGCCGACTGCAGGCGAGCGGCGGTGTTGACGACGTCGGCCAGGATGCCCTCGTTCTGCTCGGGGCCGGCGTCGAGGGCGACCACCGCCTCGCCGGTGTCGATGCCGACGCGGACCTGGAGCCCGAGCCCGGCGTCGCGCTCGTTCAGGTCCCCGATCGCCTCCAGGATGCGCAGGCCGGCCCGGACGGCCCGCTCGGCGTCGTCCTCGTGGGCGACCGGGGCGCCGAAGACGGCCATCACCGCGTCGCCGATGAACTTCTCCACCGTGCCCCCGAAGCGCTCGACCTCGTGCCGCAGGCGGGCGTGGTACGGGCGCAGCCTGGCCCGCACGTCCTCGGGGTCGGCCTCGTCGGCGCTGGCCGTGAAGCCGACCAGGTCGCAGAACAGGACGCTGATGACCTTGCGCTCCTCGGCGACAGGGGCGGCGGCCTGGTCGAGCGGCGCCGTGCAGAAGCCGCAGAACCGGAAGCCTTCCGGGTTCTCCCTGCCACAGCCCTGGCACACGGCCATGCCGGGGATGCTAGGCGGGGGCCTGGGACCCTGTCCATGCTCGCCCCGACCGACCGGCCGCGGCGGGCCCGGGGGATCAGCGCAGGATCAGGGCCAGCTGGCGGTCCAGGGCGGGCCGGGTGAGCTCGCCGAGCTGGTGGGAGGCGAGGGTGCCGTCGGGGCGGACGAAGTAGGTGTGGGGGAGGCCGACCGCGCCCCAGCGGCCGGCGGCGGTGGCGGCCGGGTCGAGGCCGACCGGCCAGGTGGCGCCGTAGGCGCGGACGAAGTCGCGGGCGGCGGCCGGGCGGTCGCTGGTGAGGACGCCGACCACGGCCAGGCGGTCGGCGCGGTGGGCGGCGGCGGCCTGGCGCAGGAGGGGGAACTCGCGGACGCAGGGCTCGCACCAGGTGGCCCAGAAGTTGACCACCACCGGGCGGCCGCGCAGGGCGGCCAGGTCGACCGGGCGGCCGTCCAGGCCCTGGAGGCGCAGGGCCGGGGCCGGGGTGCCGGGCGGGTAGGCCCTGGCCGCGGTCGGGACCGAGGACGGCGGGGGCAGCGGCGCCAGCCGGGTGACCGGCTGGACCCGGCCGAGCAGGACCGCCCCCGCCGGCAGGACCACCGCCACCACCACCAGCACGACCAGGACCAGCCGGCGCCCACTGCCGGTGCGGGACCTAAGAGCCGCAAGCATGGCACAGGCGCTCTTGGGGGGCCGTGGGGGGAGCGAGCTCCCCCCCCAAGGATCGGGGACCGCGGTCGGACTCCACGAGCCGACCTAGAGGTAATCCCGGTGGTAGGTGATGCCCGAAGGGCCGATCTGGAGGACGGTGGCGCCGGGCTGGTCGGCGACGCGGCGGTTGCCGTAGCGGAACGACCAGGTCCACTCGACGATGGCGCTGTCGCCGTCGACCCCCAGGTGCTGGACGTCGACCTTGAGGTTGCGGTGGCCCTTGAGGAGGTCGTTGAGGTAGCCGCGGATCGCCTCGCGGCCCTCGTGCGGCGGGTTGGCCGGCTCGTAGTAGACGGCGTCGGGGGCGTAGGCGGCGGCCGCCCAGTCCGGGTCGCCGACCTCCAGGGCCTCGCGCAGCTGCTCGAAGTAGTTGGCCGGGCCGATCGGGCCGGTGTCGACCTCCGGGACCTCGGGGTGGACGGCCAGGCCGTGCTCGGCCCCGGTGGGGCCGCCGTGGGGGGCCAGGCGGGCGCGCTGGTCCACGGCCACGTTGCGGTACCAGATGACGGTGGCCCCGAGGAACAGGGCCACTCCCAGCCCGATGCCCCATGGCCCGAGGGCGGCGATCTGCTTGCGCAGGATGAACCCGCCGAGCAGGAAGGTCGCGGCCAGCGAGTAGACCACCGGGGCCCAGGTGGGGGCCATGTGGTGGATGTTGCCCTGCTCGTCGGCGGCGCCGCGCCGCTGGTCGGCCGAGCCGGGCAGCCCAGTGTCGGACACCGGCACCCGGCGCCGGTTGGCCGGGCTGGCCACCCACAGCATGATGCCGATGTACAGGCAGGCGGCGAAGAAGGCGCCCAGCAGCCCGACCCCGGCCAGCTCGGGATGGTCGTTGGTCAGGTAGTAGATGGTCCCGGCCGTCAGCCCGAACAGCCCCATGGCCATGAACAGCCGGCTGGCGATGATCACCCTGGCGTCCCCTCTTGGGTCATCGGAGCAGGTAGATGGTGCTGAACAGGCCGATCCAGACCACGTCGACGAAGTGCCAGTAGTAGGAGGCCATCTCGACGGTGTCGTGGTGGCGGGCGGTGAACTGGCCCGAGCGGGCCCGCAGCAGCACGATCAGGATGAAGCAGGCCCCGCCGGCCACGTGGGCGCCGTGGAAGCCGGTCAGGGTGAAGAAGGTCGAGCCGAACACGCCGCTGGACAGCGTCATGCCCTCCCCGATCAGCTTGGAGTACTCGAGGCCCTGCCCGACCAGGAAGCAGAGGCCCAGCAGCAGGCTGACGGCCAGCCACAGCATCAGCTTGCGCTGGTCGTTCTTGCGGATCGACCACACCCCGAACTGCATGGTCACGCTCGAGGTGACCAGGATGGTGGTCAGGACGGCCGCGTAGAGCGTCGACAGGTGCGGGGTGTCCGGCGGCGGCCACTTGGGGGCGGCGCTGCGGATGGTGAAGTAGGCGCCGAACAGGCCGCCGAAGAACATGACCTCGGAGGCGATGAACAGCACCATGCCCAGCAGCGAGGAGCTGATGCCGCCCGGCTTGTGGTGCTCCTCGGCGGGCCGCTCCTCCAGGGAGGCGGTGTCTACGACGGCCATCAGCGGGCTCCTGTGGTGGTGGCGTCGGCATGGACGGTGAGCTCGTCGGCGTGGCGCAGGTCGAACAGGGGCCGCTCGGAGTGGATCTCGGGCAGGCTGTCGAAGTTGTGCGCCGGCGGCGGGGAGGAGGTGTACCACTCCAGGGTGTTGCCTTCCCACGGGTCCTCGGGGTCGCGGTCCTTGCGGCGCAGGGTCATGACCACGTTGGCCAGGAACGGCGCCGTGGACAGGGCGATCAGCAGGGCGCCGGCGGTCTGGAGCTGGTTGAGCCCGACCCAGTCCTTGAGGGGCGCGTAGTCCTGGATGCGCCGGGGCATGCCCAGCAGCCCCAGGATGTGCATGGAGAAGAAGGTCAGGTTGAACCCGATGAACTGCAGCCAGAAGTGAAGCTTGCCCAGGCCCTCCTTGAGCCGCCTGCCGCTGAACTTCGGGAACCAGTAGTAGAAGCCGGCGTAGACGGCGAACACGCTGCCCCCGAACAGCACGTAGTGGATGTGGGCGACCACCCAGTAGGTCTCGGTGAGGGCGAAGTCGACCGGCGGCGCGGCCAGGAACACGCCGTCGATGCCGCCGATCAGGAACATGGTCAGGAACCCGATGGCGAACAGCATCGCCGTGGAGAAGGTGATCTGGCCCCTGACCAGGGTGGCGATCCAGTTGAAGAACTTGACCCCGGTGGGCACCGCGATCAGGAAGGTCATGATGGAGAAGAACGGCAGCAGCACCTGGCCGGTGACGAACATGTGGTGGGCCCAGACGCTGAAGCCGAGGGCGCCGATGCCGGCGGTGGCGAACACGAACGCCTTGTAGCCGAACAGCGGCTTGCGCGAGAACACCGGCAGCACGTCGGAGATGATGCCCATGCCGGGCAGCACCATCACGTACACCGCCGGGTGGGAGTAGAACCAGAACACGTTCTGCCACAGCACGGCGATGCCGCCGTTGGCCGGGTTGAAGAACGACCCGCCCAGGTTGCGGTCGATCAGCAACATCACCAGGGCGCTGGCGAACACCGGCGTGGCCAGCAGCACCAGCAGCGAGGTGACCAGGATGGTCCAGGTGAACAGGGGCATCCGGAACATGGTCATGCCCGGCGCCCGCATGTTGAAGATGGTGGTGATGAAGTTGACCGCGCCCAGGATGGAGCTGGTTCCGACCAGCAGCAGGGCGACGATCCACAGGTCGATGCCGATCGAGTTGCCCTGGGCGCCGACCCCCTCCGACAGCGGGGCGTACTGGGTCCAGCCGGCGTCGGCCGGGCCACCCAGCAGGTAGCTGGAATACAGCACCAGCCCGGCCAGGGGCAGCATCCAGAACGACAGCGCGTTGACCCGCGGGAAGGCCATGTCGAGGGCGCCGATCTGGAGCGGCACGATGTAGTTCCCGAACCCGGCCAGGATCGGGATCACGAACAGGAAGATCATCGTGGTCCCGTGCATGGTGAACAGCTGGTTGTAGCGCTCCTCGCCGAAGTACTGGGTGCCCGGCTGGGCCAGCTCGGCCCGGATGAAGACCGCCAGCAGCCCGGCCACCCCGAACCAGAAGTACGAGTTGACCAGGTACATGATCCCGATCTTCTTGTGGTCGGTGGTGGTCAGCCAGACCGCGATCGGATGGCGACGCGGGCTGATGCCGTGTGCCTCGTCGGCTGCGGCCTCAGGCCTTGCTTCCGTGATCGCCATCTGCTCGAACTCCTTACTGTGATCGAACCCGGAGCTTGCCCTGCATGGCGGCGGGGTGGGCCTTGCAGTGGAAGAAGTAGCTGCCGGCCTTCAGCGCGGGCAGCTTGTAGGTGGTCGTCTTGGGGCCGGGGAACAGCGGGGTCTGGCTGGCCGGGAGGAGCGGCGGGGCGTCGGCGTCCCTGCCCTGGAAGAAGACCACGTTGTGGGGCACCGGCTCCTGGTTGTCGAAGCTGATCTCGAAGGGGCGGTTCACCGGGCCGGCCAGGCAGTCCTTGTTGAAGGAGACGTCCTTGGCCGCGATCGAGCGCGGGTTGGGGTCGTCCGGGCAGCCGCTGGCCGCCTCTTTCTTGGCCTTGACCAGCCAGGCGTCGAACGCGGGGCGGCTGACGGCGCGGACGGTGAAGCGCATCGCCTGGTGGGCCAGCCCGCAGTACTCGGTGCACTGGCCGCCGAAGTCGCCCGGCTTGGTGATGGTCAGGTCGAAGGTGTTGAGGTGGCCGGGGAAGG
>Ga0307302_10000203_pt1 | contig 26341 bp, 25 predicted proteins | sample ER_DNA_183_FD_194490 | JGI IMG/M metagenome (GOLD analysis project Ga0307302, IMG submission 194490) | Bulk soil microbial communities from the East River watershed near Crested Butte, Colorado, United States - ER_DNA_183 | ecosystem: Environmental > Terrestrial > Soil > Floodplain | place...
GGCGCCAGACGCAAGCGCCGATGACGTCGCCCTTGCCGTTGCGGCGGCCCGTGCAGCGCAGCCGAAGTGGGCGGCACTGTCGGCCTGGGAACGGGCGAAGATCTGCCACGCGATCGCCGACCTGATCGATGAGCGGCGCGAGGACTTCGCGCGCGAGCTGTCGCTCGAGCAGGGCAAGCCTTATGCGGCCGAGGCGCTCGGCGACATCGACGAGACCGCGGAGAACTTCCGCATTGCCGCCGAGGACGTGAAGCGGATGGAGACGGCGATCATCCCGTCGCAGGATCCGAACAAGCGGATCCTCACCTTTCGCAAGCCGAACGGCGTCTACGCCGGCATCACCCCCTGGAACTTCCCCACGCTCATTCCCGTCGAGCTGATCGCACCCGGCATCGCGGTCGGCAACACGATCGTGATGAAGCCGTCGGAGTGGACGCCGATCGCGATGGCCAACTTCATGCAGATCATGGCGGACGCCGGCCTACCGGACGGCGTCGTCAACGTGATCTACGGCGGCGGCGACGTAGGCGAGCGACTGGTCACGCATCCGGACGTCGACTGCGTCGGCTTCGTCGGCTCGCATCCCACCGCCGAGAAGATCGTCCGCGCTGTCGGCCTCAAGCGGTCCCTGATCGAAGCGAGCGGCAACGGGCCTGTCGTCGTCTGCGAGGACGCCGACCTCGAGCGCGCCGCCCAGGGAGCCGTCTTCGGCGGCTTCTTCTGCGCTGGGCAGGTGTGCTGTGCGACCGAGCGCGTCCTCGTGCACGAAGGCGTGCACGATGCGTTCCTCGACGAGGTGCTCAAGACGGCGGCGGACTGGCGGCTCGGCGATCCGTTCGACGACTCCACCATGGTCGGCCCGATGAACAACGAGCCGACCGCTCTGAAGATGGATCGCCATCTCGAAGACGCCGTGGACAAGGGAGCAAGCGTCGTCCTCGGCGGCTCGCGCGCAAGCGACCGCCCCACCCGTCTCTATTACGAGCCGACCGTCGTCACGGACGTCGGCGTGGACACGCTCATCAACCAGCAGGAGACATTCGGTCCCATCGTGCCGCTGATTCGCATCCGGTCCGACGAGGAGGCGCTTGCGGTCGCAAACGACTCGCACCTCGGCTTGCAGGCGGCTGTCTACACGTCGAGCCTGAAACGCGCGTTTCGTTATGTCGACAACCTGCGCGTCGGCAACGTCGTCGTGAACGACTCGACCGACTACTGGGAGGCGCACGAACCGTTCGGAGGCGCGTCTGGCACGCAGAGCGGCTGGGGCCGCATCGGCGGGCGCTACACCATGCTGGACATGAGCGACCTGAAGACCGTGGTGCTCGACGTCGGAGGACTTGAGTAAGCAACTCGCAGTAGGCGTGGTTGGGCTGGGCAGGATCGGCACGCACCACGTCCAGACCCTCCTCGGCATCGACGGCGTCTCGGTGTCCGTAACCGACGCCGACCCTCGGCGCGCCCGTCGAGTTGGGGACGAGCTCGGGGTGAGCACGGCCGACACGCCCGAGGCGCTGGTCGAGGCCGTCGATGCGCTGGTGATCGCAACGTCCACCCCGAGCCACGCGCGACTGCTCGAACTGGCCGCCGCTTCAGCGGTGGCAGCTTTCTGCGAGAAGCCGGTCGCGCTCGACCTCGGAACACTCCAGCGTGTGCGTGATGCGGTCGACCGCGCGGGGATTGTCGTCCAGGTCGGTTTCCAGCGGCGCTTCGATGCGGGCTACGTAGCGGCGCGGGCGGCGGTGGCTGCAGGCGAGGTCGGGAGGATCCTGGTCATGCGTGCGGCGACGCACGACCCGGTTCCGCCTCCCGTGGAGTACATCGCTGCTTCCGGCGGCATCTTCTCCGACCTCCACATCCACGACTTCGATGCGGTTCGTTTCGTGAGCGGCGAAGAGATCACGCAGGTCTACGCCGACGGGGCCGCCCTCGATGCGCCGTGGGTAGGCAAGCTCGAAGACGTCGACGTGGCGGCGGCCGTCCTCCATCTGTCGGGCGGCGGCCTCGTGATCCTCTCCGGGACGCGCCGCGATCCACTCGGCTACGACGTGCGCCTCGAGGTGTTCGGAACCGGCGACAGCATCGTGGTCGGTCAGGACGACCGTAGCCCGATCCGTTCGGTTGAGCCCGGTGCCGGCAGGCCGCCGAAGCCGGCGTATCGAGACTTCTGGGACCGGTTCGAGCCTGCGTACCAGAAGGAGCTGGCCGCCTTCGTCCAGACCGTCCGCACGGGCGCACCGAGCCCTTGCCCGCTGGAGGAGGCCCTGGCAGCCCTCAGAATTGCTCTTGCTTCCGAGCGGTCGCGGGCAGAGGGCCGTCCTGTCTCGATCGAGCAGGTGAACTAGCGCGAGCACCCCCAAACGGTTGAGAATCGCCTCAGCCAGCCAACCGGGAAAGGAGAAGCATGGACAAGGACCTTATGGACGAGGAGCTCACCCAGATCTCACGCCGCGGGCTGTTCCTCAAGGGAGGTGCCGCAGCAGCTGGGTTCACGGTGCTCGGCTCGCCGGCCGCAGCAGCGTTCGCGGCGAGCAGTGCGTCGACGATCAAGGTCGCCGTCGTCACCCACGGCGACACCGGATCCTTCTGGTCGGTCTTCAAGAAGGGCGTCGACCAGGCCGCGAAGGATCTCAAGTCACGCGGTGTGTCCGTCACGCAGGTCTACGCCAACAACGACGTCGCCAAGCAAGTTGCCGGCATCAACGCCGCGATCGGCGCAGGGGCCCAGGTGATTGCCACCTCGGTGCCGGATGCAAGCGCGCTCAAGGACCCGCTCAGGAAGGCTTCAAACAAGGGCATCGAGATCATCACCGTCAACTCGGGCCTCGGCGCATTCGACTCATTGCCGACCTACGAGGTCCACGTCGGCCAGACGGAAGACGTAGCGGGTAAGGGAGCCGGCAAGCAGTTCAAGAAGGTCGGCTCGAAGAAGGTCCTCATCGTCATCCACGAAGCGAGCAATTCGGGGCTTCAGCAGCGGGCCGCAGGGGTGAAGGCCGTGCTGGGTTCGAGCAAGGTCAAGGTCCTCACCATCCCGAACGCCAAGTCGGACATCCCGGGAACGAAGGCAAAGGTGAAGGCGGCCTTCAACGCCGACAAGAGCCTCGACAGCTTCCTCGGTCTCGATCCCGATGTGACGATCCCCTGCCTCTCGTCGGTCCCGAAGGGGACGAAGGTCGGGACGTTCGACGTCGGCGGATCGATCAAGCAGATCCAGGCGGGAAAGATGCTGTTCGCGATCGATCAGCAGCAGTACCTCCAGGGCTATCTGCCCGTCGTGTTCGCCATGCTCTACAAGACCAACCTGAACACCGTCGGTAACGGCGCCCCCGTGCTGACCGGGCCCGGGATCATCAACAAGGCGAACGCGGCGAAAGTCGCCACGCTCGCGGCGAAGGGCACTCGCTAGGACAATGGTCGGGTGGGCGGCCCGCGGGCCGCCCACCCACCGGAGCGGAGGACTGCGATGGCCGAGACCGTAGCCCCGAAGGTCGCGCCGGACGAACGGCTCGTCTCGGTCGGACCGCTCGCGCGGCTGCTGACGCGGCCGGACATCGGCGCGTTCCTGGGCGCGCTCGCCGTGTTCTTCGCGTTCGGCTACTTCGCACGCGCGGTCAACTGGATCGGCGATCCCGGGATCGCGGCAGGCTGGACCGACCAGGCCGCCCAGTACGGAATCGTCGCCGTGCCCGTCGCGCTGCTGATGATTGGCGGCGAGTTCGACCTCTCCGCCGGCGTGATGATCGGGAGCGCCGGGCTGCTGCTCGGCTACCTCACGACCCATGCGAACCTGAACGTCTGGCCGGCGATGGCAATCGTGCTGGCGTTCGGTCTCCTGATCGGTCTCGTCAACGGGTTGACGGTGGTCAAGACCAAGCTGCCGAGCTTCATCGTGACGCTCGCGACGTTCTTCGTCCTACAGGGCGTCAACGCCGCCGGCACGCTCAAGCTGACCGGCCAAACCTCGATCGAGAACATCGATTCCGCCAGCGGCTTCAACACTGCGCGAAAGTTCTTCGCCGGTGACCTGACCCACTACGACTTCAAGGTCAAGGTGCTCTGGTGGATCGGCATTACGCTGATCGGGGCGTGGCTGCTCGCCAAGAGCCGTTTCGGAAACTGGATCTACGGCGCGGGTGGAGACCCCAACGCAGCGCGCAACATCGGCGTCCCTGTCGCGCGCACGAAGATCACGCTCTTCATGATGACGTCGGGAGTCGCGGCGCTCATGGGCATCATCGAAGCACTCGAGCTACGCTCGATGCAGGCGAAGGAGGGCATCGGCCTCGAGTTCATCTTCATCATCTGCGCGGTCGTCGGCGGTTGTCTGCTGACCGGCGGCTTCGGGTCCGTGATCGGTACGTTCTTCGGGGCCGCGATGCTGGGCATGGTCCAGCTCGGGATTGTCGACGCTCAATGGGACAGCAACTGGACCTATACGTTCCAGGGCGGGATCCTCTTCGCCGCGGTGATGCTCAACACGCTGATACGAAATCGCGCGCAGAGAGCGAGATGACGTGGCGCACCTCGTAGAAGCCGACCACATCTCCAAGTACTACGGCAACATCGTCGCGCTGAGCGACATCTCGGCACACGTCGACGGAGGCGAAGTGACGTGCATCCTCGGCGACAACGGCGCCGGCAAGTCGAGCTTCATCAAGATCCTCTCCGGTGTTCACCAGGCCGACGAGGGGAGGCTGCTCGTCGACGGCGCGGAGGTGCACTTCACCTCGCCTCGTGACGCACGGGCAGCGGGCATCGCAACCGTCTACCAGGATCTCGCGATGGTCCCGCTGATGTCGATCTGGCGGAACTTCTTCCTGGGCGCCGAGCCACGAAAGGGCATCGGGCCGCTGAAGTGGTTCGATGCGGGTAAAGCCAGGGGGATCGTCCGCCGGGAGCTGAACGAGATGGGCATCGACATCCGCGACCCGGACCAGCCGGTCGGAACGCTCTCGGGCGGTGAGCGGCAATCCGTCGCGATTGCGCGGGCGGTGTACTTCGGCGCGCGCGTGCTCATCCTCGACGAGCCGACATCGGCGCTGGGGGTGAAGCAGGCCGGCGTCGTCCTCAAGTACATCCTCCAGGCACGCGAGCGCGGCGTGGCGGTCATCTTCATCACACACAATCCGCACCATGCCTATCCCGTGGGCGACCGCTTCGTGATCCTGAACCGAGGCCAGAGCCTCGGCACCTACGAGAAGTCCCAGATCGACCGGGAAGAACTGGTGCGCTTGATGGCCGGTGGCAAGGAGCTTGCCGAGCTCGAGCACGAGCTCGAGGCAATCAAGGTCGAGGTCTAGGCGGAAGAGACCGCCATCCAGCGGAGCGTGGCCAGGAGGCTCACGATCGGCAGGAGGGCGAGCGGGAGAGCGAGGGCCATGGGAAACATGACTCCGAGTCTCGATCACACGGGGTGCGGCGTCTCTACGGTCTGCCCCCCTCAAGACAGGGGCCTGCCTGTGAATCGAGGGTACGCGGATCCGAGTGACTAGGCGCTCGATCGCACAGCGTCAGCAGTGAGCGCCTCTGTGGCCGCCGCCGCGGGGGCCGGACGGCCGAAGTGGAACCCCTGCGCCCCGTGGCAGCCGAGGTCCTGCACGATTCCCTGCTGAGCAACGCGCTCGATCCCCTCGGCCACGAGCTGGAGCCCGAGCGCCTTCCCCAGGCCCACGATCCCCTCGAGGAGGGCGAGATCGGCGGCGCCGCTGTCGATCTTGGCCGTGAAGCTGCGATCGATCTTCACGATGTCGACCGGGAGACGCTGGAGATATGCGAGCGAGGCGTAGCCCGTGCCGAAGTCGTCGAGGGCGAGCTTGACGCCCCGGTCCTTGAGAACGTTGAGCTGCTGCTCGGCCCGCTCGCCGCTTGCGACGAGCACGCTCTCGGTCAGCTCGAGTGTGAGCAGATGGGCAGGCAGATCGGCACGCTGCAACGCGTTGTCGACGTGATCCACGAACTCAGGATGCTGTAGCTGTCGTGCGGAGACGTTGACCGCGATCTCGACGTCGCGGCCGAGCAGCTCGCGCAGGCGCGAGGCGTAGAAGCAGGCTTCGAGCAGGACCCAGCGCCCGATGTGCACGATCAGACCCGACTCCTCCGCCAGCGGGATGAAGTCGAGCGGTTGTATCTCTCCCCTCGTCGGGTGCTGCCACCGGAGCAGCGCTTCGAGCCCGACCACCTCGAAGGGATCGAGATTGACCACCGGCTGGTAGGCGAGGCTGAACTGCTTTCCGGCGATCGCCTCTCGGAGCTCCCCGATCCGCTTGAAACGGTTCAAGGCCGCTTGATCGAGCTCGTCGTCGTAGAACGCGTAGTCCGCGTCACCGTGCAACTTTGCGCGGTACATCGCAGCGTCGGCCTGCTTGAGGAGCTCGGCGCCGCTACTGCCGAGCGCGATGCCGACGCTTGCAGTGACTAGGAGATGCCGTCCCGCGACATCGATCGGGGCGGTGATCCGCTCGACCAGACGCTCGGCGACGATCGCGGCCTCCGCCGGCTCTTGGACGGAGGTCAGCAGGATGGCGAACTCGTCACCGCCGAGCCGTGCGACCGAGTCGCCCGCCCGGATCACGCTCTTCATCCGTTCGCCGAGCACCGAGAGGACTTCGTCACCGACGCTGTGCCCGTACTGGTCGTTGATCTGCTTGAACTGGTCGAGGTCGACGAAGACCACCGCCGTCTCGGCCTCGGTCTCCGTACGTATCGAGACCGCGTGCTCGAGCTGCTCGTGGAAGAAGACACGATTGGCGAGCCCGGTGAGCGGATCGAAGAGAGCCTGTAGCCGGAGCTGTTCCTGCAGCTCACGCTCAGCGGTGATATCGAGCAGATACCCCTGAAGGTAGAGCGGCTCGCCGTCGTCGCCGAGCACGACCACGCCGTCGTCGCGAACCCAGGCGACGTGGCCGTCACGTGCGACGAGGCGGTACTCGAGACTCAGGGGATCGTGCGTTCGATGGGTGCGTGCGTGTGCCTCGAGCACGCGATCCCGATCGTCCGGATGCAAGGTGCGGACAAAGAGGTCCGAATCGTCGCGCCACTCCTCGACCGTGTACCCGAGCAGCGGCTCGATCTGGCCACTCGTGAAGATGTTCGAGCTGCCCTCGTCCAGAGCGTCCACGTAGACCACGAGTGGCAACTGCTCAACGAGCGTGCGGTAACGCCGCTCGATCTCTCGAGCCTCGCCTTCCGCCGCAGCGGTGGTCACGCGATCGTCGCCGCAGTCCACCAGACCGAAATCGGGCCAAACGGGCGAGTGGCTGTCACCCCAAAGGGTGATTCATTGGACCCGCCTGGGTTAGGGTCCGCCGCCGACCCGGCGAAAGGAGCGGCACGATGTCCGCGTTCATCATCACCCGGATCCGCGTTGGCGACTACGACACGTGGAGGCCGATGTTCGACCAGGATCGCCCGCAGGCACGCGAAAAGGCAAAGGTTCAGCGCGTCTTCCGCAACGTCGACGATCCGAACCACGTGTTCGTCCTCCTCGAGTTTGCTTCCGTAGAAGACGCTCAGGAAGCGCGAGGACGCCTCCTCGAGTCAGGAGTTCTCGACCGGTTCGACGACAAGCACGGGCCGAACGTCGTCCAGGAAGCCTGACGCCGGCCTCAGCTCCACCCCACCACAGCCCAACGCCGGCCGGCGAAGCGGATCCCGAGGAGGCCGAGCCGCGCCGCAATCAGCACGTCGAGGGCAATCCAGACGCCCACGATGCCCCAGTCTCGAGCGAGAGCGACCGACGCGAGCGTGATGAAGATCGCGCTCGCCGCGATCATCGCCCACATGAGGTACGAGGTGTCTCCGGCACCGATCAGGATCCCATCGAGCGCGAAGACCGCACCGGCAAGTGGCTGCATCAGCACGAAATACGGCCACAGCTCCGCCGCCTCGTGTAGCACGGCGGGATCGTTAGAGAAGGCGCGTGGGACGACGTGCGCGAGCGGCAGCAGCACGATCGCGAACGCGACGCCGACGACGACCGACCAGCCGATCATCCGCACAGCCGACGCATAGGCGCTCTCGGGATCGCCTGCACCGAGCATGCGGCCGACGATCACCTGTCCTGCGATCGCAACGGAGTCGAGGATCAGCGCCAGAAAGAAGAAGAGCTGCGCCGCGATCTGATGCGCCGCCAGCTGGGGATCGCCCATGCGCGCGCAGACCGACGCCGCGACCAGGAACGATGCGTACAACGCGGCCGTCCTGACGAAGATCTGCCGGCCGACGCGCAGCATCGGGCGCATCGCCTGCAGGCTCGGCCGCTTGGAGTCTGCGTGAGGTTGCAGCAGCTCGACGGCAAACGCGACACCCATGCCTGTCTGCGCTATTGCCGTTCCAGCGGCGGAGCCGGCGATCCCCCAGTGGAAGCCGTAGACGAACAGCACCTCGAGGACTGCGTTGACGATGTTCGCAATCACGACGATCTCGAGGGGACGACGCATGTTCGAGACACCGCGCAGGTATCCCTGTCCGGCCAGCGCGACCAGCGCCGGGAGCAACCCGATCGCCGCAATCCGAAAATAGGTCAGCGCGTAATCGCCGGATTTCCCGTGCGCCCCGAGGGCGCGTAGGAGCGGGCCGGCGAATGCCTCGCAGACGACGACTACGAGCAGGCCGATTCCCAGCGAGACCCAGAACGCCTGCGCTGCGAGGCGTGCCGCACGCTCCTGTTCGCCTGCACCGGAGGCACGCGCGACGACCGACGTCGTGCCGTACGTGAGGAAGTTGAAGATCGTGAAACCCCCGGCAAGGACCGTCCCCGCGAGCCCCAACGCTGCGAGCTGCGGCCGGCCGAGATGCCCCACGATCGCCGTGTCGACGAGGACGTAGAGCGGTTCTGCGGCGAGCGCGCCGAGTGCCGGAAGCGCCAGGCGAAGGATCTCGCGGTCGTGTGGCGAGCGTAGGCGTCCCACGGCTCGGCGAAGAGTGTCAGCTGACCGGCCCGGCTGGACCGGCTTAGCGAATCAGCTGATACGGGACCGAGACGAGGATTACCCGCGGCTCGAAGAGAAGCAGGCGCTTGAGGTACAAAGCTCGCTGGTTGTGGAGCACGCGGCGAGCTCCGCGGACGACGAGCTCCGGCATCACGACGATCACCTCCGCGCCCTCGTCCTCGGTGAGCCGGCGCAGGTAGGAAAGGAGCGGCGTACCGATGTCTCGATACGGCGCATCATCGATTTCCAGCGGAACCTGAGCGCCCTGGGCGAGCCACTCCTGCCGCAGCGCGTCGCCTTCCTCAGGGCTGAAGGCGAAGCTGACGGCCCGCGTGTCGGTGACCCCGAGCGTCCGCGCATAGTTGACGGCCCGCATCGAAGTCGCGTTGACACCGGAGACCAGGACGCGGACGACTGCCCGCTCCGGCGGTGCCTCGTTTGCTCCTGCGAGAGAAGGCACGTCCGCGACGACCACCCCTGGCTCGGATAGGAGCCGCAGCTTCAGGAGCAGCGCACGCGGGCTCCGGATTGTCTCCAGCAAGGAGGCCCGCCGGAAGAGCTCGGGGATCACGACGGTGACGAAGCTCGATTCGCCGCGCGGCAAGCGCCACACCTGTTCGAGCACCGCCTGGTTGAAACCGAGTGGCCGATCGAGTATCTCGAGGTGGGACTGCTCGTCGGAGAACCGAAACCAGCGGGGTTTGATCCCGGGATCGGCTCCGCGCACGGGGATGTGGATCGCCCGGAACTTCCCGCCGCCGGTCGTACGCGCGAACCAGAGCGCGTCCGCGGCCGCTTCGTCGATCGATTCCACCAGCAGGAGGGTCGTGTTGCTCGGCGGTGGAGCTGCGACGACAGCCGCCGCACCGGCGCTGAGCCGACGCGCGATGCCGCGGTAGTGGCGACGGATCCCGTAGGAGAGGAGCACGAGCAAGGGGATCGCGACGATCACGAGCCAGGCGCCGGCGGCGAACTTCGTCACGATCACCACCGCCGCGACGATCCCCGTGGCGGTTGCGCCGACGCCGTTGACGAGCGCCCGGTACTGCCAGCGCGGACCTCGGACGCGTCTCCAGTACCGCACCATGCCGGCCTGCGAGAGCGTGAAGGCGGTAAAGACGCCGATCACGTAGAGGTGGATCAGCGAGTTGACGTTCGCGCTGTACACCCACAGGAGAAGCGCCGCCAGCGAGGCGAGGACGAGCATCCCGTTCGAGAAGACGAGCCGATCACCGAGGTTCGTGAACTGACGTGGCGCGAAGCCGTCGCGGGCCAGCAGCGCAGCAAGCCTCGGAAAGCCCTGGAACGACGTGTTGGCGGCGAGGACGAGCACGCCGAGGGTCAGGGCCTGCACGGCGTAGTACATGAAGGCCGCAGCGGAGCCCTGAGGAAAGGTTGCCCGCGCGATCTGGGACAGCACCGATGCGGTCCCGCTCGGGCGAGCGTGCTCCTGGACGGCGAGGTAGGAGACCCCGAGGAAGAGGATGATTGCAATGCCGCCGAGGATGGCGAGCGTCGTTGCGGCATTCTTGCCATGCGGTCGCCGAAACGCATTGACGCCGTTCGCGATCGCCTCGACCCCGGTGAGCGCGGTCGAGCCGGACGAGAAGGCGCGCAGTAGGACGAAGATCGTAATGCTGCCGGCACCGGTTGCGATCGGATCCGGAACGTGCGCGTGAGGCGTGGAGCCGAAGAGCGTCTCCGCCAGGCCCACGCCGACGAGTACGAACATCGCCGCCACGAAAGCGTAGGTCGGCAGAGCGAAAGTCAGCCCCGATTCGCGCACCCCCCGCAGGTTGACGAGTACGATGACGGCCAGGCAGGCGAGCGAGAGAACCACCTTGTGCGCTGACAGCGATGGTGCCAGGGATGTCACCGCGAAGATCCCTGCCGCGATCGAAACTGCGACCGTCAGAACATAGTCGACGAGCAGAGCTGCAGCTCCGACCAGGCTGGGAAGCGTTCCGAGATTCTCCTTCGCGACGATGTACGCACCGCCGCTCGTCTCGTATGCGCGGACGGTCTGCCGGTAAGAGGCGACGACGATCGCGAGCAACGCTGCGATCCCGAGGGAAATCGGGAAGACGAGATGAGCCGAGGCCGCCGAGGTTGCCACGAGCACGACGAGGGCTGATTCCGTTGCATATGCGACCGAGGACAGAGGATCGGAGGCGAAGATCGGTAAGGCCAGAGTCTTCGGGAGCAGCGTCTCCTCGAGCTCGCCGCTCGCCATCGGTCGCCCGACTATCGCCCGTTTGAACGGCCGGACCGGCCCCGCCTCCGGTAATGCGCGACTCATTTCGCTGCGCGCGGACGCGCGTCCGGAGACGTGGCGGAGATCATCACCGGGCACGGCGCGTCGTGAAGCACAGACCACACATCGCGGGAGAAGGGATGGCGGAAGCCCCGCTGAGACTCGATGGCGGCTCCGACCACGACGAGGGAGGCGCGTACGTCTTCAGCGGCGTCGGCAACGGCGCGTCCAAGCTCGCCGGGCCGGGCGCGCACGATCTGCCCGTGCGCGCCGATCCCGTAACTCTCGGCAAGCGCCCGATCGCGGCTGAGCTCGACACGGAGGGCGGTTTCTTCACCGTGGAAGTGAGCATCGAGCGGCAGCTCCCAGTCGACGAAGAGCGGCGCCAGCAAGAGGACGCGAGCCCCACGATCGGCGGCGAGCCGGCAGGCCAGATCCAGCGCATGCCCGGTGTGCTCCTCGTCGAGCAGCGGAACGATGACCATCCGGTGTCGGCCGGCGAGGCCATGAGCTGTTCTACGGAGACGACGACGGCCGCGGTGAAGCAGGCTTCGAGAGAGGAAGCGCCCGAGAGGTACCACACGGCCCACGGTAGGCCGGGGTACGTCAACGCCGCCTCAAGATCGCGCCGCCTTCCCTCAAGATGCCCTCAAGACGGACGCACCAGCCGATACCCCGCGCCCGGCTCGGTCAAGAGGAAGCGCGGACGGGCCGGGTCCGGCTCGATCTTCCGGCGAAGCTGCGAGACGTACACGTGGAGGTAGTGGGACTCGGCGCCGTACCTGGGTCCCCAGACCTCACGCAGGATCGTCGGGTGGGTGAGCAGCTTGCCCTCGTTGCGAACGAACAGGCGCAGGAGCTCGAACTCGGTCGGTGTCAGCGATACGGGCTCGCCTCGCAGCGTCACCAACCGCCGCTCGAGGTCGACAACGAGGTCGCCGAGCTCGACCACCGGGCCGGTGATCACGTCCACCCTTCTCAATGCGGCCCGAAGACGCGCGAGGAGCTCGTCGATCCCGAACGGCTTCGTCACGTAGTCGTCGGCGCCCGCATCGAGGGCGGCGACTTTCTCCTGCTCGTCCCCGACCGCCGAGAGAACGAGGATCGGCACATTCGTCCAGCGGCGAAACTCACGGCACACGTCGGTTCCGCTCCCATCGGGCAGCATCAGATCGAGGATGACGCCGTCCGGCGGGTGAGCCGCCGCACTCGTGAGTGCTTCTGCTGCCGTTGCGGCGACATCGACTTCATAGCCGGCGGCCTGGAGGCTCGTTCGCAGGGCACGGAGGATCTGCGACTCGTCGTCGACGACGAGAATGCGAGCGGCGCTCATTGCGGCAGGACGGCGCCCTCGACCACAGCAGGCAGGGCGAGAACGAATGTCGAACCGCCGCTGGTCGCGGCTGCCGGCTCGACCCAGACACGACCACCGTTCGCCTCGGCGAACCCGCGCGCGATCGCGAGACCAAGCCCGGTGCCACCGCCCACGCCGTTCCCTCGCTCGAACGCGTCGAAGATCCGTTCGCGATCGGCCTCGGCGACACCGGAGCCCCGATCGCGCACGCGCACGACAATGCGCCCCGGCTCGGCGGCGGCCGAGACCTCGACCGGGTCCGTCGGTGAGGAGAACTTCAGTGCGTTCTCGAGTAGGTTCACGAGCACTCTTTCGACATGTGTCGCATCGACGCGAATCGGCCCCAGATCCGGCGCCGGCATCACCTCGACACGATCGGCCTCCACGCCGAGTTGCTCGAGCGCCCTGGCAAGCAGCGTGTCGATCGTCCAGAGCTCGGGCTTCCGCAACGCGGGGCCGGCCTCGAGGCGCGAGAGGTCGAGCAGGTTGTCGACAAGTCGCTCGAGCCGGCCGACCTCGATCCGAATCGTCTCGAAGAGGCCATCGCGTTCCTCCCTGCTCAGCTCGAACGCGGGATTGTCCAGTCCCTCGCTCGCCGTTCGAATCGCAGTCAGAGGCGAGCGCAGGTCGTGGCTCACGGCGCGCAGGACCGCGGTCTTGACCGCGTCGCTCTGGCGCAGGGTCTCGGCCTCCACGGCCTCGCGAGCGAGCCGGCGCGAGCGCGTAGCGAGCTCGCTGACAACGACGGCGACAGCGATGTAGACAGCGAGCGCCACCCAGTTCGCCGAGTCATGCAGGGCCAGCGTGTGAACGGGCGGCAAGAACAGGAAGTTGAACGTCAGCATCGACGCAACCGACACGGGGATCGCGTAGGCCAAGCCGTACAGAACGGCAACCGCGACGACAGCGACGACGTAGAGGACGCCCAGGCTGAGCACCGGGGCAACCGGGCGCAGCGCGAAGACGGCTCCCGTCACGAGAGCCACAGCGATGACGCTCAGCAGAATGCCTGTGACGCGCCTCGCCCATGTACCGCTGAGGCCTGAGCCCTGCATTGTCTCTTAGAGAGGATAGGCCGCGGCTACCGGCGCGCGGCGTCGCCGCGCATGGCTCGGCGAAGCCGTGGCGGAGTTCGCTGAGCTAGCGCCAACCGGTCGGGCGGACGCCGACCTGTTCGAGAATCGATTCCAACAGATGGAACGAGGAGAGAACGTGCGCGTGCGCCAGCGCGCGAGCCCCGTCGACGCTTCTTGCGGCGAGCGCAGCCTGGATCGCTCGGTGCTGCCGCTCGTTGTCGGCATAGAGCTCGTCGATCGTCTCGTCTCCGGGAGCCCAGATCGCCGGTCCGGAGAACGTCCGTCTTGCGCTCTTCGCCATCTGCTCGACGAACGGCGCGTCGGCGACCCGATAGATGACGTCATGGAACCCGTGATTCGCGCGCATCCACTCCGCGGTCAAGGCCCGCCGGTCACCGCCGGGCTCGCGTGCACGGACAGCGCGGGTCATTCGCGCGAAGCGCTTCTCCGCTTCTTCGAGCTCGTCGAGGTCGGCCTTCGTGATCTTCGCCGCCGCGAGACCGGTCGCGAGCGCCTCAAGCTCGGCGCGCACGAGGAAGGCCTCCCACATGCCCTCGCGCGACAACGACCGGACACGTACCCCGCGGTTCGGCTCGAACTCGACGAGCCCGAGGGCTGCGAGCCGCCGCAGCGCCTCGCGCACGGGTGTACGGCTGACTCCGTACTGTTCGGAGAGCTTGTCCTGACGCAGCATCTCACCCGGCTCCAGCTCGCCCGAGACAATCGCCTCCTCGATCTCGAGGGCGATGTCGTCGGCCTTGGTTCCGAGCCCGTCCATCTCGCCGGCACTGTACGCCGACGGTGCGTTCACACGCGCTCCTCGCTGAACTGAGCTTCCTCCGTCGAGCCATGCAGTGCGAGCGTCGACGATTCTCCGCCCGTGACCGCAGCGGTCACGCGGTCGAAGTAACCGGCACCCACCTCTTGCTGATGCCGGGTGGCCGTGTATCCGTCCGCCTCGAGTGCGAACTCTCGCTCCTGCAGCTCGACGTACGCCGACATGCCGCTGGCGGCGTAACCACGTGCGAGCTCGAACATCCCAGCATTGAGCGAATGGAATCCGGCCAGCGTGATGAACTGGAACCGATACCCCATCAAGCCGAGCTCCGCTTGGAAGGTTGCGATCTGCTCCTCGTCGAGGTGACGCTTCCAGTTGAACGACGGCGAGCAGTTGTAGGCGAGGAGTTTGCCCGGAAAGCTCTTGTGGATCTCGTCGGCAAACGCGCGCGCCTCGCCCAGGTCCGGCATGGAGGTCTCGAACCAGAGCACGTCTGCGTACGGCGCGTACGCGAGCGAGCGTGCGATCGCCGCGGCGAGCCCGTCGCGAACGCGAAAGAAGCCCTCGGAGGTTCGCTCGCCGGTGAGAAACTCCGCGTCGGCGGGATCGACGTCGCTCGTCAGCAGCGAGGCGCTCAGCGCATCGGTGCGGGCGATGAGCACGGTCGGGACGTCGAGCACATCTGCAGCAAGGCGCGCGGCCGTCAGCGTGCGGACGAAGTGGCTCGTGGGGACGAGCACCTTTCCGCCGAGGTGTCCGCACTTCTTCTCTGACGCGAGCTGATCCTCGAAATGGACACCGGCCGCGCCCGCCTCGATCATCGCCTTCATCAGCTCGAACGAGTTGAGCGCGCCGCCGAATCCCGCCTCGGCGTCCGCCACGATCGGAGCCAGCCAGTCCGTGCCGTTGCGGCCCTCGGCCCAGTCGATCTGATCGCCGCGCAGCAGCGCGTTGTTCAGCCGGCGCACGACGGCCGGAACGCTGTTCGCGGGATAGAGACTCTGGTCGGGGTATGTGTGTCCGGCGAGGTTCGCGTCCGCGGCGACCTGCCAACCTGACAGGTAGATCGCCTTCAAGCCCGCTCTGACCATCTGCACGACCTGCCCGCCGCTGAGCGCGCCGAGCGCCGCCACGTAGTCCTCGTCTGCGAGCAGTTGCCAGAGCCGCTCTGCCCCGAGGCGCGCGATCGTGTGCTCCGGCACGACGGAGCCGCGCAGGCGAACGACATCCTCGGCCTCGTAGGTCCTGAGGATCCCGGACCAGCGCGCCTCTTCGGCCCAGCGCTCCTGGAGCCCGGCCGCTTCCGAGTGGATCCGCTCCTCAATCACGATCGTGGTCTCGCTCGCAGAACTCGGGGCAGGTGCACTCGGCCGTCTCGGCGGTGCACTGGACATAGGGCTCCTCGAGCGCTGGGACGACGGCCAGGAGGACATTCGCCGGGACGCCCGTGGGCGGGTTCGTGAGCAGAGCTGGATCGGCCATCCCTTCGGCTCCTTTCGGATTCGACGGCGACGTTTTCGGATCCTATACAGCCGGCATTCGACCGTAAAGGCCAGTCTTCTACTATCTCAAAGGCCAGCTCTCTGCTATCTCGGATCCCAAATCGAACGGCTGGGATCCGAAACGACTCAGGTTCGCCTCGCCCAGGCCTTTACAGGCCGCGTCAGCCGCCCGACGAGGCTGGCCGCGCCCCCGGGAATGAGGAGCACGATCAACATCAGGGTGATCCCGAAGACGACCGGACCGGCCTGCTTCGCGAAGTGCAGGTGCACGAGGGGAGGCGACTGGGCGTAGATGGGCAGGAACTCCAGGACCAGCGCTCCGACGATGACGCCGGACAGCGAGGAGAGACCGCCGATGACGACGCTGGCGAGCAGGAGCAGAGACAGCGTCACGGGGAACGTGTCCGGATTGATGTAGGAGACCTGGATCGCGAACAGCGCGCCCGCGACGCCGGCATACGCCGCCGAGATGCCGAAGGCAAGCGTCTTGTAGACGGCCGGGCTGACGCCTGACGAAACCGCCGCGACCTCGCCGTCGCGAATTGCGCGCCAGGCACGTCCGACGCGGCCGCGCACGAGCAGCCAGGCGACGACGAACAGAATCCCGGCACACACCCACGCTTCGTAGTAGAGCCAGTGTGGAGTCGAGATGTCCCAGCCGAACGGCGCATGCGGAAGTGGCAGCGACAACCCTCCCCCGCCGCCCGTCAGATGCTCGAACCGCTTCGCCACGGCGGGCAACGAGACGGACACGGCCAGAGTGGCCAGCGCCAGCGAGACACCCGCCAGACGAAGGGCGGGGATCCCGAACAGGCCGCCGATCACGCCGGTGACGAGACCGGCGATCGGAATCGTGAAGATCGCCCGCATCCCGTGCTGGGGCAGGACGTGCGACGCCTGGTGGCCGAGGAGCTCGAACCCGCTGCGGCCGAGGATGAGCAACGCGGCCGTGTAGCCGCCGATCGCCATGAACGCGGCATGCCCGAGCGAGATCTGTCCGCTGTAACCGGTGAGGATATTCAGGCCGAGCAGCGCGACGAAGTAGATCCCGACGTACGTGAACTGCCCGAGGCGGAACTCGCTCGTAAATCGCGGCAACAACGCGATCAGCAGGACCGCTGCGGCCAGGAGGAGACCTTGCAGCGCCGGTGTGATCCAGCGCTGCATCAGACCTTCCTCACCACGACACGGCCGAAGAGACCCGACGGCCTGATCACGAGCACGAGCAAGAGCACGGCCAGCGCCGTCGGCAGCCTGAGCTCCTGCCCCACGAAGTTGACATAGGCCCCCAGCAGGTTGATCACGACGCCGATCAGGAGACCGCCGACGACCGCGCCCACCGGACTGTCGATCCCCCCGAGCACCGCAGCGGCGAACGCGTAGATCAGGACGACGAGCATCATGTCCGGGTCGAGGAAGACGGTCGGCGCGGCCATCATCCCAGCGATCGCGCCGAGGATTGCGGCGAAGCCCCACCCGAGCGCAAGCATCCAGCCGACTCGCACTCCCATCAGCCGGCTGGCGTCTGGGTTGAATGCGACCGCGCGCATGGCGAGCCCCAGCGTCGTGAGCCGGAAGAAGAGCCAGAGAGCGACCACCGTGCCGAGGCAGACGCCGAAGGTGCCGATGTCCTGGATGGAGATCGACACGCCTCCGACGACGACCGAGCTGTTGGGGAAGGGGCTGTCGAAGGCCTTCACCTCGGGGCCGAAGATCCAGCCGACGAGCCCGTTGATCGCGATGAACAGCCCGATCGTCAGGATCACGATCACGATCTCAGGGCGGTGCTCGACCGGGCGGATGAGCACACGCTCGACGGTGACGCCGCCGCCGAATGCGATCAACAGCGTCAGGACGAACGCCGGCCAGTACGCGACGCCGTGGTGCATCATCGTCCAGGCGATGTAGGTCGTGAACGTCGCCATCTCGCCCTGCGCGAAGTTGACCACGTTCGTCGTCTGGTAGATCAGGACGAGCGCGAGCGCGAGGCTCGCGTAGATCGAACCGGCCGCGAGTCCACTCGTCACCTGCTGCGCAAACTCGGTCCAGGTGAATGCGAGCGGAAGTGCCACTAATAGCCGAGGTAGGACTTGCGGACGCCTTCGTGCCGGCGAAGCTCGGCGCTCTCGCCCTCGATCGCCACCTGCCCCACCTCCAGCACGTAGGCGCGGGCCGCGGCGTCGAGGGCGACGTTGGCGTTCTGCTCGACGACCAGAACTGTCAGACCGTCGTCCGCGTTGAGCTCCTTCACGATGCGGAAGATCTCCTGGACCACCGTCGGCGCAAGCCCGAGCGAGGGTTCGTCGAGCATCAACAGCCGCGGCCGCCCGACCAGCGCACGAGCGAGCGCGAGCATCTGCTGCTCGCCGCCGCTGAGCGTGCCGGCCTGCTGATCGCGGCGGCGCTCCAACCACGGGAAGTACTTGAAGACCCGCGGAGCCTCTTCGCGCAGCGTGCGTCGCTCGCCACGGACGTAGGCCCCCATCCGGAGGTTCTCCCAGACGCTGAGCTGCGTGAAGAGGCCACGTCCCTCGGGAACATGTGCGATTCCGGCACGCGCGACCGCGTCCGGCTTCCCGCGTGCGATCTGCTTGCCCTCGAAGACGATCTCGCCGCTATGGCGGACGGTTCCCGAGACCGCGCGTAACGTCGTCGTCTTCCCCGCCCCGTTTGCCCCGAGCAAGGCGACGATCTCGCCGTCCGCGACCGTCAGCGAGACGCCGTGCAGCGCCTTGATCGGCCCGTAACGCGCCTCGACGCCGCGAAGCTCAAGCAGCGTCGACACGTTCCGCTCCGAGATATGCCTCGATCACGGCCGGATCTGCCTGCACCTCGGCGGGCGTACCTTCTGCGATCTTGCGTCCGAAGTTGAGGACGTGCACGCGGTCGGAGACCGACATGACCAGGTTCATGTGGTGCTCGACGAGCAGGATCGTCAGGTCGAAGTCACGCTGCACGCGGCGAATCAGCTCTGCCAGCTCGCCGACCTCCTCGTGGTTGAGCCCGCCGGCGGGCTCGTCGAGCAAGAGCAGGGTCGGTTCTGCGGCGAGCGCGCGTGCGAGCTCGACTCGCTTGAGGGTGCCGAAAGGAAGTCCTCCCGGCAGCCGCTGGCCAAGCTCGTCGAGCTCGAGATATTCGAGCGTCCGCCGCGCCTGCCGGCGGCCGCGCCGCTCCGAGAAGGGACGAATCCGCGAGTGCGCGCCGACCAACACGTTTTCGAGCACCGTCATCTGCTGGAAGAGCACGACGTTCTGAAAGGTGCGCGCGATTCCGAGTCGCGCGACGCTGTGAGCAGGCGTTCGCGTCAAGTCCTTGCCGTCGAAGAAGATCCGGCCGCTGTTCGGGCGGTAGAGGCGGGTGACGAGATTGAAGAGCGTCGTCTTCCCGGCGCCGTTCGGTCCGATCAGCCCGACGATCTGTCCCTGCTCCAAAGCGAGCGAGACATCGGCGAGAGCGACGATCCCGCCGAAGCGCCGTGTGACGTCCTCGATCGCAAGAAGCGCCATCGGACGCGGGATAATATGACCGTCCGGACTGCGCATGCGACGATCTCGAGGCCGGCGACGTGATCCGTTCGGTGATTCTGGTCTAGATTCCGCGTGTGAACCTTCGCGATAGTCCGGACGAAGTCACTTTCCGAGCACAGGTCCGGGCATGGCTTGCGAACAATCTCCCGGCGGAGCCCGGTCGGGAGTGGAGCCGCAAGATGTTCGACGCGGGCTACGCCGGCTTGACCTGGCCGGCGGAGTACGGAGGCCGGGGTGCGCCTTACAGCCACCAGGCGATCGCGTTGGAGGAATTCGCCCGCGCGGAGGCCCCGAATCACATGAACGTGATCGCGCTCGGGATGGCGGGGCCGACGATCATGGCGCACGGCACCGAGGAGCACAAGCAGCGCTACCTCTCGAAGATGCTGTCCGCGGAAGAGATCTGGTGCCAGGGATTCTCGGAGCCGGGCGCAGGCTCCGATCTGGCGGCGGTGCGGACGCGCATCGAGCCGGCCGACGGGCATTTCCTCGTCAACGGGCAGAAGGTGTGGTCGTCGCTCGCGCACGAGGCGGCCTTCTGCATCCTCGTCGGCCGCAGCGACCCGGACGCTCAGGGCCACGCCGGCCTGACCTATGTGATCGTCGACATGCACGCGCCCGGCGTCGAAGTCCGGCCGCTTCGTCAGATCACAGGTGAGGCCGAGTTCAACGAGATCTTCTTCACCGACGTGGAGGTTCCGCTCGAGAACCTGCTCGGCGAGATCGGCAGCGGCTGGCAGGTTGCGATGACGACGCTGCTGCACGAGCGTGGCACGCTGGGGTTCGCCCTCACCGGAACACTCGACGCGCAGGTCAAAAAGCTGATCGCGCTGACGAAGGAGCGCGCCGCTGACGATCCGATCATCCGCGACCGCGTCGCACAGGAGTGGATCGAGCTTCAGGCCTTGAAGCTGACGAATTACCGCTCGCTGACGGCGCTGATCCAGACCGGCATCCCCGGGCCGGAGGGCTCCGGGTCGAAGCTGCACTGGTCTGAGCAGAATCAGCGTCTGACGAAGCTGGCGATGGAGATCCTCGGCGGAGAAGACGACGGCTACTGGGGCTACCAGCAGCTACGCAGCCGCGGGAACACGATCGAGGCGGGGACGAGCGAGATCCTGCGCAACATCATCGCCGAGCGCGTGCTCGGCCTCCCGAGGTCACGCTGATGCAGTTCGCCTTCACGGAGGAGCAGGAACTGCTGCGGCGCGAGGCGCGTGAGGTGCTCGCGAACGGCGGCTGGGGTCGAGAGGAGCTGGAGGAGCTCGGGTTCCTCGACCGTGCAGTGCTCTTCGAAGAGGCAGGTCGCGCGAATCGCGGCGAGGAGTTCTTCGATTCCGGCGCTCCCGAGAACGAGCAGCTCGCCGCCCTTGCGTTGGAGGCAGCCGGAATCGCCCGTCGAGCCCTCGAGCTCGGAGTTGAGCACGCGAAGACGCGCGAGCAGTTCGGCCGGCCGATCGGCGTCTACCAGGCCGTGTCCCATCCACTCGCCGATACGTACGTCGACACGGAGCTCGCACGCTCGATCGCGTACTGGGCGGCGTGGTGCGTCGCGGAGGACGACGAACAGGCGCCGATCGCTGCTGCGGCGGCGAAGAGCTACGCCGGCGACGTTGCCGTCAGCGCGTGCGAGCGGGCGATCCAGGTGCTCGGGGGCATCGGCTTCACGTGGGAGCACGTGCTCCACCGCCACTACAAGCGGGCGCTCTGGATCCAGGCGCACGGCGGCTATCCGCGCGAGCTTCGCGCGAAGGTCGCGGCCTGGCTGCTCGACTGATGATGCGCACGGCGCTCGTCACGGGGGCGTCGTCGGGAATCGGCGCGGCCTGCGCGACCCGCCTCGCGGGGACCGGCTGGCACGTCTTTGCCGGCGTCCGACGCGAAGGCGACGCGCCGGCCGGCACAGAGGAGATCTTGCTCGACGTGACCAGCGAGGACCAGGTGCGAGCGGCGGCCGAGCGGATCGAGGAGCTACACGGCCTCGTGAACAATGCCGGCATCGCGTTGGCGATGCCGCTCGAGTTCATCCCGTTGGACGAGCTCCGCCGGCAGTTCGAGGTGAACGTCGTGGGACAGGTCGCGGTCACGCAGGCGTTTCTTCCCCAGCTCCGCCGCACGCGCGGCCGGATCGTCTTCGTCGGCTCGATCGCCGGACGCAGCGCACTCCCGTTCCTCGGCCCCTACGCAGCTTCGAAACACGCGCTGGAGGCGATAGCCGACACGTTGCGGCTGGAGCTGGGCCCGTTCGGCGTCGACGTTTCGCTCGTCCAGCCGGGAACGATCAAGACGCCTATCTGGACCAAGTCCGCCACGGTTGCCGACGAACTGGCGAACGGCGCGCCGGCCGAGCTCGCCGGCTTGTACGGAAAACGGACCGCGGCGTTCCGTAAGGTCGCGCAGAGACGCGGCGCGAAGGGCGCGTCCGTGGAAGAGGTCGCGCGAGCGGTCGAAGAGGCGCTCACGATGGAGCGGCCGCGCACCCGGAAGCTCGTCGGCCTCGATGCGAAAGTGAGGTCGGGGATCGAGAGGCTTCCGGATCGGCTGCGCGACCGGGTGTACGAACGGGTGTTGTTGCGCTAAAAGGAGGACCGATGGACGGCCTGATGATGGACTTCCCGCTGACGATTCCGACCTTGCTGCGGCGCGCGGAGACGTACTTCGGCGAGAAGGAGGTCGTCACGCGCCTGCCTGACAGGTCGTTCCACCGTTACACGTATTCCGACATGGCGCGCCGCGCGAGGCAGCTCGCGCTGGCACTGCGCGAGCTTGGCCTCGAGCGCGGTGACCGCGTCGCCACGCTCTGCTGGAACCACTACCAGCACCTCGAGGCGTACTTCGGTATCCCGTGCGGTGGCTTCGTCCTGCACACGCTCAACCTGCGCCTCCATCCGAACGACATCGGCTACATCGCCGCACATGCAGGCGACCGTGCGCTCATCGTCGACTCGAGTCTGGCGCCGCTCGTCCAACAGTTTCTGGACCAGACGGAGATCGAGCACGTGTTCGTCGTCGAGGATTCGTACGAGGAGCTGCTCGCCTCTGTGGACCGAGACGGATGGCTCGCGCCGGACCTCGACGAGAACGAAGCGGCGGCGATGTGTTACACGAGCGGCACGACCGGCATGCCGAAGGGCGTCGTGTACTCGCACCGCTCCACGATCCTGCACACGCTCGGCGTCGCCGCCTGCAACCCCCTCGGGGTAGGCGTATCGGAGCAGGACACGATCCTTCCGGTCGTCCCCATGTTTCATGCGAACGCGTGGGGCTATCCGTACCTCGCTGCGATGCTCGGCGCGAACCAGGTCTTTCCGGGCCCGCACCTCGATCCGGAAAGCCTGCTGGACGACTTCGTCCAGCAGGGCGTCACCTGGACGGCCGGCGTGCCGACGATCTGGCTGGGGATCCTGCAGCTCCTGGATGCGCACCCCACGAAATGGGACCTGTCGCGTATGAAGGGGATGCTCGTCGGCGGCTCAGCGGCGCCGCGCGCGATGATCGCCGGGTTCAAGGAGCGCCACAACCTCATGGTCTGCCACGGGTGGGGAATGACGGAGACGTCGCCGGTGGCGTCGGTGGCGGCTTTGCCCGGAGAGCTCGGCAACGCGGACGAGGAGACGAAGCTCGACTACCTGGCGATGCAGGGCCTCCCACTCGCTCTCGTCGAGCTGCGGGCGAGGGACGACTCCGGGAACGGGATTCCGCGAGACGGTGAGGCGATGGGCGAGCTGGAGGTACGCGGACCGTGGGTTGCCTCCGCGTACTACGAGACCCCGGACTCCTCCGATCGCTGGACGGATGACGGCTGGTTCAAGACGGGTGACATCGTCTCGTTCGATCCCAAGGGCCACATCCAGATCAAGGACCGGTCCAAAGACGTGATCAAGTCGGGCGGCGAGTGGATCTCGTCGGTCGAGCTCGAGAACGCGTTGATGGCACATCCAGCGGTCGCGGAGGCGGCGGTGATCGCGATTCCGGACGAGAAGTGGCAGGAACGTCCGCTGGCCGCGGTGCTGCTGAAGGACGGAGCATCCGCAACCGCGGAGGAGCTACGAGACTTCCTGGCGCCCCAGTTCGCGAAGTGGTGGCTCCCGGACCGGATCGAGTTCGTGACGGAGATTCCGAAGACGGCGGTCGGAAAGTTCCGCAAGACCGCGCTGCGCGAGCAATTCGCGCCGCAGCCCGCCGTGCCGGCGACATAGAAGGAGGTTCCTGACCCAGCCTTTGGTGCCGCGTCTCGAACGGCAAGGGTCTGACCCCAGCCGTTGCCGTCACGCCACGAACAGCCAGGGTCTGACCCCAGCTGTCAATGGGCTACGTCGTGCGGTCGGACACTTTGACGAGAGCTTTTCCTCGGTTCTCGCCGTTGAGCATCCCGATGAACGCCCGCGGGGCGTTCTCCAGGCCTTCCGTCACGTGCTCGCGCCAGCGGATCTCGCCGTTCGCCACCCAGCGCGCTAGCCGCTGTGCGGCTTCCTCGTAGCGGTGTGCGTAGTCGAAGACGAGGAAGCCCTGCATCCGCGCCCGGAACATGATCAGGAGCGCAGGGTGAAACGTCGGTTCTGGCCGCTCGGCGTTGTAGTGCGAGACCTGGCCGCAGACGACGATGCGCGCCCCGATGTTCAGGCGCCTGTGCACGGCCTGCGAGATCTCGCCGCCGACGTTGTCGAAGTACACGTCGACGCGTTCACCGCGCAGCGCCCCGGCGAGATCGTCGTTCTTGTAGTCGATCGCGACGTCGTAACCGAAGAGCTCGGTCAGATCGCGTGCTTTCTCCGGCCCGCCGGCGATGCCCACCGCCCGGCAGCCGGCGAGCTTCGCCAGCTGACCGACGATCTGTCCGACCGCACCCGCCGCGCAGGAAACGACGACGGTGTCGCCCGGCCGCGGCTTCCCGACGTCGAACAGTCCGAAGTAGGCGGTGAACCCGGTCATGCCGACGGCGTGCAGCGCGAGGCTCGGCGGATCGAGCTCGGGCGGGACACGCCGGAGCGTGCCCGCGCGGGCCGTCGCGTACTCCTGCCAGCCGAGCTGCCCGAGGACAAGGTCGCTTTGCGAAAAGCGCGAATCGTTGCTCTCGACGACCTCGCCGATGCTCTGCGCCGTGACCACGTCGCCGAGCTGCAGCGACGGCGCATACGACCGTGCCTCGCTCATCCGTCCGCGCTGATACGGATCGACCGACGCCCACAGCATCCGGACAAGGACCTCGCCCACCTCGGGAGAGCCGACGTCGACCTCGTCGAGCGTGAAATCCGACTTCCGCGGGGAACCGACAGGCCGCGCGGCCAAGGTGATGCGGCGATTGACCGGCATCCGTTTAGCATCGCAGGTCATGCGCCTGGGCTTCTACATGGGCTATGCGCCCCCAGGGACGAATCCGCTGGAGCTGATCGAGCTCGCTCACGAAGCCGAAAGACTCGGCTACGACTCCGCGTGGGCGGCCGAAGCGTGGGGCACGGACGCCGTCACCGTGCTCACCTGGCTCGCCGCGACGACGTCGACGATCAAGATCGGCTCGGCGATCATGCAGATCCCGGGGCGAACGCCGGCAAACACGGCGATGACCGCGGCGACGCTCGACCTCATGTCGGGCGGACGCTTCCTTCTCGGGCTCGGCACATCCGGGCCGCAGGTCGTCGAGGGCTGGCACGGGCAGCCGTGGGGAAAGCCGATCACGAAGACCCGCGAGTACGTCGAGATCGTCCGTTCGGCGCTGCGGCGCGAAGCGCTCGAGTTCCACGGCGATCAATACGACATCCCCTACTCCGGCGACGACGCGACCGGCCTCGGCAAGCCCTTGAAGCTCCTCGTGCGGCCGTTGCGTGCCTCGATTCCGATCTACCTCGCAGCGCTCAGCCCGAAGAACGTGCGCACGGCCTTCGCGATCGCCGACGGGTGGCTACCGATCTACTTCTCGCCAGAACGAGCACGCGAGGCATTCGGCTACGAGCCGCGTGACGGCTTCGACATCGCACCGGCGGTGAACGTCGTCGTCTCCGACGACCTCGAGGCGGCGCGCGACATGATGCGACCGCTGCTCGCGCTCTACATCGGGGGGATGGGAGCACGAGGCGCGAATTTCTACAACGCGCTCTTCCGCCGTTACGGCTACGAGGCCGAGGCCGAGCGAATCCAGGAGCTGTATCTCGAAGGCAAGCAACGAGAAGCGATCGCCGCCGTCCCCGACTCGTTGATCGACGACGTCTCGCTCGTCGGTCCGCCGGAACGGATCCGCGACCGCCTCGAAGCGTGGCGCGAGTCGGGCGCGACGACGCTGCTCGTAGCGACGCGCGACGCCGCATCGCTGCGGACGATGGCCGAGCTAGCTCTCTGATCGCTCCGCGAGGAACTCCAGCACGAGTCGGTTGATCGTCGTCGGATCCTCGAGCTGGACGTTGTGCCCGCGGCCGGGGAGCTCGACGTAGCGCGCGTTCGGCAGGCGGGCCGCAAGTGCGCGTCCATTCTCGACCGGGACGATCGCGTCGGCGTCACCGTGCAGCACGAGCGCAGGCGCGTCGATTCGCTCCACCTCGCAGCCGCGGGCATAAAAGCGATAGCACGCTTGCAGGTGCGCATCGAGTGTCACGTCCGGTGTGGGATGCTCACCGCGCGCCGCGAGGATCTCCTCGAATCGCTCGGGGTTCCGCTCCGTCCAGCCCGGCGAGAACGTGAAGGGCATCGTCCTGCGTCCGTATTCGTCGAAGGGCAAGCCGATCGCGGCCGCGTAGGCGTCGCGCACGTCCTGCGGACGCGGCACGCGGGCGGGGCCACCGGCGCCGGTCCCGATGAGAACGAGCGACCGCACGAGCCCCGGCTGCGCGAGTGCAAGAGTCAGCGCCACGTACCCGCCCATCGACAGGCCGACAACTTGGGCCCGGCGTCCGTCGAGGACGTCGGCAGCATCCTGTGCGAGCTCG
>Ga0307302_10000210_pt1 | contig 26038 bp, 27 predicted proteins | sample ER_DNA_183_FD_194490 | JGI IMG/M metagenome (GOLD analysis project Ga0307302, IMG submission 194490) | Bulk soil microbial communities from the East River watershed near Crested Butte, Colorado, United States - ER_DNA_183 | ecosystem: Environmental > Terrestrial > Soil > Floodplain | place...
GTGCCGAGGGACGTGCCGCCGAGGCGGGACCGTTGCGATCGCTGCTGATGCCGGTAGCGAGAGCGCCGGCAAAGATCGCGACCGCCGCCTTCACGAGCAGCCCACCGCCCGCCACCGCGCCGCCCCCGGCGACCACACCGCCCGTATCGAAGAACTGCGTCAGCGATGTCGGCAGCGGCACCACGACAAGCGACCGGAGCGCAGAGGCCTTGAGCCGCAACGACCGACGGGCGCGGAAGATCAATGTCTCGACTGCAGAGACCGAAACCCCGATCGTGTCGGCGATCTCGGCGTACGAGCGACCTTCGAGCTCGCGCAGGACGAGCGCGGAGCGTTGGTTGAACGGCAGTCGCCCGAGCGCGTCCAGGACGCCCTGCAGGTCAGGCCGATCTTCTTCCGGCACTGCGATCAGGTCGACATGATCCTCGAGCGGAACCTCCCTGACCCGACGGCTCGCCCGCGCATAGCGGGTGCGCGCAACGTTGTGCGCGATCTTGATCAACCAGTTCTGAGGCTTCTCGATCTCGACGCCCTTGACGTACGCGCGGTACGCATTCAGGAACGTCGTCTGAGTCAGATCCTCCGCGTCGGCGGGATTACGCAGAAGCGCGAGCGCGTAGTGATAGACGTCTTTGACGTATCGTCGGTAGAGAGACTCGAAGGCCTGATCTCGAGCTAGGACCGGGATCTCTGGCGCTGCGGTCGCCACGATGCTGATGGAACGAACCTGGGCCGCGCCGGGATACGGCCTGCTTTGTCATTTGAAAACCATATGCCGGCGAATGCCGGCTGTCTACGCGGCTATGCGGTCGTCTTCGCGCGCTGGCGGATCGGCACGTGGATCGGGCGGCCGAGCGCCACGAGACCGGCTTCCTTGATCGCCTCCGACAGGGTCGGATGTGCGGCCATCCCGTCCGCCACGGTCTCCACCGTCGCTTCGGCGTCGATCGCGACGACGCCGGCCTCGATCAGATCGGTGACGTGCGGACCGACCATCACCAGGCCGAGCAGCTCTCCGTAACGCGTTTCGTGAATCGACTTCACCCAGCCGGTGGTGTCGTTCTGCATGACCGCGCGCGCGTTCGCCACCCACGGGAACATGCCGGTCGCGACGTCGTCGCCGTATTGCTCTCGCGCCTCGGCTTCGGTGAGGCCGACGCCGGCGATCTCCGGATCCGTGTAGATCGGACGCGGAACCGCCCGGTTGTCGACCACGGCATCGTGACCGCAGGCGTTCTCGGCGGCAACCTCTCCCTCACGAAACGCCGTGTGCGCGAGCTGCCAGTAGCCGGCGCAGTCGCCGACTGCATAGATGTGCTCGACCGTCGTCCGCCGGTGCTCGTCTGCGGCGATCCCCTTGCGCTTGTCGAACTCGACGCCGATCGTCTCGAGCCCGATCCCTTCGACGTTCGGGCCACGGCCGACGCTGACGAGCATCAGGTCAGCCTCGACCGTCTCGCCGTCGCCGAAGTGCACGGTCAGCGCGCCACCCTTCTCGTCCACCTTCGTGCACTGCTTCTCGAGGTGAAGCGTGATCCCCCGCTTGCCGAATTGCTTCGCCAGCTCCTTTGACGCATCCGCGTCTTCCTGCGGAATGAGCGCCGGCAGCATCTCGATGATCGTCACCTCGCTGCCGAACCGGCGGAAGATCGAGGCGAACTCGCACCCGATGATGCCGCCGCCAAGCACGACGAGCCGCTTAGGCACTTCCGTCTGTGCCAGCAGGCCCTCCGAGTCGACACAGCGGTCGGAATCGAGGCCTTCGATCGGAGGACGCAGCGGGAACGAGCCCGTCGCGATGATCGCCTGCTTGAAGGTGACGTCCTCCCCGCCTTCGACGGCGATCGTGTGCGCATCCTCGAACGTGCCGTTGCCCTTGACCCACTCGACGCCGTTCGCCTTGAAGAGCGAGGCGACGCCCGACGTCATCTGGTTGACGACGCCCGCCTTCCACTCGTTCGCCTTGCCGAACTCGAGCTGGAAGCCGCCGAGCTTGACGCCGAGCTTGTCGAACGTGTGCTCGGCCTCTTTCAGAGCGAACGCGGTCTGCACCCAGGCCTTGGTCGGGATGCATCCGATCCGCAGGCAGGTGCCGCCGAGCTCGGGCTCGCGCTCGATGCAGGCAACTTTCACCCCGAGCTGCGCAGCCCGAATGGCCGCGGTGTAGCCACCTGGCCCCCCTCCGAGAACAGCGACGTCGACTTCCATCAGGGTCGATCGTACAGATCCGTCAGTTCTCGAAAGCACCTCGGCAGGTCGAGAAAATCGGTGTTGTCGGAGATGGCATCCACCGAACCGGCTTCGTGGTCGATTGCACGAACCGCCGGGTCTGTGATTGCAGCGCGCAGCGAGTCCACGAAGCGATCTGCGAACAAGACCTGAAACGGCCGACCCCAGAACGCCCGCACATTCGGATCGACCGATTCCGTCACACCGAGCTCGTTGTGACGCCGCGCGACAGCTTCGTACGCGTCGACGAGGCCGGCCTCCCGCGCACGCCAGTCTTCGCCTGCGAGCGTCCGTGCGAGCGCTTCCCCTTCTGGACGGTTCAACTCTGCGTACGCGGAACCCAGCCACTTCCAGTACGGCGGGTAACGGCGTTCCTGCAGCAAAGCAAGCCGCAGCAGATCGCGAACGAGAGAGGCGGCGATCACCCGCGACCCGAGGTCATCCCCGCGCGACCCCGTGCGACCTACGAAATGTTCGAGCTGTGCGACACGCCGCCACTGGCTTGCCATCACAAGCAACCAGACGTCATGCGGATACCAGCTGAGCTTGTCCCGCAGCCGCGTCAGCTCGCCGACCGAGTCGGAGAAGACCTCACCTGAGGTGAACTCGAGCAGACGCTGCGTAGGAGTCGCGAGCCAATCGGCCACATCGAAGTCTTGAAGGAGGTCCACCCCGAGCTCTGCACGCACGTAGTCGCCGAGGAGGAGCGTCTCGACACCATGGTTCACCGGCCCCACGTCGAGCTCGGCGATCGCAACCGTGCCCGCCTCTTCTGTAGGCCCGAAGTGTGTGGAGAACCCGGCAAAGCTGGTGGGGAGCTGTTCGGCGAGCGTCTGCCGCAAGTCCCTCGCCTCGGCGAGATCACGGACAAACAGCTGGACACGCGGGCCCCATTGATGATCACGAGAGCGTTCGTCGTCGAACCCGAGCACCTCGGAGCCGTGCCCGATGAGCGCGGCTGCGTGCTCCATGTCGCCGAAGTTGTGCTCGACGACGGGGCGCACGGCATCGAAGTAGAAGCGCCTCGAGAGCTCGAGGCCTCGCACCCCTACAAGTCCGCCTTCATCGTTACCGTCCCGTCTTTTTCCTCGACGGCGTGAAAGCCGTACCGCTCGTAGAGCTTCGTCATCCCCTTCTCGGCACTCAGGCTGATCCCGGAATGGCCTTCCTGCCTGGCCTTCTCAAGCAGCGCGGTCATCAGCTGGCCGCCGAGCCCTCCGCCGCGACGGCTCGGGACGACGGCGATCGTCAGCTCGGGCGTCTGCTCGTCGACGAAGCCGAAACCCGGAGCCGCGGCAGGGAAGAGGCGGTACCACGCAGCTCCGATCGGACCCGCCTCCCACGCCACGAGCCCGGCGTCGCCCGGACGACCCCAGTTGTTCACGTACCGGGCGACAGGCTGGTCGGGATCCTCGTTGAGACGCCAGTGGTAGGCGTGCTTGAGCATGTCGCGGAGGAAGCGGACGTCCTGTGGCCCGGCCTGGCGGATCACGTTTCAGAGTCTAAGCGGGACTCACTCGAAAGAGTGATCCTTTGCGAGCCCCGCAAGAAGGTGCCTCGGCCGGCATCTCCAAGGTTATGAAACGTGACGATGATCGGCGGACCGAGTTCGGGAACGGCCTGCGTGGCCGCCTGCTCCGGCGCCGTGCGTTGCGACTGGGTCCCGCAGACGGCCGTGTCCGCCTCCCCGCGCCGCTCGTACAGCGTCCTTCCGCGCTCTAGAAAAACCTAGAGCCTCGGCGCACCGCAGAGCCCGAGGCAAGAGCAAGACCGAGGCGAATCACGTCGCGATCAGGCACGTCCTTGGCCGTCCACGTCACGTAGGCCGAGCTCACGAGCGGCCCACGGAAGCGCGACCTCAAGCTGACGCCGCTGCACCTCGCGGACGGCCGGGGCGGTCGGCGGGGCCGGTAGACCGACGCGGGCCGCAAAGTAGCCGGCAATCAGCGCCGCCTGACCGTTCGAATCGGCAACGAGCGCCCAGGGCTCTGGACCACCTTCGGTTCGAAGGCTGGGCGCCCAGGCAACTGAGTCCAGCAATGGATTGCCGACACAGGCGTGGTTCCAGTCCACGAGGACGGCGCGATCTCCACGAATGCAAAGGTTGTCGCTTCGTACGTCCATGTGCAGCAGCGCATCACCTCCGAGGTCGCAATCGGCGGACGCCTGCGTGAGCCGGGGTAGTGCTTCCGCGAGCCATTCGCGCGAACAGATCCCGGTCGAGAGAAACGGCTCGGGCCGAGCGGCGACAACGGGCCACCCATCGAGGTCGTCGCGGAGGCTCTCGAGGGCGGGGAGCCCTGCCGGTGGAGTCATTGCATGTACGGCCTCGAGCGCCTCGACGACGAGCGAGACCTGGTGGGGACTCCACGGTGGGGGCCAGTGGGCGTCACCGAGATCCTCGAGCACGAGCACCGTCGTTTCCTCGGAATCGTGCCATCCCAACAAGGACGGTAGGAACGGAGCGTCGAGGACGGAATAGACGCGCGCTTCGTTTCGAAGCCATCCAGCTGCAAGCTCGTCGAGCGCGACCTTCGCGAACGCGCGGCGGCCGTCGTCGAGCTCGACCATCCATTTCGCCGTATTCGTGGCGTAGCCGCCTCCCCAAACGCTCTCCCACCTGACCGGAACGCCGCCGACTGCGGCCGCGATCTCAGGTTCCGGAAAGTTCCTGGGCAAACTGAAGGCGGTTTCCGTCGGGGTCGAACACGTCGACGAGCCGCATCTCGCCGTGTAGCTCGAACACCACGCCGACCTCGACGCCGCCGTTTCGCAGATCTTCTGCGACGGCCTTGACGTCTTCGACATCGACGTGGGCGACGCCGCCCTCCTCCTGCGGCTCACCCTCGGCAAGACCGATCTCCATTCCGTTTCGCTCGAGCTTGACCCAGCCGCCGTCCGCATCGACGTACGTCTCGTCGAAACCGAGCTTGCCCGTGTAGAACGCGCGCCCGGCCTGGAGGTCTCGTACCTGGTACCAGACGGGGGTCAAAGCGCGAGACCCGGCTCTTCGAGGAACGCCTTGACGTCCCGCAGGAACTCGGCACCCGTTGCACCGTCGATGGCGCGATGGTCACAGGTGAGGGTGAGCTCCATGCGCGGCCGCACGGCGGGCCGGCCGTCGACCGCCACGACCCGGTCCTCGATCGAGCCCACCGCGAGGATCGCCGCCTGTGGGGGATTGAGCACCGCGACGAACCGCTCGATGCCGAACATCCCGAGGTTCGAGATCGTGAACGTTCCGCCGTCGAGGTCGGACTGCTGGAGCTTTCCGGCGCGCGCCCGTTCGACGACCGCCGCGCGCGTTGCTGCAATCTCCGCGATCGACTTGCGCTCGCACCCGGGGATGACCGGCACGACAAGCCCGTTCGGGACGGCGACGGCGATACCGATGTTTGCGGTCGGATAGAGCTCGACTGCGTCGCCCTTGTAGAGCGCGTTGACCGGGCGGTGTCGGATCAGCGCGGCCGCACATACCTTCGTGAGCAGATCGGAGATCGTCGGCTTGACGCTGCCCTCGGCGTTCAACTCGACGAGTCGCTTGCGCAACTCGAGCGCACGGCCCATGTCGACGGTGATTCCGAGCTGGAAGACCGGCGCCTGCCACGCTTCCGTGAGCCGGCGCGCGATCGTCTTGCGCATTGAAGAGAGCTGCTGCACCTCGACGCCCTCGGTGGCGGCCGGCGCTGCGAGCTGAACGGGCCCCGCAGACGCGGCCGAGCGTTCGACGTCCTCGGCGACTACGCGCCCATCCGGGCCGGTGCCGGCCACGGCGCTGAGGTCGATCCCGCGCTCGCGTGCGATCCGCCGCGCCAGCGGCGAGGCCTTGACGCGCCCGCCGTTGTCACCGGACGGCTGCGGAATCTCGGTGACCTGTTCGTTCATCTGGGACGACGCGCGCCTGCCTTGCTCACGGTCTTGTTCACGCGCGCGCGCGGCAGAGCCCTCCTCCTGCGCGTCCTCGCCGACCGCCTGGGCGCCGGCCCCATCGTCGGCCGGCTTCTCGACCTCCGTCGCGACCTCTTCCCCTTGCTCACCGATGACCGCGATCGTCTTGCCGACCTCGACCTCACCCGACGAGATGGCGATCTTCAACAGCACCCCAGACGCGTCGGCCTCGACTTCCTGCGTGACCTTGTCCGTGTCGAGCTCGTACAGCGGCTCGCCCTTCTCGACCTTGTCGCCCTCCGACTTCAGCCACTTGACGATCGTCCCGGACTCCATGCCCTGGCCGAGCCGCGGCAGCTTGATCTCAGTTGCCATCTGACGTTCGTCCCACGGTTCGGTAGATCGCAGCGAGCACGTCGGCCTGGTGCGGCACGACGAACTCCTCCATCACCGGCGCGAACGGCAACGGCGCGAACTTCGCCCCGACGCGTTCGACCGGCGCGTCGAGCCAGTCGAAGGCGCCGTACTGGATCACGGCCGCAACCTCGGCGCCGAACCCGCCGCGCGTGACCGCCTCGTGCGCCACGACGCAGCGGTTCGTCTTCTTCACGGACGAGATCAACGCCTCCTCGTCGAGAGGCTGCAGCGTCCTGGGATCGACGACTTCGACCGAGACTCCCTCCTTCTCGGCCTCCTCTGCAGCCGCCAGCGATTCGTGCACGAGCCTGCCGGTTGCGATCACCGTCACGTCGTCGCCCTGCCGGTGGGTTCGCGCCTTCCCGAGCGGGATCGGCTCGAGCTCGTCGGGCACGTCTTCCTTGAGCCCGTAGAGCGTTCGGTGCTCGAAGAAGACGACGGGGTTGTCGTCGTAGATCGAGGACCACAGCAATCCGCGCACATCGGTGGGTGTCGAGGCGAACACGACCTTCAATCCCGGAATGTGGACGAACCACGACTCGAGCTGCTGTGCGTGCTGCGCGCCCGGCGACCACCCGGCGCCGCCCTGCGTGCGAAAGGTGACCGGCACAGTCAGCTGTCCCCCGGACATGTAGCGGTGCTTCGCGGCCTGGTTGACGATCTGCTCCGCGGCGAGCGTGAGGAAGTCCTCGTACATGATCTCGGCGACCGGGCGCATGCCCTGCATCGCGGCGCCGATTGCTGCCCCGGCGAGCGCCATCTCCGAGATCGGCGTGTTGCGGACGCGCTCCGGCCCGAACTCGTCGACCATCCCCTGCGTGACGCCCATGGAGCCGCCCATCTCGGCGATGTCCTCGCCCATGATGAAGACGTCCTCGTCTTCACGCATCGCGCGCGACAGTGCGTCCCTGACTGCCTCTCTGTAACTAAGTTCAGGCACTTGCGGGTCTCCCGAGCGAAGCGAAGGGACTAACCCTCCCCGCGAAAAATGCGCAGCATTTTTTGCGGAAATCAGGCATAGATGTTCTTCAGAGCGTCCTCAGGTTTCGGGTCGGTGCCGTTCTTCGCGAACTCGACAGAGGCGTCGACGATCTCCCGGACCTCGCGGTCGATCTCCTCGACCTCGTCCTCCGAGAGCTCGAGCTTGGTGCGCAGATGCTCGATGGGATCCTGCGTGGCGCGCGTCTCCTCGAGCTCTTCCTTGGAGCGGTAGACCTGCGGGTCGCCGATGTAGTGACCGACGAGGCGGTAGGTGTTGACCGCGAGGAAGACCGGCCCCTTGCCGCTCCGCGCGTGCTCGAGAGCGCGCCGCGTCGCCTTGTAGACGGCCTCGACGTCCTGACCGTCCACCTTGATCGACTTCATGCCGAACGCGACCGCGCGCTGGGAGATGTCTTCGATGGGCATGTGCTGCCAACCCGGCGTCGACTCGGCCCAATGGTTGTTCTCGCAGACGAAGACCGCCGGGACGTTCCAGAGCTGAGCGAGGTTGAGCGATTCGTGAAAGGTTCCGATGTTCGTCGCGCCGTCTCCGAAGAAGGCGACGCCGACACGCGGCTCGCTGCGGAACTTGAAGGCGAGCGCGGCGCCCACGATCGCCGGCAGGCCACCACCGACGACGGCGTTTGCGCCCATGTTCCCGCGCTCGATGTCGTAGAGGTGCATCGAGCCGCCGTACCCGTGCGAGCAGCCTTCGAGCTTGCCGTAGAGCTCGGCCATCAGCTCGTTGGGCGTCGTCCCCTTCGCGAGGGTGTGCCCGTGCGCCCGATGCGTTGAGGCGATGATGTCGTTCTCCTCGAGGGCTCGGCAGACCCCCACGGCGACGGCCTCCTGGCCGATCGCGACGTGCAGGAAACCGGGAAGCTCCCCGGCGCGGAAGCGCTCCTCGACCTTCTCCTCGAAGCGCCTGATCAGAAGCATCTCGCGGAAGAAGTCGCGCAGATCCGACTTCGAGAGCGTTCCTTTCTGCTCCACCTTCGCCATGGGCCTCAGTTTATGCTCAGGCTCTTGCGACTAGTCGAACAGTTCAACGAGCTCGAGCGGGGCCTCGCCGACGAGTGGGCCGAGCTCCGGCTCCAGCTGACGGTGAAAGAGGAGTCGCGTCGCGAGCGTGCGGCCGCGCTCCTCGCGCCGGCGAACCCAGGGCTGTACGGCCCGACCCTCCGCTTCGCGATCGACCGCCGCGGCCCGGGCATCGCGCCCGAGGCGCTTCGCCGTCTGCTCAAACGCCTCGACATGGAGCGGATCATGGGAACCCTCGAGCTCCGAGCCGTGCAGAAAACCACTCCCGAGGAGCTGCACGAGAAGGAGACGCTGCGCGCCCAGTGGGAGCGGCGACTCGCCGCGGCTCCTACTGACTGGAGTGACATCTATGCCGAAGTTCGGCTCGACTCGACGGACTATCTCGAGCGCGGGGCGCTCCTGCTCGCTCCCGTCAATCCCGGGCGTTACGGCGGCCAGGCAAGCCTGCGCTTCCGCAGCGCCCATCACTTCGGCTACGGCGTCTCTGCCGAGATGGCGGCGCGCTGCTTCGAGCGTTGCGACGACGAAGGGATCACCGGCGAGGTCGAGATCCTCTACGTCCTCTCCGATACCCAGCCCGTCGCCACACAAGGACCCGTGTGGAAACTCGGGGGCCGGACGATTTGACCGCAGGCGACCCGGTTTCGTGGCTCGTCATCGAGTCGGGCTGGACGGTCGTCGACACTCAGGGTGAAGAGGTGGGCTCCGTCGACGAGGTCGTAGGGGATTCGAGCAACGACATCTTCAACGGTCTTTCCATCTCGACGAGCCTGCTTGGCAGGCCTCGCTACGTTCCCTCCGAGCAGGTAGCGGCGATCACCGAGCAACGCGTGCAGTTGAAGCTCACCAAGGATCAGATTCACCATCTCGGCGAATTCGAGGAGCCGCCGACGAGCGCCGAGATCCTTCCCGAGGGGGCCGGCGCGTTTCGCCGCGCGGAGGCCTCGGTCGAGGCGCCGATCCATTCGCACGAGGAGCGTCCCAATTTCCTGACGCGAGTCGCGCACGCTTGGCGACGCACGTTCCGTCGTTAGTGCTCTAGGCGAGCACGCCCGCGAGCTCACGCGCGAGCGACTTCGCATCGCGCTCGGAAGGCGCGACGATGAGCACGGTGTCGTCGCCGGCGAGCGTGCCCACGATCCGTTCGTGCTCGAGCTGGTCGAGCGCCCGCGCGATCGCCGGCGCCGAGCCGAGCTCCGACTGGAGGACGACGATGTTTCCCGCCGGCGTCACCTTGCGCCCGAACTGCCCCAGGATCGAGTTCAGCAGCTCGGTCGGATCCGTCCGGCGGACGACATGCGGGAGCACGTAGCGCGGACGTCCCAGGGGATCGTGGGTCTTCTCCAGCCCGAGCTCTCGGATGTCCCGCGAGACGGTCGCCTGCGTGACGACACAGCCGGCGCCGGCGAGCGCGTCCAGGAGCTCGAACTGCGTGCCGACCCTCTTTCGGGAGACGACGCTTTCGATCAGCCGATGCCGCTCGGGCTTGCCCAGCTGCATATCTCCAGCATACGTATGCAGGTTTGGGGAGCCCCGGCCTGGTAGAAAACGAAGTCATGCTTCGCAGATTGCTGTGGTCCGCCATCTACGGCGCCGTCGGGGCAGCCGCGGCGGTCGCGGCGCGCCGCACCTCGGCCCGGATCTGGCGTACGCTCACGGGCGAGGAACCGCCCACCAAGAGATGACAGCCGATCAAACAGTCGAACGAGCCGCGAACAAGCTTCGGAAACTCGCCAACCAGATGGCAGGCGAGGGCGGCGTCAAGGCGAAGCTCGCCCAGCCGCTGGCGGAGGATGCGGACCTGATCCGGAAGATGAAGCCGAGCCTGATCAAGGCGCGCGCCAAAGGCGAGGCGCCGACGAATCAGAAGCCCGGGCAGGCGACCGTGGCTCCGTCGAGCCCGCAACTGGGCGCGCGGCCAAAACCGAAGAAGAATCCAGGCGGCGGCGGGCCGAATCCGTGGCTGATCGCGGGAGCCGCACTGGCCGCCGGCATCTTCCTGGCCAAGTGGGTCTACTGGAGGGGCGATGCCCACCCAAGGGACTAACGGGCGACAGAGTCCGCACGGCCTCGGCGCAGCGGTCAAGGAGGTCGCAGAGCGCGCGAGCGCGATCGTCCGGCTCGAGCTCGAGCTCGCCGCGATGGAGGTCAGACGCAAGGTCACCTCACTCGGCGTCGGCATCGCACTGTTGCTCGGTGCGGCGGTCTTCCTCGTCTTCATGCTCGCCTTCGTCTTCGCCACGATTGCCGCGGCGCTCGCCACTGCGATGCCCACCTGGGCCGCACTACTCGTGACGACCGGGATCCTGCTCCTGCTCGCCGGGGTGCTCGGTGCCCTCGGTGTCGCGAAGGTCAAGAAAGGCACGCCACCCGTACCAGAGCAGGCGATCCTGGAAGCGAAGCTCACTACCGAGGCGTTGAAGAGCGATGGCCGCTAACAACTCACGCACGGTCGACCAGGTTCGCCACGACATCGAGGTCGAACGCGAGCAGCTCGCCGGCGCGGCCGACAGCCTCCGTGAAGAGATCAGCGAAGCGACCGACATCACGGGGAGGCTCCGCGCGAATCTGCCTGTCGTCGCGGCCGGCGCTCTCGGAGTGGGATTTCTCCTGGCGGGAGGAGTCGGCGCGACCGCGAGGTTGATCTTCCGGCGCGGACGCGAAGGCGACACCATGGCCAAGCTCGGTCGCTTTCGCATTGTCGAGCGCGACTGACCTGGAAGCGCGCGCCGGCCATGCGCCGGAGTCGCCGGAGAAGCTGAGCCGCTCGGAGTGGATCGCCTCCTTCAGACGCGCGTTCTCCAAGTTCATGAAAGACGACTGCATGGGGCTCTCCCAGCAGGTCGCCTACAGCTCGCTGCTGGCGTTCTTTCCGGCAGTGGCGTTCCTGATCGGAGCGCTAGGCCTGTTCAATCTGTTCGACGACGTCAAGCAGCTGCTCGACCCGATCGCTCCGAACGGCGTGATCACGTTCATCGACAGCCTGCAGCAGGATTCGCAGGGAGAGACGTCCGCGGCGGCGTTCGCGATCGGCTTGGTTTTCGCGGTCTGGGTGGCGAGCGGCGCGATGACGTCAGTGATCAAAACCGTCAACCGTGCATACGAACGCCCCGAGACGCGGCCTTTCTGGAAGACGCGAGCCACGGCGATCGTCCTCGTCGTCACCAGCGGGATCACGACTGCCGGGATCTTCCTGCTGATCGTGGTCGGTGGCTCGCTCGGCGACGCGATCTCGAAGCGGGCCGGCTTCGGCAGCGCGTTTCAGTGGGTGTGGGGCATCGCCCGCTGGCCGATCGCGTTCTGCGCCATCCTGCTGTTCTTCAGCCTCGTGTACTACCTCGGGCCGAACAAGGAACAGCGGAACTGGAAATGGGTGTCGCCCGGATCGGTCGTCGGCGGGCTGCTCTGGTTGCTCCTGTCCGGTCTCTTCGCCGTGTACGTCACCTACGCCGGGAACTACACGAAGACCTACGGGGCGCTCGCGACCGGCGTGATCCTCCTGCTCTGGCTGAACTACTCGGCGTTTGCCCTGCTCTTCGGCGCGGAGCTCAACGCCGAGCTCGACCGCCAGGCGGACATCCGCGCTGCAGGCGGCGAGCGGGCCGGGCTCGTGAAGCTCGCTAGGCGGGGAGCCTGACGACGAACGAGCCGCGCAGGCGCTTGTGCTTGTCCGAGCGGTACGCGTAGCTCCCCGGCTGTAGCGACATGTTCCAGGTCACGCGTCCGCGGAACGCGACACCGGTCTTCTTGTTCACGCCGGGACCGGTCAGGTGAAAGTTGTCGGTGCGGCTGCGGTCGTTGACCGTCAGCGTCGCCGGACCGACCTCGACGATCTTCGGCTTCAGCGAGATCGTGCGCTTCGGGCCAACGGAGGCGGCAAGCGGCGTCGGTGCGACGGTGCCGACCGTGAACCACCCGTTCATGACGCTCGCGTGGGCCGAGCACTCGAAGCGGAACTTTCCGTCAGCGAGAGTGACAGTCCAGACGACATCCTCCTTGCTGCCGATGTCCGTCGCCTTTTCGACCCCAGGGCCGTGCAGGCGAAAGTTGTGCGTCTCCGAGAGGTCGTGGACCTCGATGTCGTAGGTGCCGGCGTCGAGATGCGTGACCGGGCTCCCCGACGCGTCACGCAGGGAGATCGTGAAGGAGTCGTTCCTCCCGACCGTCGCGACGAGCCTCGGATAGTCGGCCTGGGCAAGGGCCGAGGGGAGAAACATGGCGGCGACTGCGGTTGCGAGCAGGATTCGTGTGGTCATGCCCGGACTCTACGGGCCGGCCTCCCGTTCGGTTTCGTGCGCCGGGAGGCTGCGGGCCCGCTGGCAGAGCGCCAGACCGATCAGCATCAACGTCAACGCGACGAACGCCGTGCTCCAGAGGTCGACTCCCGTGAACGGCAGCGTGCCTTGCCCGACCGCTCCCGTTGCCGAGAGGATGCCCGACGCGGCGTTACGGCCGAGATGCTTCTTGGTCACCTTCGTCACGGAGACCGAGCTGCTGACCACGACCGTCCCCGCTGGAGTTACGGCCGGATTGATCGCAGGGCCGGAGGTCGGCCCTTTGGCCGGGTCCGGGTTCTTCACCGGGTCGGGACTCTTCCCCGGGTCCGGAGTGATCACCGGGTTCGGAGTCGTATGCGGCGGAGGCGACGCGTTGCCGCAGCTTCCACGCCGCTTGCCCTTCAACGCGTGCACATCCACCTCGTGCCCGCCCGCACAGGGCGAGGCTTTGTGTGGCTGGCTGTTACCGGGTCCGTGCAGAACCGTGTTCGGCGCCGCGCCGTTTCGCTGCGCGATCTGCCCGGCCGTCTTGCCGTTCCCGTAGAGCTTCGTTTCGTCGGACGACGCAGCCGCATGCGTGTCATGCGCCGTGTCGTTCGACGGCTTCACGCCCGACTGAGCCACGCTCACCTGCTCTGTAGGGTCCGCTTGAGCTGGAGCGGCAACCGTCGGTGCCGGAGCTTCGTCCTTCTTCAGCTGACCCGGCGCGTCTGCCGAGTTGCCGTGGCCCAGTGACGTGTCCGCCACTGCTGCCGGAGCAGCTGTCAAATCGTCCTTGCCGTTGCCCTTGCCGTTCCCCTGGCCGTTGCCGTTACCGGCGAACGCCGAAGCGGACGCCAAAGCAGCGATGCCGAGTGCGAGCACGCATGTGCTCACGAGCCGCAGTTTCATGTCTCCCCCTCATTCCCCTCATTGGTCCTACTCCCCGGTTCTCACAATAGGAATGTCGAGGGCTTTGTCCACCCCTTTGCAAACGAGAGAAGCTGTTGCGTCGCTTTCTAGGCGGTCGCGCGGCCGTGGCGCCGAAACGCAACCCCGGCGGCGAGCAGCAATGCGGAGACGAGCACGGCGAGTGTTGCGGTGCCGGCCGTCGCGGTCGTGTTCGAGCTGTGTGCCGGATCTAGGCGCGCAGCTCGGCCCCGAAACCCTGTTCCAGAGCCAAAACGATGCGGTTGCGGAGCTCGGCGGCGTCCTCGTCGGTGAGCGTGCGGTCGGGGGACTGGAAGGCCACCGAAAAGGCGATCGACTTCTTTCCCGGCCCGGCCTGAGGCCCGCGGTAGACGTCGAACGCCCGCATCTTGCGGAGCTCTGGGCCGGCGGCCTCCTGTGCCGCCGCGACCAGCTCTCCGGCGGTGACTTGCTCGGGGACGACGAAGGCGAGGTCCTGACGCACGGGCGGGAAAGAGATGACGTCCTCGTAGACCACGAGATCGGGCACACGTTCGACGAGCGCGTCGACGTCGAGCTCGAACGCACCCCAGTCGCCGGGCAGCTCCGGATCGCGCAGCGAGGCGATCCACCCCTCGGCGGTGCGAGCTCCGCGCCCGGGCGCCGGGAGCTCGTCGGCGGGAGAGAAGCTCGGCTCGACGGCAAGCGCGGCGTACAGGCCTTCGACCGCCCCCTTCGCGCGCGTGAAGCCTCCTTGGGTAATGCCGGCGACGTGCCAGCGCTCCTCGGGGAGCTGGTCACCGGTCGGCAGGTACACGTGCGCCTGCTCGAAGAGCGCGATCTCATCATTGCCGGCGTCGAGGTTCCGTCGCGCGGACGCGAGCAGTCCGTCGACGAGCGTCGTGCGCAGCGCCGCCTGCTCGCTCGACAGCGGCTCCTGCAGATGGATGCCTGCGGCCGGATACTCTTCCGGGAGGAGGCTCCACGTGTACGACTCTGCGTAGCCGAACCCGACGAGCGTGTCCTCGATCCGACGACGGATGCGCTGACGCTTCGACAGCGCGCCGAACATCGCCTGCCGCGTCGGCAGTCGCCCGGGAATCTCGTCGAGCCTGAAGCGCGCGACCTCTTCGACGACGTCGATCTCCCTCGTGACGTCGCGCGCACGCCAGGTAGGAACCGTGACCTGCTCGCCGTCCACGCCGAAGCCGAGCCGCCGCAGAATCGCGTGCTGGTCCGCAGGCGGCGTCTCGATGCCGACGACCGCATCGGTTCGCTCCGTCCGGAAGCGGATGACGGGCGGTGCCGACAACTCGTCGTGCACGTCGGCGTGCCCTACCCACTTTGCACCGGTGAGCTCGACGATGAGCTGCGTCGCAAGCTTCGCGGCTTGTTCCGCGAGATACGGATCGACGCCTTTCTCCCAGCGATTCGATCCTTCCGTCCGCAGCCTCAGCCGCTCGGAGGTACGGAAGATCGTGTACGGCTCGAAGTTCGCCGCCTCGAGGAGGATCTCGCTCGTGTCGTCGGCGATCTCGGTCTCCTCGCCGCCCATGATCCCGGCGAGCGCGACGGACCGCTCGCCGTCGGCGATCATCAGGTCGTACGGCTCGAGCTCGCGATCGACGCCGTCGAGCGTGCGCAGCCGTTCCCCCTCGCGCGCACGGCGGACGACGATCTTGGCGCCCGCGATCTTGGCGAAGTCGAATGCGTGCAGCGGATTGCCGAGTCCAAGCATGACGTAGTTCGTGATGTCGACGACGTTGGAAATCGGCCGCATCCCCGCCGCGAGAAGACGTGCCTTCAGCCACACGGGTGAGGGAGCGATCGTCGCGTCCCGGAACAGCCGTCCGATGTATCGCGGACAGGCTTCGTAGTCCTCGATCGCGATGTCGAGCGGCTCGTCCGCATCCGGCTTCGGATCGGTCCCGGGCGCAGGGGCGAGCGCGAGGTCGAACAGCGCCGCGACCTCGCGCGCGATGCCGTAGACGGCCAGCAGGTCGGGACGGTTGTGCTCAGGTCCGAGATCGAGCACCGTCTCGGTCAAAGGCAAGACGTCGGCCAAGGGTGTCCCCGGCTCGATTCCGTTCTGCAGCACCATGATCCCGGCGTGATCCGTGCCGAGCGCGACCTCGTCCTCGGCCAGGATCATCCCGTCGCTGACCTCACCGCGCACTTCGCGGCGCTCGAGCTGCAGCCCGTTCGGCAGCACCGCTCCGGGGAGCGCGACTCCGACGGTCGCGCCGGCGCCGAAGTTCCATGCGCCGCAGACGATCTGACGAGAATTCTCCTCGCCCACGTCGACCTGGCAGAGCTGCAGGCGGTCGGCGTTCGGATGCTTGACGGCCTCGAGCACGTGACCGACCCGGAAGAGCCCGAGGTTGCCGTCGATGTCCGCGACGCCTACCTGCTCGATCCCGTCCACTTCACAGGACGAGATGACGAGGCGGTCCGCGACTTCCCGGATCGGCCTGTCGATCGGCACGTACTCGCGCAGCCAGCTGACAGGGACCTTCATCAGAACTGCCTCAACATGCGCAGGTCGTTCTCCCAGAACATCCGGATGTCGGGGATGCCGTGGCGTTGCGCCGCGATCCGGTCCAGCCCTAGACCCCACGCGAATCCGGACCACTCGTCCGGATCGATGCCGACGTTCTCGAACACTGCAGGGTCGACGACACCCGCGCCGCCCATCTCGAACCAGCCCGTGTACTTGCAGAACGGGCAACCCTTTCCTCCGCAGAGGAAGCACGTCACATCGAACTCGACCGAAGGCTCCGTAAAAGGAAAGAAGCCGGTGCGCATGCGCACGTCGCGATCGTCTCCGAACATCGCGTGGAAGAAATGCAGGAGCGTTCCTTTCAGGTCGTCGAGCGTGATGCCCCGGTCGACGGCGAGGGCCTCGACCTGGTGGAAGTTCGGTGTCGAGCGCGGGCTCGGAGTGTCTCGCCGGTAGACGCGCCCGAGCGTGGCGATGTAGATCGGCGGCTGGCGCTCCTCCATCACCCGGATCTGTCCTGTCGACGTGTGCGTGCGCAGCAGCGTTTCCGCGTCGATGTAGAACGTGTCGCGATGCGAGCGCGAGGGGTGCGTGAGCGGCTGGTTGAGCGCGTCGAAGTTATGCCAGACGGTCTCGACCTCACGGCTGTCGACGATTTCGTAGCCGAGCCCTAGGAAGATGTCCTCGACCTCCCGCCGGATCTGTGTCAGCGGATGCAGGCGGCCACGCGGGAGCTGCGTCCCCGGGAGGGTGACGTCGAGCGCCTCGTCGAGCAGCACCAGCCGGGCCCGCTCGAGCTCCTCCTCACGGGCCGCGAACGCCGACTCGAGCTGCTCCCGCACGGCGTTGAGCGCCATGCCCGTCTCACGGTCACGCACGTCGCGCAGCGCGACCTTCAGCCCGCTGCGCCGCCCGAGCCACTCGGTGTGGGCGTTGGCCAGCTCCTCAGAGGTATTCGCTTCCGCGAAACTCTTCAGGGCCGTGCTTTCGTACTCCTCCCAGTCCACGGGGCGAATCTAGCCATTGAGCAGCTACGACGCGATAGCAGAGCTCTACGACCCCTGGAGCGCAAGCGTCGTCGAGGACGTGGCCTTCTACCTCGAGGAGGCGCGCCGCTCGGGCGGCCCCGTCGTCGAGCTCGGAGTGGGAACCGGTCGCATCGCGGTGCCGATCGCCGCCGACGGGATACGCGTCATCGGTGTGGACTCGTCGCGCGGGATGCTCGAGGTGTGCGCGCGGCGTGCCGCGCTCGCCGGCGTGGAGATCGACCTCAGAGTCGGCGATCTACGCGAGCCACCGGTCACGGAGCGAGTCCCGCTCGTGATCTGTCCGTTCCGCTCGTTGCTCCACATGCACACCGACGAGGATCGGCGAGCCGTCTTCGCCGCCGCGCACCGGCTCCTCCATCGGGACGGGCACTTTGTCTTCGACGTGTTCGCTCCGGACACGGCCGACATCGCCCTGACGCAGGGACGCTGGCTGGAACGAGAGCCCGGCATCTTCGAGCATGCTGTCTGGGACGAGGAGGCTCGCACCCTCACGCTGACCGTGCGAAACGACGAGAGCGAAACCACGATGGCGCTCGCGTGGCTCTCACCGGACGAATGGCGCGCCCTGCTCGAGGACTCGGGCTTCGAGATCGAGGCCTGTTACGGCTGGTTCGATCGCAGCCCCTACAGGGGCCAAGAGGACACGATCTGGATCGCCACGCCTCGAAAGGCTGGCGTCTGACCCCAGCTATTCGGGTCAGGTTCGCCTGGCGCGCTCGTACAGGGCGATCGCACCCGCGGCAGCGACGTTCAGCGACTCGGCGTCTCTAGCGAGCGGGATGGTCGCCTGCTCGTCGCAGGCCGCCAAAATGTCCTGCGGAAGTCCGTCGCGTTCCGCACCGAGCACAAACGTCGTCGGCTCGGACAGGTCGACGCTGTCCAGGGGTCGGGCGCCGTGGGCGACGAGAGCCACGCGGCGACCAGGAGCAGCTTCGAATTGGACAAGGGGGACGCGGAACAGAGAGCCCATCGACGCACGCAGTGCCTTGGGGCTCGTCGGATCGGCGGAGCCCTCCGAGAGTGCGACGAAGGCCGGCCCCAAGGCGTCGGCTGAACGGACGAGCGTGCCGACGTTGCCGGGATCCCCGACGCGCCACAGCGCGAGCCCGACCTCGGGCAGGGAATCGACCGGCAAGTCCTCGCGCCGAAAGACGCCGATCACCCGCGGCGGGTAGGCGAGTGTCGCCACTTCCGCGAGTAGTTCCGGCTCGACGTTCTCGCCCGCGGCCAGGAGCTCGACGGGCTCGATGCCTGCAGCCTGAGCAGCGGTGACCAGATCCTCACCCTCCGCGAGGAAGAGCCCGAGCTTGTCCCGCCAGCTGCGGTCCTGCAGCTTGCGGACGGTACGAGCGATGCACTGCCCCGAGCGGCAGGGCCTGTCGAGCCGCCCGCAGCGACCGTCAGCTAACAAGCAGCGCGCCATGGACTGCGACGCTACCTGGGCGGCGGCTGCAAGGACGATCGCGCAGCCGATCGTGCTTCTATCTCAACCCGACATCCGCACCCCACGAAGGAGGCTGCATGCAGCCATCTCGGATCCACCACGTTGGCTTACCGGTTACAGACCTCGATCTCAGCGTCGCGTGGTACCGCGAGGCGCTCGGACTGACGCATGAGGCGGCCGCCGGTGTACCGGGAGGTGTCGCCTTCATGGTCGCGCCCACGGGCGAGCGGCTCGAGCTGCTTGCAGTGGATGTTCAGCGCTCTACCTGGGACGAGCCGATCGCGGCGCTACGCGCCGGCGTCTCCCACACAGCCTGGACAGTCGATGACCTGGACGACGCCCACGCGCGTGCGGTGGAAGCGGGCGGCCGCTCGGTCTGGACGCCCCGCGACACGCCCGAGCCCGGACTGAGGATCGCGTTCGTCGCTGACCCGGACGGGAATCTCGTGGAGCTCCTTTCCCGCGACGGGGAAGCTCCTCCGACCTGAGCTAACGGGGTCGCAGACTCGGGAGGGGATCAGGTTGATTGAGAGGCGAGCGCGGACTTCGCCTTTTCGGCGATTGCCCCGAACGCCTGAGGATCACTGACGGCGAGGTCGGCGAGCACCTTGCGGTCGAGCTCGATCTCCGCCTCTTTCAGGCCGGCGATGAACTGGTTGTACGAGAGCCCGTTCGCCCGTGCCGCTGCGTTGATGCGCATGATCCAGAGGCGGCGGAATGTTCGCTTCTTGTTCTTGCGGTCCCGGTACGCGTACGTGAGCGAATGGTCGACCTGCTCCTTCGCGTAGCGGTACGAAGACTTCTTCAGCCCCCAGTAGCCCTTTGCCTGATCGAGAACCTTGCGGCGCTTCTTGCGCGAGGCAACTGAACGCTTCACTCGTGGCATTAGCGCTTGCCCCTTCCGGCGAGCATCTCGCGGAGCGCGCGCTCGTTCGCCTTCGCCACGGGCTGATCCTTGCCGAAGCGACGCTTCCGCTTCGGGCTCTTCTTCGTCAGGTTGTGGCTCTTCATCGCCCGGCGCCGGAGCAGCTTGCCGCCGGCGGTGACCTTAAACCGCTTCTTCGCGCTGCTCGATGACTTGATCTTCGGCATCTCTCTTGACTCCTGCGTTCTTGGTCGGCGCCAGCACCATTGTCATGTTCCGCCCGTCGAGCACCGGCTGCGATTCCACCACTCCGATCTCCTGGACGTCCTCCGCGAGTCGCATCAGCAAGTCGCGGCCTCGCTCGGGATGGGTCGTCTCCCGGCCCCTGAACATGATCGTCACCTTCACCTTGGCGCGCTGGTTCAGGAAGCGCTCGACGTGGCCCTTCTTCGTGTTGTAGTCGTGTATCCCGATCTTGGGTCTGAGCTTGATCTCCTTGACGTTGATCTGCGTCTGGTGCTTTCGCGCAAGCTTGGCTTTCTGCTCCTGCTCGTACCGGTACTTCCCGTAGTCCATCACCCGGGCGACAGGGGGATCCGCCTGCGAGGCGACCTCGACGAGGTCGAGCCCCTTGTCGAAGGCGTATTGCATCGCCTCCTTCGTCGGCTTGATCCCGAGCTGAGAACCGTCGTCGTCGATCAACCGGACCTGGGAGGCGCGAATGTAATCGTTGATCCGGGCCTGCGGGACTGGTCTCGACGGTGGCTCGATCGTGCGTCTGGGCCTCAAAGGGCTATCACCAAGCTAGCTTCGATCCTTTCTGTAAAACGACAAAACCGCTGCAAGCAGCGGCCCAAAATCCTCGTCTTGCGACTCGGTTGAACCACGCTGAGCTTCAAGCTCGCGAGGTGAGGAACGTGGGCGCTCCTACTTGCAGACCTACAGGGTAGCAACCTCGGAGATCTCCGCACGAAGCCCTTCGAGCGTGAGGGTTGATTGATCCCCTCCCCGCTTCCGCACCGCGAGCGACTCGTCGGATTCCTTGTCCCCATAGACGATCACATAGGGAATCTTCTCCATCTCGGCGTCCCGGATCCGCTTGCCGACGGTGTCGTCTCGCTCGTCGACCTCGACCCGATAGTCGCCGAGGCGCTCCTTCAGGGCCCGCGCCGGCTCACGGTGGTCTTCGCCGACCGGGATGATCCGGATCTGGACGGGCGCGAGCCAGAATGGAAAAGCACCGGCGTAATGTTCGATGAGGATCCCGGCGAAGCGCTCGAGTGATCCGAGCAGGGCGCGGTGGATCACGACCGGCCGGTGGTCGGCGTTGTCGGCTCCCGAATACATCAGGCCGAAGCGTTCCGGCATCTGGTAGTCCAGCTGGATCGTCCCCATCTGCCAGGAGCGACCGAGCGAGTCCGTCATGTGCAGGTCGATCTTCGGCCCGTAGAACGTGCCCTCGCCGGGGCTGATCGTGTACTCCATCCCGTGGCGCTTCAGGGCCTCCTCGAGTGCCTGCTCGGCACGGTCCCACTGCTCGTCGGTGCCGAGCCGCTTTTCCGGACGCGTTGAGAGCTCGGCCTTCGGTGTGAGGCCGAAGAGGTCGTACAGGTACCGCACGTACTCGACCATCCCGTGGATCTCGTCCTGGATCTGCTCCTCCGTGACGAACACGTGCGCGTCGTCCTGGGTGATGTGCTTGACGCGCAGCAATCCGTGGAGGGTCCCGCCACGCTCGTCGCGATGGAGGGTCGAGGACTCGGCATAGCGAAGCGGTAGCTCGCGGTAGCTGCGGCGGCGCTCCCCGAACAGGAGCATGTGTCCCGGACAGTTCATCGGCTTGAGCGCCAGCGGCTTCTCGTCGTCGTGCCCCTGCACGAAGAACATGTTCTCCTGGTAGTTCTCGTAGTGGCCGGAGGTGATGTACGTGTCGATGTCGTACAGCAGCGGCGTCTTCACCTCGACGTAGCCACGCTTCGCGTTCTCGCGGCGGCGGAGGTCCTCGAGCTCGTTCCAGACGACCATCCCTTTCGGATGCCAGAACGGTGAGCCCGGCGCGTTCTCCGCAAGGTGGAAGAGGTCGAGTTGGGGTCCAAGCTTTCGGTGGTCGCGCCGGCGTGCTTCTTCGACCTGTGCGAGATACGCGTCGAGGTCGGCCTGCGAATAGAAAGCGGTGCCGTAGATGCGCGTCAGCTGCGTGTTGTGCTCGTCGCCGCGCCAGTACGCCCCCGCGAGTCCCGTGAGCTTAATCGCCTTGATCGGGCTCGAGTTCTGCAGGTGCGGGCCGCGGCAGAGATCGGTGAAGTCACCCTGCGTGTAGAAGGAGATCGGGCCTTCAGCAGTACCGACGAGCTCGACCTTGTACGGCTCCCCCTCCGCCTCGAAGCGCTTGCGCGCCTCCTCGGCCGTGACCTCCTCTCGGGTCCAGTCGCGACCCTCCTCGAGCTCGCGCCGGATCTCTTCCTCGATCCGCGGCAGATCGTCCTCGCTGATCGGCTCGGGAAACTCGAAGTCGTAGTAGAAGCCGTTCTCGATCGGCGGGCCGATCGCGACCTTCACCCCGGGGTAGAGCCGGCGGACCGCCTCGGCCAGGAGATGGGCCGACGAATGCCGGAGCACATAGAGGGCGTCGGGATCGCCCTTGTCGCGGGTCGTGAGGATCTGGATCGGCTGACCGTCCTTGAGCGGAAGCCGCAGGTCCTGCACCTGCCCGTTCGCACGGACGAGCACCGCCTGCTCGGCGAGCTTCGGACCGATCGTCCGAGCCGCGTCCAGGCCCGTTGCACCCTCGGGAAGTTCGAGTTCAGAATTGTCGGGCAGAACGACCTTCATGACCGAACAGGATAAGGATCACCCACGCGAGGACGACCGCAACGAGGAAATCGACGAGTCGCCGGTCCCGGATCCGACGGAGAAGGACCAGCCCTCTGACGACGATCCGACGGCCGATTGAGGTGCCCGCGCGGTAGCTCCGCGCAAACTGTCAAGTCCCTTCGACAAAGTGACGCAGTCGCGGGGGCGCTTTCAACCAGTAGCTCTCTCGCAGCCATTCCAGAGCACTTTCAAGTGTGTCCTCGTCGAAGACCTCTGCAGTCACCCAGCCATAACGCCCAACGTAGCGTGCAACGCTGACGTGTGGGAAATGCAGCGCAATTTCCCTCTCTTCAGGCGTGAGCTTCACTGTGAGCGTTACCGAAGCATCTCCGTCCGACATTGCTGCGAACATCTTGTTGTCGCCAACCTTGAAAACCGGATGTCCCCAAGGCGAGTCCTCATATGTCTCCGGATACGACAATGCGCGATCGCGGATACGTTGTCCGTACGACATGTGTTGTATTTTCACCGTTTGGTAGGGAATCGCGCGGGGTACGCAACGCGCGATTCAAATTGCTAGGAGGAGAGATGCCTCAAAACATACGAGACGTCATGACCTCCAATCCGTGCACCATCGACGCAGACAGATCCGTTGCGTACGCCGCGAAGATGATGCTGGAGGAGGATGTCGGCCTCGCACCGATTGTCGAGGGCGGCAAGTTGATCGGGATGCTGACCGACCGCGATATCGCGACCCGGGTTGCAGCAGATGGGAGAGATCCCGATCAGGTGAAGGTTCGCGACGTGGCGTCGACGCAGCTCTTCACGATCGGTCCACGGCAGGATCTGGACGAAGCGCTGCGAATGATGGCCAAGCATCAAGTCCGCCGTCTACCAGTGGTTGAGGCAGACGGTCGGCTCGTCGGAGTCGTAGCCCAAGCGGACATCGCGCGGGAAGGAAACGACACACAGACGGGTCAGCTCGTAGAAGAAATATCCGAATCAGGAGGGCAGATGTCGAGTATCGAAGAAGGGCAGTTCCCAGTGCAGTTCCCCCGGCAGATAGAAGAGCAGCCGGAGACCCTGGTCGGCGAAGAGCCCCAGGTCGAAGAGCAACGTGAAGAGGAAGCCGTCTCGAAGGTCCAGGCTGCCTCGAGCCGTGGCCGCCGCAAGCGGTCGACGGCAAAGCGCAAGACGGCGACCCGCAAGCGCTCCACCGGCAAGCGCAAGACTGCGGCCAAGAAGTCCACGGGGACCCGCAAGCGTAAGACCGCTTCGCGGAAGCGAAGCACGGCTAAGCGGACCACCGCGAAGCGCCGCAGCACCGCAAAGCGGGCCGGCACGAAGCGCCGGAGCACGGCGAAGAAGCGTGGCACCGCGAAGAAGCGGACCACCGCGAAGCGCCGGACCACCGCGAAGCGCCGCAGCACCGGCAAGAAGCGGAGCACCGCGAAGAAGCGGAGCACGACGAAGCGCCGCAGCACGGCGAAGAAGCGCGGCACCGCGAAGAAGCGGAGCACCGCCAAGAAGCGGAGCACGGCCAAGCGCAAGACCGCCGGTCGCAAGGCCGCCGCGACGCGCAAGCGGAAGACCGCGACGCGTAAGACCGCCGGTCGCAAGGCCGCCGCGACGCGCAAGCGGAAGACCGCGACGCGTAAGACCGCCGGTCGCAAGGCCGCGGGTACGCGCAAGCGGCGCACCACTCGCCGCAAGACCCGCTAACGCGGAAGCGACAGCAACAGACGAAGAGGGCCCCGTAAAAAACGGGGCCCTCTTCTTATCTCAGCTTGCCTAGGGCCGGGCCAGCGTGATCGGTGGTGTCGTGAAGGTCTCCCAGTCCGCCGCGTTACTCGCATTGCCGAGGGCCTTCAGGACGCTCAGCTTCAGCACGTAGCGACCGTTCGGCACGACCTTGCGATGGTCGCCGTTTCCGCCGCCGTTGTCCTGCGTGCGGGTGCCGTCCCAGTCGAACTCGAAGAAGCTCCCCGCCGCGGAGTTACGGCCGAGGAAGTCGTCCTGCGACACGTAGTTGAACACCGGGTGGACGGGGGAGCCATCGGCCTTGTAGACCTGGATGTTCAGCTTCCGCACCTGGTGATTCAGGTGGAAGAGCAGGATCGGGAAGTCGGCGCCTTGAAGGGTGAATGTCGCTCCCGCGGCACCGAGACGTGAGACTCCGTTGCCGACGCAGTCCGTGCCGCCGGCGGTCACCTTGAAGACGGCCGGCAGTCCGCAGCCGGCGCCGGTCAGGACCGGCAGCGACTGGTAGTCGCCCATGAAGCCGACGTACGGGACGCGAAGGGTGATGCCGCCGCCCTGCGGCGTCAGAACGACGTAGCCGCCGTACAGGCTCTTGTCGGGCCAGGCGCCCGCCTGAATCGTCACACGAACCGAGGCGGTGCGACCTGCCGGAACCGTAATGCTCGGCGAGCTGAACGTCGCGGTGTTGGATCCGAGCAGGTACGAGAAGTTGAACGGGTAGACCGCGCCCGCGGCCGTGGGCGGGCCCGTGCCGACGGTGGTCAGCGCGGACAGGTCGTAGGTGATCGGGGCGGACGAGGTGTTGCTGACGGTCAGGTTCGGCGAGCCGCCGTTGCCCTCGCCGAGCGAGATCTTCGCCGGTGTCACCGACGCGGGCGTGGTGACCGCCTCCACGATCTGTGCGAGTCCTGCGCCCTGGCGCCAGGTCGGCTCGAGACCGGCCCCGGGGGCGATGTTCACTCCTTTCGGCAGTGCGGTGTTCATCAGCAGTGTCTGCACCATCGCGGGCGAGATGCTGTTGTGCTTCGCCTGGAGCAGCAGCGCCGCGAGCCCGGCAACGTGGGGCGACGACATCGAGGTGCCGCTGATCGTGTTGTGGCCGCCGAACTGCTGATGGGGCCAGGTCGAGTAGATCTGCCCGCCGGGACCGCCGAGGTCCGGCTTCAGCCCGAGCTCGGCGTCGGTGCCGAAGGAGCTGAAGTCGGAGATAAGGCCTGCGGTCGCGAGCGGCGTCTCGAGAACCTGGTCGGTCCACGTGAGTGTGTGATCAGTCGCGAGGTTGTTGAAGATCGCCGCTCCGTCAGCTGCAGTGATTGCAGCAACCGGAATGTTGACCGGGGGAGCACCGGCAGGAACCGGCGCAACGGTCGGGTTGAGTGCTCCTGTCACGTTGTTGTAGATGACGACGCCGATCGCGCCGGCGTTCTGGGCGTTGATCGCCTTGTTGTAGAAGCCGCAGGTCGGCGCGGGCGGTGCCGCGCTGCCTCTGCGGATCAGGGCGATCTTTCCGAACAGCGAGCCCGGAGCCGGCGCGTTGACGCAGCCGTCGCCGACCGTGGCCGGGGTGCCAGTCGCGACGATCTCGCCCCCACCGGAGAGCGGCACGGTCGCGAGCGAGCCGGCCGCGCGGTTGTAGGTCACCATCCGGGTCCCGACGCGGAATGCCGGGAGGGTTGCCTTGCGATTGTCGAAGGATGCGACGCCGATGACCTTGCGTCCAACACCCGGCGCTCCCGCCGACCAAAGCTGTCCGCCGTTGAGGCCGCTGTTTCCGATCGACGTGACGACGGTGACTCCGGCGTCGACGAGGTTGTCTGCGGCGACCGCGGTCGGGTACTGCGGCCAGTTGTTGAAGGCCGCGCCGATGCTCATGTTCACGACGTT
>Ga0307302_10000211_pt1 | contig 25953 bp, 23 predicted proteins | sample ER_DNA_183_FD_194490 | JGI IMG/M metagenome (GOLD analysis project Ga0307302, IMG submission 194490) | Bulk soil microbial communities from the East River watershed near Crested Butte, Colorado, United States - ER_DNA_183 | ecosystem: Environmental > Terrestrial > Soil > Floodplain | place...
GCCGACGTACACGAACGCAGGGTCCTGGCCGGAGAGGCGCACCTCGACGTGTCCGGACGGAAGCTGCGCGCTGATCTCCAGCGCGGCCTCGCCGAGCGCGTCGAGAAGGCGCAGTCCGGCCGAGCCGCGGATCGCCTGCAGCAACCGCTCGGCTGCTGCTGCGGTCTGCTCGTCACCGACAGCGGCCACTGCGGCCAGGTCGGATTCGAGCGACTCGATGAACCGTGCCATCTCCATGACGTCATTATGACATCACTTCGGTGTCTGTCAAGTGTCTTCGTGACAGCAGGGGCGCGAACTTAGACTCAGAGGCATGGCGACCTGCCCGCAGTGCGGCCAGGAGAACCCGGATGGCTTCAGGTTCTGCGGCTCGTGCGGGGCCTAGCTGGGGGAGCAGCGTGAAGTCCGCAAGACGGTCACGGTCGTCTTCTGCGACGTCACAGGGTCGACGGCGCTCGGCGAGCAGCTCGACTCGGAATCGTTGCGCCGCGTCATGGGCCGCTACTTCGACGAGATGCAGAAGGTTGTCGAGCGCCACGAGGGGACGGTCGAGAAGTTCATCGGGGATGCGGTCATGGCCGTCTTCGGCATCCCGGTCGTGCACGAGGACGACGCCATGCGCGCGGTCCGGGCCGCCGCAGAGATGCGCGACCGCCTCGGAGCGTTGAACGAGGAACTCGACCGCGACTGGGGCGTGCAGATCGCTGCGCGGACCGGCGTCAATACGGGCGAAGTCGTTGCCGGCGACGCGAGCGGCGGCCAGCGATTCGCCACCGGCGACGCGGTCAACGTCGCGAAGCGCTTCGAGGAAGCCGCGCCGCCCGGAGAGATCCTGCTCGGAGAGACGACCTGGAAGCTCGTGCGCGACGCCGTCGAGGTGGAGCCGGTCGAAGAGCTCGAGCTCAAGGGGAAGGGCGAGGTCGTCAGCGCCTATCGCCTTCGCTCCATCGAGCCGGGCGCGGAGGCCGGGCGCGCCGCCTCGACTCCCCAATGGTCGGCCGCGAGCGCGAGCGATCCCTCCTCGAGCAGGCGTACGAGCGCGCCGCCGGCGAGCGCGCGACCGTCGTCCGTGGACGGTGCCTTTCATACGGCGAGGGAATCACGTACTGGCCGGTCCTCGAGGTCGTCCGGGTGTTGCTGGGCCAGGATGTGGTGTCGACGATCACCGATCGGCTCGCCGGCGACGAGAACGCGGAGCTGATCGCAACACGCGTGGCAAGGGCGGTCGGGCTCGCCGAGGGCCCGACCCCGAGCGAGGAGACGTTTTGGGCGGTGCGCAAGCTGCTCGAGGCCCATGCCCACGAACGGCCGCTCGTGGTCGTCTTCGACGACGCGCAATGGGGCGAACCGACCTTCCTCGACCTCGTCGAGCACATCGCCGACATCTCGCGCGACGCACCGATTCTTCTCGTCTGCCTGGCCCGCCCCGAGCTGCTCGACGCGCGGCCCGGATGGAGCGGCGGCAAGTTCAACGCCACTTCGGTCCTGCTCGAGCCCCTGGGCGACCACGACTTCAGGGGAGCTGATCGACAACCTGCTCGGGCGAGCCGAACTCGACGCAGAGGTTCGAACACGCGTGGCGGAGGCTGCCGAAGGCAATCCGCTCTTTGTCGAGGAGATGCTCGGCATGCTCATCGACGACGGGCTCCTCGAACGGCGGAACGGCCACTGGGTTGCGACGGGAGACGTGACCTCGGTCGCCGTGCCCCCGACGATTCAGGCGTTGCTCTCGGCCCGTCTCGACCGCCTCGAGCCGGCGGAGCGGGCTGTGGTCGAGCGTGCGTCCGTCGAGGGCAAGATCTTTCACCGCGGCGCCGTTGCGGAGCTTTCCCGCGCCGAGCTCCGCAACGACATCGGAGGCCACCTACAGACACTCGTTCGGAAGGAGCTTCTCCGTCCCGACCGAGCTTCGTTCGCAGGCGAGGACGCCTTTCGCTTTCGCCACCTTCTGATCAGAGATGCGGCATATGACGCGATGCCGAAGGAGTTGCGCGCCCAGCTGCACGAGCTCTTCGCAGGCTGGCTCGAGCGGGCGGCTGGCGCACACGTCCTCGAATACGAGGAAATCCTCGGCTTCCACCTGGAGCAGGCCTACCGTTATCGGGAAGAACTCGCTCCGCTGGACGACGAAGCCCGTTCTCTGGGAGCAAGAGCAGGCGAGCGCCTCGCCTCCGCAGGGCAACGTGCGTTCGTGCGCAACGACGCTCCGGCTGCAATCAGCCTGCTCGACCGCGCGTTGGGCACGCTCCCTGCAGAGAGCCCCCTGCGGCCGAAGCTGCTGTGCGACTTGGGACTTGCTCTGAGCGACCGGGGCGAGTTCGCGCGAGCGGAAGCGGTGCTCTCAGAGGCGGCGACAGCCGCCGAGGCGCTGAACGAGCCAGCGCTTGCCGCAATCGCGACCATACGCTCGACCTGGGTTCGGCTGCTGGCAGGCGGTGCTCCGATGGAGGAGTCCAAGGCAAACATCGAGGAATCGGTGCACAGACTCGAGGAGTTGCGAGACGAGGACGGCCTCGCGGAGGCCTATTCCTTCCTCGGCACGATGTTCATGTGGACGGGCCTGTGCGCGGGCGCAGTGGAAGTCCTCGAACGCTCGGCCTCGCTGGCACGTCGAACCGGTGCCGACAGAGTCGCCTCTCGCAGCCTCTCGTGGCTCCTCATAAGCACCCTCTGGGGGCCCATGACCGTTTCCGATGGTTTGGTTCTCTGCGAGCGCATCGTCGCGGAGGGCAGCGACCGCTACGTCGAGGGCTTCGCCAGCTTCATCCAGGGAGTGCTTCGCACAATGGCCGGCGACTGGGAAGAGGGCCGAGCCCTGATCGCCACCGGGCGGACAGTGCTCGAAGAACTCGGTCAGCACGTGAACGTCGCGTCCATGCGAATGGCGTCAGCAAGGCCCGAATTCTTCGCCGGCCGGTTGCGCGAATCCGAGGACGACCTGCGGTTTGGCTACGACGTCCTCGACGAGATGGGTGAGAAGGGGTACCTGTCGACCCTCGCAGCTACCCTCGCGGTCGTATTGCGCGCGCAAGACCGCCACGACGAGGCGGAGGCGTACGCGCAGGAAGCCCGGGAGCTCGGGGCCGAGGACGACCGGTCGACCCAGCTGTACTGGCGCTGCGCTCAGGCGGAAGTTCTCGCCAGCCGGGGCGAGATCGACGAGGCGCGACGGCTCGTGCAGGAGGCGCAGGAGGTGATCGACGCCACCGACATGACGATCGATCGCGCCGCGGCGCTCCTCTCGCGGGCATTCGTCGAGAAAGCGGCAGGCAACCGCGACCGCGCTCGCATTGCCCTCGAACAGGCCCTCGGGCTGTTCGAAGAGAAGGGCGACGTCACCGCCGCAGCCCACACGCACGGACTTCTCGGCGCGGTCTAGAGCCCGTATGCGTGCCGGTAGACGCCCTTGAGGTGCTCGACGCGGTCGACGTAGGCCCGGGTTTCCGAGAACTGGATCTCCTTGTCTTCGGCGCGCCAGCGGTCGACGTTTCGCTGCCCCGCGTTGTAGGCGGCCAGCGCCGTCTTTTCGTCGTCGTACTTGTCGAGCAGGTGGCGTAGGTACCAGGAGCCGTAGCGGACGTTGATCTCCGGGTTGTAGAGGTCCGCGGTCCTAAAACGGCTGCCGCCGGTGCGAATCGCGATGCCCTTCGCCGTGTCGGGCCGCAGCTGCATGAGCCCGATCGCACCGGAGTCGGACTCGGCGTCGACCCGGAATTTGCTCTCCTGGTAGATGACCGCGGCGACCAGCGCGGGATCGAGCTGATAGTTCCTCGCATGGCCGCGGACGATCTGCTCGTAGCGCAACGGGTACCGCAGGCGCTGAAACCACGCGGGCTCGCCTACCCACAGGTACGCGAAGCTCGCCGCCGCTGTGGCGACGATAAGCGTCACGGCCGCAAGCCTTCTCAAGCGCTAGTCAGAGTACGGACGACGTCGGCGACGAACGCGTCGAGCTCGTCGAGCGAGCCGTCGTTCACATAAGCGAAATCGGCGCGGCGAAGTTTCTCGTCCTCGGGCAGCAGGCGCTGCTCGCGCTCGTCGAGCCGCGCTCCGGCGCGCTCGGCGCGGAGCTCGCGAGGTGCCGTGATCGCGACGACGGCGTCGAACCGGCCTTCCGAGCCGGTCTCGTAGAGGAGCGGGACTTCGTTCACGGCCAACGCGGGTGGATCGGATGAGCTCGAGAGCTGCTCCCGCCAGGCTTCGGTGCGGGCCATGACGAGCGGATGCAGAAGTCGCTCGAGCCACAGCAACTCGTCCGAGTCACCGAAGACAAGCGCGCCAACCGCGGTGCGGTCGACCGAGCCGTTCGCGGCGAAGACCCGGCCCCCGTATCGCTCGCGGAGCGCGGCTTGGACTTGTTCGTCGTCATAGAGCTCGTGCACGACGTCGTCGCTCGAGATCGTGGCCGCTCCATGACGCGCGAAGGCTGCCAGCGCCTCGCTCTTTCCCGCACCGATGCCGCCAGTGACGGCGACGGCGACGGTCCTAGCTCTCTTGCTGCTCAGGCTCGTCGGGTGCTGCCGGCGGCTCGCCTTCGGAATCGCCGGGACCCTGCTCCTCTGGCGCGACAGCGTCGGCCTCGAGGCTCGCGTCGGTCGCTTCTGCGGGCACCTCCGGTTCAGCCACCGGAACGTCCGTGGTCGACTCGGCGACGGGCTCCTCGGGAGCAGGCTCGATCTCCTCGTGAGCAGGTTCCGCCCCTTCCGCCGCCGGCTCGGCCTCCTCGGGAGCAGCCCCGGCCTCTTCGGGAACAGACCCTTCATCTGGCGCGGGGGAACCTCCCGGTTCCCCCGAGACCCCCTCCCCTGGTCCGCTCTCGCGGACAGGAAGCTCCGGCTGCGCCTCCGCTTCCGGGAACACCTCTTCGGAAAGATCGAGCCGCGGCGGCTCGGGCGTCTCGAGCGGCTGGCCGTCTGCGCGCGGCTGCACCTCGTCCGCGTCCTCGATTCGCTTCAGCGAGAGCGAGAGGCGGCGGCGCTCGGCGTCGACCTCGATGATCTTCACGTTGACAGTGTCGCCCTGGGAGACGACCTCACGCGGGTTCTCGACGTGGTGCTGCGCGAGCTCGGAGATGTGCACGAGCCCTTCGACCCCGGGCATGATCTCGACGAAGGCGCCAAAGGTGACGACCTTGGTCACCTTGCCCTGCACGACGTCGCCCTCGTTGTAGGCCTCGACGACCTGCTGCCACGGATCGGATTGCGTCTGCTTGAGACCGAGCGAGATCCGCTGGCGCTCGCGGTCGATGTCGAGCACCTTCACCTTCACGTCCTGGCCGATGTCGAGCACCTCGGAGGGATGGTTGACGTGACTCCACGAGAGCTCGGAGATATGGATGAGGCCGTCCATCCCGTCCAGGTCGACAAAAGCGCCGAAGTCGACGATGTTCGAGATCTGGCCCTCGACGATGTCACCCGGCGAGAGCCGGTCGAGAATCGCCTGGCGCATTTCCTTCCGCTCGTCCTCGAGCACCGCTCGGCGCGAGAGGACGACGTTGTTCCGCGAGCGGTTGAGCTCGATCACCTTGCACCGAAGCTCCTGGCCCATGAACTCGTCGAGATCCTGGACGCGGCGGATGTCGACGAGCGAGGCCGGCAGGAAGCCGCGGACGCCGAGGTCGAGGATCAGGCCGCCCTTGACGACCTCGATCACCCTCCCGGTCACGGGCTCGCCGCTCTCGGCGGCGTTCTCGATCGCCTTCCACGCGATCTCGAAGCGCGCGCGCTTCTTCGAGAGGATCAGGCGGCCGTCGGCGTCCTCCTTCGTCAGGACGAGCGCGTCGATTTCGTCACCCAGCTTGACCTCGTCCTCGGGGTTGACCGAGCGCCGAATCGAGAGCTCGGCGACCGGGATCACGCCTTCCGACTTGTAACCGATGTCGACGAGCACCTCGTCCTTGTCGACGCGCACGACTTTTCCGTGCACGACCTCTCCCTCGTTGATCGTGGGGAAAGTGGCCTCGTAGTTGGGGATCTGCTCCCCGTCGGGCCCCGTCGTCCAGACGTCTTGCTCGTCGAGCGCAGGCGTTGTGTTCGTTTCAACTGTGTCGTTGGTCATCTGGCGCGCGGAGTATAGCCCGGGCGAAAGGGCCGCCTTTTCGCGCCCCAGGGTCTTCAGTCACACTTCGTGTTGGCGGGGGGAGCGGCCTGGATCGTCGTATCGTTCCCCGGCGGATCGCCGTCCAGCGAGGCGATGCTGGCCGTCCAGACCCGGTAGCCGCCCCCGAGCGAGATCGGCCCGACCCCGAAGCTCACGCCTTTGGCCTTGAAGGGCTTCCGGTAGGTGCCCTCGATGCCCGTTCCGGTCGCGATGATCGCCGCGGACGAACCGATGTACTGATCCGCGTGGTAGTCCGGCTTCCAGGTGAAACGGATGTTCATCACGCAGCCTGCGACTCGGACCTTCGCCGGCAGCGCTCGGAGATAGAAGGGGTTCGTGTTGGCCTCGGTGGCGGTCGAGCCCGTGCTCGCGCCGGCGCTGTCGCCGCCGCTCCCTTGTCCGACCGCGAAGACCGTGCCCGCGGCCACGAGTGCTACGACACCGAGCGCTCCGAGGAGGATCCGTTTCCAACCCAGCCTTTCGATCAGGAGTTGCAGGCGGATGATCAAGCGGCAATTCCACGCAGGAAGCGCCGAACAGCCGCGAGATAAGCCTCTGGGGTCTCGACGAAGCTCATGTGGCCGACACCGGGCACGACGACGAGCTCGCTGCCCTCGATCGCGTCGTGCAGCGCCCGGGCGGCGCGCGTGGTCGTCGTGCGGTCGTGCTCCCCGACGATCACGAGCGCCGGCTTGCGCACGCGTGCGAGATCTGGCAGGTAGTCGAACTCGCCGTAGCCCTGCCGAGCGAAGTGGCGCAGGACGTCAGGGGTACCGAGGGTTTCCTCGCCGTAGCCCGGAGGCGGGTCGCCCGCGAAGTGGAACGGCATCTGTGTGCGGAGGAGCTCCTTCAAGCCGGCCTCGGTCGTGACCGTCTTTTCGTCCTCCCAGGACTGGGCAATCGCCGCGCCTTCCTCCCCGAGCTCCTCGAGCGAAGCGTCGACGTCGGCCAGGAGCTTCTCGCTCGAGTCCCCGCCGCCGGAGATCACGTATGCATCTGCGGTGCCGATCTCAATCGCATGCTTCGTCGTCACGAGCGCGCCGAAGGAGTGGCCGAGGAGCACGAACCGCTCGAGCCCGAGGGCCTCGACGAGCAGGTCGACATCGCGGGAGAAGACGTCGAGCGAGAGGGTCCCCGGCTCGACACGGTCGCTGCGGCCCTGGCCGCGCTGGTCGACGTAGAGCAGCCGAAACTCGTCAGCAAGCGGGTCGAGATACGGCCGGAACATCGTGTGATCCAATCCCGGCCCGCCGTGGAGAACGATCAGCGGGAGCCCGTCGCCGAGCTCCTCGACGAAGAGCGAGACGCCGTCTGCAAGGGCGACTTTCAGCTCTTGGCCTCGTGCCAGTCGTCGCCCGTGCCGATATCGACGGCGAGCGGCGGGTCGAGCTCGTAGGCGTTGCACATCTCTTCGCGAACGAGGTCCCGGACCGCGGAGAGCTCGGCGTCGGGCACCTCGAGCAGCAGCTCATCGTGCACCTGGAGTACGAGGCGAGCCGACCGGCCCTCCTCGCGTAGCCGGTCGTGGATGCGCACCATCGCAACCTTGATGATGTCCGCGTTCGAGCCCTGCATGACGAAGTTGACGGCGAGCCGTTCGCCGAGCGAGCGTGTCTGGCGGTTCGAAGCGCGCAGCTCCTGCACCGGCCGCCGCCGCCCGAGGAGGCTCGTCGCGAAACCGTCACGCTCGGCTTGCTCGATCGTCCGCCGGATGAAGTCCTGGACGTGCGGGAAGCGGGCGAGATAGGCGTCGATGTACTGCTGGGCCTCCTCGCGAGGGATCTCCAGGTTCTCCGAGAGGCCGAAGGCCGAGATGCCGTAGACGATCCCGAAGTTGATCATCTTGGCGACTGAGCGCTCGCCTGTCGTGAGCGTCGCCGGGTCTTTCCCGAGCACCTCGGCGGCGGTTGCCGTGTGGATGTCCTCGCCGCGGGCAAAGGCCTCGCGCAGCTTCGGCTCGCCGGAGACGTGCGCGAGGATGCGCAGCTCGATCTGGGAGTAGTCGGCCGAGAGCAGCTTGTGCCCCGGCTCGGCGACGAAGGCGGAGCGGATCTCGCGGCCGAGCTCGGTGCGGATCGGGATCGCCTGGAGGTTCGGGTTCGAGGTCGAGAGTCGCCCGGTCGCGGCGACGTGCTGGTTGAAGGTCGTGTGCAGGCGCTTGTCGGTCTCCGAGATCAGAGTCGGAAGCGGGCCGAGGTAGGTGTTGAGCAGCTTCGAGTACTCGCGCCACTCTTCGAGCACGCCGATGATCTCGTGCTCGCCGCGGATCGAGCGCAGCACGCGCGTGTCGGTCGAGAAGCCGGTCTTGCCCTTGCGGCCTGGCGTCAGGCCGAGCTTCTCGAACAGGATATGCCCGACCTGCTGGGTCGAACCGAGCATGAACTCTTCGCCCGCCAGCTCGTGCGCACGCGCCTCGAGCTCCTCGACCCGCTCCCGCAGGCGCGCCGTGATCTCGCCCATCCGGTACTCGTCGATCTTGACCCCCGCTTCCTCCATCGCGGCCAACACGGGGGCGAGCGGGAGCTCGATCTCCCGGTAGAGCGGCTCCATCCCGCGTTCGCGTACGCGCTCGACGAGCAGGTCTCTGAGCCGGAAGGTCGCCGCCGCATGGTGGACGAGCGCAGCCGTCTCCTCGTCGGCGGCCGGCTCCGGCTCGAGCTCAAGGCCGTACTCGACGGCGAGCTCGTCCAACGGATATTCGGGCCGCGAAGGCTCGATCAGGTAGGCAGCGAGCAGCGTGTCGTCCTCGGCTTCGACTCGCTGAGCCTTCGCATCGTGCACGACGAACGAGCCCTCGAGCAGCGGCGGGCGGGGAGACACGACAACCGTGTTGGCATCGGCGACGGCAATCCGCTCGCCGTCGCTCGCGAGCGCCACCGGCCCCTCACTTTGCAGCAGCGTGTTGCTTAGTTCTTCGCTCCAGGGGACCGGGGTCTTCTCGATCTTCATCGGCGCGGCCGGCACCGCGACGTCGAGCTCGTCCACGCGCCCCAGCAGGTTGCGGAATTCGAAGCGGCGGAACATCTCCTTCAGCTGTGAGCGGTCCGGCGGCGCGAGCACGAGCTGCGAGGGATCGCAGTCGAGGTCGAGATCGCGCCGCATCGTCGCCAGCTCCTTCGACTGCCGCGCCTGGTCGGCGTGCTCGATGATGTTCTTGCGGCGCGCGGGAGAGAGCTCCTCGGCGTGCTCGATCACCTCCTCGAGCGAGCCGTACTGCCCGATCAGCTGACCCGCGGTCTTGTCGCCGATCCCGGGGACGCCAGGGATGTTGTCGGAGGTGTCGCCCTTGAGCCCGATGAAGTCGGGCACCTGCGCGGGCCGAATGCCGTAGCGCGCCTCGACGCGGTCAGGCGTGTAGACGTGAACGTCCGAGACCCCCCGCGGCGTCATCATCAGCGCCACGTTCTCGGAGACGAGCTGGAACGCGTCGCGGTCGGTCGAGACGACCGTGGTCTTGATCCCCGCCTCGTCGGCGCGGGTGGCAAGCGTGGCGATGACGTCGTCGGCCTCCCAGCCTTCGAACTCGAGGTTGCGGTAACCGAAGGCCTCGACGATCGGGCGGAAGTATGGGAACTGCTCGCGCAGGAGATCAGGCATCGGCCGCCGCTCGGCTTTGTAGTCCTCCGAGATCGCCGCGCGATGGACGGCGTGCGTGTCCCAGGCGACGGCGACGCCTTTCGGCTTGTAGTCGGCGAGGAGCTTGAAGAGCATGTTCGTGAAGCCGAGCAGCGCGTTCGTCGAGAAGCCCTCGCTCGTCGCCAGCTCCTCGGGCAGCGCGAAGAAGGCGCGGTAGGCGAGATTGTTGCCGTCAACGAGGAAGAGCTCGGAGTCGCGGACGGGCGCGTCGTCGACCTGGAGCTCGGCCCCGGTCAGAGTCTTGGGCATTGGTGCGAGGGTATCGTCCAACGGCGATGCGGGAGCTGCAAATTCAGCCTTTCTCGGAGGAGCATCTGGTCGACGCCGCGGGGCTCCTTGCCGAACGCCACGAGCGGCAGCTCGTAGCCGAACCCTTGCTGCCCGCCAACGTCAATTTTCGCAGCGAACTCCGCATGATTCGGAACGCAGACGACGCCTCCGGGACAATCGCGCTCCGCAACGGCGAGGTGGTCGGCTACCTGCTCGGCGCCCCGCGTGACGAGGCGATGTGGGGCACCAACGTGTGGGTTGAGCTGGCCGGGCAAGCCGCCAGGGAGCCGGAGATCGTCCGCGACCTCTACGCGGTGGCCGCCGCCCGCTGGCTGGAGGAAGGCCGGGACCGGCATTACGTCCTTGTCCCTGCGACCGACGACGAGCTCGTCGACGCGTGGTTCCGGCTCTCGTTCGGCGCCCAGCATGCATCCGGGATTCAGCAGACTCCGGCGGCTTCGAATGGATCGCGTTTCAAGGTTGAGATCCGTGAGGCTTCCGCGGAAGACGTTGACTCCGCAATCGCGCTCGACAAGCTCCTCCCGCAGCATCAAGAACGCGCCCCGGTCTTTGCGAGGGGACCGCTGTGGACCGACGAGGAGCTCAGCGAGGATTTCCTCGGGGACGTCGGCGATCCCGAAGTCGGGCTCTTCGTCGCGGAACTGGAAGGCCGGCCGGTTGGCTTGCTCGCTATGGTCTCTGCCGAGAAGTCGAGCCTGCACAGCGGATTGGCGCGACCCGACTGCGCGGCGCTCCTCGCCTTCGCGGCGACGCTGCCGGAGGCGCGCGGTTCCGGCGCCGGTGTGACACTGACCAACGCGGGGCTCGACTGGGCGCGAGAGCGGGGATACCCCGTCGTGGTCACCGACTGGCGTGAGACGAATCTCCTCGCGTCGCGGTTCTGGCCCGCGCGCGGCTTCCGCCGCACCTTCCGGCGGCTCTACCGCTCGATCCCGTAGTGGTTCGCCGCGCTGAGCAGCGTGACGCCAAGACGGTCGTCGCTTTGATGGCGGGGCTCGGGCGGCCCGAGGTCGCCCAGGATCCGCGAGAGCAGGAGGAGGTCTTCCGCGGGCATCTCGAGCACCCCGACGCCGAGATCTTCGTCGCCGACCTCGACGGTGCGATTGCCGGCGCAGTGAGCCTCTGGGTTCGCCCGCGCCTGAACTGGACGACGCCCGAGGCCTGGATTCCAGACCTCTACGTCGACCCCGCCTTCCGCCGGCGCGGAGCCGCACGGGCTCTCCTCGACGCCTGCGTCGCGGCGGCGCGGGAACGCGGCTGCCACCGGCTCGTCCTGGAGTCCGGTCACGAGCGGGCGGAGGCGCACCAGCTCTACGAGAGCTACGGCTTCACCCACAGCGGCCGTTTTTACGGCCTGCGACTGATCTAGTGCCGCGTGTCCCGCTGCTGATGGGCGCCCAGCTCGTCGTCGTCGAGGCCGGCGAGGACGCCGTCGTGCTCGCTCCACCGCCGCCCGTGGAACCGATCGCGGACGTGGCGGCGGCCGTCCGAGATGCGCTCCGCTTTCCTCTGGCCGGCCAGCCGCTGGAGACACTCGTCTCACGCGGGTCCAGAGCGACTGTCGTCGTGGAGCCTCCGGCGCTGCCGGTCCCCGGTACCCTGGGCGACCCGAGGCGCGCGGCGATCGCGGCGACGATGATCGAGCTCGATCGCGCAGGTGCTTCGTTCCAAAAGCAGACCCTGCTCGTCGCGGGCGGGCTCACACGTCGAATTGGGCACCGCGACCTCGAACTCCTCGTGCCGCCGGAGTTTGCGCGTCGCTTCCACGGTCAGGTCGAGGTCCATGACGCCGAGAGCCCTGACCTGGTCGAGCTGGACGGCAGCGGAGAGCGCCCCATTCGGGTCAACGCCGCACTCACGCAGACAGATCTCGTGGTCGCGGTGACCGCCGCGGAGACGGTTCTCCACGGAGGGGCGGCAGCCCTGCTTGCCGCTTCGGGTCCCGAGTCGCTGCGGGCGGCCGATGCCCACTCGCTGCTCGAGACCTCCGCCTCCGGGGGGTGGAAGCTCGCGGTTGAGCTGGAGGCGGCGCTGGCCCGGCGAGTCCCGCTGCTCGGGGTCTCGTTGACGCTGAACACGCCTACCCTAGGCGGCGTCCTCCAGGGCTACCCGTACGACGAGGAAGCCGTTCGGCGGATCGCGAACTTCCCCTTGCGGGGGCTCTTCGGGCTCCTACCCGGGGCGGTCCGGCGCGGAGTCCTTCGACGGCTGCCGAGCGAGCTGTCGGCGTTCGCGGTCTTCGCGGGTCCGCCGTCGGTCGCGCACGCGGAGGCGCTCTTGCTCGGCGTGGAATCTCGCTCCGCCGTGCTCGACGAGCGCCTCGACGCGGTCTGCATCCCGGTCCCGCACGCGACTCCGCACCTTCCGCGCGAGGCCCCCAACCCGGCCCTTGCCGCCTATCTCGCACTCGGTTTGGCGCTTCGACTCTGGCGCGACGGGTTTCCGGTCGTCGAGGGCGGGACGGCGATCCTGCTCAGCCGCTTCCGCCGCCGCTTTCCTCACCCGACGCAGGGGCCATACCGTGCCCTCTTCCAAGCAATCCACTCGGGCGGCGCGCGGGAACCCGAGGAGCTGGCACTCGCCGAGCAGGCCGCGGCCGCAGACACGAGGGCGGTCGCTACCTATCGCGCCGGCCGCTCCTGCCATCCGCTACTGCCCTTTACCGAGTGGTCAGCCTGCCAGCCCGCCATCAGCAGGCTCGGAGCGGTGCTCGTCGCCGGCTGCCGGGATGCGCACGCCGCGCGACAGCTCGGCTTCGTGCCGACGCATGGCATCTCAGCGGCTCTGGCCATGGCGCACCAGCGGACCGATCGCCCCGCCCGCATCGGCTTCTTGCTCTCGCCTCCATACTTCCCGCTGCGAGTGGATCAGTCGACGCCGAGGTAGGTCTTCTGGACCTGCTCGTTTTCGCGCAGGACCTTGGCCTCGTCGGCCAGGACGATCGTCCCCGTCTCCATGACGTAACCGCGGTCAGCCGTGTCGAGAGCCATGAGCGCGTTCTGCTCGACGAGGAGGATCGGCGTCCCCTGGTCATTGATCTCACGGATGATCTCGAAGATCTTCTCGACGAAGATCGGCGCAAGTCCCATCGACGGCTCGTCCAGCATCAGCAGCTTGGGCTCGGCCATCAACGCCCGGCCGATCGCACACATCTGCTGCTCCCCGCCGGAGAGCGTCCCGGCCTTTTGGTGACGGCGCTCGGCGAGCCGAGGGAAAAGAGTGAACACACGGTCCATTCCTTCGCGGATTCCCGTGCGATCGGAACGCTGAAAGGCGCCCATCTCGAGGTTCTCGATCACGCTCATCCGAGGGAAGAGGCGCCGGCCTTCCGGGGACTGGCTGATGCCCATTTTGACGACGTTGTGCGGCGACTCGTCGGTGATGTTGCGGCCCTGGAAGTGGATCGTTCCCTCGCGGGGATGGTTGAGGCCGTTGATCGAGCGCAGTGTCGTCGACTTGCCGGCGCCGTTCGCTCCGATCAGGGTCACGATCTCGCCCTCGTGCACGTCGATCGAGATCCCCTTCAACGCCTCGATCGAGCCGTAGAACGTCCTGACGTCGTTGAGCTCGAGGATCGGCTTGCGGCTCGCGTTCATCCGGCCAGCGCCCCCGATCCGAGATAGGCCTCGATCACCCGCTCGTCACGCTGCACCTCCTGGGGCGTCCCCTCCGCGATCTTCTCGCCGTAGTCGAGGACCGTCACCCGGTCCGAGCCTCCCATGACGACGCGCATGTCGTGCTCGATGAGCAGGATCGTCAGGCCTTTTTCCTCGCGTAGCCGCGAGACGAAGGAGATGAACTCACCCGTCTCCTGCGGGTTCATGCCGGCCGTCGGCTCGTCGAGCAGGAGGAGCTTCGGCTGGGTCGCCAGCGCACGAGCGACCTCGAGCCGCCGCTGGTCGCCGTAGGGGAGGTTGCGCGCGTACTCCTCGTTCCGGCCGCGCAAGCCCGAGTACTGGAGCAGTTCGAGGGCGCGCTTGCGCGCGTCCTGCTCCTCGCGCTTCAGGCCCGGGGTCCGCAGGACGCTCCGCACGATGCCGCCGGAGAGGCGCGAGTGCATGCCGACGAGCGTGTTCTCGACCGCCGTCATGTTCTGAAAGAGCCGAATGTTCTGAAAGGTCCGGCCGATGCCGCGCTCGGTGATGGCGTGCGGAGGCTTGCCCGTGATGTTGCCGCTATCGAAGATGATCTTGCCAGCGGTCGGCTTGTAGACGCCCGTCAGCATGTTGAAGAACGTCGTCTTCCCGGCTCCGTTGGGGCCGATCAGGCTCACGATCGAGCGCTCCGGGATCGTGAAGTCGACGTCGTTGACGGCGACGAGCCCTCCGAACTCCTTCCGCACGCCCTCGGCTGTCAAGAGGTCGGGCATCAGTGCTGAACGTCGTAGAACGGCTCGTCGGCGACGCCCTCGCGGAACTCGGCCTTGCGGCGCTCGCTCGGGATCAGCCCTTCCGGCTTGAAGAGCATGACGAGCACGAGGATGACGCCAAAGATCCCGAACTGGTAGAGCGGGACGTCGATGTCATGCGGCCAGATCGTGAACCACTTGTCCGAGGACGTGCTCGCCCCGCTGAAGTGCCGGTTCAGCCAACCGCCGATGTTGCCGAGTCCTTCCTGGTTCAGATAGGCAAGGAAGCCACCGCCGAGGATCACGCCCCAGATGTTGCCCATCCCGCCGAGGATGACCATGCAGAGGATGAAGATCGAGATGTTGAAGAAGAAGTCGTCGGGGAAGGTGCCGCTCTTGAAGCTCGCGTAGTACGCGCCGGCGATCCCGCCGAAGAAGGCGCCGGCCGCATATGCCCAGGTCTTCGTTCGCATAAGCGGAACGCCCATGGCCGCGGCCGCCGTCTCGTCCTCGCGGATGGCGATCCAGGCGCGCCCGATGCGCGAGTCGCGGAGTCGAACGCTGCAGAAGACGGTGAAGAGAACGAGCACGAGCGCCGTCCAGAAGAAGAGCTCGACGCTCGAGACGTCGTGGCCGAGGAACGTCGTGTTGAACGTCAGGTAATCCGCGGGCAGCCCCGTGGCGTTATTCAGCGTGTCTCCGAAGCCGGGCGGGTCGATCGGATTGATCCCCTGCGGGCCGTTCGTCAGGTTTTGCCCGAAGAGATTGTCGCCGTTACGGGCCACCTGGGGCATGATCTCGCCGAAGCCGAGCGTGACGATCGCCAGGTAGTCGCCGCGTAGCCGAAGCGTCGGGAAGCCGATGATCACGCCGACGACGCCGGTGAAGATGGCGGCGATGAAGAGCACGGGCCAGATCGAGATATGGATGCCCGGCGCGGCCGGATTGACCCCGACCGAGCCGAAGTGGACGTTCTTGCCGCTGAAGTGCTGAGAGGCGAACCAGGCGGCGGTGTAGGCGCCCATTGCATAGAAGGCGACATAGCCCAGGTCGAGCAGGCCCGCGTAGCCGACAACAATGTTCAGGCCGAGCGCCATCATGATGAAGATCAGCATCGTCACGCCCGTGTCGACGCTCGGGAACCCGCCGAAAAGCGGCATCTCGAACATGTTCGCCTGGTAGAAGGGATACAGAACCGCGATCAGGATCACCCCGATCACGACGACCCAGCGGCCGCGGGGCAGACGGTTCCAGGCCGGGACGTAGAGGGCGAGCGCGACCGCGAAGGTGACGACGAGCGAGAGGGACGCGGCTCCGGTCAGCGCGAGGATGAGAAAAGCTGCCCCGGCAACGATCCCGCCGCGGACGGCGCGCCTCCGGGTCTCATGCTCGAACTCGGGCCAGCGGGCGCGGATACCTGCGAGGAGGTTCCCGAACACCGCTAAGCCCCTTCCGGAGTCCGCTCGCCGAGGAGGCCCTCGGGACGGAAAACGAGAATGAGGATGAGGATGCTGAAGATGATCGACTGCGTCCAGTCACTGCCCGGCGTCGCCCAGCCGAGACCGTTGTTGAACGCCTCGACGAGGCCGATGACGAGCGCCCCGAGCACGGCCCCCGGCAGGTTGCCGATGCCCCCGAGGACGGCGGCGGTGAACGCGATCAACCCCACCCGGAAGCCTTCGTCGAAGCGAACATTCGTGATGTAGAGCGCGTACAGGAGGCCGGCCGCCCCCGCCAGAGCGCCCGCGATCAGGAAGGTGAACGAGATCGTCCGGTTGACGTTGATGCCCATCATCGCGGCCGCCTCCCGGTCCTGGGCCGTCGCGCGCATCGCCTTCCCCTGCCTCGTCTGCTGCACGAGCCAGATCAGCGCGACCAGAACCGGGATCGTGAAAAGGAGAACGATGAGCTTGTTCCACGTATAGGCGACCCCGCCGACGGAGAACACCTCTCCCGTCGGCAGGATGCTCGGCACGGAGGTCGGCCGGGCTCCCTTCCAGACCAGCCCGACGTTCTGGAGGATGAAGGACATGCCGATCGCGGTGATCAGCGGCGCGAGCCGCGGCGCGTTTCGGAGCCGGCGGTAGGCGACTAGCTCGATCGTCGTGTTGATCGTCGCGCAGAAGGCCATCGCGATCACGAGCATGAGGAGGATCAGCGGCCAGAGGACGCCGGAGGACTTACCCGCCAGGCCCCAGGAGGTCGTCATCGTGGCGACCAGCATCCCTCCGAGCATGAAGACGTCGCCGTGCGCGAAGTTGATCAGCTCGAGGATGCCGTAGACGAGCGAGTACCCGAGCGCGACGAGCCCGTACACGGCCCCGTTCGTGAGACCGATCAGGAAGAGGCTGTAGAAATCGGAGGGGTCCTTGACGAAGTTGACGCCAAGCCAGAAGACGACCAGCGCGACGAAGAGCAGTCCGAGCAGGGTGAGCGGATCGGGACGGAACCCGGGTAGGACGCGGATCCTTGCCTGCTCCGTTGCCACTCGGACCTCCTAAGAAGCGCTGGGGAAGGACAATGTCCTTCCCCAGCCTAGAGCTTGCGAACCCGCGGCTTAGCCCTTAACGAAGCTGAGCTCCGGGGTGATCAACTTGTCGAAGACTCCCTTTCCACCCTTGACCTGGAACACGGCGACCGTGCCCAGGGTCGTGTCGCCGTTCTCGTCGATCTTGAAGTCGCCGAGAATGCCGTCCTTGACGTCGAGGTTGAAGAGGTTCTCCGCAACCTTGGCCCGATCGGCGTCGGCCTTGTCGATCGCGGTGAGCAGCACCTCGGTCGCCTGAGCCGCATAGTTCGTGTACGGGTCGGGCTCGTGGCCGATCTCGGCGGTGAAGTCCGTCACGAACTTCTTCCCCGCGCCTTTGAGCCGGTCGGGTGGAATGCCCGGCTGAGTGATGTACATGCCCTCGGCGGCCTGGCCGGCTCCGTCAACGGTCGCGGAGATCGGCGTCCACCCGTCGGGGCCGAAGATCTGGACATCCGGGCCGAGGCCTGCCTTCAGGTCCTTGATCAGCTTGCCGCCGTTGTTGCAGACGATGCCGCCCAGGAAGACGGCGTCTGCTCCGGAGGCCTTGACCTTCGTGGCGATCGCGTCGTAGCTCGACGCCTTCTTGTCCCACGCCTGTGGGGTGCCGGGCAGCACCTGGATGTTCAGCTTCTTCGCGTACTGGCCGAAGAGGTTCGCGATGCCGTTGCCGTAGGTCTCCTTGTCCGTGAGGACGTAGACCTTGGTCAGCCCGAGCTCCCGCGCGAGCAGCGCGTTCGCGGCACCCTGGAATTGGTCGTTCCAAACGACGCGCGCGTAGTTGCGTGTGCCAGTCGGATAGTAGTTCTCGGGCTCACCGGTCTCGGTGCCCGGCCCACCCTGTGTCAACCCCGGGTACGTGTTCGCAGGGCTGACCATCGCAAGCGGTCCGTCCGGCGCCCGGTTCGCAACCGGGATCTCGAGCTTGGCGCAGCCCGAGTTGAACGTCCCGACGATTCCGATCACCGACTTGTTGTTCGCATAGGCTCGCGCGTTCGATGAGCACTTCGCCGAGTCCCAGCTCCCGGCCTGTGCGGTCGCGTCGTCACAGGACTGGTAGCCGATCGTCTTGCCGCCGGCCTTGAAGTCGTGCTGCTTGAGAATGAATTCGACGGCGTCTGCCATCTCCGTCGTCAGCGACCGGTTCGCGCCCTGGAGCGGCAAGTCGGAGGCGATCAGCAGGTCTGGCTTGCCGTCTCCCCCATACCGCACCGGCCCACACGAGGCCGACGGAAGCGCCGTCGCCTCTCCACCGCCGCCGCCTCCACCACCGCCGCCGCAACCTGCGGCTACGAAAGTGAGGAGCGCGCCGGCCGCGAGCCCCAGTAACAAGGTCGATCCACGTTTTCTCACCTGCTGCCTCCTCCGTAACCTGGTGTGCAAGTCCGGCGGAAGCGACGGCTGCAACCGCGGCATCCGCCCGCGCGGGGGCAAGTATCGAGAGATTCGGCGGCAGTTTCAACCCGGAACCAGAACCTGAGTCACGCGTGCTTTGGCTTGCCGCCGCTAAGGCGCCGCTCGCGGTGCCGACCATCAGGGCGCGCGGGTTTCCCGCGCACCCGTCTGAAATGACCGGTCGATCCAAGCCGGCTCATTTCGAAACCGCCTCTAAGTGCCGAAGGTGGGACTCGAACCCACACGGGTGTTACCCCACTGGATTTTGAGTCCAGCGCGTCTACCAGTTCCGCCACTTCGGCGCGCGTGACCATGATAGCCGTGGGTTCCTGCGAGACTTGCAGCCGTGGCTGAGCGCGTGGGCATCCTCACGGGCGGCGGGGACTGCCCCGGCCTGAATGCCGTCATCCGCGCGGTGGCTCGGCGCTCGTTCGACCGCGGCTACGAGGTCGTCGGTGTCCGGGAAGGCTGGCGCGGACTCATCGAGAGCCGGTTCGAGCCGCTTGGCCCCCGCGAGATCTCCGGCCTGCTGCCGCGGGGTGGGACGATCCTCGGCACCTCGCGCACGAATCCGTTCCGGGTCGAGAACGGCGTCGAGCAGGTGCTGGTGAACTTCAGGGACGGCCGCCTCGACGCCCTCGTCGCCGTCGGCGGCGAGGACACGCTGGGTGTCGCGGCCCGGCTGCATACAGAGTACGAGCTCCCGGTGGTCGGCGTGCCGAAGACGATCGACAACGACCTCTCGGCCACGGACTACACGTTCGGCTTCGACACCGCCGTCTCGATCTGCACCGAGGCGATCGACCGCCTGCACACGACAGCCGAGTCACACAACCGCGTGATGGTCGTGGAGGTGATGGGACGGCACACCGGCTGGATCGCGGTCATGAGCGGCATCGCCGGCGGCGCAGACGTCATCCTCATCCCGGAGCACCCGGTCACGGTCGAGCAGGCCTGCGCGGAGATCCAGCACCGGCACGAGCGCGGGAAGGATTTCTCGATCGTCGTCGTCAGCGAGGGCTACGAGCTGACGTACGAGTCGGGCGAGCGCCGACAGGTGGCGCAGGAGACAGCGGCCGACGAGTTCGGCCATGTCCGGCTGGGCGGAGTCGGCCACGAGCTGGCACGCGACATCGAGGAGCGCACAGGCTATGAGACGCGTGTCACCGTCCTCGGCCACGTTCAGCGCGGCGGAAGCCCGACGCCCCGCGACCGCGTGCTCGCCACTCGCTACGGGCTGAAGGCGGCAGACCTCGTCCAGGAGAGGCGCTTCGGCCGGATGGCAGCGCTCCAGGGTGACCGGATCGTCGACGTTTCTCTCATCGAGGCGACGGTCGAGCTGAAGACGGTGCCCGACGACTGGTACGCCGTCGCGAAGGCGTTCTTCGGCTAGGACAGCAGCTCGACGAGTGGAAACGAGCGCCGGCGGCGCGGCGGTACGAGAAAGTTCTGGCGGTGCGTTGTCTGGAGCACCGAGTTGAGGCCCTGGCCGCGGGCCCGCGGCTCGAATGGGAGACGCGTCCCGTCCGGCAGCACCCCGTCCATCGCGAGCCGGTTGCGGTGGAAGTCGTCGCTCGTCGGGTTGAAGACGACGAAGTGGACGCCGGCCGCGGGCTCGCTCTCCTGCCGGTCGCGCTCGGGATGCCCGCTCCAGAAGAATGGGTTGTCGAGGGTGTTGAAATCGGCGCGCTGGGGAATCGCGGTTCCCTTGCTGTAGACCTTGCCGTCCGCGGCAACCACGTCGCGCTGCAGCCGAGAAGTGGTCTGGATCGAGGCGCTGTGACCGATGGCGCCGAGGCGGTGGAAATCGCGCGCGACTCGGCTCGAGTCGGCAACGGCCCCGGGCTTCTGGGGCACGGTCTGTGTCCCCGCCCGCGCACGCCGCTCCGGGCTGAAGGTAGTCGTCACGCGCTCGGCGAAGTCGAAGTCCAGGTACCAGGCCTCGAGGTTCTCGAAGATGTGCGAGACGTGCATGCTCGTCCCGGCACGGAAGTAGTTCCGCGGGCCGAGGTCGACGAGCCCGAGAGTCTCGAAGTTTGCGATCCCGAGCGGCCCGAGCCCGTCCTTCTGGGTCGAGGTGAAGCCGAGGAAGAGCTCCGCCGTGTCCGGGATCAGGTCGGCGCCGGGGACGCCCGCCGCGACCGCCATCTGCTTCGGGAGGCTGCGTCCGCCGTCGTAACCGCCGGCGGCGAAGCCCTTGCGGATGCTCGTGGTCTCGAAGAGCGCGTCGAGCTCGCCGAAGATCGCGCGCGCACCGTCGGTGACGTGCTCGAGCTCGTCGCTGCGCAGCAGCACCGCGAGGTCGTTGTCCTCGAGCAGCACATCGTCCGGATCGCTCGGAAAGCGGACCGCGTCGATCAGCGCATGTACGGGCCGCTCCCGCGAGGCCGACGCACGGAGGTCGACCGGCAGATGCCGGCGTGCCTGCGCCGGAACGTAGCGGTCGAAATACGGCAGCCCCCAGCTGACCGTGACGCCGAGACCGCGGGCGCTCGACTCGAATTCGTCGTCCAGCCGGAGCAGGGCCTCCTCGAGGGCGGCCTGCGCTCGGAGAAGCTCGGCCCGACGCGGCTCGACTCGGAGCTTCGCGGTCACCAGCTGGTGGTGGAGTGGCGGAACGATCACCTCAACGCCCTCGTCCTCGATCACGCGGAGTCCGTGCAGGAGATGCTGCTCCGGGGCTCGATCGGCGGTGGGCAGCCGCGTCGGTGAGTCGCCCAGGTGCTCGACGAGCTCGTAGATCCCGGCCGCGCCGAGAGCGGCGGCGGCCGCCCCGCCGGCAAGCAGGTCGCGCCTCGTCAGTCGCACGTTCAGGTACTCGGGTCGATGCGAACGAGCCCCTCGACCAGGCGGTCGAGGTTCGCGACCACGCGCCGGTACGTCAGCGGTTTTGCCACGTGCTCGCTGACCGCGTAGAGGCTGCCCCGCGTGCGCCACGCGTAGAGCACGTGCCACTGGTCGGCGTCGCGATTCACCGTGTACACCGTGACGAGGAGCTTGCCGAGCCGGCGTCGCCCGCGCGGGTCGCTGAAGCAAGGGATCGAGCGACGGCGTGTCCGACCGGCGACGGTCTGCACATCAATGCACCGTGGTACCGCTGTGTGGCCTGGATAACCGCGGAAGTTCACGTGCACGTCCTGGCTCGGCGGTTCGTGCCAGAGGAAGCTGACCAGGTAACTGCGGTCCGGATCGACGGAGACGCCGTTGTCCCATTCGCCGCCGATCTTCCCGTCGAGCGGGCTCGGCATCGACGTCGGGCAGTAGACCGGAGCGTGGATCCTGTTCGCGAGCCGCTGCCAACCCGCTTTCCAGGCGTCCGGGCACCGCGCGGCGGTGCGGGGCGACGCGGCAGCCGGCTTGCTCTCGTTACCGGAACAGCCGACGAGTCCGAGTGCAACTCCGATCAGGACGAGCGCTACGCCCAACCTCTGCATCAGGAGCACGTTATAGCCGGTAAAGCGTAAGGCTCGCAGAGCCACGCGGTTTCGCTCAACCACGCCGTCCGTCCCTGCCGTATGGGTCGCCAAACGCCGGGCTCGTGTGGCCCCGGTGTGGCCTGGAATATGCTGCGGCGGCGATGGCAGCGGACACCGACGACCGCTTTGAAATCGAGCGAGTTGTGAAGAGCCTGGACGAGGCGTCCTCGGAGTTCGAGCGGCTAGTGCGAACAAAGGACGCTACGGCGCTACTCGACGAGCTCGCGAAACTGAAGCAGCTCGAGCTCTGGAGAATCCTGCTCGCTCGCGTGCTGCTCGAGCAGCAACGGCGAGCCGATCGCATAAGCATCGAGCAGCGGCCTTCCGGCCACGCCCCGAACCGCCAATAGCGCTCCGCTCTGGACGGTTCTAGGCTGACCTAGGGGCCAGCGAAGGCGGGGAAGCGCTCCCGCCGGCCGAGAGTTCGACCCCGCCGCTGGCTCCCCGGCCGCAGTTCAGGCACGTCGCCGGTACGGCCCACCTAACGGAGCCGTTGCCTGCGGGCTCGGCCTTCGGGTAGCTCCGCCAGCCGCAGGCGGGGCAGTCGAGGACGTTCAGCGGCCACTGGTGAGCTCTTGGCTGCCGCTCCACGCTGCGCGCCACGCGTCGAGCGTACTTCTACTCGGCACTAGCCGATTTACCGAGCGTGGAGATACTCACGAACGCTGACAGAGGTCGGCTGCTCACGGTCAAAGAGACCGCCGCCCTGCTCGACCTGCATCCGATGACCGTTCGCCGCAAGATCGAGCGCGGCGAGATTCCCGCGCTGCGGCTTGGGAACAAGGGCACCTCGATTCGCATCGACGAAGCCGAGCTTCAGCGCTGGCTCTACGGCCCCGGGGAGGCGGCGTGACGCCGAGAGTCGTAGCCCGCCGCCAGCCTTCCTCCTCGCTCGAGGAGTACCGAGCACACGTCGAGGACGGCAACGGCTACGCCCGCCAAGACGATCCGGAGAGCCTCTTTTGGCGCTATGTGATGGCGCCCTCCAACGTCGCCGCCCGGCGCCTCTTTACCGAGGAGGAGTACCGCGTCCTCAATAAGACCACCAGCACCGCGGGCGGTTTCCTTGTCCCGACGGATCTGGAGGCGAAGGTCATCGCCGCCGCACGAGCCGCGAGCGCGATCGCGCAACTCGGCTTCGAGATTCAGACCGAGAGCGGCGACACCCTGTTCCTCCCGACTCGCACCACCGACGCGGCGGCCGTCTGGACGGCCGAGAGCGCCGGCTACACGCTTGCCGATCTGACCTTCGGCCAGACGAGCCTGAGCGCCTTCAAGAGCGCGACTCTGATTAAGGCCACGGAGGAGCTCGCGCAGGATGCCGGTGTTCCCTTCGACGAGTACCTGGCGCTCGAGCTCGGCGGTCGCCTCGGCGATCTACAGGACGCAGCCTTCTCGACCGGCACGGGAACGGGCCAGCCGCTCGGGATCGTCCATGCTTCGAGCCCGTACACGGTCACAACCGCCGCCGTCGGCTCCTCGCTCCTCTACAAGGCGGCCGACATCCAGGCCTTCTACAAGGCGCTGGCGGCGCCCTATCGGGCAGGCGCAAGTTGGGTACTGCACCCGGACGACTACGCCAGCCTGGCGGGCACGCTCGACAGCGCGGGCGCCTTCGCCTTCCCCACCCTGCAAAGCGCCGAGCCGACGCTTTTCGGCAGGCCGGTCTACATCGGTGCGGCGATGCCTGCGCCGGCCGCAAGCGCCAAGAGCCTTGCCTTCGGGAATTGGCAGCTCGCCTACTGCATCCGCCGCGTGCGCGGGGTTGGCGTCGAGCGCCTGGAAGAGCTGTACGCCGAGAACGGGCAGGTCGGCTTCAAGGGCGCCGCCCGTGTCGACGGCCGCCCGACACTTGCAGCCGCGGCGATTATCGGCGCCCACAGCGCTACGTGATGTCGATCGCCACCCGGCTCGCGATTATCTGCGACGTCGGCCTCGACGAGCAGCACGCACCGCTCGATCAAGCGCCTGAAGAAGATCCTCGACGTCTCCCCGACCTGAGAAGGGCGAGCCGGGCGAGCGTGGCCCCCGAGGCCTGAGAGGAGCAAGAGGGCCCCTGGGCCGGTATGGCTACGCGGGTCAGGCCCGTCCTTCAGTCCCTTTCCGATCCTGCAGCCTTTCCGCAAAGAGCGCGGCCGCGAGGGGCCTGTTTTCCGAGGCTTCGAGCGGGAGCCACTGAAACACTGCCGCTTGGCAGAGCGTCAGTCGACCGCGATGCGCTTGAGTAATTGCTCAAGATCGGTCAACGCCTCACACAGTTCTCCGTGGAGCTCGGTCGCTTCGCGATGGAGGTCGTTGATCTTGCTCAGCAGGCGAGTGTTCTCATCGACAGCGAGGGCGACGCGCTGTAGGACTCGGGCGAGCTCGCTTGGATCGATATCCATCGCACGTGGAGGGTCGCAGAACCAGTACGCGACCGTGTGTTCGACTGCATCCTTTGGGTAACCGCCCGCCTCCAGTCCGGGCATCCCGCCTAGGCCTGGCAGGCACGGGCAGTCGGGCAGGTAGGAGTCGTGCGCCGGGACGTGGCCTGTCGGCGTGACAGGCATACCCGGAAGGGCTGGCACGGACGCGATCGACGTGAGTGATCGGGTCGATAGCCTTGAGCAGATCGTCTGGAATGTCTGCGGAGACTGGCTGTCCATCAAGGACGGCGTATCCGATCGCGAGTACTGGCGACAGATCTGTTGACGTCGCGGTGTGGCCTGGGTGAGGCCTGGGCCACACCGCTCGACACGTTCTCCCTGCAAATCAGGCAGTCGCTCGTTATAGCCGGTAAATCTCGACCCAGGGGCCCCCGAGGCGGCCGGAGTGAACGGCGTAGACTCGGTTCTCCCGCTCGAGGTCGCGATAGAAGCTCGTCTCGCGGGGGTAGTGACCGGCCGCGGCCAGCACCCGGTCCTCGATTGCGCCCGTAACGACGACGTAACGGACACCGAGCTCGCGGAGCCTAGCCACGTCCCGCTTTGGGTCCGGCGGCTCGCCCGGCCGGGGTAGCTCGAGCCGGACGACCCGGAAGCCCTCGAAGTCGGGCGTCGACGGGTCGGTGGCCAGGATGGCGCCGCGGCGGAGGTTCCCCTCGACCCAGCGGTGCGCGGCGACGCGCGCGTCTGTCTTGGTCAGCTCGCGAGCGTCTCGAATCGACCAGGTCAAGGGCACGACGAGCATGAGCAGCATGACGGGCGCGAGCGCGCGCAGCCGTCCGGCGAGCGCCCCGAGCGCGGGCACGAGCGGCAGGAGGTAGCGATCAAAGTGGGCATGAAGCGTCATCAGGTCGGCGAAGTAGACGAGGACGAAGACCCCGAGCACCAGATCGGCGCGGCGGCGATGGACGAGCGCGACCACCAGCCCCGCAGCCGCGATCAGGAGAGCCGGGCCGAGCCCGTCCCAAAGCCGCGCGACGAAGGCGATCGGCGCCGCGTGATCGTTCTCGAAGCCGAGCCAGCCCTCGCGGGCGGCCCCCTGGACGCGCCAGGCGTCACCCGCCGCCTGGCCGAGATGGAGGACGACGAAGGGGCTCGTGAGGGCAAAGCCGGCCACCGTGAGCCCGACCGCCACAGCCAGCCGGTGCCACCGCCCCCAGGCCGCGGCGAGGAGCGGCGCGAGTAAGAGGATGCCCGGATACTTCGCGCTCGCCGCGACCCCGACGGCGAGCCCGGCGAGCTCGATCCGGCCCGAGACCATCAGCGCGAGGGCGACTGTGACGCCGAGCGTGAGCGGAATGTCGGTGACAGCCATCCGCGAATACGCAACGTGGGTCGTCTCGACGGCGGTCGCAGCGGCGGCGACGAAACCGGCCAGCGGCCCGTACGCTTGCTGCCCGAGCCACCAGGCCGCAGCGACGCCGCCGAGCGCGATCCCGACCATCGTCAGACGTGCGGCCAGGTACGAGGGATCGTCCTGCCAGGCCTCGAACGGAGCCAGGAGGTACATGACGAGGCTCGGGTAGTCGAACCAGTGCGGATCGAGCCCGCCGCCGTGCACCATCGCCCACGCGCGCGGCACGATGCTGCGCTCGTCCGGATTCAGCAGAGGGAACGGGAGCCCGTACTGAATGCCGGTGAGCCGCAGCCCGGCGGCGAGGACGAGCACCGCTGCAAATGCGACCGGCGGGCCTCCCCACCGGCGTTCGGGTCGCTCAGAGCCGGCTCCGCGCGACACCGGCTGAGACGTTGGGGGCG
>Ga0307302_10000215_pt1 | contig 25687 bp, 25 predicted proteins | sample ER_DNA_183_FD_194490 | JGI IMG/M metagenome (GOLD analysis project Ga0307302, IMG submission 194490) | Bulk soil microbial communities from the East River watershed near Crested Butte, Colorado, United States - ER_DNA_183 | ecosystem: Environmental > Terrestrial > Soil > Floodplain | place...
CCGCCGCCCCCTTTGGCGGGACGGCTTAACCAGACGCCCTCGCCGCCGAGGTGCTTTCGCAAATGGCGAGAGCCGAGCGTCTGCTCGAGCAGGTCGTCGTCAAAGCCGGGCTTGTCGACGCCGAGCGCCGGGCGAGCGTCGGCCAGCCGGCAGAGCGCCTCGCTGATCTCGCCGACGACGAGGACGCGGAGTTCATCCTCGTAGGCTCGCGCGGCCGCGGTGCCTTCAAGGCGGCGTTCCTTGGTAGCGTCTCGAACAGCCTCGTCGGCGTCGCTCGCTGTCCGGTCTTGATCGTGCCGCGGGGAGCTAGTGAAGAACCGTAATGCTCGGCATCCGCAGAAAACAGTCGCTGCACTAAGGCACCGGCCCGGCGTCAAGGGAGCCGTTCGAGGGGAGTCACCTGGAAGGTCTGAGAACTTGCATCGCCGTGGCAAACTTCGCTTACGGGCCTTCAGGTCAGCCCGTTCCGGTTCCGACCTCACCCTGAGTCTCCTCGACCGCATCATGGTCGTGACATCACACATAGGCTGGACGTGCTTGGAACTCGACGTAGAACAGGCGGTTCTCCTTCAATCCAACGAGGGCGAGACGATCTTCGACGGGCCGGAACGGACGATCCGGGTTCTCGCCGACCGTGACGAGCTGGCGCTGACGTGGTTTCGCTACGAGTCCGGCCAGGAAGGACCGGAGCCGCACGTCCACAGGCGCCACACGGACGCGTTCTATGTCCTCCAAGGGGAGCTCGAGCTCGGGCTGGGGCCGGAGGTGACGCGTATGACCGGCGCGGCGGGAACGCTCGCCGCCGCGCCCCCGAGCGTCGTTCACACCTTTCGCAACGCGAGCTCCGCGACGGTTGTGTTCCTTAACATCCACGCCCCGAACATGGGTTTCACCGAGATGCTGAGGGCGGCTCGCGACGGGCGGAACGAGGAGGCCGAGGACTTCGATCAGTTCGAGCCTCCCGCGGACGGCGGCCGCCCGTTCTCCGACGTCGCCTTCCGCGCGCCCGGCGAGGGAGAGAGGATCACGATGGGCGAGAGCAGCGCCGTCTTGAAGGCCGAGGGCCCCGACGTCCAAGGGTTCTTCTCTCTGGCGGAGATGACACTGGCGCCGGGCTTTCAGGCTCCAATCGGGTGCGGCGACGGCGCGCTCGTCGACTGCTTCTACGTGCTGGAGGGCACGCTCTCATTCCAGTTCGGCGACAAGCAGGTTGAGGCCGGCCCTGGCGCATTCGGGCTCGTCTCGTCGGCGGGCGCCACTTTCGCCAACCGGGCGGCCCAAGACGTCCGGGTGCTCAACCTGATCGCGCCGGCCTAGGCACTCCTGCACGCGGATACGATGGCCGGATGACCCGCCGCGCCTTGAGACGGGACAACGGTAGGTGAGCGGCCGCCGCCTGCTCGTCGCCACCGGTGCGGCCGTGGCCGACATCGATGAGCTTCCGCCGCTCGTCCGCGGCCTGGTCGACGCCGCCTCCGACCTCCTCGTCATCACCCCGATTCTGCCGGGCGGGCTGCAATGGCTCGTCAGCGACACGGATCGCGCCCGCCACGAAGCCGACGAGCGACTTCGCGGCGTGCTCGGTCACATGGAGGAGATGGATGTGCCGGCCGAGGGTCGCGTCGGGGACGAGACACCGCTGACAGCCTTCGACGATGCCGTGGACGACTTCCGTCCCGACCACATCCTGATCGCCCTCCGAAGCTCGGAACATGCGGGCTGGCAGGAGCGGGGACTGCTCGACAAGGTGCGAGAACGCTTTCGGCTCCCGATCACGGTGTTGGAGATCGGCCCGGAAGGCGGAGCGTCCGGCACAAGCGATTAGCGCGGCTCGATCGCGCGCCAGATCGGACGGGAAGTCACTGTAACCCTCGCCAGCGCGAAGCCCGAGGCGCGCGTTCCTATTGGGGGCGCGCCCGAGGCGGCGGTCCTGCCGACCCGGCCGGATACTCCTCGAGCGGGACGGCTCCGTCGGCCCAACCGTCGAGCACGGGAGTGACGATGCGCCAGGCCTGCTCGGCTTCGTCCCCGCGGATCGAGAGCGTGCTCCATCCGTGGAGGATGTCGAGCAGCACGCGGGCGTAGGCGGGCAGCTCCGACCCGGGAGGCGTCGCGCTCAGCGCCAGCGGCACCGGGGATTGCGGCGCGCCGCCCGTCAGATGCAGGCTAACGTCGTCTGGGCCGTCCACGCCAATCCAGAGTTCGTTGGCGTCGGGCTCGAGCGGAAGGCCAGCGAGACGTGGATCTCGTTCGGGCCGGAAGCGCACAATCGCCATTTTGCGGCGCCGGCTGAGCGCCTTGCCGGCTCGCAGCAGAAAGCGGGTGCCGGCCCACCGCTCGCTGTCGAGTTCGAGCGCGAGCTCGGCGAAAGTCTCCGTCTCGCGCTCCGGCTCGACGCCGTCCTCTTCGGCGTAGCCGGGAACGTGGTCTCCGGTTGCGAGCTGTCCGGCGGTGTAGCGGGCACGGCGAGTCCTTTGCGCCACATCGGCGGGCGCCAACATCCGGATCGAGCGAAGGACCTCGAGCTTTCGTTCGTGCAGAGCTTGCGCCTCCAGAGCTGGCGGGGGCTCCATCGCGATCAGGGAGACGAGTTGGAGCATGTGGTTCTGGAGTACGTCCTTCAGGGCGCCGGCTCGGTCGTAGTAGCCGGCCCTCCCCTCGAGCGCGAGCGCCTCCTCCCAAAGGATTTCGACGTGCTCGACGTGGTCGCTGTTCCACACCGCCTCCAGGAGCGAGTTGGCGAGCCGCATCCCGAGGAGGTTCTGCACGGTCGCCATGCCGAGGACGTGGTCGACGCGAAACACGGCCTGCTCGCCAGCGGGTCCCAGCGCCTCGGCTAGTAGCCGGTTAAGGGCGATCGCGCTCGCCAGGTCCTCGCCGAACGGTTTCTCTAGGACCACGCGGCTGCCTTTCGCGAGCCCGGCGCTCCCAAGCGCCGTCACCGCTGCGGGGAAGAGTGCGGGTGGCAGCGCCAGATAGGCCGCGACCGGGCCGCGGCCGGGTTCGACGAGCGAGGCGACGCCGCATTACACACGCAAGAACGCGGCGTCGTTCCAGGCGAGCGGCCAAAGATCAGATACTTTCACTGAGTGGAGGGAGTTGCCTTCGTCGACGGGGCTTACGTTCCGATTGACGAGGCACGGATTCCGATACTCGACTGGGGTTTCCTGCGGTCTGACGCGACCTACGACGTCGTGCACGTCTGGCGTGGATCGTTCTTCCGACTCGGCGACCACGTCGAGCGCTTCCTGCGAGGCGTTCGACGGCTGCACCTGCAGCTGCCGTTCGAGGTAAGCGAACTCGAGCCGATCCTGACGGAGTGCGTGCGCCAGAGCGAATTGCGGGACTCATACGTCGAGATGATCTGCACCCGCGGACTGCCGCCGGCCGGGAGCCGCGACCCGCGCGAGGCGCGCAATGCGTTCTACGCCTTCGCGATTCCGTTCGTCTGGATCGCAGACGAGAGGCAGCGATCAACCGGCCTCTCGCTTCACATCAGCGCTCGTGAGCGGATCTCGCCACGGTCCGTCGATCCGACGATTAAGAACTACCACTGGCTCGACCTGACGGCGGGCCTGTTCGACGCCTACGACGCCGGTGCGGACACCGTCGTACTCGTCGACCCGCTCGGGAACGTCGTGGAAGGTCCCGGCTTCAACCTCTTCGCGATCAGCGAAGGCGTTCTCTCCACGCCAGATGAGGGCGTGCTCGACGGCATCGCCCGGCGGACGGTGATCGAGCTGGCCCGCGAGGACGGCGTGCAAGTACGCGAATGTCCGCTGCCGGCACAGGCAGTTCGCGACGCCGACGAGGTGCTCCTTACCACCACCGCCGGCGGCGTGGTCGGGGTCACGTCGATCGACGGTACGCCAGTCGGCGACGGGAAGCTCGGTCCTGTTACACGGTCACTCTGCGACGCCTACTGGCGGCTGCACGAGGGTCCGCGCTACGCAACACCCATCGCCTATGACTAGGAGGTCAGACGCTCGCGGCTGACCGCTTGTCGCATGGCTCCATGTGGAGGTAGGCACGAGCGAGCAATGCGCGCCCGCACCCACCGAACCGTTGCCGGCTACCGCCCGAGTCTCGTCCGGCGACGGATGCCGAGCCGTGCCTGCAACGCTCTGTCCTCTTCCCCATCCCTCAACGCTGCCCAGACGAACATGCCACCGACGATCACGGCGGGGAGGAGGACGAGCAGGAGGACAACAACGATCGCAGCGGCAATTTCCATGCAAGTAAGAGCTACCCACCGAAGCGGATCTCCAGTCCAATCAACGTCCCCGCAGGTGCTGCAAAGAAAAACTCGCTGCAGACCGCCGCATTGGGCGCCCTCTGCGTGGTGCTCGCGGCGCCTGTGAAGGCGTGAGGATGAGCCAAAGTTAGAGCCCGCCCGCGGCCCGAGCTGGGCTGATGTAGCCCCACGGACTCGTTGGTTGGAAGCTTGGGCAAAACCGGGGTGTCAGAGGCAGTGGCGCCCTAGTCTGTAGCGATGGCGTACCTGTATGTGGCAACCGGCGACGGGATCGCCCGCCTCGACGAAACGAACGGCGGGTGGGCGGTGGAACTATCCTTGCGCGGCAGCGGCGCGCAGTGCCTCGCAGTCGATCCGACTAACCCGAGCGTGCTCTACGCGGGCTTACGCGAAGGCGGTGTGCGAAGAAGCGACGACGGCGGCCGCGCCTGGGTCGATTGTGCGCTACCCGAATCGGGCGTCTTCTCGCTTGCCATCAGTCCGGCCGACGGTGCTGTGTATGCCGGCACCGAGCCAAGCCGTTTGTTCCGCAGCGACGACGATGGTGCGAGCTGGCGCGAGCTCGAGGCGCTGCTCGAGCTGCCGTCGCGGCCGACCTGGAGCTTCCCGCCGCGGCCGTGGACGTCCCATGTGCGCTGGATTGCGCCCAGCCCCCACGAAGCCGATCTGCTCTTGGTCGGGATCGAGCTCGGCGGGCTGATGCGGTCGAGCGACGGTGGCGCAAGCTGGCAGGACCATCGCCCCGGGGCGCAGCCAGACGTGCATTCGCTCGCCTGGCATCCGCGGTTGCTGGGCCGCGCATACGAGGCGGGCGGCGGCGGCGCAGCCTTCAGCAAGGACGCGGGCGAGAGCTGGCAGCCGGCCGACGAGGGGCGCGACCGCCACTACACCTGGTCGGTCGCGGTCGACCCGGACGACCCGGACCTCTGGTACGTCTCGGCGAGCACCGGTCCCTACGCCGCGCACGGCCGCGGCGATCCGCAAGCTTTCATCTACCGGAGGCAAGCGGGTGAGCACTGGCGTTCGCTTGCGGGCGGACTGCCTCAGCCGCTACCGGCGATGCCCTACGCGCTGGTCGCCGGGGACGGCCGTCTGTTCGCCGGGCTCGCCGATGGACAGATCTGGGAGAGCAGAGACCGCGGCGACAGCTGGCACGCCTGCAGGTCGCAAGGCGATCCGATCGCAGCGCTGCACGCGCTCGTCTACACGATGGGCTGAGCTACCCCGGCCGACGCCACGCGGCCGCCCACCAGCTGCGCAGATCAACGAACGGCCGAGGGTTTTCGACGAGAGGTGGCGCTGTGGAGGTGCCTCGTGGACCGGACTGAACGCCTCTGTGGGCTCCGCTTCCTGAGAAGCCAGCGTGGGCTCGGAGTTGCCGCGGCAAGAGCTGGGCTCAGCGCCTACGGTTCACGTGGCTTGGGACGTGCCCTTTCTGGCGAGCACGCCTTCGTACAGCGAGGCGACCCGGGTTGCGATCGTGTCCCAGGCGTAGCCGCCCCGGATCTGCTCGTAGGCGGCCTCGCCCCGCGCGCGGCGCTCCCGCGCATCGTTGACCACCTCGATGAGAGTGCCGGCGAGCGCGGCCTCGTCGTCGGGCTCGACGAGCCACCCGTTCGGACGTCCGGCGGCGCTGTTCACGAATGAGAGCGGGCCGCCCGTCGAGGTCGCGATCACAGGCAGCCCGCAGGCCATCGCCTCCAGGTACACCTGGCCGAAGGGCTCGTCGACCGACGGCGCCACGAACACATCGGCCGCATTCAGCCCCTCAGGCAGGTCGTCGTGTCCCCGCCAGCCGTTGAAGAAGATCCCCTCGCTCCCGCCCGTGCGCGCCACCTCAACCGGGTGCTCTCCTTCCCACTCGCCCGGGTACCCACCCCAGACGACGAGCGGCGCCGGGCGCTCGAAGCTCGGCCGTGCCCGCTGGTAGGCGCGCACGAGCAGTGGCACGCGCTTGAACGCGAGGAAGCGCCCGACGTACAGCAGCACCGGGTTAGCCTCTCCCGTCTTCGGATCGGTGAATATCGCCAGGTCGTCTGCTCCGTAGCGGACCGAGCCGGCCACACTCGAGGCGTCCCATCCGCGGGGATCGTCGACGAGCCACGCACGCCATCGCGCCAGTCGCTCTCCCGGGCCGGGCCCATGTCGGTCGAAGCGCCCCACGTCGACGCCGTTCGAGACGACCTCGACTCTTGACGCGTCGGTGCCGAGTAGACGGACGGCCTCATCGCGATCGTGGGGCGAGATCGCGACGAGCTGACTGGCGCGCCGCGCGTTGGCCTTCAGGCGAGCCTCCCAGGCGTCGCCGTGTCGCCATGCCTCCCAGCGCGTGCTCTCAAAGAGTTCACGCTCGGCGTCGGTGAGCGGGGCGGCTTCGACCCGCTTATTCCCAGCACCTGCGGCCATCCCTGTGAGATCGGTGCCGAGACGAACCGCCAGCTCACGGCGGCGGCGAATACCGTCGAGCATCTTCAGCTCGGTGCCGTGCAGGTGCGCGACAACGGGCAGGCTTGGCGCGACCCGGACAAGCGCGTCGTGCTGCGGCGTGAGGTGATGAAGGTGCGCGATCGCCGCCTCCGCGGCCCCGTCCTCGGCAAAGAATCGTTGCCAGGCGGCGACCTGTCGCTCGGCCTCTCGATCGTCGAGCGATGCGAAGAGTCGGTCGGGCGCTCCCACACGATCCTCGAACGAAGGATGCAGCGGAATCTCAGCGGCCATCGGGTCGTCGCCCCGATCGAACGCCCCCAGCGCCGGTGTGAAGTCGGCTGCCGCGACGTCGAGCCCGGCGAAGAACGTGGCTGCGTTTGCCACCGTTCCTGGCTCGCCGAGTGACCCTGTGAAGAGCCGAACCGGCCAGCCCTTGCGATCGAGGGCTGCGGCGAGATAGCGGGCGACCTGCGCCGACCCCCCGCGCGGATAGAAGAGCAGCCCCATCGTCACCGGCTTTCCCACGGAGGGGTTCTAGCTGACATCGGGCCGCAGGAGGCTCGGCGGTCGCCTCACCTACCCGATGGACCCTCGGCCAGAAGCGAGCAGGCACATCTGTGCTCGTCCGGGCGTAGATTGGGGCGCATGGCCGAAACCACGGCAATGACCCTTGAAGAGGTCCGCTCCGCCTTGACGGGGGAGAGTCGAGACCTGGCCAGCCGGCGGCGAAAGTTCCGAAGACTCCCGTCCCCTCCCCGCTGCAAGCTGTGCGCAGCGCCGTTCGCCGGGATCGGCGGCCTTGTTTTGAGACCCGCGGGGTTCGGGCGCTCCCCCGGCAATCCAGCCCTGTGCACGAAATGCTTAACCGAGCTTCGCAAGCGAGGCATGAGCGGGGTCGAAATCCCGGTCACGCTGTTGTTCTCCGATGTCCGTGGCTCGACGGCAATGGGCGAACGTCTGCGTCCGACTGAGTTCCACTCCTTCCTCGATCACTTCTATCGACTGGCCTCCGACGCGATCCTTGCTCATGACGGCCTCGTCGACAAGATCGTGGGCGATGAGGTCATCGCGCTTTTCTTCGGGGGGATCAGCGGGCCGAACCACGCGGCAGCAGGGGTAGCAGCCGCGGTCGACTTGGCCGAGCGGGCGGCACGGGCAAACGCCACGCCATCAGGGTCAATTCCTGTGGGAACGGCCGTCCACACGGGCGAGGCATTCGTCGGAGCGACAGGTCCCGCGGGCACGGTCGACGACTTCACAGCGCTCGGCGACGCCGTCAACACGACCGCGCGACTCGCGTCGTCTGCGCTTGCAGGCGAGTTGATCGTCAGCGTGGCAGCGGCTGAGGCCGCGGGGTCGGCCACCGACAGCCTCGAGCGACGCAGAGTAGAGATCCGTGGCCGGGTCGAACCGATCGAAGTGATCGTCCTTCGCCCGGCCGAAGCCGAGATTGGCGCCAGCGAGTAGCGATCAGCCGACGTGTGGCAGTAAGAAGAGCTTCGTTCGTCCACTAATCGGTGGCTACCGCTCGGTCTTAAGGTGGAGATCGCCGCGTGAGCCATTGAGCAACCCCCGCTTTAGCGTCCTCGCCGCGGCCTTCGAGGATCCGCGGTCAGACCAGAAGTACCGGCGGGCGCCCACATAGGACGTGCGGTACCCCGACTCGGAGAGTCGCGAGATCTTCACGACGTCGCCCGTATGGGGCGAGTGAACGAAGCGACCACGGCCGATGAAGATCCCCACGTGCCCGAGGCCGTTGAAGAAGACGACGTCGCCCGGCTCGAGCTGGCGCCGCACGACCGCGTGGCCTTTTTCCCAGAGCATCGCCCCGTTGTGCGGAAGCGGCACGCCGACCCTGCCGTAGACGTACATGACGAAGCCGGAGCAATCGAAGCCCGCGGGGCTTGCCCCGCCCCAAAGGTAGGAAAGACCCAGATAGCGGAGGGCGATCGCGACGGCCTTCCGGCCGCGCCCATCCGCCGCCGGGACCGGTGCTTTCGCTTCCAGGCCGGTGGTGACGAGTGCAAGGGCGTCCGCACTGACCGTGTTCGCGACGCCCGGCTCCGGAGTTGCGCTGGAGGGGTCGTTCGCCGCGGCTCCCACCGAGGGGAGAGCAAGCAACAGGACCAGCACAACGAAGATGAGGGGGAGGCGAAAAGGCATAGCAAGGCAAGGAGCCGGGGGGGAAGGGCCCTACTTCGGCCGGGAGCGGGCGAAGCTTTAACTGGATCTAGCGACTTACTACGAGGGCTTGGCGAACGAAATAAGCGAAGGGGGCTCAGCGAATCGCCTCGGCCAATTGGTCACGGTAGCGCGCGACGCTGCTAACCGCACCCCAGAACGGGTGAAGAAGAAAAGGCCCAGGGAAACCGCCGGCCGAGGGTGCTTAGAGCTGCCGATGCCGCACCGACGCTTGAGATTTCGTAAGTACGCCAAGCCGCAAGAAAGACCCGTTTCGGGTGCGCAACGCCGCGGGAGCCCGAATTCTCAGGCGATGCCGGGCCCGCCGGCGAGCGCCAGCTTCGGCGGCAGCGGCGTGGATCTTGCCAAGTGAATACGAGTCACTGTACGCTGCTGTCCGTTTGTCGGACAAGCTGACACTCGGCCCTATCGAACGCCGCAAGACGTACGACCTCGTGGCGGAAAGGTTGACGGACGAGATCATCTCGCGCCGCCTCAGCCCGGGAGACGTTCTGCCCCCCGAGCGCGAGCTGGTCGAGTCGTACGGGGTTGGACGATCCTCCGTTCGCGAGGCGCTGCGGATCCTCGAGTCGCGAGGTCTCATCGAAAGCGCGAACGGCACCTTTACGGTGGGTGCGCTCCGTAATCCCCTCGACCATTCACTTGACTTCCTTCTGGCCTCGGAGGAAGCGGACTACCGTGAGCTCTTCGAGGTGAGGCGCATCCTCGAAGGCGAAGCTGCAGCGCTTGCCGCTTCGCGCCGCCTGGATGCGGAGATCGACCGGATGGGCGACGAGGTGGAAGCAATGGAGGCTGGTCTCGGCTCCGAGGAGGAGTTCATCACCGCCGATCTTCGCTTCCATCTCACAGTTGCCGAGGCGAGCAGGAATCGCCTCATCGCACACCTCATGCACGCGATCCGCTCCCTCCTGCAACGCTCGCTCTCGTCCAGCTACCACATCGAGGGGAGCCCCGAGCGTGCGGTCGAGATGCACCTCCTCATCCTCGAAGCGATCGCCGGACACCAGCCCGAGGAAGCCCGCCAGCTGATGCAGGAGCATGTCTCGCGCGTCGAGCGGGACACCACCCAGGGCGCCAGGAAGGCTCGCAGATGACGGCGAAGCTCGGGTTCGTCGGTCTGGGGGTCATGGGCGGGGGGATCGCCCGGCGCTTGCTCGAGGCCGGCCACGAGGTCCATGGCTACAACCGCACCCGCGAGAAGGCTCGGCCCCTCGAAGAGCTCGGACTCGTCTTCGAGGAGAGTCCGCGTGCCGTTGCCGAGTCGGTGAACGTCGTTCTGAGCATGGTCACCAACGTCGCGGCGCTCCGGGCCGTGGCGGAGGGCGACGAAGGCATTCTTGCCGGGCTAGCGCCGGGGAAGATCTGGATCGACATGACTACGGCGGCGCCGAGCGTAAGCCGCGAGCTCGCCGTCAAAGCCCGCGAGCGGGGCGCGGACATGGTGGATGCCCCGGTCTCGGGAAGTGTGAGCACGCTCGAGGAGGGTCGTCTCTCGATCATGGTCGGAGGGCGACCCGAGACGTTCGCCCAAGTCGAGCCGATCCTGAAGGACATCGGCCCCAAGGTGACACTGGTGGGCGACAACGGGCAGGCGCTGCTCCTGAAGATCGCAATCAATTTGAGCCTGCAGGTGCAGATGGTGGCCTTCTCGGAAGGCCTATTGCTTGCCGAGAAGGACGGCATCGACCGCGAGGTTGCGCTCGACGTGATGCTCTCCAGCGTGATCGCCTCGCCGATGCTGAAGTACCGCGCCCCCTTCGTGCTCGAGCAGCCCGAGGAAGCATGGTTCAACGTGAACATGATGCAGAAGGACATGCTCCTGGCGCTCGACCTGGGCCGGGAGCTCGACGTCCCCATGCCGACGACGGCGATCTCGAACGAGCTGCTGACCGCGGCGCGAGGAATGGGCCTCGCACACCACGACTTTGCCGTCGTCTTCGAGGTGCTTGCGCGAATGGCCGGCGTTCCGGAGAGGCAGCCCTCATGAGCACGGCCGAAACTCGGCCGGCGGAGATCTCACCTGAGCTCGCGCTGCGTATGTACGAGCAAATGCAACGCATCCGGACCTTCGAGGAGCACGTGAACGAGCTCTACCGGGCCGCCAAGATGCCCGGCCTCGCCCATCTCTACATCGGCGAGGAGGCAGTTGCGGTCGGCGTCTGCGAGGCACTCACGGACGACGACTACATCACGAGCACGCACCGCGGGCACGGACACTGCCTGGCGAAGGGCGCGTCGGTCGAGCGGATGTTCTGCGAGCTTCTCGGCAAGGAGGAGGGCTACTGTCGCGGCAAGGGCGGATCCATGCACATCGCCGACCACGAGCACGGGAATCTCGGTGCCAACGCGATCGTAGGTGGCTCGACCGGGATCGCGACCGGTGCCGCCTTCTCCGCGCGGGCCCGCGGCACCGACCAGGTCGCCGTCTGCTTCTTCGGCGAGGGCGCGCTCGGACAGGGCGTTCTCTACGAGGTCATGAACATGGCGTCGCTCTGGAAGCTGCCGGTGGTCTACGTCTGCGAGAACAATCTCTACAACGAGTACACCCACTACTCGGAGACGACCGCCGGGGACATCTCGGCTCGCGCCACCGCGTTCGGCATCGCGGCCGAGGAGGCCGATGGTCAGGACGTCTACGAGGTCTACGCGGCTACTTCCCGCGCGGTTGCGTCGGCACGCGCAGGCGAAGGGCCCGGGTTCCTCCTCTTCCAGACGTACCGTTACCACGGCCACCACGTGGGCGACGTCGACCGCGCCTACTACCGATCGAAGGAAGAAGAGGGACGCTGGCAGGGCGAGCGCGACCCGCTGAAGCTGCACACCGATCGGCTCGTCGCCGACGGCGTGGACGAAGCGAAGCTCGAGCAAGTCGCGACGCAGGTCGCGCAGGAGGTAGCGGCGGCGGTAGCGCATGCGCTCGAAGCGCCCTACCCCGATCCGAGCGAGGTGACCAAACACGTCTACGCCTAGGGTCAAGGCGCTCCCGAAGGAGCACTCCGGAACGCGGGAGATCTCACTCGCGCAGGCGGTGAACGAGGCTCTCGCGGAGGAGCTTCGCCGCGACCCGACCGTCTTCATCATGGGCGAGGACGTGGCGGAGGCCGGGACGCCGTTCAAGGTCATGTCCGGACTCGTCGAGGAGTTCGGCCCGGAGCGCGTGATCGACTCGCCGATCTCCGAGGCGGGTATCTCGGGCATCGGGCTCGGTGCCGCGATGACCGGCATGAGACCGGTCGTCGACATCATGTTCGGGGACTTTCTGACACTCGTCATGGACCAGGTCGCGAACCAGGCGGCGAAGATCCACTACATGTCGGGTGGGAGACTGAAGGCCCCCCTCACCATCCGGACGACTCTGGGAGCGACTCGCCGCTCGGCCGCCCAGCACAGCCAAAGTCTCCACGCCTGGGTTGCGCACGTCCCTGGACTCAAGGTCGCCGTCCCTTCAACCCCGTACGACGCCAAGGGTCTGCTCAAGTCCGCGATCCGGGACGACAACCCGGTCGTCTTCTTCGAGGACAAGATGATGTTTGCCACCAAGGGGCCGGTGCCGGAGGAGGAGTACACGCTGCCGCTGGGCGTCGCCGACGTGAAACGGGAGGGCGAGGATCTGACGATCGTCGCGACGAGCTCCATGGTGTACGTCGCGCTCGAAGCAGCTGAGCTCCTGGAACAGGAAGGGGTCAGTGCCGAGGTCGTCGACCCCCGTACGCTCGTGCCGCTCGATCGGGAAACGCTCGTCGCCTCGGTCACCAAGACCGGGCGCGCGCTCGTGGTCGACGAGGGGCACACGAGCTACGGCGTCTCGGCCGAGCTGGCCGCCGTCCTGGCAGACGAGGCGTTCTGGCATCTCGACGCTCCGGTGAAACGCCTGGCGGCGCTGGATGTCCCGATCCCCTTCTCGCCGGTTCTCGAGGACGAGACGGTGCCGACGCCGGAGCGTGTCCTCGAAGTGGCCAAGGCCTTGGTGGGAAAGGCATAGCGTGGCACTGAAGACCTTCGGCACGATGGCGGTGGACTGGGAGCAGCGGGTCGACTTCGACCGGCTCCGCCGCGACCGCCTTGCCCGTACGAAGCAGCACCTTGCCGATTCCGAGCTCGGCGCACTCCTCTGCTTCGACATGGCCAACATCCGCTACATCACCGCCACGCACATCGGCACGTGGGCGATGGACAAGCTGATCCGCTTCTGCCTGCTCCCGCAGGGTGACGAGCCGATCATGTGGGATTTTGGATCGGCGGCGCGGCACCACAAGCTCTACAACCCGTGGCTCGGAGAGGAGCGCTCCCGGGCCGGCATTTCAACACTGCGCGGCTCGGTCGAGGGGCGGGCGGAGGTCGTGGCCGAGAAGATCCGCGTCGAGCTCGAGGAGCGCGGCCTCCTGGGAGAGCCGCTCGGCGTCGACGTCGTCGAGCTACCTGTGCTCCGTGCCCTCGAAGCGGCCGGGATCACGGTCGTCGACGGACAGGCCCTCATGCAGGACGCTCGTAAGCTCAAGACCGGCGACGAGATCGTTTTGTTGAACACGGCCTGCGCAATGGTCGATGCCGCGTACGAGGAGCTCTTCCGCGCGATGCGGCCCGGAATGCGCGAAAACGACTGCGTCGCCCTCGTCAACCGCGTCCTCTACGAGCTCGGCTCTGAGCACGTCGAGGGCGTGAACGCGATCTCCGGCGAGCGCTGCAGCCCGCACCCGCACGTCTTCACCGACCGGATGCTGCGCCCTGGGGACCCCGCCTACTTCGACATCCTCCACGCCTTCAACGGGTACCGCACCTGCTACTACCGGACGTTCGCCGTCGGCAGCGCCTCCCGGGCACAGGTGGACGCGTACAAGCGCTGTCGGGACATCCTCGACCGTGCGATCTCGATGATCCGGCCGGGTGTGACGACTGCCGAGGTCGTGTCGACGTTCCCCGCCGCCGAGGAATTCGGATTCCCGGACGAGGAGTCGGCGTTCGCGCTCCAGTACGGCCACGGCGTCGGTCTCTCGATCTGGGAGAAACCGATCTTCAGCCGCCTCGTCTCGTTCGACCATCCGGAGACCGTCGAGGCCGGCATGGTCTTCGCGCTCGAGACGTTCTGGCCCGCAGCAGACGGCTGGTCTGCGGCGCGGATCGAGGAGCAGCTCGTCGTCACCGCGGACGGCTGTGAGGTGATTACCCGCTTCCCGGCCGAGGAGCTGGTCGTGGCGGGTGGGGGCCATTACACCGTCGGAGGCGCCCTCCCGGGTGTCCGGGAGTCCCAGTCGAACCTGAATCGCGCTGAAGGGGACGGCAGCGTCGGACAGGTCGTGGCTTCCGCGCGCCTCGAGGGAGCGGCGGTCGACCCGTAGATGGCCACCGACGTGATCATGCCGGCGCTGGGAATGGCGCAGGAGACTGGGAAGATCCTCCGCTGGCTGAAGACGGAAGGCGAGGCGGTGTCCAGAGGCGAGCCGCTCATGGAGATCGAGACCGACAAGGTCACCGTCGAGGTGGAGGCGCCCGCCGACGGCACGCTCACGCTTCGGGCCGCCGAGGGTGACGAGGTCGGCGTCGGAAAGGCTGTCGCCGTGATCCTGGGGGCGGGCGAGCCCGTGCCGGAGCCTGCCTCCGTGGATGCAGCGGCAGAGCCCCGCGCCAGCGCGCAGCCGGTGAGAGAAAAGGAGCCCGAGACGGCCCCGGCGCCGCAGAGTCGCACCTCGCGGAGACAGCTCGCCTCCCCCAAGGCGCGGCGCCTTGCGGAGGAGCATGGGATCGAGCTCGCCTCGGTGGCTGGCAGCGGCCCGCACGGAGCCGTCGTCGCGGCCGACGTCGAGGCAATCGGCGGAAACGGCGCGGTTGCGCATGCCCCACCGCCCGGTCTCGACGCGGGTGAGGAGCTGCCGCTCGGAGCGGTCTGGATGCGCATGGCCGAGCGCCTGTCTGAGAGCTGGCGCACGGTGCCGCACTTCTTTCTCCTCCGCCAGGTCGAGGCGACCAGGCTGCTCGCCTGGCGCGAAAGCCTCCGCAGCCGCGCCGGGTACGAAGGCGTCACGCATACTGACCTGCTCGTCAAGCTCTGCGCCGCTGCGCTTCGCGAGCACCCGCGTGTGAACGCGTCCTGGCGCGATGGGAAAGTCCTGGCTTCGGCAGGAATTCACGTCGGCATTGCCGTCGCGCTCGAGGACGGGCTCGTCGTCCCGGTCGTCCGCGACGCCGACGCTCTCGACCTGCAGAAGCTCGCCGTCCGCCGGAAGGAGCTCGTCGACGCGGCCCGTTCCGGGCGGCTCCGTCCGGAGGACGTTTCCGGCGGCACATTCACCGTCTCGAACCTGGGCATGTACGGCGTCGACGCCTTCGCCGCGATCGTCAACCCGCCCCAGGCAGCGATCCTCGCCGTCGGCCGGATCGTCGAGCGGGTCATCCCGGTCGCCGGCAGGCCTGAGGTCCGCCCGACGCTCGCGCTCTGCCTCTCCTTCGACCACCGCGTCGTGGACGGGGCGCGCGGAGCTCAGTTCCTGGACACGCTGGCCGGTCTGATCGAAGAGCCGGCGGGGCTGGTGGCATGAAGGTGCTCCTTGGGTTCCTGCGCTCGTGGAGGGCTACGTGACCGACGAGAGGACCGAGATGAAGCTCGCTGCCTTCGACCGGAAGTCGCTCGGATGAGCACCATGCTTGACCCACGCGCCGAGGTCGAGAAGGCGAAGGGCCGTGCTCCCCAGCCGCCGGTCGAGGAGCAGGTCGGCAGGCTCAACCGCACGCGCGAGTCGATGGAGAGGCACGGGATCGACGTGCTGCTCCTGTACGGCTCCTCGGGGATCCCGGAGATGACTCGCTATCTGGCCGGCTATGTCCACGTCTTCCCGGGCGCAAGCTCACTGCTGGTGATCCCGCTCGAGGGGAAGCCGGTCCTCCTGATCGACCAGCCGTGGCATCTTGCAGAGGCCGCCCGGATGTCATGGATCGAGGACGTGCGCCAGTATCCGAATCCGGCACGGAAATGGCTTGCCGACGAGCTTCAAGCGGCGATCCGCCAAGCGGTGCAGACACGAGGTGCTCCGAGCCCCCGCGTCGGCGTCTTCGCTGGCGTTATGCCCAGCATCTATGCCGATGTCCTGAGTGCCTCGCTTCCCGACGCGATCAGTGTCGAGGCGATCCCCGTCTGGGAGGAGCTCGTCGGCTCCCCTTCGGCCTACGACGGCGAGATGATCCGCGCCGCAGCGCGCGTCGCCGACGCCGGGTTCGCCGCGGCGGTCGAAACGGCAGGTGCCGGAGTCCCCGAATACGAGGTTTGCTTCGCGGCGCTACGCGCGATGGCGTCGCTCGGCGCAGAGTTCCTACACGGGAGCGGCGTCTCGACGCACATCAACATCGGTTCGTTCAGCGACGCGATCAGCAACGTGCGGCCCTTCCTCTATTCGTCCGAGCCGCTCGAGCAGGGTCAGATGTTCTGGCTCGACCTGAGCGCATCGCACGCCGGCTACTACACGGACTCGGACCGGACGATCTCAGTCGGCGAGCCCAACGAGGAGCAGCGGCGGATCTTCGACGCAACGACGGAGATCTACCGAGTCATGTGTTCGGAGGCGCGGGCCGGAATCGCCGGCGGCGAGCTGTGGGAGCTGGCAAACCGCGTGGTCGAGAAAGCCGGTTACGCCGAATACTCGAACCACATCTATCTCGGCCACACGACTGGAATCACCACCTCCGTTCGACCCGTCGTTGCGAAGGGCGAAACGGCCGAGCTCCGCGCTGGGAGCTTCCTGAACATCGAGCCCGGGATCTTCGTCCCCGGTGTGGGCTCGGCCTGCATCGAAGACACGCTGTACCTCACCGAAGACGGCGCGACCCCAATCAACGAATTTGGAACGGAGGTCCATGTCGTCTGATCACGACAGGGAAAGGCAAGCGAGAAGGCAGGTTGGACGCAGCGCAAGCTCGCCGACTGGAGAGGAAGCCAACCACGGCTACGGAGGTCTTTCATGAAAGGAAAACTGCGATTCATCATGTTGCTGGCGCTCGCTGTCGCGGCGGCCGCGCTGGCGGCCGGATGCGGTGGCGACGACGGGGACAACGGGAGCAGCGCAGGGACCGATACTGCCGCGAGCAGCGAGCCGCTCAAGATCGGCGCCTCACTGCCGCTGACGGGCGACTTCGCGGAGCCCGGAGTGGCCGCGCAACAGGGTTACAAGATCTGGCAGGAGCTGGTGAACAAGGACGGCGGGCTGCTCGGAAGGCAAGTCGAGCTGATCATCAAGGACGACCAGAGTGATCAGAACGTGATCGTCTCCGACTACAACGCTTTGATCCAGAAGGAGAAAGTCGATCTTCTGCTCGGTACGTTCTCCTCACTCTTGAACCTCCCGGCGTCGGCAGTAGCCGAGCGGAACAAGATGCTCTTCGTGGAGCCGGCAGGCGGCTCGCCCGAGATGTTCAGCCGCGGGTTCAAATATCTGTTCTTCGCGCAGCAGGCGACATCGCAACACCAGGCGGATCTCTTCGCCGAATGGGTGACCGGCTTGCCGGAGGATGAGAAGCCGAAAACGGCCGCCTACGTCATCGCCGACGACCCGTTCGGCGGACCCGTGGCCGAGGGTATCAAGGAGAAGCTCGAGGCTGCCGGCGTGGAAACCGTCTACAGCAAGGTGTACCCGCCGGAGACAGTCAACTTCGACGCGGCAGCAGCAGCGGTCGCCTCGAAGAAGCCCGATGTCATCGCGCAAGGCTCCGCGGGCCTCGCGGACGGCGTCAACCTGATCCGTTCGCTGATCAAGGTCGGGTACAGCCCGAAGCAGATGTTCCAGGCTTCGACCCCCTCGTTCGCCGACCAGTACTCGGACGCGATCGGGATCAAGAACACGGAGGGTGTGTTCTACGCGGTCAGCTACCACGTTGACTCACCGACCCCCGGCAACGAGGAGTTCCTGGCCGCCTACAAGGCCAAGTACGACACGGATCCGCCCGAGGACGCGGCGGACGGCTACGCGGCCGCCCAGGTGCTCCAGAAGGCGGTCGAGGAAGTCGGCGAGATCGACCAGACTAAGCTCGCCGACTGGTTGCGGGAAAACGAGGTCGACACGATCCTCGGTCCACTCAGTTGGGACGAGACCGGCGCGCCCGAGCAGGCGTTCCTCCTCGCCCAGTGGCAGAACGGCGACGAGGAGATCGTCCTGCCGGAGGACGCCGCGACCTCGGACACCATCGTCAATCCGAAGCCGGCTTGGTCAAACTAGCAACCGGTAAAACGGGGCGGAGGCCTGGAGGCCTCCGCCCCTCCCGCTACTTCGGAATGCGCGTATGACCCAGTTCGTCCAGGCACTGATCCTCGGCCTCATGATCGGAGGGGTCTATGCGCTCCTCGCATCGGGGCTGACGCTGATCTTCGGCGTCATGGATGTGATCAACGTCGCCCAGGGAGCGCTCATCATCCTCTCGGCGTTCATCACCTGGGCGCTCTGGAAAGAGATGGGCATCGACCCGCTCCTGGGAGCGCTGATCACGACGCCGGCGATGTTCGTGATCGGGTGGGTGATCTACCGGCTGACGATTCAGTGGATCTCGGGCAGACCCGCGTCCACGTCCGTCCTGCTCACGTTTGCACTCGCGCTCGTCCTCGAGGGGATCATGGGGCTCGTCTGGTCTACGACCTACCACTCCTCCACCCCGGGGTACGTGGACGAGTCTTTCCGGGCTGGAGGCTTCTACTTCCCGAAGGCCCAGCTGTTCGGTTGCGCGATGGCAATCGGCGTCCTCGCGGCCCTGTACATGATGTTGACGCGCACGTGGCTCGGGCGGGCCATCCGCGCTGTCTCGGAAAACGTCAGCTCGGCGCGGCTCGTCGGCGTGAACGCGCGCAAGGTGGCTGCGCTCACGTTCGCGATCGGCGTCGCGACGACGGGCGCGGGCGGATCGATTGCGTCGGTGCTCTACCCGTTCCTGCCCGGCTCGCACTACCAGTGGATCTCGCGGCTCCTCGGCATCATCGTGCTCGGCGGCATGGGTAGCCTCCCGGGCGCGCTGGTGGGGGCGCTCGTCCTCGGAGTCGCGGAGACGATGACCGTCACCTACATCTCGCCCCGCTGGGCGACGATGGTGCCCTACGCGGTGATCATGGTCGTCCTGCTCGCGCGACCGCAGGGGATCATGGGCGCAAAGCTGAGGGAGGACGTGGTCGTGTGACGACGGCGGAGGCCGGCCCGAAGCGCCGTACCGGCGTCCCTGGGTTCCTGACGGCGCACGGGTGGCGCGTGGTCGTGGGGCTTGCGCTCGTGGCCCTCGTGCTCTACCCGGTCGTCTCGGACAATCTCTACTACCAGAACATGATCATCCTCTCGCTCCTCCTCGCAATCATGGGGAGCGGCTGGAACATCATCTCGGGCTTCACCGGCTACGTGTCGCTCGGGCAAAGCGCGTTCCTCGGGATCGGGGCGTACACGACGGCACTCTTCGCGGTGAAGGTGTTCGAGGGCGCCTCTCCGTTCTGGTTCATCCCGATCTCGGCCGTTGTCGCGGGCATCTTCGCGGCCGTCGTCGGCTCCGTCCTCACGCGCACCCGCGGGCACGCGTTCGTGATCCTCACGATCGCCTTCCTGTTCGTGATGCAGATCGTGACCCTCAACTGGTCGGCGCTGACGAACGGGAACCACGGCCTCTCGCTCCCGCTGCCGCTCTGGAACATCGACTACCAGAACTGGCCGTTCTACTACAGCCTGCTCGGCCTCATGCTCCTCTCGGTTGCCATGTCCTGGTGGATTCGGCGCACGAAGCTCGGGATGGGGTTGATCGCGATCCGGGAGGACGAGAGCAAGGCGGCGAGCGTCGGCGTGAACACGTCCGTCTACAAGGTGCTCAGCTTCGTCGCCAGCGCGGTCTTCATCGGCGCGGCAGGCGGTCTCTACGCGTACTACCTCACGTTCATCGACCCACGGGGGATGTTCGACATCGTCGTCAGCGTCCAGGTTGCGCTGGCTGTGCTCCTGGGCGGCCGGGGAACGATCCTGGGGCCGGTGCTCGGCGCCTTCATCCTCGAGCCGTTGAACGAGATCACCAACAACGAGTTCTCGGGCGGGAACGAGCGGCTGATCTTCTTCGGCGGCCTGCTTGCGCTCGTCGTCCTCTTTCTCCCCCGCGGTGTGATCCCAAGCGTCGGCGAGCTCTGGGCTCGCTGGCACGGCGCCGGGAAGGCGGCGCTGGTCGGCGCTCGCATCGACCGGCCGGCTGCGGTTCGTGAGGCTGACGCCAAGCCTGAGCCCGCGCATGGAACCGGCCGCCAACTTCTGGAAGTGCGCGGCGTCGAACGGAGCTTCGGAGGCCTACGCGCGCTCGACGGCTGCACCCTCGAGGTCGAAGAGGGAGCGATCACCGCCCTAATCGGTCCGAACGGCTCTGGAAAGACGACGCTCTTCAACATCATCGACGGGACGATGAAGTCGGACTCCGGCGAGATCCGGTTCGACGGCGCGCCGATCGACGGCCTACCCCCGTGGGAGCGGGCCCACCGGGGAATCGGCCGGACCTTCCAGATCACGCGTCTCTTCCGCGAGATGACCGTGCTCGAGAACGTCGTCGCTCCGCTTCGGACCTTCTCCTGGCGGCAGCTCGCCGCGGACGCCGTCAGCGGAGCCGAGGCACAACGGGCGCAGGAGCTCCTCGACTTCGTCGGGATGCGCGCCTTTGCCGGGCAACGTGCGGCCGCGCTCTCCTACGGGCAGCAGAAACTCGTCGAGTTGGCCCAGATACTCATGCTCGATCCGCGCCTGATCATGCTCGACGAGCCGGCCGGGGGCATCAATCCGACGCTCGTCGACCACATCGTCGAAATGATCCGGGAGCTCAACCGGCAGGGAAAGACGTTCCTGATCGTCGAGCACAACATGCCGATGGTTCTGCGACTTTGCGATCCGGTCCTCGTCCTCGCGCGCGGAAGCTGCATCTCCCGCGGGACCCCGGCCGAGATCCAGAAAGACGAACGCGTGCTCGACGCCTACCTCGGGGAGCACTACGTGGCCGAGCAGCAGGCCGGGGTGCGCTAGGTGCTGCTCGAGCTCTCGGACGTCTACGCAGGCTACGGCGGAGGCGACGTCCTCCAGGGGATGGACCTCGCCGTGGAGCCAGGATCGGTCACCTGCATCGTCGGCCCGAACGGGGCTGGAAAGTCAACAGTCCTCCGCGTCGTGAGCGGCCTGCTGGTACCGCGGGTCGGCACCGTGCGCTTCGACGGCGAAGAGATCGGGCGACGTGATCCCGCCCACATCCTCTCACTCGGAATCGTCCAGGTGCCGCAGTCGCACGGGCTCTTTCCGAATCTGACCGTCCGCGAGAACGTCCTCATGGGTGCGTACGTCATCCGCAGCGAGCGCCAGGTCGTCCGGGAGCGTTATGCGAACCTCGAGGGGCTGTTTCCGCTCGTACGCGAGCGTGCAGACGAGAAAGCTGGAAACCTTTCCGGCGGCCAGCGCAGGATGGTCGAGTTCGCCCGCAGCTTGATGCTCGACCCGGTGCTCGTCCTCCTCGACGAGCCGTCACTCGGACTCGACCCGAAGGCGCTGAAGAACGTCTCGGACTCGATCGGACTCATGAAGGAGGCCGGCAAGACCGTGGTCCTCGTGGAGCAGAACGTCCGTTTCGGCCTTGGTCTTGCGACGCAGGGCGTGGTGATGGAAAGCGGCCGGGTCATCCTGGCGGACCAAGCCGCGGACCTGCTTGCGAACCCGGAGATGGGAGACCTTTTCTTCGGCGGAAGCGCCGCTGCGGCTACTCGGAAGGCGGCCGGCGATCCCGAGAAACAAACGGAAACCAGAGCCACTCACCCGTGACGGGACCTTTGCTGGCTGCGGCTGCCGGACTCGGCTTCGGGGTCTTTCAGACGCTCAACCGCCGCGCAGTCGGCGGCATGAGCGACGCTTACCTCGCCACGTTTCTCCAGCTCCTCGTAGCGCTCGGGGTGCTCGCGCTCGCAAGCGCCGCCACGGAAGATCTCAGCCTTTTCGGGACCGCCACAGCGATCTCGCTCGTGTACTTCTCGCTCGCGGGCCTGATCCACTTCTTCCTCGGCTGGACGCTCCTGAACATGAGCCAGATGCGCGTCGGCGCGGCGCGAACGAGCCCTCTGCTCGCGACGAATCCGCTCTTCGGGGCGGCGGTCGCGGCGGTCACGATCCACGAGTTCCCCCACCTCATTGCCTGGCTCGGGATCGCGCTGGTTCTGGGCGGCGCCCTCGTCGTCTCACTCGAGCGGGTCGCCGAGGTGGGATGGGACGTCGGCTGGCGCGACTCTCTGCCCGGCCTCGGAACGGCTATCGCCTGGTCGGTGAGCCCAATCCTCATCAAGGAGGGGCTCGAGGGTCTGTCGTCGCCGCTCCTGGGTCTGACGCTCGGCATGCTCGTCGCGGTCACCGTCTATGGGCTCGCCCTTCCTCTGCGGCCGCGTGTGGAAGGGCCGGCGCTGGGCTCGTGGGACGCCCTCGGCTTCAAGCTCCTGGCCGGCGGGATGGTCGGGCTCTCGGTGTGGGCGCGCTGGGTCGCGCTCGACCACACTGCCGTTGCGGTCGTGCTCGCTCTCGGCCTCCTGTCCGTGCCGGTCGTCCTCCTGCTCTCCCCCATGCTCATGGGGCGTGACGTCGAGCGCGTGACCGCGCAGATCTGGGCCGGCGGGGCCCTCGTCGTCGCCGGCGGTCTCGTCCTGGTGCTGGAGGCCTGAGCCGTGGTCGTCGACGCACATGCGCACGTCATCGTTCCCGGCCTGGGAGCCGACATTCGCTGGGAGGACGGCGCTCAGGTGGTGGACTTCGAGGGCCGCTCGATCCGCTCGGCCGTTCGCGAGTTCGTCGATCTGGAGCGCATCCTGCAGGAACAGGACCGGGCCGGCGTGGACATGGTCGTCCTCTGCCCCTGGGTGACGCTGCTCGGGCGTGAGCCGGCTCGCCAGAACGAGATGCTTGCGGCCATGGTGGGAGAGCGGGTGGCCGCACTCGGGACCATCCACCTCGAGCATCCCGACGGGCTGGTGGAGCTGATGGGGGACGGCCGCCTCGCCGGCGTCGAGGTCGCCGCAAGCTACGACGGCGACTACCTCGGTGCCGAGCGCTTCGAGGATTTCTGGGCGGCGGCTGAGGAAACGCGCGCTCTGATCTTCATCCACCCGACGACACGCGGCTTCGACCAGCCGGTCTTCGACGACTTCTACCTCTGGAACGCCGTCGGGAACCCGCTCGAGACGACGGTCACCGCTGCACACATGGTGATGGCGGGCGTTCTCGAGCGTCATCCGCGACTCCGCGTGCTGCTTGCCCACGGCGGCGGCGCCCTCCCCGCCCTACGCGGACGCCTTCGCCATGCGCACTCGTTCCAGCCGCAGGCACGATCACGCCTCGGCGAGTCGCCGGACGACTCGCTCAGCCGCTTCTACTTCGACACGGTCACACACGACGAGAGCTTGCTTCGAGAGCTGGTTGCCCTTGCCGGAGCGGACCGCGTGCTCTGCGGCTCCGACTACCCCTTCGACATGGGCGTCGAGCGGCCGGCCGAGATCGTCCGCGCGCTCGGACTGGCACCCGACGAGGAGCAGGCGATCCTCGGCGGGAACGCGCGGCGGCTCCTCGGTCAGGAGAGCGAGGCTTGAGCGGGCTCGTCCCGCGCGGTCAGGCCGACGGTCCGGCGCCAGTGCTGCTGCCCGAGCTCGAAGCCGATGGCGCAGCCGAGGTCGACCAGCTCCTGCTCGCTGAACTCCGCGTGCAGCCGGTCCCAGAGGGCATCGTCCGCCGCGTCCGAGTCCCATGCGATCGCATGGGACCATTCGAGGGCGAGGCGGTCCCGCCCCTTGAAGTGGCCGAAGTCCATCGTCTCCGCGTCCTCTGCGAGGTAGCGGAAGCAGAGCTCCTTGAGCGCCGGGTCGACCACTCCGTCGCGGAGGACGTTGTCGCGGATGAACTCGTACGACGCGAGCACCGCCGGCACGCGACCGCGGATCTCCCCGGCGTTTCCCGGCAGGTGCGCCACCTAGCTCTCCACCTTGCTCGGAGCGAGCCCGGCGGTCGTATCCGCGAGGAGCTCACCGTGGCCGACGCCCCAGGTCTTGATCACCCGCTGCTGGCCGTAGGTCAGGCAGACGAAGGAGCCGAGCTCGATGATCTGCTCCTCGGTGAAGTGTTCGCGCAGGCGGGCCCAGACGGCCTCGTCGGCGCCCTCGGGATTCCAGACGAGCATGCTCGTGTAGAGCAGTGCCGCCTTCTGGCGCTCTCCGAAGCGGTCGGAGCTCTCGAAATCGAGGAGGTCTTCGTAGTCCCGCTCGGTCAACCCTTGCTCTCCGCCCCGGAGAGACCGTTGCGACCCTCAGTAGTGGCAGTCGATCGTCTTCGAGACGTAAACGCGGCAGAGCTCTTTGAGCGGATGTTCGACGAGCCCCTCCCGGAAGATGGCGTTCCAGGCGCGCGAGAACGCCTTCGCGACGGCGGGAACATGCGAGCGGATCGCCTGTGTCTCGGGCCGCGGAGTACCATAGCGGCGAGCCTGCTCGAGGTAGTCGACCAGTTCGGGGTCGGTCAGGGAACCGGGGTCGACGTAGCTGATGCGCGCCACGGAGCGCAGGCTAGTCGATGACCTCGCAGCCCGACGTGATCGTGGCAGGGGCCGGGCACAACAGCCTGGTCGCGGCCGCCTACCTCGCCCGCGCAGGGCTTCAGGTGCTCGTTCTCGAGGCCCGCCCTGTGGTCGGCGGCAACACCGCAACGGAGGAATTGACGCTCCCTGGGTTCCTCCATGACTCGTGCTCGACTGCGCACAACCTGATCCAGGCGAACCCGGCCATCCGCGAGCTCCGGCTCGAGGAATACGGACTTGAGTACCTCCATCCGGACCCCGTCCTCCACCTCCCCTTTCCCGACGGCACCTCGATCACACTGTGGCGCGACCTCGAGCGCACGTGCCAGGAGTTGGCGAAGTTTTCGAGTGCGGATGCCGACGCCTACCGGCGCTTGATCGGCGAGTACGACGCCGTCAAGCAGGTCTTCGGCGCCTACCGGAACAACCCGGTCGGGCGCGCACCGCGCCCGGAGGAGGTGCTCGACGGACTGTGGCGCCGGCGGCTCGCGATGAGCGCCTGGGACGTCGTCCGTGGCCAGTTCGAAGACCCGCACGCTCGGGCCTTCATGCTCTGGATGAGCCTCATGACCGTGCAGCCACCGGAGCGGCCCGGCACCGGTCTCCTCACGTATTCCCTGACTTACGGCCGCCAGGAGAACAGCTGGGTGCTCCCACGGGGCGGCTCCGCTGCCCTGCCGCTCGCCCTCGAGCGGGTGATCGAGGAACACGGGGGCACGATCCTCACCGGCCGGCGGGTGACCGGCCTCATCTTCGAGGGAGGGCGGTGCAAGGGCGTCGAGACCGAGGACGGGGAGCGCTTCCTCGCGCAGAAGGCCGTCGTGTCCACCATCCACGTCAAGCAGCTTGTCGAGCTCGCGCCGAAAAAGGAGTGGGGCGAGGAGTTCGTCCATGCGGTCGATTCCTGGCGAGGCGGCATCAGTCTCTTTCCCACGCACCTGGCCACCACCGAGCCGCCAACGTACGTTTCCGAGAGCGGCCCGGTCACCCCGGTCGCCTCGGGAACGGCCGCGTCCGTCGATCGCCTCCTCCGCCTCGGGTCGGACGCCGAGCGTGGGCTTCTCGCTCTGGACGAGCCGGTCCTGCTGGTTGTCTGCGCCACTGTCGCCGATCCCTCTCGAGCTCCTGAGGGCAAGCACGTGCTCAAGGTGATCGGGTTTCAGCCCTACGACCTGGCCGAGGGCGGCCCAGACCGCTGGGACGAGGTCAAAGAGGAGGCCGCAGCCCGGAACCTTGACGAGC
>Ga0307302_10000223_pt1 | contig 25156 bp, 28 predicted proteins | sample ER_DNA_183_FD_194490 | JGI IMG/M metagenome (GOLD analysis project Ga0307302, IMG submission 194490) | Bulk soil microbial communities from the East River watershed near Crested Butte, Colorado, United States - ER_DNA_183 | ecosystem: Environmental > Terrestrial > Soil > Floodplain | place...
CCCAGGCGACGTACATCTTCTACTGCGACAGGGTTCGGAATCACGTGGATCGGTTGCTCGATGCTCCAGTCCTCAGCCACTCGTGCGGCGAGTGCCCTGGTCGGCGAAAGAATGGCGGCGCTCCGTGCCGCCTGATCGCGCTCGAGTCGGCGTACGAAGGCCGTCTCGGGTGCCGGCCCTCCTTGATTCAACTCATCGAGCAGGTACGTGGCCATCGCCAGGCGCGTGATCAGCGGCGCTCCGCGCCGGCGTGCCAGCCACCAGGCCGTGGCCTCCCACTCCGGGGCCTGGACGACGTCCGGTCGGAACGATCGCGCTGCGGCGGCGTAGCGCCTTCGGGCGAGCAAGCGTTCGGCGCGTGGATCCGGGAGCCAACGCTGTTCGATGCGCACGACCCTGACTCCATCCTCATCGGCAGTGCTCGACCGTTCGCCTCGAGTGACGATGCAGACGTCGTGGCCCAGGCGGGCGAAAGCAGGACCGAGGGTGGCCGTGTTGGTGCCGATTCCTCCCAGGCCGGGCATGGGCGGGAACTCCGGTGTGAGCAGTACGATCCGCACGTCTTATGGTCCGAGCACGCGCCGCCGCCTGTTCATTCGGCGCATCCTCTCAGGAAAACGGGCCGGCGTTGCGAGCGCAATCCCCTGGAGGGACCGGATGAGCGTGACGATCACCGCCGTGGTCGTGACGAATCGGCCCGTCTTGCTGGAGCGCTACGCCCTGCCGGGCCTGGCAGCTGTCAGGCGGGCCGGAATGGAGGCGGTCATCCTGGATCAGAGCGACTCGGGCGGGGCGGAAGAGCTTGCCCGGGGCGGGGACATCTGCTGGCTTCGTTCGACACCTCCCCTGGCCCGTGGCCGCAACGAGGCGGTTGCAGTCACGTCTTCGGAGGTGATCGCGTTCGTGGACGACGATGCGGAGTTCGATGCCGGCTGGGCCGGCACGATTGTCGATCTGTTCGCGGATCGTCCGGAAGTCGGCGTTGTGGCGGGTCGTGCCACCGACGCGAGGGGTCGGCGCTGGCCGGGTGCTGCCGCCGGGCTGTACGGCTGGCCCACGAATCCCTTCGGTTTGTGCAACGGATTCAACCTGGCTTTCCGTCGTGCGGCGCTCGCGGACGCCGGCTCCTTCGACGAGGCTCTCGGCGCCGGAGCACCGTTCCGTTCGGCCGAGGACACCGACATGGTCTACCGCGTTATGCGGTCTGGCTGGCAGGTGCTGTGCTCGGATGACGTGACCGTCGTGCATCACGACTGGCGCTCGGGCGCGCAGCAGTTGCGGCTTCACTACGGTTACGGCTACGGGGCAGGGGCCCAGACCGCGGGCCATGCGGCGCAAGGCGATCGTGAAGCGCTGCGCGTCGCGAGGAGTGAGGCGTTGAAGCATGTCCTCACTTTTTTCCGTGCCGCCCTCACGCTTCGGCCGCGAGTCGCGGCGGTACAGCCGCCGTTCCTGATTGGCATGTGGGCCGGGTATCGGGCACGCAAGCGAGTGCTCAGGTCGAACGACCACCCGCAGGCTTAACTGACCATGCGCTCGTAGAGGGATGCGAGCGGCGCCGTTGCCGCTTCCGGCGTGTAGCGCTCGAGGTACGCCGCCCGGGCCGCCGCACCACGGCTTCGCCTTTCGACTTCGTCGACGAGGAGTCTGCCTGCCGCAGCGGCAAGGTCATCTTCCTCCGTCGCCACGATCGCACCTGCTCCGGCATCGATCCCCTCGCACCCCGCGGGCGTGGTCACGACGGGGACACCCGACGCGATCGCCTCCAGCACTTTCACTTTCATTCCGCTACCTCGGCGCAGGGGATAGACGAGTAGCGAAAGGCCATGCATGAACTCAGCCGCAGACGGGATCTCACCCAGGGCCTCGATTCCGTCCTTCCCGTCGGGGACGAGTCGCTCCGTGCCGCGACCGGCGATGCGGAGCCGTGCATCGGGAACTCGCTCGCGGATCCGAGGCCACACGCTCGTGACCAGTGTGCGAAGGGCTTGGCTCGTGGGCGCCCATGTTCCCGTTCCGATGAACCCGGCGACGGGCGTGCCGTCGAGAGGAGCAGCGTTGTAGTAACGGGAGTCGACGCTGAGCGGAGCGATCGTCACATCGGCCGCCGGAGCGAGTCGCGCCAGGGCCTCGCCGACAAGTGGCGAGCTAGCGACCAGGAAATCGTGCCTGCGCTTTGCGCGCAGCTCGGCGAGCCGAAACTCGACTACCTCTCGAAACTGTGTGCGCCACGGCGCTCCGAGCGCTCGATCGCGGCGGACGAGGTAGTGAATGTGCAGCGCCGACGGTGGTCCGGAATCGGGCGCAGCCCACGTTGCCTGCGTCTCTTCGAGATGCACCACGTCCACGTCGCGCGCGAGCTCTGCTACGCGTGCGCGGAACGCGCCGTTGCTCAGCTCGGGACGAGGGCGGTGCAGAGGCCGAAGCGTCTTCCAACCTCCCCGCGGGGGATCGAGATCCATGATCTCCACCGGAAGGTCAGCGGGAGGCTCACCGGGCTGCGCGTAATACTGCCGCGCAGCAAGCGCCTTGACATCGAGGCCTCGGGCCTGGAGACCTCGGATGAGAGCGAGCGCGCAGCGTGCCGGTGCCTCCCCCTCGGGCAGAGGAGGCTGCGCGAGCACGACGAGCACCTTCATGACGGGCGGCCGGAACCGAGGGCGGGGCGGTCTATGCGAGGTGTCCACCAACCGATCATCTGGGCGGGCAGACCGTGTAGACGGGGGCCAAATATGCCCTGCAACCACTGGGCGTCGTCAGGCGGGACGAGGCGAAAGAGCCTCGCCGCGATCGCGAATGCAACGAGAGCAGTCACAATGCCGGCAGCGACGCTCGCTGGACCACTGTCGAAACTCGAGACCGCTCCCCACGTGATGGTGCCGGCAACTGCGGAGACACAAGCACCGCGCGCGAGAAAGCGAGCCTGCCAGTCGATCGTCCCCGTGGCTCTGATCGAATAAAACAGAGCGGGCACGGCGGCGATGACCTGAGCTCCACCGTTCGCGATCGCCGCTCCCACGGCTCCATTTCCAGGGATGATCAGAAAGTCGAGCAGGATGTTCGCGCCCGCGGCGAACACGCTGGAGATCAAGACGAGGCGGATCAGACCGAGGCCATGCAACAAGCCGCTGGCGGCTTTCGCCAACGGCACGAACGGAAATGTCACGAGCATGATCACCGTCACTGTCCCCACGCCGCTGAATTGACTTCCGAACATCCGCAGGACAGCGGGCCCGATTGACATCATCACCGCGGCAAGCGGCAGGGATGTCAGAAGAAAGAGTCGGATCACCCGGCCATAACCCACCCGAATCCGTTCGTGCGCACCGGCGCCGTGCAAGGTCGCGACAACCGGCGTGACGACGCCGACGACGGCCTCAAAAATCCACACCAGGGCTGCTACGAACGAGAAAGGAATCGAGTACACCGCGATCTGCGTATACGTGGAGTAGTGCTTGAGGAAGAAGAACTCCGAGCGGCGCCAGATAACGAATGCCAGTAGGACACTCACGGAGCCCAGTAGCGAATACCGGAGGGTCTTGCGGCGCAGCTCGGGCGAGCGTTCGATGCGTGGGGAGAGCTCGAGGGCGACTCGGCGCGCGAGGAGGGTGGTCCAGGCGAGCGTGACCAGACCGACAACGGCTTCCACCGCAAACATCCCGGTGATTCCGCCGCCCGCGGCGAGCACGACGATGGTTGCTCCCGTGCCGATTGAGCCGATCACGAGACCCGCGATCGAAGCCGCCCGCCAGCGCTGCGCCCCGAGCAACAGCGCACTCGGCACGGAGTGGAATACTCCGAGCGCGGCAGCCACGCCCGCGAGGGTCCAAGCTCCTGTGGGGCTCGCGCCCAAGAGAGCTGCGATTACCAACGCGCCCCCTCCCAGGGTTCCGGCGACCAACTCGACTCCCCAGGCCCAGCGAATGAGGCTACGAGCGGCGGCCGGTTCGTCGCGCCCCAGCGATTCGCTGACATAGCGCATGACTGCCGTAGGGAGGCCCCCCGTGACGAGCATGACCACCGTCAGCTCGATGAAGGCGATGTAGCTCTGCCGACCGAGGCCCGCGGCGCCCAGGTAATGCGCTGCGACCACGAGGATCGCCAGCGTGTAGAGCTGTGGGATGACTCGCGCGGCCGTGTTCCAAACCCCGCCGGCGAGGAGAGTCGAGTGCGAAGTGGGGGAACCTCCCGCATCGACTGCGAGCGGCGCGCTCATTTCCGGATCAACCCGCGCTACGCGATCTTCGGGGTCCACCTTCACATCTTCGCCAAACCAGGCTGCAAGGGTTGAGCGCTGCTCAGTGGCAGGTGCCCGATCCGCGCTCCGAGAAAAGCTTCCCGGCCACGGGGACGAATTCCCAGTCGTAACCGCTAGGTCTCAGAGTCAAGCGAATGAGCCCGAACGTGTCGGCATTCCGAATCTCGCTGTTCGGTTGTGTTGTCGGAAAGAAGCCGTGACTCTGCCCGCCGGTTCCGACGACGAACTCCCGGATGCCGCGCACCGGATCGGCTACCCCGACAGGAGTCTGTGGGGCGAAGCGCTCGTAGCCGTGGTCATGGCCGTTGAGGACGACGTCAACTCCATTGTCGTACAACGCCGCCCAGATCGGCTCCATCTCGCCGTGGCTTCCGCTAGTGCCCGAGCTGAAGCGTGGATGATGCCAGTACGCAAGCGTGCAAGCCGTTCTGTGAGTCGCAAGATCATTTCTGAGCCATTGCTCCTGGGGTGACCCCGCTGCGCATCCTCCCGGGATCGCCGCACAGTTGCTGTTGAGAGAGACCAGATGCCAGCGTCCCAGGTCGTAGCTGAAATAGCCGGTGCCACCTGCACCGGCGCGTGAGCCGAAGTAGCCGAAATAGCCGCTTGCCCCCGGCGTCAGATAGTCGTGATTTCCCGGCGTTGGCTTGGTGCGGCCAAGCACATGCCCCCAGGTGGGCGCGTAACAGCTTCGGAATTCCTCGGCCGTGCCAGAGGGGTACGCATTGTCTCCGAGTGGTGCGACCGTGGCGTAGGGAAATGCATCCAGGAGTGCCGAAGTCTGCGAGTCACCGGTGGCCTCACAATCCGCGATGTCCCCGGCTGCGACAAGGACCGGATACCGGGTGGCTGTTGGGAAAAAGCCTTCGATACCAGTCGTGCGATCGAGCGTGCGATTGGCCTTACGATCCACCCGCGCACGGTCGAGCCCGGCTCCGCCGGACAGAATGTCGCGCGTGGAGTCGACGGCGTAGAGGAGATCGTCGCCGGGGCCGCCGTACACAAGATCCTTCCCGGGGCCCGGGTAGATGACGTCGTTGCCTGCGCCGCCGTTGATCGTGTCGTTCCCGCCCAGCCCGGTGATCGTGTCATCGCCACCGAGAGCGCAAATGACGTCGGCTCGGCTCGTCCCGGTCAGCGTGTCGGGCCCCTCTGTGCCGGTAATCGTGCAAGTAGCCCGGCTACTCGCGAATCCATGAAGCGGGAGCATCGCCGCGAAGCCCGCGACTGCGACAGTCGCGACCAGCCCGATTCGCCCCTTCTTCGATCTTCCGGTCATCGACCCCTCCGAACACGCCGCAGAGACGGTGCAAGGTACCAGCAGACTCCCCAGGAACGGCCCCGCTCGTGCGGCGGGATACGAGCGCGTAGCGGTCGTCTGGAGGCCCGTCGTGGGCCCCTCTAGGACGCGCAGCGATCTGCCGACACAAAGGGTAAGAAGTCCGTAAAGGCGGGGGACACAGCCTCCGCCCCCTGGGCTACGATTGCCTTCCAGCCAGGAAAGGACGAGTTTGTTCGAACGATTCACCGAACGGGCCCGGCAAGTCGTCGTTCTCGCCCAGGACGAGGCTCGGGCGCTCAAGCACAACTACATCGGCACCGAGCACATCCTGCTCGGGTTGCTGCGCGAAGAGGAAGGCCTCGCTGCGCGCGTGCTCGAGTCGCTCGACATCACGGTCGAGGAGGTTCGCGCACAGGTTGCGCGCATCGTCGGCCAGGGAGACGAGGTCACGACCGGTCAGATCCCGTTCACGCCACGCGCAAAGAAAGTGTTGGAGCTCGCGTTGCGCGAGGCGCTCTCGCTGGGACACAACTACATCGGCACCGAGCACATCCTGCTCGGCCTCGTGCGTGAGAACGAGGGCGTTGCCGCACGCATCCTGCTCGACTTCGACGCGGATGCGGACAAGATTCGCAACGAGATCATCCGGATGCTCTCCGGCCCCGGCCGCCGCCAGCAGGGTGGCGCCGCCGCTCCCGGCGAGAAGGCGAAGAGCTCCAAGCTCCTCGACCAGTTCGGCCGCAACCTGACCAAGCAGGCGTCTGAGGGCAAACTCGATCCGGTCGTCGGCCGCCAGACGGAGATCGAGCGCGTGATGCAGATCCTGTCGCGCCGCACGAAGAACAACCCCGTCCTGATCGGCGAGCCCGGCGTCGGCAAGACCGCCGTCGTCGAAGGTCTCGCGGCGCGGATCTCCTCGAACCAGGTTCCCGAGCTGCTGAAGAACAAGCAGATCTACACGCTCGACCTCGCCGCACTCGTCGCCGGCTCGAAGTATCGCGGCGAGTTCGAGGAGCGCCTCAAGAAGGTGATGAAGGAGATCACCCAGCGCGGCGACATCATCCTGTTCATCGACGAGCTCCACAATCTCGTCGGCGCCGGCGCAGCCGAGGGCGCGATCGACGCAGCGTCGATCCTCAAGCCCGCGCTTGCCCGCGGCGAGCTGCAGACGATCGGTGCGACGACGCTCGACGAGTACCGCAAGTACCTCGAGCGCGACGCAGCGCTGGAGCGACGCTTCCAGCAGATCCGCGTCGACGAGCCGTCGGTCGACGACACCGTGCAGATCCTGCGCGGCCTGCGCGACCGCTACGAGGCCCATCACCGCTGCAAGATCTCCGACGACGCGCTCCACGCGGCCGCGTCGCTGGCCGACCGCTACATCCAGGACCGGCACCTTCCCGACAAGGCGATCGACCTGATCGACGAGGCCGGGTCGCGCATGCGCATCCGCACGATGAGCGCGCCGCCCCGCTATCGCGAGCTCGAGGAAGAGATCGAGAAGGTCCGCAAGGACAAGGAAGACTCGATCGAGAACCAGGAGTTCGAGAAGGCCGCCTCGCTGCGCGACAAGGAGCGCAAGCTCTCGCAGAAGAAGCGGGAGCTCGAGGAGAACTGGCGCCAGAACGAGGCCGAGGCCGAGCAGCCCGAGGTCGGCGAGGAAGAGATCGCGGACATCGTCTCGATGTGGACCGGCATTCCCGTCTTCAAGCTCACCGAGCAGGAGTCCGCGCGCCTCACGCGCATGGAGGACGAGCTGCACAAGCGCGTCATCGGCCAGGAGGAAGCGATCGAGGCCGTCTCGCGCTCGATCCGCCGCGCCCGCGCGGGCATCAAGGATCCGAAGCGACCGACCGGCTCGTTCATCTTCCTCGGCCCGTCAGGCGTCGGTAAGACCGAGCTGGCGCGCACCCTCGCCGAGTTCCTGTTCGGCGACGAGGACGCGATGATCCAGGTCGACATGTCGGAGTACATGGAGAAGCACTCTGTCTCCCGGCTCGTCGGCTCGCCTCCTGGCTACATCGGCTACGACGAAGGCGGCCAGCTCACCGAGGCCGTGCGCCGCAAGCCGTACTCCGTGCTCCTGCTCGACGAGATCGAGAAGGCGCATCCGGATGTGTTCAACATCCTGCTCCAGATCCTGGAGGAGGGAAAGCTCACGGACGCCCAGGGCCGCCGCGTCGACTTCCGCAACACGATCATCGTCATGACGTCGAACATCGGCGCCGGCCAGATCTCGAAGAACCAGTCCCTCGGCTTCACCATGGGCGACGACACCGGCATGACCTACGAGGACATGAAGAACAAGGTCATGGGCGAGCTGAAGAAGGTCTTCCGGCCAGAGCTCTTGAACCGCATCGACGAGGTCATCGTCTTCCACAAGCTGACGAAGGAAGAGATCCTGACGATCGTCGACATCCAGATGAAGCGCGTGCGCGAGCAGATGGCGATCCACAATGTCGCGATCGAATTGACGGACGAGGCGAAGGAGCTGCTCGTCGACAAGGGTTACGACCCGGCGATGGGCGCGCGACCGCTGCGCCGCGCGATCCAGCGGGTGATCGAGGATCCGCTCGCGGACTTCGTGCTCGGCCGGACCGTCGAGGCGGGCTCGACGATCCTCGTGTCACGCAAGGGCGATACCGATGAGGTCGACATGACGGTGATCCCGGGCGAGGTCACGCCCGAGGACGTCGTCACGGTTCCGCCGGACGAGCCTGTGGCTTCGGGCGCGGACGACTCAGACGAGCTTCCCGCCGACTAGGGCGGCGCGCCCGCTCACGTAAGGCCGCGTCAGCGCCGGAACGCCCGGCAGTTCGCAATTCACGCTGACCAGGGATGCAGCGACCGCCAGGCGGCGCCGATTCTCCTGCCATGGCCGCCATCCTGTTCCTCGTCGCGATCCTCGGTTTGCTCATCGCGGGACGGACACAGGCGCAAGCCGTCTCCGGAAGCAAGCCGCTCTTCAGCTTCCAGCTCTGGCAGCTCGGGCTTGCCCTCGTCTTGCCACTCGTCTGCGCCGCCGCCGAGGTTCCGACGCTCGCAAAAGTCATAGCAGTAGCCGCCACGGCATCGGCGTTCAGCTTCTCGGTCTTCCGCGCGCGCCACGCGCACGACCTCGACGACCTGCACTTCTAAGGGCGCAGACTCTCCAGTCGCTCCCGAATCGCGCGGCGCGCATCGTCGAAGACCTGCGGGTCGCGAAAGAGCTGGTATTGCGCATTCGAGGCCTGCGCAAATGCATCGAGCTGGAACGAGATCTCCCGCGCGCTCGCGTTCGGGTCGAGCTCACCCGCCTCCTGCGCCTGCTCGACTGCGTGCTCCAGGTACGACAGCCACGAGCGGATCATCTCTTCGATCCGATCACGCACAGGCCCGGGACGGTTGTTGTACTCGAACGAGGTCGCCGCGAAGAAGCAGCCACCGGGGAAGACCTGTCGCTCCGAGTAGCCGATCATGTGGTCGCAGAGCGCCCAGATTCGTGCCATCCCTTTGGGTGCGCTCCGTGCTGGATCGATCACTTCGGCCACGAAGAGCTTGGCCGCGTATTCGACGGTCGCGAGCTGCAGCTCTTCCTTCGACCCGAAGTGGGCGAACAGCCCGCTCTTGCTCATCCCCGTCGCCTCCGCCAGCCGGCCGATCGAGAGAGGATCGAGGCCCTCCTCGGTCGCCAGTGCCGCGGCGACCTCGAGGATCGAGTTTCGAGTGCGCTGGCCTTTGGTTTCTAGCACGTCCGTCTGATTCTAGACGGCTTGGCGGCGACAGGTTGAGGGCGCATTTGACAAGAATAGAACAATCGTACTATTCTGTCCAGGTGGCTATCGACCACGTGATCTTGCCGGTTCGGGACTACGAGGCGAGCAAGCGCTTCTATGAAGGGGCACTCCTGCCGCTTGGTTTCGAGCTCATGCTCGACTGGCCCGACGGCCGACGCGCCTGGTTCGGGATCGAGGGAAAGCCGAGCTCGCTCTGGCTGGTCGAGTCCGATGCCGCCGGCACGCTCGAGCTGTGTCTCGGCGCCGAGCAGCCCGAAGGCGTCGAGGCCTTCTACCGTGAAGCGCTCGGTTCCGGTGGACGGTCGAGCTGGGAGCCGGGTGTCCGGCCCGAGTTCAGCCGCGACTACTACGCGGCCCGCGTCCAGGATCCGGACGGGAACTCGATCGAAGTCGTGTGCCGCGGCGAAGTGGCAGCGGGCACCGTCGATCGTTCGGTCGCCGCGTAAGTCGTCACACAATCGGCGCGGTTACCGTCGGGACCGACTCCTAGACTGGCGTGGTGGCCAAGCCCGCCGTCAACTACGCCTGCACCGACTGCGGCTACACGGCTGGGCGCTGGTTCGGAAAGTGCCCCGGATGCAACGCCTTCGGGACACTGATCGAGGACGTCGTCGGTGGCCCGAGCGGCAAGGCGCCGCCGCAGCCTCTGCTTCGTCTCGTCGACGTCACGGCCGATGAGGCTGCCCGGATTCCCACCGGCGTCCCCGAGCTGGATCGCGTTCTGGGCGGCGGGCTCGTGCCGGCCTCGCTCGTGCTCGTCGGCGGCGAGCCCGGGGTCGGCAAGTCGACGCTCTTGTTGACGGCGCTCGCCGCGATGTCGAAGGACCGCCGCGCCCTGCTGGTCACCGGTGAGGAGTCCGTTGCGCAGGTGAAGCTCCGGGCAGAGCGGCTCGGGGGCGCGGAGCAGGTCGAGATCCTGGCAGAGACCGAGCTCGAGACGGTGGTGGCGACGCTCGAGGCCGAGCGGCCCGACGTCTGCGTGATCGATTCGGTGCAGACGTTGTACTCCGCGGAGGTCGGCTCGGCGCCGGGGTCGGTGGCGCAGGTGCGGGAGGCCGCGTCACGGCTGATGCGCGCGGCGAAGGAGCTCGGCGTTGCGACGATTCTCGTTGGGCACGTGACGAAGGACGGCACGGTTGCCGGCCCGCGTGTTCTCGAGCATCTCGTCGACTGCGTCCTCCAGTTCGAAGGTGACCGCTATCACGCACATCGTGTTCTGCGTGCGGCGAAGAACCGGTTCGGCTCCACCAATGAGCTCGGTGTGTTCGAGATGACGGGCACCGGGCTGGTGGGCGTCCCGGATCCGTCCGAGCTCTTCGGGCGTGCCGCCGGCAGCGAGATCGGCTCGGCTGTTGCGTGCGCGCTCGAGGGAACTCGGCCGATCCTGCTGGAGATTCAGGCTCTCGTCGCGCCGACTGACCTGGCAATGCCACGGCGCGTTGCAACCGGTGTCGATCCGAAGCGCCTCGCGATGATCGTCGCCGTGCTCGGACGGCACGCGCGCATCGCGCTCGGAAGCGCGGACGTGTTCGTGAACGTCGCCGGCGGTGTCCGCATCGACGAGCCGGGTGCGGACCTTGCCGTCGCTCTGGCGATCGCCTCGGCCGCGAAGGGCGTCCCGACGAAGGAAGGGCTCGCGGCGTTCGGCGAGATCGGGCTCACGGGCCGGTTGCGCCCTGCCGCGCAGGCCGAGCGCCGGCTGGAGGAGTGCGCGAAGCTCGGGCTGAAGACCGTTGTCGCTCCCGCGGATACCCCGTCGGCGCCACGCAGGCTCGAGGTCCTGCAGGCGGAGACGCTGCCGAAGGCCATCACCGCCGGGCTTGGCTAGCACTCCCGGAGCCAGAGTCCGCTCGCCGAGCGTGACAAACTGGCACTGATGCACGAGGCACAGGCTGCACTGGGCTTCACGCGCACGCCCTCGGAGGACGATCCGCGGCGTGACCCTGAGCTGCTCGCCGCGCTCCGGCGGATCGCGCCGGGCACAGACCTGCGCCAGGGAATGGACGACATCATCCGCTCCCGGGAGGGCGCGCTGATCGTGATCGGCGACCCGAGCGAGCTCTCTTTCCTCTTCTCGGGCGGGATCCGCCTCGACGTCCCGTTCACCGGCCAGCTGCTCTACGAGCTGGCGAAGATGGACGGGGCGATCATCGTCAATCCCACGAGCTCGAAGCTCGCCTACGCGAACGTGCAGCTGATGCCGGACCCGACGATTCCGTCGGTGGAGACCGGGACGCGTCACCGCACGGCGGAGCGCGTCGCCAAGCAGACGGGTGCGCTCGTGATCTCGATCTCCCAGCAGCGCTCGACGATCTCGGTCTACGTCGGGCCGACGCGCTACCAGCTGGACGCGGTGCCCGAGGTGCTCGCGAAGACGAACCAGGCGCTCGCCACGCTCGAGACGTACGGGCAGCGGCTGCAGCAAGTCCTGACTCGGCTGACGGCCCTCGAGTTCCAGAACGCCGTCGTCCTGGACGACGTGCTCGTCGTGCTTCAGCGTGCCGAGATGACGACGCGCATGGCGGCTGAGATCGAGCGTGACTGCGTCGAGCTCGGGGCTGAAGCACGCCTGATCCGGATGCAGCTGCACGAGCTCGTCGGCGAGGTTCCGGCAGAACGCGCGCTGGTCGTCCACGACTACCATGCCGATGGGTCCGGCCCGCGCGCCGAGCTCGCCCTCGAGGGGCTGCACGCGTTGCCCTACCGGCAGCTGCTCGAGTCGGAGCGTCTCGCCGAGCTGCTCGGGTTCCCACGCGAGATCAATCCGCTCGACCACAGCGTCGCGCCCAGAGGCTTCCGGATCCTGTCTCGGATCCCGAGGCTGCCGGAGGGCGTCGTCAAGAAGGTCGTCGCCGATCTCGGGGATCTGGATTCGGTCGTCCGCGCATCCCAGCGAGATCTCGAGGCGATCGCCGGCGTCGGCGCGGTGCGCGCGCGTGAAATCCGCGAAGGCTTGCGCCGGCTGCAGGAGCACAATCTCGTCGAGCGGTATCTGCAGCTCTGAATAAAGCGAGAGGCCTCGCCGCAGGCTACGCGGTCTTCGGGCTCTTCTGGGGCTCATGGGCTGCGTGTCTTCCCGCGATCCAGCGCGCGACGGGTGCGAGCGAAGCGCAGCTAGGGCTTGCACTGCTCTGCGTCGCGGTGGCGGCGCTGCCGGCGATGCTGTTGGCGGGGCGCCTTGCAGACGTCTTCGGCGCCCGGCTAGTCGCGGTTTTCCTCCTGTTCTTCGGCGCGGTGGAATGGCTTCCAGGGCTCGCGCACTCCGTTCCGATGCTGGTCCTCTTTCTGGCGGTCGTCGGGATCGGCACCGGCCTCCTGGACATCGCGATCAACGCTCATGCCGCGCGGCTCGAGGCGCTCCACGGGATCCGCATCATGGACGGGCTGCACGCCGCCTTTTCCGGCGGTGTCCTGGTCGGCGGCATCAGTTCCGGCCTGCTCCGGCGCGCCGGCGCGCACCCAGCCTGGATCCTGGCCGGCGTCGGTCTGCTCACCGCGCTGACCGCGCTCGCGAATCTCGGGCCGTACCCGCCCCTCGCCCCGCGGCGGCGGCGGGCACGTCTGGCGCGACCCCTGCTCATCGTCGGGCTCGTGCTCGCGCTCGCGTTCCTCGTGGAGAACGGTCTCGAAGCATGGAGCGCGCTCTTCCTCGAGCGGACGTTCGACTCGAGCCCCGCGATCAGCGGGCTCGGGCCGGGCTTGTTCGCCGGAGCGATGCTGACCGGCCGGGTGCTGGCGCAGAAGGTGGAGTGGCCTTCGGTCGTCGGGCGGATGCTCGTGGCCGGGCTCGCAGCCGCAGCGGGCCTCGCCCTGGCCGCGACCGCGCAGCAGGCAGGAGTGGCGCTGGCCGGCTTCGTCATCGCCGGGGGAGGCCTGGCCCTGTCGGCGCCGACGCTGTTCGGCCTGGCCGGGCGGGTCGGGGGCGAGGGCGGCCGAGGGGCGGCCCTTTCGACGGTCGCGATCCTTGGCTATCTGGGCTTCGTGGCCGGCCCGGCGCTCATCGGGGCGGTCTCGGGGGCGTCGAGCCTGCGGGGCGGCATCCTCTTCCTCTGCGCCGTGGCGGTGATCCTGGCGGCCTGCGCGCCGATCCTCCGCCGCGTTGTCCGGGAAATCGGCGGTTAGCAGGGATTTCCCGAAAAAGAGGCCATTTCCAGCGGCTTTTGCTAGACTGGTCCTCCTTGGCCGGCGGAATCACCCGCCGGCTTCGCGGTCACATAAGGACGGAAAGGGGCGGGCTTGTACAAGGTCGGCGACAAGGTGGTGTATCCGCACCATGGAGCAGGCACGGTTGTGAAGAAGGAAAAGCGCGAGGTGCTCGGCGAGAAGCGCGAGTACCTGACGATCAAGATCCTCCACAACGACATGACGGTCAACGTCCCGGCCGAGAACGCGGAGGCCGTTGGCCTGCGCAAGGTGATCGGCGAGGACATGGTCAAGGTCGTCGTCAAGGCACTGACCGGCGGCGGCACGCAGATGCCGAAGAACTGGAATCGCCGCTTCAAGCACAATCGCGACAAGATGAAGACCGGTGACATCCTCGAACTGGCGGAGGTCGTCCGGAACCTGTCTTTGCGCGACAGCGAGAAGGGCCTGTCGACCGGCGAGAAGCAGATGTTCGTGAAGGCCAAGAAGATCCTGGCCAGCGAGCTGATGTACGCGAAGGACATGGACGAAGAGGAGGCTGCCGAGTGGCTCGACGGCGTCCTCGTCGGAAGCGCGAACGGCACCGGGAAAACGACTGCCGCGAAGCCCGCGAAGGTCGCGTCCACGAACGCCGCGAAGCCGGCCGCCCGCAAGACCGCCTCGAAGCCCGCGGCGAAGGCCAAGCCGAAGACAAAGGCGCGCGCCTCCTCGAGGTGAGCGTGTGGGCCGTCCTCGCTGCAGCGGGTAGCGGGGACCGGCTCGGTGCCGACCGTCCGAAAGCGTTCGCGCGACTTGGTGACGAGCCGCTGCTTGCCCAGAGCCTGAAGCGTCTCGACGACTCGGACTGGGTGGACTTCATCGTGGTTGCCGCTCCTCCCGGCTGGGAGGAGCCCGCGATCCTGCTCGCCGAGGAGCTCGGCTGCAGCAAGGTGAGCGCGTGTGTCACCGGGGGCGCAACTCGGGGCGAGTCGGTCGCGAGAGCGCTCGCGGAGGTGCCCGAGGATGCCGCGGTCGTGCTCGTTCATGACGCGGCGCGGCCTTTGCTGTCGGATGAGGTGATCGAACGGGTGCTGACTGCGTTGAACGAGGGCTGGGACGGAGCTTTGCCGGGACTGCGGCTCGCGGACACGATCAAGCGGGTCGACGATGAGGGCCGCGTCCTCGAGACCTTGAATCGCGACGAGTTGCGGGCAGTGCAGACACCACAGGCATTCGTCGCCTCGGTCCTGCGTGACGCCTATGCCAAGGGAGACATCGCGGTCGCGAGCGACTGTTCGTCGTTGGTCGAGGCGCGCGGTGGGCGCATCAAGGTCGTCGAGGGCGACCCGAAGCTGAACAAGATCACGGACTTAGGCGACCTCGAGCGTGTCGCCGCGCTCCTGTGATCGTCGACTACCACATGCACCTCCGCAACGGACGCGGAGAGATCGCGCACGACACTCGAGCGGTTGACCCGTTCGTCGAATCGGCCCGCGAGGCCGGGGTCGACGAGATCGGGTTCACGGAGCACATCTACTACTTCAGGCAGACGCGCTCGCTGTGGACGGTGCCGTACCACACGGAGCGTTGCGTGTACGACATCCAGGCCTACGTTTCGGCGGTTGTGACGGCGCGCGGGCGCGGACTGCCCGTGAAGCTCGGGCTCGAGGTGGACTACGTGCCGGGCCGTGAGGAGGAGACGCGCGAGCTCCTGGCGCCCTATCCCTGGGACTACCTGCTCGGGTCGCTGCACTACATCGGCGGGCTCGGCGTGGACGACGAGCCTCGGCTGGTCGATGCAGTGGGGGTCGAGGAAGCCTGGCGGGTGTACTTCGAGACGCTCGCGGAGGCTGCGCGCAGCGGGCTCTTCGACTCGCTGTCGCATCCCGATCTCGTGAAGATCTTCGGGGCGCGTGCGGCGTCGTTCGACTACAGGCCGGTGGTGGCTGCGATCGCCGACTCCGGCATTGCCGTAGAGGTGTCGACCGCGGGCCTCCACAAGCCGGTTCGCGAGCTCTATCCTCACCCCGAGTTTCTTTCGGCGTGCCGCGAGCGCGACGTTCCAGTCACGCTCGCCTCAGATGCGCATTCGCCGGACGTCGTCGGGCGGGACTTCGATCGCGCGCTCGAGCTTTTGCGTTCGGTGGGCTACGACACGGTGACTGTGTTCGAGCAGCGTCGCGGACGGCAGGAGCCACTCGGTTGAGCCTGCGCGTGGGAATCGGTCTCGACGCGCACGGGTTCGAGGACGGCGTGCCGCTCGTCCTGGGAGGTGTTGCGCTCGATTCGCCGCGCGGGTTGGCGGGCCACTCGGACGGCGACGTGATCACGCATGCGTTGATCGACGCGGTGCTGGGGGCGGCGGGACTCGGTGACATCGGCTCGCTGTTTCCGTCAGACGCCTCGACACCGGTCGGGATCTCATCCGTGGAGCTGCTCCGCGATGCGGTCACGCGCGTGCGGGACGCGGGCTACGCCGTCGTGAATGCCGATTGCGTGCTCGTCGGCGAGGAGCCGCGCATCTCGGGCCGTCGCGCGGAGATGTCCGACGCGTTGAGCGCCGTCGTCGGTGCGCCGGTGAATGTGCGCGCGACGACCACCGACGGATTGGGCTTCACGGGAAGAGGCGAGGGTCTCGCCGCGCAGGCGATCGCGCTCGTCGAATCCTCGTGAGGCTCGTCCGCTACGCGGACGAGCCCGACCTACGCGCGATCCGGTTCGAAGCCCTGTCGCAACAGACCTTCCCGGAGTACATGCAGAACAACGTTCCCGGGAACAAGTACTGGGGCCGGCTAGCAACGGGCGCGGCCGCCACGTCGAGCCGAACATCTGGCTAAGGCATCGGGTCTAGCGTCGCTTGCCCTTGCGGGCCCGCTCGAGCTGGCGGCGCATTTGGCGGTTCTGGGCGATGTTCTCGGTCTGGTCTGCGGTCGCGTCGAGGTAGGCCTGGCGCTCGGAGGCGCTGAGCCGTGAGAGCGCCTGCTGGGCGCGCATCGGATCGCGGGCGACGCCCGAGCGTTCCAGCTTCTTGACGGCGCTCGCCAGCTCGGGGTTCTGGCGTTCCAGCGCAGCCTGCGAGGCCTTCTTCATCAGCCGTCCGACGAGCGGCAGCCTCATCAGGAAGTTGACGATCGGCTTCAGGTAACGACCGCCCTGGATTCGTCCGAGCAGCGCGAACGTGCCCAACACGAGCAACAGCGCAGTGAGGATGTAGAGCGGGAAGAGGTAGAACCAGATCGACGCGGTCATGGCAGTGATCGTAGCCCACGTGGCTGCGCGAGACGTGTCCCTCGCGGCGACGTCCTGGTGTCGGACACCGTGCCGTGCGAGTCACCAAGGCGTCACGCATGTGACGGAGTCGTTGGAGCGGAGCCGTCCGCCGTGTCGTCACTAATCGCCACGGCCTGGTGTCGGACATAGTTACGGAAGCGTGACGAACGTTCCACAGGGGGCGACTTCGACGAGGCCGTCTCGGGCCAGGGATTCGACGGCTTCACGATCGAGGTCGCCCAACGGACGCTCTGACTCCGCAACGAGTCGCAGCGTCTGCGCGCGCCGTTGGCGGAACGAGCCTTCGAAACGCGACTGCTTCCGCAGCGGCTCGTAGCGCCGGCCTCGGGACGGACACGCCGACGCGAGCGGACAGATTCCGCAGCGCGGGATGCGGGCCAGGCACACCGTCGCGCCCAGATCCATCAGCGCCTGACCGGCTGCAGGGGTGAAGCAACAGCCGGTTCGCTGCTGGATGCGCTTCACGTTCGTGTCCACCGGCAACACGTCGCGGCCAAGGGCGAAGTTCTCAACCGCTGCAGCCGTGTACGGGCCGACGCCGGGAAGCTCCGTGAGATCAGCCGGCCAGCCGGCGGCCGCGATCTTGCAAGCCGCACGGTGCAGGTTCAGGCCGCGCCGGTTGTAGCCGAGTCCTTGCCACTCCCGGATGACGTCCGCCGGCGACGCCGCCGCGAGCGCCGACACGGTCGGCCAGCGCTCGAGCCAGGCCAGGTAGCGCGGGATCACCCGCTCGACCTGCGTTTGCTGGAGCATCACCTCCGAGACGAGGATCGCGTAGGGGTCGCGAGTCCGCCGCCAGGGGAGGTCGCGGCCGTGCTCCGCGAACCAGCCCAGGAGTAGACCTTCCACGGGCGCGAGCGTACCCTGGAGGGCGGCCGATCTTGCTGAGAGCAAAGCGACAGGCCGCAGGGCTGCCAGTCGAAGTCGTTCTCGCCTGGATGCTCTTCGCCGTGGTGACGACGGAGATCCTCGTCACCTACAGCCGAATCCCGTCTCGCGAGCTCTACCACGTGTCCGGAAGTGGGATCGAAGGCGGGCTCAGCCGCGCACTGGTGTTCGTCAACTTTCCGGTGGCGCTGGTCGCACTGGGCGTCCTCCCACTCATCTACCGGCGACTGCCGGGACGAAGCTACCGAGCCGTCGCGATCCTGGCCGGCGTTCTCTGCGCCGTCGTGTTCTGGCCCGGAGTCGTCAAGGCGTCCAATCTCGATGCACGGCCGGTGAACGCAGTCGCGGCCATCGGGGTCCTGCTGACGCTCCTGCTCAGCGACGTCGTCGGGCGAAGAGGCGGCCTCTCGAGCAGGCCGTGGCAGCGGGCGGACTGGGTGCGCATCGCCCTTGCGGTCGCCTTCCTGGTGGCGGCTTTGCCCTGGCTCGCCGCGGATCTCGGTCTCTATTCGAACGGCGTTCCCCTGCTCGGCAGGCTGTTCCAGAGCGGCGAGTTCCTGCCCGAGCGACCGGGTCTTCCAACTTTCGCCCCCGCGGTCCACCACGGTCACCATCACGGGATGGACGGCGTCCTACTCGTGCTGACGGCTCTTCTGTTTTCGCGCCGCCTCGAAAGGCGGCCCGTCCTCGCGGCGTACGTCTCCCTGATGTTCTGCTACGGCATCGGCAACTTCGCCAACGACTTCTGGCTCGAGCAGGTCGTCAAGCGCGGCTGGACGAGCTGGGAGATCCCGGACGTGACGGTGCCGCGCTTGTCCGTCGCCTGGAGCCTGATCGTCATCGCCGCGGTGGCCCTGTGGGCACTGTGGGTCCGGCTCGTAGACTGGAGCGGAGATGAAGAGAGTCCGCTTCGCACCGAGCCCGACCGGCTCCCTGCACGTCGGTAACGCCCTCAGCGCGGTCGCCAACCGTGGCCTCGGGGACTGGATGCTCCTGCGGATAGACGACACCGACCCGCAGCGGAACGTGCCGGGTGGGGAGGAGGAGATCAGCCGCGATCTCGAGTGGCTCGGTCTCGCGTGGGAGGACGGGCCGGTCCGGCAGAGCGAGCGGCAGGATCGTTACCGCGAAGCGGGCGCCGAGCTCGGCGAGCGTTTCGACGGGATCACGCTCATCCGGGAGGACGGCACCGCGACCTATCACCTCGCGAGCGTCGTCGACGACGCGGACTTCGGGATCACGCACATCGTCCGCGGCTTCGACCATCGCCCGAACGAGGAGCTGCACCGGCGGCTCTTCCTGGCGCTCGGGGTCACGCCGCCCGAGTTCATCCACCACGGGCTCATCCTCGGCGAGGACGGGAAGAAGCTCGCGAAGCGCGCGCCGGGGGCCACGGTCGCGTCGTTGCGCGAAGCGGGCATTCCCGGAGAGGCCGTCCGCCGCTATCTCGAGGAGCTCGGCGTTCCCCAGCACGACGTCCACTACGACCTGCCGCGCATCCGCCGGCTCGCGACCGAGGCGATCGAGGCGATGAGCGACGAAGAGCTCGCCGAACGAGCAGGGGCTCCCGTCGAGGTCGTTCCCGCGCTGCGCGGCGCGCGTGACCTGAACGAGGCACGCGACTACGCGGCGGCGATCCTCACGCCCCCGAAGCCGGCCAAGATCGACGCGCCGGAGACACTCGAGCGCTTCCGCGAGCTGGTCGAGCGCGCGAACGGGACTCTCGACGCCCGCGCGCTCGTGCGCGAGCTGAAGGCGGTCGGCGGAAATCTGAAAGCCCTGCGGATCGCGCTCACCGGACAGGAGCGCGGTCCCGAGCTCTGGGCCGTGATCGCCGCGCTGCCGCGCGACGAAGCACTGCGCAGGATCGATGCAGCTCTATGACACGCTGACACGGGGGAAGCAAGAGCTTCCGCCCACACCCGGCCCGATCCGCATGTACTTCTGCGGGCCGACCGTCTACCAGCGCGCGCACATCGGCAACGCACGGCCCTTCGTCCTCGGCATGTGGCTCCGCAGCTGGTTGCGATCACGCGGCTACGACGTCACGCTCGTCCACAACATCACGGACATCAACGACAAGATCTACGACGCTGCGCCGGGCGAGAGCGCCGAGCTCGCGCGCCAGGCGACCGAGTGGTATCTGGAGGACACCGATGCCCTCGGTCTCGGCCGTCCCGACGCGATGCCGAAGGCGACCGAGGTCGTGCCGCAGATAGTCCGCTTCATCTCCGAGCTGATCGACCGCGGCCACGCGTACGAGTCCGACGGTGACGTCTATTTCCGCGTCGCCTCCTACCGCGAGTACGGCCAACTGTCAGGCCAGCGTCCGGACCAGGTCGAGGAGCAGGAGCCGAACCCGCGCAAGGAGGACCCGCGCGACTTCGCCCTGTGGAAGGCGAACAAGCCGGACGAGGACACCTGGTGGGACTCGCCCTGGGGGCGGGGCCGGCCCGGCTGGCACATCGAATGCTCGGTGATGGCCGAGGAGCTACTCGGCCCCGTGTTCGAGGTGCACGGCGGTGGGATCGACCTCGTCTTCCCACACCACGAAAACGAGCTCGCGCAGTCGCGTTCACTCGGCCACGACTTCGCGCAGATCTGGACGCACAACGGCCTGCTTCGCTTCGTCGGCTCGAAGATGTCGAAGTCGGAGGGCAACGTCGTCACGATCCGCGCCGCGCTCGACCAGTGGGGCCGCGAAACGATCCTCGTCTTCTTCCTCTCAGGCCACTGGTCGAAGCCGATCGACTATTCGGACGAGACGCTGGCAGCCGCCGCCGCTCGGGTCGAAGGATTTCGTGAGGTCTTCCGCGGTCGGTCCGAGCCTGCTGCCGCCGGTGAGTGGGAACGGTTCGAGGCCGCCCTCGAGGACGACTTCAACACGCCGGACGCGCTTGCGGTCATGCACGGCTGGCGGGACCACGAGCTCCTGCGCCGAGCCCTCGACATCTTCGGGCTGGCATCGCTCGCAGAAAGGCATGACGCCCCGCCTGAGATCGTCGAGCTCGCGAAGCAACGACAGGAGGCGCGCGCCGCACGCGACTTCGACGAGGCCGACCGGCTTCGTGCCGAGATCGAGGCGGCCGGCTGGGAGGCGCGCGACGCGGCTGACGGCTTCCAGCTCGTTCCGCGATGACGCGCGAGCAGGTTTACGGCCGCCGCCCGGTGCGGGAGGCGCTGCGCGGACCCCGTGAAGTGCTCGAGCTCTGGGCGACCGAGCGTGCAGTGAAGACCGAGCCCTGGCTGGAAGAAGTCGAACGCCCGCGTCTGCAGGTAAAACCGGAGCGCGAGCTCAGCGAAGCAGCAGGCACACGGGATCACCAGGGCGTGCTCGCGTGGTGCGAGCCGTTCAAGTACGCGGACGGGTGGGAGCTCGCGGCCGCCGAGGTGCCGCTGCTTGCGTGTCTCGACCAGGTGACCGATCCCCGCAACCTCGGCGCCGTCATCCGCAGCGCCGAAGGAGCGGGCGCAACGGGAGTGGTCGTTCCGGCACACGGGTCGGCCACCGTGACGCCTGCGGTGGCCCGCGCGTCGGCGGGCGCCGTCGAGCATCTGCCGGTCGCAGTCGTCCCCAACCTGGCGCGCTATCTCAGCGACGTGAAACGGGGCGACCTCTGGATCTACGCCGCCGCCGGCGACGCGACGACGACGATGTGGGACGCCGACCTCAAGGGCGGGCTGGTGCTCGTCTTCGGCGCGGAGGGCAAAGGCCTACGCCCGCTCGTACGCAAGACCTGCGACGACGCGATCTCGATCCCGCTCGACGGCAACGTCGAATCCTTGAACGTGAGCGTTGCGGCGGCTCTGATGCTCTACGAGGCGAAGCGTCAGCGTGCCTGACCCCACGCTCTATCTCTTCGACGGGCACAACCTCTTGCACGCAGGGAGCTACAAGGACCTGCGGGAGCTACGGGACGAGCTCGCCAGCTTCGTTGCGCTCAAGGGCGCGCGCGGCTACCTCGTCTTCGACGGCTCGGGCGCGGACGAATCCCACGGCCCACTCGAGGTGCGCTACGCGAAGAACGCGGACACGATGCTCGAGCGGCTCGCCGCCGAGAACCGAGGCGAGGAGATCGTCTGCCTCGTCTCCTCCGATACCGCCGTGCGCGGCACCTCCGGCCAGGAAGTGCAGAAGCGCTCGTCGGCGACGTTCCTCAGCGAGATGGAGGCGGTCACGCACAGTGAGGAGCGGCCGCATCACCTCCGCGACAAGCTCGACCCGGAGACCCGAGCGAAGCTGGAACAGATGCGACGCGGCGGCAGCTAGGCCATACAGTCTTCGTCGACAGCCTCGGCGCCGCCCGGCAGCCGCCCGAGCAAGCTGGCGAGCTGCCCGAGCTCCTCGGCCGTGTAGCGCTCTTCGAAGAATGCCCGCACGTCTGCGATGTGGGACTTCGAGGCCTCTCGCAGCTTCGTGCGCCCCGGCTCGGTGAGGACCGCATAGGTGACCCGCCTGTCGCTGGCGCAGGAGGCTCGCTCCACTAAGCCGCCGGCCTCGAGACCGTCGAGGAGCCGGGTCACGCCGGAGGCGGTGAGGACCAGCCGCTCGGCGAGGTCGACGCGCCTCATCCGGCCGTCTTCAGCCTTCGCCAGGTGGAGCAGCGCCTCGTAGTCGTTGATCGTCAGGCCGTGCTCGGCCACGAGCTGGGCGCTGATGGCGCGGGTCACCGAGGCATGCCCCCGGATGAGGCGCACCCACGAATCCAGGGCCGAATCTTGTTGTTGGGTCAATACTTGACTAGGCAAGGTTTCCTCGCTACTATTGCTTGTGTACTCAACTATAGCGTACTCAAGGAGGAGTGTAAATGAGCATCACGACAGACACCCGCCAGGCACTGCCCGTCGGAACCTGGCAGCTCGACCCCGTCCATTCCACGATCGGTTTCGAGGTCGATTACATGGGCGGCGCCTTCCGCGGCCAGTTCGGCGAGGTGGCCGCGAAGCTGGAGGCCGACGGTGACAAGCCCGTCCTCACGGGCTCGGCGAAGGTTGCCGGCGTCGACATCAAAGACGAGAACTTCAGCGCGCACCTCCAGTCCCCCGATTTCTTCGACGCCGAGCGCTACCCGGAGCTCAGCTTCGAGTCGAGCGAGATCGAGCGCGCGCGCGATCAGGTCACGGTCCGCGGCGGGATCACGATCAAGGGCGTCGAGAAGCCCGTCGAGCTGAAGGGCACGCTGGGTGAGCCGATCACCGACCCTTACGGGCGTGAGCGGTTCTCGCTGAAGCTCGAGACGACAATCGATCGGACCGACTTCGGCATCAACTGGAACGTGCCGCTCCCCGACGGGAAGCCGGCCCTGGCCGACGAGGTGAAGCTCCAGGCGGAGCTCTACTTCGTCAAGGAGGCGTAAGAGGGATGAAAGTCCTCGCGATCTCGGGCAGCCTCCGTCGAGACTCGTACAACACGAAGCTCCTCCGCGCCGCGGAGGAGCTTCTTCCCCCGGAGGTCGACTTCGTCCTCTATCAGGGCGTCAAAGAAGTGCCGCCGTACGACGAGGATGACGACGTCCAGCCGGCGCCGCTGGCGGTCGCTGCTCTGCGCAGTGCAATCGGCGAAGCCGACGCAATCCTCTTCGCGACACCCGAATACAACTCGTCCATTCCAGGCTCGCTGAAGAACGCACTCGACTGGGTCTCCCGGCCGCCTGCGACGAACACGCTCCGGAACAAGCCGGTCGCGGTCGTGGGCGCGAGCACGGGGGCCTTCGGAGCAGTCTGGGCCCAGGCCGAGCTGCGGAAGGTGCTCGCAGCTATCGGCGCCCGCGTGGTGGACGGCGAGGTCGCGGTGGGCCACGCGCCCACGAGGTTCGACGAGGCCGGCCGGCTCGAGGACGAGCAGCTGCAGGAGCAGCTGCAGGAGACGATCGGGACACTGCTCGCCGAGGCCGAGGCGCGGACCCTGATTCTGGCCTGACGAACATACGTTCGTAACATCTTGGGTCCACTGCAAACGTCTTGTAAAGAGCAGCGGACCTTGCTATCTTCTCCCTCAACCTTAGGGTGAGACTTCACGTCTTGCCCCTGACCCCGGGGGAGGCCAGGATGGCCGCACGGCCCGCAACCGCTGCGCAGAAAGCCCAGAGGGAGCTCGAAGATCTCCAGCTGGTGATGCGAGCCCGGAACGGCGACGGCGGGGCGCTCGACACCCTCATCCGGCGCTACAACGGCTTCGTCCGACTCAAGGCCAGCTCGTATTTCCTCGCCGGCGGGGACTCCGAAGACCTCGTCCAGGAGGGGCTGATCGGGCTCTACAAGGCGGTTCGAGACTTCAGAGCGGACAAGGAGACGTCGTTCCGGAGCTTCGCGGAGCTGTGCGTCACGCGCCAGATCATCACAGCCATCAAGACCGCCACCCGCTTCAAGCATGCACCGCTGAACACCTATGTCTCGTTCAGCCATACCCCGGCCGGCCAGGAGTCGGACAGCGAGTGCTCCCTGGGGGATGCCCTCCCGGGTCCCGGCGTGGACGATCCGGCGGTTTGCGTGATCTCGACCGAGGAGCTCCAGAGCCTCGTTTTCACCCTGGGGAGCGGCCTCTCTCAACTCGAGGCGGACGCCCTCCGGCTCTACCTGGAGGGTGAATCCTACGAGCAGATGGCCGAGGATCTAGAATGCGACACGAAGACGATCGATAACGCGCTCCAGCGGGTAAAGAGAAAGATTCTTACCCACCAGAAATCCCGGCAAGTCCTGCTTTAAACCGGGAATTCCGGCCGCCTCTACCGCGTTATAGATGGTGCGGGGCTCCAGGCGCGGTCCGGATTGGACCGCCGCGAACGGGCTCCCGACCAACGAGAGGAGTTGAACCACGCTGACGAACATTGCTGAACTTGATTTGCAGTCTTTTCTCCACGAGGCCGAGGAACTCGGCTCCGTCGAAGAGGCGACCCTGGAGGCGTTCGCCGTCGCGAACGAGCTCGAGGACGACGACTTGGCGGAGCTCCGTGGCGAGCTCGAGGAGAAGGGCATCGAGATCGTCCCGCTCGAGGACGACGCACCGCCGGCACCCCGCGTGCGGGCAGCTGCAGAGGTCTCTGGGACGACGGACAGCCTGACGCTGTTCATGAACGCCGCCGGCCGCTATCAGCTGCTCACCGCTGCCGAGGAGGTGGCGCTCGCGAAGCGCATCGAGCGCGGTGACCGCACGGCCAAGGAGCTGATGATCAACTCGAACCTCCGGCTCGTGGTCTCGATCGCGAAGCGGTATCAGGGGCGCGGCATGCAGCTGGGTGACCTGATCCAGGAAGGCGTGATCGGGCTGAACCGCGCAGTCGAGAAGTTCGACTGGCGGCGCGGTTACAAGTTCTCGACCTATGCCACCTGGTGGATTCGCCAGGCCTGCCAGCGGGCGGTGTCCAACCAGTCCGCGACGATCCGGATCCCGACCCACGTGCACGAGCGGCGCGTCAAGCTCGCGCGTGCGCGGGCACGGCTCCAGGCTGCGACGGGCGACGAGCCGACACATGAGGAGCTTGCCCAGGCCACCGGGCTGGACCTCGTCTACGTCGAGGAGGCTCTCAGCGCAGTCGAGGC
>Ga0307302_10000227_pt1 | contig 24942 bp, 26 predicted proteins | sample ER_DNA_183_FD_194490 | JGI IMG/M metagenome (GOLD analysis project Ga0307302, IMG submission 194490) | Bulk soil microbial communities from the East River watershed near Crested Butte, Colorado, United States - ER_DNA_183 | ecosystem: Environmental > Terrestrial > Soil > Floodplain | place...
TCATGTACTGCGACCACGTCCCGCAGCAGAACCTCAACTTCGGCTACGGGCCCGCGAACGAGGTGAAGCGGCGACTGCTCACCTTCTGGAACTCGGCCTCGTTCTTCGTCCTCTACGCGAACATCGAGGGGTTCAAGCCGACCTACCGCGATCTCGAGCGCGGACCCGAGGCAGACGGCGTCCGGCCGCTCGACCGCTGGCTCCTCGCGCGGACGCAGCAGCTCGTCGAGGAGGCGACCGATGCGTTCGAGCGCTTCTGGACGCCCGACGTGACGAGCGCGTGGGAGCGCTTCACCGACGACCTCTCCAACTGGTACATCCGTCGCTCGCGCAAGCGGTTCTACACTCTCGACGAGGCCGCTTTCAAGACGCTCTGGTACGCGCTCGCGCAGGGCGTGCGGGTCATCGCGCCCGTCATGCCGTTCCTCGCCGAGCACTTGTGGCGGAATCTGGCCGGGCCGGTGCGGCAGGTGCCCGAGAGCGTCTTCCTGGCAGGCTGGCCCGAGGTCTCGCAGCGGCTGAGCGATCCGGAGCTCCTCCAGGAAGTCGCGCACGCCCGCCAGGTCGCGGAGCTCGCGCGCGCCGCCCGCGACGCGGCCGGCATCAGGCTACGCCAGCCTCTCCGGCGGCTCGTCGTCTCCACGCCCGACGCAAGCCGGCGCATGCTCATCTCACGACAGGTCGAGGACTTGGCCGCTGAGCTCCGGGTGAAGGAGGTCGCCATCCACGAGACCCCTGTCGAGGTGGCGGAGATGCGCGCCAAGGCGCGGCTCGACCTCGTGGGCCCGCGCTACGGGCCCAACCTGCCCGAGCTCCGGCGGCTCCTCGAGGAAGGCAGCTTCGAGGTGACGAACGGGACGCTCCGCGCCGGCGCCTACATCCTCTCCCGCGGCGAGTTCACGCTCGAGTACGCACCGCGCGACGGCTGGGAGGTCAAGCACGAGGACGAGTACGTGGTCGGCGTCGACACGCGGCTCGACGACGAGCTCGAGACCGAGGGCCAGGTCTACGACCTCATCCACGCGGTGCAGAGGCTCCGGCGAGACGCGGGTCTCGAGGTGACCGACCGCATCGTCCTCACCGTGCCGGCTTCGGACGAGGACCTCCTCGCGCACAAGGACTGGATCGCGGCCGAGACGCTCGCCCAGGAGGTCGAGGTCGGCGACGAGCTGGCGGTGCGGAAGGCGGCATGACCCGGATCCTGCTGGTCGCGGTCGTCATTCTCGCCGCGATCGCCGCTGCGGACGCGCTTCGGCCCGCCGGGAAGCAGCGAGTCGTCGCCAGGGCCGGGACCGCCGCGCCTGCTGTGACGGTCGTGCACCGCTCCTCGTCCGACTACGTCGCGGTCGGCGCGTTCACCCGGAAGCGCGTGCTCCGGCACGGGCAGGAGTACCTTGGCTCGGCTGTGATCGACGAGGCGTTTCCCAGCTCGGATGCCGGCGAGACCTTCGACATCTCGCACCTCGCGGCCGCGCCCGACGGGCTCCTGGCGCTCGCGGTGTACCGGTTCCCACTGGAGGAACCCGTGCAGGCAGCGGTCGAGCTCTGGCGCGAAGGGCGCCTCGTCTCCGCGTTCCCGGTTCCTCCCGGGGCCTTCGGCGGCGGGCTAGGGTTCGCCGAAGACGGCCGGCTCGTGGCGACTCTGCTCGCGGACGGCCACTCGGTGCTCCTTTTCACCCGCGCGGGGAAGCGGGTCGGAAGCGTCTCGGCTACGTCCTGGTGACGGCGTCGGCGCGAACCTCGCGCGGCAGCTTGAAGAAGACGTCCTCGATCGCCGCATCAAGGCCTTCGACCTGCAGCACGCCTCGCTCGCGAAACCAGCCCACGACACGGCCGACGAGCGACTCGGGCGCGGAGGCACCGGAGGTGAGCCCGACGCTCTCGACTCCCTCCAGCCAGGACTCTTGGATCCCGCTCTCGTCGTCGATCAGGTGGGCCTCGACGCCGCGGGCGCGGGCGACCTCGACGAGACGGTTCGAGTTCGAGCTGTTGCGCGAGCCGATGACGAGGAGGAGGTCAACGGTCGCGAGGATCCGCTTGACCGCCCGCTGCCTGTTGGTCGTCGCGTAGCAGATGTCTTCCTTTGGAGGCGCCTCGAGAGAGGGGAACCGCCGCTTGAGGACGCGGACGATCTCGCGGGTGTCGTCGACCGAGAGCGTCGTCTGGGTGAGGAAGACGAGCCGCTCCGTCTGCGCGGGGACAACCGTTGCCGCCTGCTCGGCGGTCTCGACCAGGATGATCGACGCCGGCGCTTCGCCGGTTGTGCCCTCCACCTCCTCGTGGCCCGCGTGGCCGATGAAGAAGATCGTGAAGCCGAGGCGGGCATAGTGGCGCGCCTCCGCGTGCACCTTGGAGACGAGCGGGCAGGTGGCGTCGATCGTCCGGAGGCGGCGGGCCTTCGCGCGCACGTGCACCGCCGGCGCGACGCCGTGCGCGGAGAAGACGACGGTCGCCCCGAGCGGGACGTCCTCCTCGCTCTCGACGAAGACCGCGCCGCGTTCTTCGAGCTCACGCACGACGTGCGCGTTGTGCACGATCTGCTTGCGCACGTAGACCGGGGAGCCATGGAGGTCGAGTGCCTGCTCAACAGTCTCGACTGCCCGCTCGACGCCGGCGCAATAGCCCCGAGGCGAGGCGAGGAGCAGCCGCTTGACCACCGCCACTGAGTGTAGTTACGACTGGCGCAAGCCCAGCGGGTGAACTGTCGCCCGCCCGGCCGCGGAAAAGGAAAAGCCCGCCGCTCGGGGGGTAAGCGCGGCGGGCCTTTCACAGTTGCCAACCGCGGCTTACATGGCCAGGGACACATACCGCGGTTCGCATCGCCCAGTGGCGGAGACGGTACAGCGGCGCCCGACCCGTGCCAATAGGTCCATCGGCCCATCTTTGCAATCGTGATTCGCGGCCGACGGCCTTCTCGACGGCCGCCCTGGACGCACCTATCATCAGCGATGCCCAGTGAGCCACCATAGTCGCGTCATCCTGCTCGAGGTCGCCCCGCTCCTCGTGCTCGCGGCGCTTTATCTCGGCGTCGCGCTCGCGCTCATGCCCGAGCTCGTGCGCCGCCGCGAGCGCTTCTCATGGCTCGGCCTCGGGATGTGGCTCGTCTTCGTGCTCGTCGGCGCAATCTCTGCCGTGGTGGCGGTCGCCAAGCTCCGCGATGACGACGTGCTCGGCACCGTCAGCCCGTGGGTCGTGTTCGGGCTCACGCTCCTTGCGTACGTACCCGGTGCGATCTTCATCTGGCGCTGGCGGGAGCGTCACCTGCTCGTCTCGGCCGCGCCGCGCGTGGTCGAGGCCGAGAGGGAGGCCTCCGAGTGGCGGCGCGACGCCGAATCGATCTCGCGTCTCTCGACCGCCCTCTCGCAGAGCGGGACCGGCGACGAGGCGGCGAATCGGCTCTTCGACGAGCTCGAGCGCGTCCTCTCGATCACAAAGGCGTTGATCGCGACCGTCGACGAGGAGGAGGGGATCGGGGCGGGATTCGCCGCGCGAGGCGTCGACGAGGCGTGGTGGCGGACCGTCGAGCTCGACCTCGACAAGGGGCACGGCGGGATCGTCGCCGTCGCCCGCGAGCGCGCGCCGCTCGTCGTCTTCGACGTGAAGACGTCACCGCAGGTGAACCTGGAGCTGGCGCGGAGGGTGGGTGCGCACAGCGCGGCCTTCGTTCCGCTCCTCTCCGACGGCAGGGTGACCGCGGTGCTCGCGGTCGCGAGCACGAAGCCGCGGCTCTTCACGCCCTCCGAGACCGAGCTGATGCAGGACCTCGCGAACGAGACCGCGCTCGCCCTCGGGCAGGCCTCCTCGCAGGAGGCGCTGGGCGCGGCGCTCGCACGGGAGCGCCTCATCGCCGAGATCTCCCGCCGCGTCCGCTCAGAGCTCGATCTCGACGCGGTGCTCTCCGTTGCCGTGGCGGAGGTGGGCGAGGCGCTCGACGTCTCGCGCGCATTCGTCAGGCTCGGCGAGTCCGGGGAAGACGCTCCGATCAAGGAGGAGTGGGACGCTCCAGGCGTCGAGCCGATTGGAGACGTCGCCGGTCGCCTGCCCGTTTCGAACCTCGCGGCGCGAGAGCGGCGCACGATCGCGCTCGCTGACATCCTCACGGCGCCCGAGCTCGACGACCCGACGCTCGGCGGACGCGAGACGCTGGTCGAGCTCGGCACGCGCGCGGTGATCGCGACTCCGATCCTTGTCTTCGACCGCATGATCGGCGTGTTCGGCCTCCATCGCGCCGAAGCCGTGGCGTGGAGCCCGCATGAGGTCTCGCTCGCGGAGGCGGTCGCGCGCGAGATCGGCCTCGCCGTGCACACGGCTCGGCTCCTCCGGCAGAACGAGCGCCGCCTACAGGAGCAGGCTGCCCTCCTCAAGGCGGGCCAGGTGCTCACCTCCGATCTCCGCTTCTCGTCGGTCATCCAGCGCCTCGTGACCGAGGTCGTCCAGCTGCTGGGGGCGGACGCGGCGGACTGCTGGGTCTTCGACGAGCGCCGGACGATGCTTCGCTGCCAGGCCGTCCTCGGCATCCCGGAGCGGAACGTCGGGCGCGAGGTCGTGCCGAACGGGACCTTCCAGCAGGTCGTCACCACTGGCCAGCCGCTGCTCAAGCGCGACTTCGCCCGCTCCGAGAGCCCAACGCCGACCGAGGACTACCAGATCTTCGCCGAGGTGATGGATGCGCCGATCACCTGGCTCGGAGAGGTTCGCGGCGTGCTCGGCGTTTGCGCCCGCGAGCACGGCCGCTTCGACGAGAGCGATCTCGAGCTCCTCGACACATTCGCCAGGCTCGCGTCGCTCGCCCTGCACAACGCCGAGAGCTTCGGCGAGCGCGAGCGGCAGGCGCAGGTGCAGCGCGGCTTCTACCGGATCGCCGAGGTGCTCGGGTCGACGCTCTCCCTGAGCGAGACTCTCGACGCGCTCGCCCAGGCGGCATGCGACGCGCTCGGCGGCTCCTCCGCACTCGTGCTCGAGCCTCAAGGGGAACGGCTCGTGCTCGCGGGGTCGCACGAGCTTCCGGCGGAGTTCGTACAAGCGCTCGCGCCTGGCCTCGCCGAGGACGTGTCGCCGCTCCCGGCGGCGGCACAGGAGGGGCGCATCCTCTCCTCGACCTCGCTCTCGGGCGATGACCGCTTCAATGACAGCCTGCGCGAGCTCCTCACCGCCCACGGCTACAGCTCGCTCATCGCGGCGCCCGTGCTCGGCGCCCAGGGCCAGAAGCACGCCGTGATCGTGCTCTTTCGAGAGGAGCGAGCCTTCTCCGACGACGATCTCGCGCTCGCGGGCCACCTCACCGGCGCCGCGCGCGGAGCGCTCGAGCGCGCCGAGCTCTTCGAGGGCGAGCGGCGCGCGCACACGTTCTCGCAGCGGCTTGCGGACATCGGTGGCCTGCTCGCGACCAAGCTCGACCCGGCCGCCGCGTTCGCCGAGGTGGTGCGCGAGGCGCCGGCCCTTCTCGATGCTGACGCCGCCGTCATCCGCGTCCTCGAGAACGACGAGCTCGTCGTTCGCGCGGCTTGGGGACCGGGAACGCAGATCGCGCGCAACGCTCGCTCCAGCTCGGCCGCCGGAGCCGTCGGCATCGCCGCGCAGTCGCGAGCACCCCTCGCGGTTTCAGATGCGCGCGAGACGCCGCGCTTCGGGCACGAGGATCCTCTCCTCGCGAACGGAATGGTCGCCTGCGTCGCCGTGCCGATGCTCCTCCACGGGGGCGGCCTCAGCGGCGTGCTCGCCGTCTATGACGCGAAGGTGCGCACATGGCGGGAGGACGAAGTGCAGGCGCTCGCCGCCCTCGCCGCGACCGCTTCGGCCGTCTTCTCGAGCGCCGAGCTCTACCAGCGGGTGGCCGAGGAGAAGGAGCGGAGCGAAGCGATCCTCGCCAACATCGCCGACGGTATCGTGGCCGTGGACCGGGACGGGGCCATCGTCCTCTGGAACGCGACGGCCGAGCAGATCAGCGGGGTCCCGGCGGAGGAAGCGCTGGGCCGGCGCGTTGTCGAGGTGCTGCAGCGCGACCTCGCCGCCGGAGAGGGCGCGGCTCCCGGCGAGAGGCCGGTGGCGATCCAGCGGGGGGACAAGGACGTCTGGCTGTCGGTGAGCGAGGCCGTCATGCTCGATGCGGCCGGCGCCATCGCGGGCCGCGTCTTCGCCGTCCGCGACGTCTCGAGCGAGCGGGTCGTGGAGCAGATGAAGTCGGACTTCGTAGCCACTGTCTCGCACGAGCTCCGCACGCCGCTCACCTCGATCTACGGGTTCGCCGAGACCCTCATGCGCGCCGACGTGGAGTTCTCCGCCGCCGAGCGGGAGACCTTTCTCGGCTACATAGCGTCTGAGTCGGAGCGACTCATCAACATCGTCGACGACCTCCTGAGTGTCGCGCGCCTCGAGACCGGGACACTGCGCCTGCACATCGAGCCAGTCGACCTCGGCGCGATCGTGGGCGAGGTGGTCGCGCGCGCTCAGGAGCACGCGGAGCGCTGGGAGTTCGAGCTCGACGTGCCCGCCGGAGGCGTCGTCGTCGACGCCGACCGGGAGAAGCTCTCCCAGGTTCTGCTCAGCCTCGTCGACAACGCGATCAAGTTCTCACCCCAGGGGGGCCGCATCGCCATCTCGGCGCGCCGCCGGCCCGAGAGCGCCGAGATCAGGGTCTCCGACCAGGGGGTCGGGATCCCGCGCGCCGATCAGCAGCGGATCTTCTCCAAGTTCTACCGCGCCGAGGGAACCGGGCCCGGAGTCCAGGGCACGGGCCTCGGCCTCTTCCTCGCGCGCGGCCTCCTGGTCGCCATGGGCGGGAGGATCTGGGTCGAGTCGAAGGAGGGCCAGGGGTCGACCTTCGTGTTCGAGCTGCCGACCGGGGCGGAGGAGCCCGTCGTGGCCAAGCCCGAGAAGGCGACGGCCTGATGGCTCTGACCGTCCTCGTGATCGACGACGAGGCGCCGATCCGGCTCCTCTGCCGGGTGAACCTCGAGGCCGAGGGCACGAACGTGCTCGAGGCGGCGAACGGTGAGCACGGCCTCGAGCTAGCCCGCCAGGAGCGGCCAGACGCCATCCTCCTCGACGTGATGATGCCGGGCCTCGACGGGTGGACGGTCGCCGAGCGCCTGCTCGAGGACGACGCGACGCGCCGCATCCCGATCATCTTCCTGACGGCACGCGCCGACATTCGCGACCGCGCGCGCGGGCTCGGCGCCGGCGGGCTCGACTACATCACCAAGCCCTTCAACCCCGTCGAGCTCGCGGCGCTGGTCGAGGAGGTCGTCGATGCGGTCGAGCGCGGCGAGCGGGAAGAGCTGCGCGCCGAGAAGCTCTCCGCCCTCCGCGACCTGCTCGGAACGACCTAGGGCGACCGGGCCGTCTGGGCGAGCACGATCGCGGCGAGCACGAGCAGGCCGCCGGCGATCTGCCCCGCCGAGATCTCCTCGCCGAGCCACGCGTAGGCCACGAGCCCGGCCAGCACGGGCTCGACCATCGCCACGACCGTCGCGCGCGTGGCGGGGATGTGCCGTAGAGCGGTGATCATGAAGATGAACGGCACGACCGTCCCCAGCACGACGATGTAGACGACCAGGAGCCAGACGGGCAGGTCGTAGGCGTCCAGCCGTCCGAGGAGCGAGGCGTCGCTGGTCAGTACGTCCTGCGGGAAGCTCCACCAGGGCTGCACGACGGCCCAGAAGAGCGCGGCGAAGAGGAAGCCCCAGGCGAGAAGCGAGAAGACATCGCGGCCGCCGCGGACGCTGTGTTCCGCCATGAGGATGTAGAGCGCGTAGGCGAACGCGCCCGCGAGCGCGGCGGCGACTCCGACGCCGTCGAGCGCGCCCCCGCCGCTCCAGACCTCGGCGACAAGCGTGAGCCCGGCGAGTGCCAGGGCGAGTGCGAACCACAGACGCCGCCTGACCGGCTCGTGCACGAAGAAGCGCGCCCACAGGGCGACGAGAACCGGGGCGAGGTACTGGATCACCAGCGCGATCCCGATGTCGAGATGGGTGATCGCCGTGAAGTAGAAGAAGTGGACGAAGGCGAGCCCACAGACGCCGAAGACGGCCAGATACGCCGCTTCCCGGCGGGACACCCGCAGGCTCTTGGGGCGCAGGAGCGCGACACCGCCGAAGAGGAGAAGTGCCGCTCCCGTCCCCCGGAGCTCGGCGAGCCGGAGCGGCGTGAGCCCACCCGAGTCGACCACGATCTTCGCAACGGTCGCGTTCACCGACCAGAGGACGACGGCCGCGACGACGAGCCCGTATCCAAGGGCGGGACGGCGATGAGCCGCGGGCTCGTCCTCGAGCTCGCGGACGGTCAGAGGCGCGTCGACCACGGCGGCGGAGGTTATCCGGGCGGCGGGCCCATTACACTTGGGAGGCGCGGGACGTGGCGCAGCCTGGTAGCGCGCCTGCTTTGGGAGCAGGAGGCCGCCGGTTCGAATCCGGCCGTCCCGACTGGAGGGTTCGCGCTGCGCCTCATCTGGTAGACCTCCAGGGATGCGCTACCGCAAGCTTGGCGACTTCGGGGTCAAGGTCTCCGAGATCTCCCTCGGCTCCTGGCTCACCTACGGCGGGTCGGTGGAGGACGAGAGGGCGATCGCCTGCATCCACCGCGCCTTCGAGCTCGGCGTCAACTTCTTCGACACGGCGAACGTGTACCGGCGCGGCGCGGCCGAGGAGGTGACCGGGCGGGCGCTGAAGGACATTCCACGCGCCGACTACTTCCTCGCCACGAAGGTCTACTTTCCGATGGGGGACGGCCCGAATGACCGCGGCCTCTCGCGCAAGCACATCATGGAGCAGTGCCACGCCTCGCTCCGGCGGCTTGGCACCGACTACATCGACCTCTATCAGTGCCATCGCGCCGACGCCGACACGCCCCTGGAGGAGACTCTCCGCGCGCTCGACGACCTGGTCACTCAGGGCAAGGTTCTCTACGTCGGCGTCTCCGAGTGGTCGGCGCAGCGGATCGAGGAGTCGAGGCGGATCCAGGCCGAGCTCGGGCTCGACCCGCTCGTCTCGAACCAGCCCGAGTATTCGATGCTGCAGCGGAAGATCGAGGAGGACGTCCTCCCGGTCTGCAAGCGCCTCGGGATGGGCCAGGTGGTCTGGTCGCCGCTCGCCCAGGGCGTGCTCGCCGGCAAGTACAGGCCGGGCGAGACGCCTCCGAGCGGGACCCGGGCGGCCACCCCGGGCGACCAGGACATGATGTCGCGCTTCATGCGCGATGACCTCCTCAGCGCCGTGCAGGAGCTTCGACCGATTGCCGACGACCTCGGCATCACGATGGCGCAGCTCGCGCTGGCCTGGGTCCTGCGGGAGCCGGGCGTCTCGAGCGCGATCGTGGGCGCTTCGCGGCCCGAGCAGGTGGACGACAACGTCGCCGCGAGCGGAATCGAGCTGGACGCAGCCGTGCTCGACCGCATCGACGGGATCCTCAGCGGAGTCCTCGTCGCCGCGCCGACCGGTGACTAACCCAAGCGGAGAAGCAAGGAGCCGAGCAGGAAGAGCCAGAGCACGGCGAGCACGACCGCGAGCGAGATGGCGACGAAGTTCGTCGCCTCACGCGGGTCGCCGTGCTTGGAAGCCCGCCAGCCGACGAAGCCGAAGACGAGCGCTCCCAGTCCCGTGATGCTCGTGATGGGGAGGAGCGAGTCGGCGAGGATGAACGACGCCAGCCAGGTGGCGACTCCGGCGGTGCCCAGCCACGCGAACAGATCCGCAGCGCGGCTGTCGTCCTCCAACGCTCGGTCCAGCTCCCACACGTTCTGACTGTAGGACGGGATCCGAGCGACTCGGCCCCCCGAAAGGGGTAGCTGGTTACTGAGGCGTCTTCCTACAGGTCCTTCCTGTTGAACGCGGTCAGGCCGACAGCGGCCAGAACGGCCATGTACGCGATGACGAAGGGGCCGAGCCACACGCCTGCCGGCTGGGCGCCGCCGAAAGGCCCGAGGGAGAGCGCCGCCTTCGTGAAGCCCACCGTGTCGGCCGTGATCCCGTTCAATGCGTCCTGGTAGAGAGCCTCGAACGGGAGCGCCCAAGTGGCGACGTTGGCGATGGTCTTCAGGCTGTCCGAGTTCAGCGCCTCGCCGATCTGCCCGAGGAGCCCGGCGACCAGGCCTGCCCCGAAGATCATGAAGATCGCTATGCCGTTGGCGATCGCCGAGAAGACGATCGAGCCGAAGAGCGAGATGGCGACGATGACCGCGATCGCGGCCGCGAGCTCGACGGCAGGGAGGACGATCCGGTCGGGCCACCAGCCCGTAACCCAGTGCGTGATGAAGAGCGACGCCGCATAGACGGAGACGACGTACACGGCACAGACGAGCACGGCGGCGCCGAAACGTCCGGCGAGGAGGGCCGCTCGGCCCACCGGGCGCACGACGAGCGGCTGCAGAAGGCCGCGCTCGGCATCGCCGCGGACGACCGCGTGCGTCAGGAAGATGGCCAGCACGGTCCCGAGGAAGAGGACGGCGAAGATCGAGAGCCCGAAGAGCGTCGCGCTGAAGAGCACCCGCGTGTCGATGAGCCCGCCGGCTCCGATCGTCTGCGTCGAGAATGGGTCGATCGACTGGTAGGCCTTGTAGACGCCGAACCCGTACAGCCCGAGGAAGACGGCCGTGAGCACGAGGACGACCGGGAACACCCGGCGGCGCACGCTCTCTCGGATCGCGTAGCCGGCGACGATCACCGCCCCTTTCAACTCGCCTCCGCTCCGACCGCCTCGAGATAGATCTCCTCGAGGGTGGTCTCGAGGACCCTGACGCCGTAGACGCGCTCGCCTGCCGCGACGAGCTCGCTGACCAGACGAGGCGCGTCCTCGCGCCGCGCGGATTCGTAAAGCTTCGTGCCCGCGCCCGTGTCGATCTCGACGCCACGAGGGCGGGCGAGCTCCTCGGTACGCCCGGCGGCGACCACAACGCCTTTCGAGAGGATGACGACGCGGTCGCAGACGAGCTCGACCTCGCTCAGGAGGTGCGAGTTGAGGAGCACGGACACGCCTCGACGCCGAAGCTCCTCGAGGAGGCCGCGCACGGTTCGCCGGCCGAGCGGGTCGAGCGCGCTCGTCGGCTCGTCGAGGAAGAGGAGCCGGGGGCTTCCGACGAGGGCCTGCGCGATTCCCAGGCGCTGCTGCATTCCCTTCGACATCGTCTCGACCTTGCGCGCCCTCGCCTCGGTGAGGCCGACCAGCTCGAGGAGCTCGGCGCGCTCGGCTTCGCCCCCGGTCGATCCGGCGAGCCGCTGGTGTAGGTCGAGCAGCTCGTCCGCGCTGTACCACCCCGGGAAGCGGAAGAGCTCGGCCAGATAGCCGAGCGCCCCGCGCGCCGCGCGCGACCCGGCGGGGGCGCCGGCGACTTCCGCGCTCCCGCTGCTCGCCCGGACGAGGCCGCAGGCGATCTTGACCAGCGTGGACTTGCCGGCGCCATTCGGACCGAGGAGGCCTACGAGCTCTCCCTCTGCCACCTCGAGGTCGACTCCGCCGAGCGCCGTCACGTTTCCGTACCGCTTCGCGAGACCCTGTGCGCGGAAAGCGGCCACCCGGCGAGTCTATGTATCGCCACGGCGTTGCTGTTCCCCCATGGGCCTCATCGAGCACGACGTCGTTGACGAGGGCCGGCGCATCATCGCGAGGGCGAGCGCGACGGCGTGCCCTACTACGCGATCCTGATCGGACACTTCGACGGGCGCGCCGCTCCGGCGGCGCGCTCCGTCAATCCTCGCGCTGGACGTCTTGGAGGAGGCGTTCGAAGTCGGGCCCGTCGAACTCCGCGACTGCGCGCTCGTACTTCTCCATCCCCCAGCCCCAGAAGTCAAAGTCGATGTCGGAGACGCCGTCCTGTATGGACGCCCAGAGCGTCCAGCCGTACTTCGACATGAGACCCCAGAGCCGCGCACGGGCCACCTTGTTCGCGAGCGGCCGGCCGTAGTAGTGCTCGACGAGCTCGTCGAGCTGCTCGAGGGCGAGGTTCGACTCGCTCCAGACGTTGCCGAGCTCGAAGCACGCATCGTTGTTGCCCGAGTACTCGTAGTCGATGAGGCGAAAGCCGTCTCCGACGTCGATGAAGTTCTCGGCAAGGAGGTCGTTGTTGCACGGCACCGTTCCCTCGTCGCGCACCGCCATGGCCCCCTCGATCCGCCGCACGTGCGGCTCGTAGCCGGCGTAGCCGTCGGGGAGACGAAAGCCGCGCTCCTGGACGAGGCCGAGGTAGCGCTTCTGGATGGCGAACATGTTGAAGTCGTCACGGAAGCGGCGGGCGCCATGCAGGCGCCCGCAGGCGCCTGCCACCCAGTCCAGGCGGTCGCCCCGGCGGAGATCCTCGGCCGTCTGGGTCTGCCCCTCGATGAACTCGAGGACAAGGACGCCCCTGTCCGGCAAGTAGGAGATGACCGCGGCGCCGACTCCCGCGTCTGCGGCTGCGACCGTGTTCTCGTATTCGTTCTCGCGGTCGATCGCAAGGAGGCCGGCGTCTTTGGCCGAGATGCGGACGACATAGGCGCTCCCCTCGACCTCGACCTTGTAGTTCGTGTTCGTCAGCCCGCCGGCGAGCTCGGAAACCGACGTCGCTCCGCGCAGCTCGGGGACGAGCTCGAGGACTTCGTCGATCTGCGCGTGCTCGCTCACGTGGCGTAGGTTTCTATCGCATGGAGCGGGCGAGGGTCGTTGTCATCGGCGGTGGGATCACCGGCACGAGCGTCGCCTATCACCTCGCCAGGGCCGGTTGGACGGACGCCGTCCTCGTCGAGAAGGGCGAGCTGACGAGCGGCTCCACCTGCCACGCGGCGGGTCTCGTGACGCAGTTCAACCCCTCGCCGACGATGATGCGCTTCCGCCGCTACAGCGTCGAGCTCTACCGCGAACTGGGCGTCTTCGAGACGGTCGGAAGCCTGCGCATCGCGTCCAGTCCCGAGAGCTTCAAGGAGCTCCAGCGCAGCGCGAGCCGGGCGCGCGCAATCGGTCTCGACGTCGAGATCCTCGCGCCCGACGATGTCGTCCGCCTCATGCCTGCCGCGACGACGGACTCGCTCTACGGGGCGGTCTGGATCCCGGATGACGGCGCCGTCGATCCTCACACCGCCACCTATGCGCTGGCCACGGCCGCCCGTGAGCTCGGCGTACGCTTCCTCACCGGCACGCGCGTCGCGGGGATCGAGCTCGGCGCGCGGCGTGAGGTGCGCGCTGTTCACACCGCTGGAGACCGGATCGAGACGGAGTGCGTGGTAAACGCGTGCGGGATCTGGGCGCCGCAGGTCGCGGCGCTCGTTGGGGCGTTCGCGCCGTCGGTCCCAGTCGACCACCAGCACATCGCCCTCGCAGCGGTCGACGGCCACGAGCTTCCGCGCGAGATGCCCTGCTTCCGGGACACCGACAATCTCGTCTACGGCCGAGCCGAGGCGGGCGGGATGCTCTTCGGCGGCTACGAGGCGGATCCCGTTTCGCGCTGGGAGGACGGAGTGCCGTGGGAGCACGGGAGCCAGTCGCTCCCCCCCGACGAGGAGCGCTTTCGCCCGCTCTGGCAGGGCGCGATCCGACGTTTCCCCTTCCTGAGCGACGCGGGCATGGTCAAGCTCGTCTGCCATCCCGACGCGATGACGCCCGACGGCAACCCGCTCCTTGGCCCCATGCCGGGCGTGCCGGGGTTCTGGATGGCCGCGGGGCTCTCGCTGAACGGGTTCGGTGGAGCCGGGGGAATGGGGAAGACCGCCGCGGAGCTGATCACGAGCGGCGAGTCGGAGCTCGACGTGCAGGGGTACCGCCCGTGGCGCTTCGGCGGCCCTTACCGCGCTCCGGACTTCACGACCGCCGCCGCGCGCGAGGTCTACAAGTACTACTACCGCCTGCGCTACCCGCTCGACACGGACGAGTGGGGGAGGCCCCAGCGCCTGAGCCCACTCCATGGACGCCTACAGGAGCTCGGCGCCGTCTTCGGCATGAAGAACGGCTGGGAGCGTGCCGATTACTTCCGCCCCGGCCAGACATGGCGCAGGGCAGGAGCCGACCAGCGCGCCTTTGGCTGGACGGCTCCGCCGTACCTTGATCTCCTCGCAGAGGAGCACAAGGCCTTCCGGGAGCGCGTCGGCATCATCGACATGACCTCGTTCGGGAAGATCGAGCTCTCCGGGCCGGGGGCCCTTCGGCTCCTCGAGAGGGTGGCCGACAACAAGATCGACCGGCCGGCCGGAAGCGTCGTCTACACGCAGTTCCTCGATGAGCGCGGCGGCATCGTCTCCGACCTCACGGTGACCCGCCTCGGCGATGAGCGCTTTCGCGTCGTCACGGGTGCGGGCGCCGTCGACTCCGACATCGGCTGGCTTCGGCTCAACACACGGCAGGAGGACGGCGAGGTGGAGATCCGTGACGTGACCGACGAGCTGGCCGTCATCGGGCTCTGGGGCCCCGCGGCCCGTGAGGTGCTCCAGGCCGTGACCGAGGACGACGTCTCCACAGAGGCGTTCCCGTTCAGGCAGGCAAGGTCGCTCTCGGTCGGAGCCAACCCTGTCTTCGCGCAGCGCATCACCTACGTGGGCGAGCTCGGCTATGAGCTCTACGTCGAGCGGGATCTGGCCGTGCAGGTCTGGGACCAGCTCATGGCCGCAGGCGGGGCCCACGGGATCGCGCCGGGGGGATATCGCGCCCTCGACTCGCTGCGGCTCGAGAAGGGGTATCGGTACTTCGGGATCGATCTCACCGCTGGGGACGATCCCCTCGAGGCCGGCCTCGACTTCTGTCTCGCCTGGGAGAAAGAGTTCACCGGCCGAGCCGCGCTCGAGGCCAAGAGGCCCGCGCGGCGACTTCGCACGCTTCTTGTCGGCAACGAGGCATACGCGACGGTGTACGGCGGGGAGGCGATCCACGCGGACGGCGCGGTCGTCGGCCGGGTGCGGAGCGCGGGTTATGGGTTCACCGTCGGGCGTAACGTCGCGCTCGGCTACCTCCCCGTCGAGCTCGAGGAAGGCGCCGCCGTTGGGGTCGAGGTCTTCGGTGAGGTCGTTCCGGCGCAGGTCGGGCCCGACGCCCTCTACGACTCGGAGAATGCTCGTGTCCGAGGCTAGTTGCGGCAGGCAGGGCCGATCAAGAGAATCGGAAGCCTGATGGCCTGGGAGCTCGCCGCGTTTCCCGCCGATCTCCTCCGGGAGCCGGGACCGATCGACGGCGTCGAAGTGGAGATCGTGCAGCCGGGCTCGCCGGTGCGCGTGACGCACGTCCTCGACGCTGTCGAGCCGCGTATCCGCCCCGACGGACGCTCGGCTTTTCCTGTTGAGGGCCCGGCTGGGGAAGGGCGGACGAACCGTCTCGACGGCGTCGTCGTCCTCTCGTGCCTTGACTTCCCCGGCGAAGAGCGCCCTCTACACGAGCAGGAGTCGATCGTCGACCTGGCCGGGCCTGGGGCCGGGCTGACGCCGTTCGCGGGGATGGCAGCCGTCGTCCTCACCTTCTCGCCGCAGGAGGCCGGGCACGTCGCGATCGACGCCGAGGCGCGGCGGACGACGCTCGCGGTCGCCGAGGATCTCGCTCGCTCCACGCTGGGCGCCGAGCCGGCAGAGATCGAGCGCTTCGAACTCGGGCCGGCTGACGCGGGGCTGCCCGCGGTCGCCGCGCTCATCCAGCTCTCCGACCTCGGGCCGCTCTACATCCAGTACGTCTACGGGGAACCGGCCGGCGAGGCCGGCCTGCCGCGAGCCTTCCATCCCGCGGCGGTGCTCGACGGCGCGGTGACCTGCGGTGAGTACCACTGGGCCGGGATGAGGAACCCGACGTTCTTCTTCCAGCAAAACACGCTCATCCGCGAGCTCTACCGTAAGCATGGCAAGTCGCTTCGCTTCGCCGGCACCGTGCTCATGCGCGGCTACGAGCAGAGCGCGGACGACAAGCGGCGCGCGGCCGAGCGGGCCGCAGCCGCTGCAGGTGAGCTCGGCGCGGATGGTGTCGTGATCACCACCGACGCCGGCGGAAATTCGCACACCGACGTCATGCTCACCTGCCGGGCATGTGAGCGGGCCGGCATTCGCACGACCGTCGTCCTCGCCGAGGAGACCGATTCCGACTCGACGAAGCCGATCCTCACTGACTGGGTTCCAGAGGCTGACTCGATCGTCTCGACGGGCAACGTCGAGGAGCTCGTCGAGGCGTGGGTGCCCGAGCGCGTCCTCGGCGGCGACCTGCTTCTGGACGGTTCGCCTGCGGCATCCGCAGGGCCGATTCCGGTCCGCAACTACCTCGGCGCTGCGAACCAGATGGGGCAGCTCGCGTTGAGCGCGAGGACCGAATGAGGGCCGTCCATTACCTGAATCAGTTCTTCGCGGCCCTGGGCGGCGAGGACAAGGCCGAGACGCCGCCGACCCGGCTCGACGGCGCGGTCGGCCCCGGGCGAGGGTTGGCCGCCGCGCTCGAAGGTGTCGAGATCGTCACGACCCTCGCCTGTGGCGACGACTACTTCGCGGAGCACGAGGACGAGGCGCTCGCCGCGTTGCTCGTGCATCTCGGTGAGATCGAGCCCGATGTGCTGGTGGCCGGGCCGGCGTTCGGATCCGGCCGCTACGGCTACGCGTGTGCGCGGGTCGCGGCATCGGCGGCCGAGCGCGGAATCCCAGCGGTCGCGGCCATGCACGAGGACAACCCGGGTGTTGCGGCGGCCGGCGCCGCCTTTGTCGTCCCCACGGCGGTCAACGTCGCTGGCATGCGGGATGCGTTGCCCAGGCTGGGCGCGCTTGCGTCGGCGCTCGCCTCGGGGAGAGAGCTGGGCTCGGCGGAGGAGGAGGGCTACCTGGTTCGCGGCTTCCGGCGCAACTACGTCGCGGAGAAGACGGGTGCCGAGCGGGCGGTCGAGCTCCTGCTCGCGAAGCTTGGCGGCGAGACGCGCACGGAGGCCGCCGGCGATCTCGATCGTGTGGAGCCTCCGCCGCGGGTCGCCGACCTTTCGTCAGCGCTCGTCGCGCTTGTGACCGAGGCCGGCTGCGTGCCGCAGGGCAACCCGGACCGGCTCCCGGCGGTTCGCGCCCAGGGGTGGTTCCGGTACGACCTCGACGGCGCCCAGACGCTCGCTTCGGGTCGCTACGAGTCGGTGCACGGCGGCTTTGATGTCACGCTTGCCAACGAGGATCCGAACAGACTCGTCCCGTTGGACACGGTTCGGGGGCTGGAGCGCGACGGTCGTGTGGGCCGCGTGCACGAGTCGCTCTACACGACGACCGGGAACGGCACGCCGGTCGTAGTCGCTACCAAGTTCGGACAGGAGATCGCGGGGGAGTTGCGCGATGCGGGCGTCCAGGCAGTCCTCCTTTCGGGCACTTGAGGGACCGGAACGCGCTGCGGGGCAGTGCTGGCGAAGGAGATCGAGCGGGCCGGGATCCCGACGGTCTACGTCACGTCGCTGCCCACGGTGGCGACGATGATCGGCGCGAACAGGATCGTGCGCGGCCCCGCGATCACACATCCATTCGGGCTCGACGAGGCGGAGCGGCGGCGCATCGTCGAGCGGGCGCTCACAATGCTCGAGACGGACGTCGAGCCGACCACCGTCTGGGAGGTCGAGGAGTGAGTTTCCTTATTGGGGCCACCCCGAGCCTCCACCCACCTCGATCGTATCGCCGCGAAACGCGCGGGGGGGACGCGGAATGCGCCGGATCTCGCTCCGAACGGAAAAGGAAACGATGAGCGCGGCGATCCACGGCTGCTCGCTCGTCCTCGCGCATGCGCCCGACCTCGTCCGCCACGGCTCGAAGCCGAGCCGCGAGGACGCGGCCGAGCAGATCAAGCCCGCCCTCCGCAGCTTCGACGACGCGCTCGGCTATCCGCCGCACCAGGTCTTCATTGGCAACCTGGCGCCCGACGCTCTCTGGGAGATCGAGCGCCCGTGGTGGCGACATCTCGCCGAGCCGAAGGCAGAAGGCCCGTACGGCGTCTTCATCGACCAGGACGCGCTTTACGCGCAGATGGAGGCCGCCGACCAGTTCCAGCTTCTCCACCTGGACGGGCGCGAGCCGGCAGAGGGCGCGCTGCCCCTCTACCGAAACGGAAGCCGCGCGGGCGTCATGGACCGCGCCCACGACCTCGACGAGAGCCTCTCGGCGAGCGTCCTCCTCGAGAACCTCGCCTGCAAGGCGACCGGCGCCCTTGCCCTCGAGCAGCTCCTCGCGCGCACCGGGTTCCCCGCCGACGCGCTCGCCTACGCCATCGGCTGCGGGGAGGAGGCGATCGGCGACCGCTACCAGCGCGGCGGCGGAAACCTCGGCAAGGCGATCGCCGAGCAGGCGGGCTGTGTGAACGCCTCGGGCTCCGACGTAAAGGCCTTCTGCGCCGGGCCGATCCACGCAGTCGTCGTCGCCGCGTCGCTTGTCTCGTCAGGCGTCTACGGGCACGTGGCCGTCGTCGCCGGGGGCTCCCTTGCGAAGCTCGGCATGAAGTTCGCGGGCGCGCTGCGCCACGAGGTGCCCGTCCTCGAGGACGTGCTCGCCGGCCTCGCGATCCTTGTCGGGCCGCCGGGCAACGGCGCGCCGACGATCCGGCTCGACGCAGTCGGGCGCCACCGGGTCGGGTCGGGCTCGGCCCAGCAGGCCGTCCTCGAGGACCTCGTCGTCGAGCCCCTGCAGCGCCTCGGCCGCGGGATCCTCGATGTCGAGCGTTACGCGACCGAGTTGCACGATCCCGAGATCACGGAGCCCGCGGGAGCCGGCAACGTCCCCCAGCGAAACTACAAGCTCATCGGCGCGCTGGCGGTCAAGCGCGGCGAGCTCGACCGCGAGAAGCTCGACGACTTCGAGCACGAGCGCGGTCTGCCCGGCTTCTCTCCGACCCAGGGCCACGTCGCCTCAGCGGTACCGTGGCTCCCGCACGGGCTCGCGGGCTTGCGCGCCGGCGAGATCGGCTCGACCATGCTCGTCGCGAAGGGCTCACTCTTCCTCGGCCGCATGACCGAGCTGGCCGACGGAATGTCCATCTTGCTCGAACCAGGAAAGGAGTGAGGATGCCGGTCGACGCAACGCCTGAGACGTTCAAAGAGCTCACGAGCGAGGGGAGCGTCTTCGTCGACTTCTGGGGGCCGCGCTGCCAGCCGTGCCTCGCGATGATGCCGATCATCAAAGACCTCGAAGAGGACGCCGGCGGCGCCGTTCGCGTCGTCAAGGTCGATTCGACCCAGAACCGCGACGTCTGCCGCGAGCTGCGCGTCTTCGGCCTGCCCACGTACATTCTCATGCGTGACGGCGAAGAGCTGGAGCGTCTTTCCGGCGACGTGTCGAAGCACCAGGTGGAAGAGGCCTTCGCAACGCTGAAAGGAGGTGCGGCAGCATGAAGCTCGACGGCAAGAAGGTGATCGCCCTCGGCGAGCGGGACGGAGTCCCCGGCCCCGCCATCGCCGAGTGCATGCGCTCGGCGGGAGCCGAGCCGATCTTCGTCGAGACGGAGTGCTTCGTCTGAACGGCTGCAGGAGCCATGGACCCGGAGAACCAGGATCGGATCAAGAGCCTGGTCGACGAACACGGGGCCGACGACGTGGTGGTGGTGCTCGGCGCCGCCGACCTCGAGGCGCTCGAGGTCGCGGCCGAGACCCTCACCCTCGGAGACCCGGCGTACGTGGGTTCACTGGCAGGAGTCCAGTTGGGACTCCCCGTCGTTCACATCCTCGAGGAGGACGTCAAGGACCAGGTCGATCCGGGCGTCTACGACGAGCAGGTCGGCTTGCTCGAGATGACCCTCGATGTCGACCAGGTCAGGCGCGCCGCCGAGAAGTTCCCCGGCCGCTCCTAGCACTGCTGGACAGCGTCGTTTTCCTCGTTTGCGAGCGGCGCCCCAGCAGCGCTAGGAGGCATTCGTGTAGCGAAAGCAGTCGACCGTGTGGTCGTTCACCAGACCACACGCCTGCATGAAGGCGTAGCAGACTGTCGGCCCGACGAAGCGAAAGCCCCGGCGCTTGAGCTCCTTGCTCATGGCTTTCGATTCCTCGGTCTCGGCGGGTATCTCTCCGACCGTCTTCCACGCGTTCTCCTTCGGCTTCCCCCCGACGAAGCCCCAGACGAGGTCGTCGAGGCCGCCGGTCTCCGTCACCGCCCGCGCATTGGCGATCGCCGACTCGATCTTGAGGCGGTTGCGGACGATGCCCGCGTCGCCCATCAGCCGCTCGACGTCGCGGGCGCCGAACCGCGCCACGTTCACTGCGTCGAAGCCGGCGAACGCCGCGCGATACCCCTCGCGCTTGTGCAGGATGGTCGACCAGGAGAGTCCGGCCTGCGCGCCCTCGAGGACGAGCATCTCGAAGAGGTGGCGCTCGTCGCGCGAGGGAACGCCCCACTCCTCGTCGTGGTAGGCGACGTAGAGGGGGTCGCCCTCCGGTACCCAGGCGCAGCGCGTCATGCGGGAACGGGCTGCAGCCCGGCCGTCGCGATCAGGTGTGCGGTACAACGCGCGGCGAGCGCCCGGGCGAGCCACTTCCCCTCAGGATCCGCTTCGGCCGCCGCCGGCAGGCCTACGCCCGCCGGGATCAGCTCGTCTGCCAGCTTCGCGACCCGCGCGTCAAGCATCGCCGTGACTGTAACCCGCGTCCTCCTCGGCCATGAAGCGAACGAAGAAGAAGGCCAGGAGCCCGAAGTAGACGATCGCCTCGCTCACGGCCATCAGCGTTCCCCCGAGCTGCTGATCCTCTAGCGGGTCGATCCCCCACAGCCGCGGCGCGTCGACGTACGAGTCGTAGATCGGGGAGGGGAGGAGGGCGAGCAAGAGCCCGAGCGGGCTGGCGAGGACGAAGGCGGCGAAGAGGTAGGCGGCCTTCCCGCCCGAGGGGAGGTGCCACGGCTCGTCCTGGAAGACCGGCCAGAAGAGGAGGACGCCGACGACGAGATAGCTCAGGTGCTCGAGGTCGAGCAGGAGCCGGTGCTCGAGAGCCGCCTCATAGGCGAACGGCACGTGCCAGAGGGCATAGGTCGCGAGCCAGAGCGGGAGCGCGACGAGGGGCCGGGTGAGCGTACGAAGGCTCCGGTGGCGCATGAGGGAGGCGGCGAGCCCGGGCCCGATGCCGAGGACGAGCAGAGCGGCGGCCCACTCGGCCAGGACGACGTTCTGCAAGAGATGCGCGGAGAGGAGGTAGTGGACGGCGATGGTCGCCAGCGGGCTCACAACAGCGAGCAGGGCGAGCACGATGCCGCAGGCGAAGAGGAGGGCGCGCAGGCGGGAGGGCCGCTCCCGCTTCCCGGCCACGATATAGGCCACGCTGAGCGCGAAGAGCAGGCCGAGCTCCTCCCAGGCGGGATACCAGCTCGAAGCGGACGGAGGCATCGCCGCAGGCTAACGCCGTTTCGGCTGGCCTCCGCTGCCCGGGAGTGAGATAGTCGCCGCGTGCGACAGGTCGGTGTCGAGGAGCTGGTTCTCGGGTCGAGGTCGAAGTCCGGAAGGGACGCTCCCCTCGGTCCCGACTGGGTGGACGTGCTGCGCGACATTCCGCTCTTCGCGCCGCTCTCGAAGAGGCAGGTGCGGCGGATCGCGAACCTCGCCCGCCCCCAGCGGTTCGCTCCGGAATCGACGATCGTCCGCAAGGGCCAGCGTGGGGAGACGTTCTACGTCATCCTCGACGGCGAAGCCGCGCTCAGTCTCCCCAACCGCAAGGCTCGCACGCTCAAGGCTGGCGACTTCGTCGGCGAGCTGGCGCTCTTCGACGGGAAGCCGCGCTCGGCCACGGTGACGGCGAAGACCCCGCTTCTCGCCATGCGCATCGCCCGGCGGCCCTTCCTGAAGCTCGTGTCGAGCGACTCCGATCTCGCGCTCGGCCTCCTCAAGGGCCTCTCCGAGCGGCTGCGTGCGGCCGACGCGGGCGTCGAGTAGCTAACGAGGGTGACTGCGAGCGTAGCGGCGAGCGAGCCGGGGGCGACTCCTCGCGACAGGCTGCCAGACGCTTAGAACACGCAGGCAGGCATCCGGACGGCTGCAGCGTAGTGGTCGATGAGGCTTTTCCTCAGCGCGAGGACGCGGGCAGCAACGACGAAATCCTCTCGGTTCTTATCTCTCGTGGCCTTCTGCACGCGCTCGAGTGCTGTGATGGCGACCTGCCTGTTGCGGAGGAATTGCGAGTAGGGACCTTCGTAATTGGAAGGAGGCTGCAGCGCCGCGAGCGCGGGCTGGATGCTCCGCTCGCGATCAAGCGCGATTCCGAGAGCGCGAATGTAGTCCGCTCGATTGCGAGGCAGAGCCGGCCTGACGACGAGTTCGTCCCGCGGGTAACGAGCGCAGATCGAGTTGGCTTCCTTGGTAAGGGCGGCCCAAGCGTGCTCGCGGTCCATGACCTCGGTAAGAGCGGCATTAACCTTTTTGAACGGATTCTTGATGTTGCCCAACGAGCGGAGGTCGTCCACGCTCCCAGTCGCGGCCATCGCCACAAGAGCCAGAGCGCCGACGGCTGCCGCGAGTGCGAGACCCTTGAGCATCGAGAGCCATTCTGTGCCGGTCGCGGCGGACACTCCCCCCTCGGAGGTGTAGGCCCGAACGGGCTTATGAGCAGGCGCGCTTGGAGTCCTCAAACGGCCCCGGACTCCGCCCTAGCGCAGGGTGTTCGGTACGCTGGCCTGGCTCCCGCGGGCGTAGCTCAACGGTAGAGCCCCAGCCTTCCAAGCTGGTGACGAGGGTTCGATTCCCTTCGCCCGCTCTGGCGCATTCAAGCCGAAACCCGCGTAGCCAAGCGGGTTTCGGCGTCTTAGGCGCCTCTCCATCACACCGCTCGAAACCGCCTTGGACCGCTGGAATGCGGCGTTCACTGGCGCAAGGACAGCTTCTCAGAGCGCTCCCCCTTGCGATCGGTGGCGACGGTTCGCGGCGGATCAGCCGGTGCAGCCGTACCTTTCCGCAGGGACATCTCATGCGAAAGGAGATCGCGCGATGACCAAGGATCCCCCACGAGGCTGGTTCGTTGCGAGCGTACGCGAGCTACCGTGGCAGGAGAACGAGCTGGGTGCGACCTGTGAGTTCGACAAGCAGCGGGAACGCTTCGAGGAGTTCGGCATCAACCTGACGGTCTTGCGTCCAGGGCAACCTATGACGATGTACCACCGCGAGGGTTACCAGGAGGGGTTCCTCGTCCTCCGCGGCGAGTGCCTGCTCATCGTCGAGGGTTCGGAGGTTCGGCTCCGCGAGTGGGACTACTTTCACTGTCCGAGCGATGTCGCACATGCGATCGTTGGGTCGGGCGCCGGCTTCTCGCTTGTGCTCGCGGTCGGTAGCCGCGTCGGCCCAGACGTGACTCTCTACCCCCGCGATGAGACGGCGCTGAAGCACGGTGCTGGAGTCGAGCAGGCCACGCCGCATCCGCGAGAGGCCTACGCACGGTTTACGAGGCCCGCGCCTGAGACCCGCTTCCGCGGCGAGTTCCTCGCCGAGTAGCCGGCGCGCGCCTCGGACGAATTAAGTCGGGCGCGACGAGGCTCGCCCACGCGTTCCAATCCGGGGAGATTCGAAGAAGTCAGGCGAGCGCGCGCTCTAGTGCTGCTCGGTCAGTCGGCGCGCCGTGCGTCGGCAGCACGAACTCGACCGGCAGCGCAAGCAACGGACGCAGCCCTTCGATGACCTGCCCCCGGGTCACGCCTTCCGCGAGCCAGGTCTCCATGATCTCTATGCCATGGCGGCCCTCGATGAGGGTGTCGCCGATAGCGACCGCCCGATGGCTCTCAATCCAGAGCACGACGTCGTACGGAGGTTCCCGGCCTGGGAAGGCATCGACCCCAAAAGGCAGCCGGTCGCCAGCCGAGAACAGGTGTGCCGGCATTCGTTCCCCCCCGCCGTGGTCGGGAGGCGGGGCGAACACGGTCGCGCCGAGATGCTCTGACAGGCTTGGCGCGTCACGCTCGTGCCAGGGGTTCGTCAGGACGATGACCGTTTCGCGGTCGGCCGCACGGTCGAGGATCGGCGCCGGCGGAGTGGTCGGGTCGATCAGCAGCAGCCGTTCGCCGTCGTCGACCGCATAGGACGAGACCTCCGGTCCCCAGTCGCGGCCGGCGGCATCATCCTCCGCTGTCCATTCGGGATGCACGGCCTCCCACCACCACAGACCGCTCCGCAGCTCACGCACGGCCAGATTCTAATTGCATGCGGCCCCACCACCCCTTTCTGGCTGCGGGTCGATATGTCACGCGGGTGAGCCATCCCCAGCGAAACGCGGTAGCCCGCCGCCGCCCTCCCCCAAGCTTTCCGGCTCCTGACGCTCGCTTATTGCGAGTCGACGGGAGGGACGAGCCTGACCGCTCGTGCGAGCGCCACGTCGAGATCAAGGGTCTGCTGGAGGCCATGAACCTTGTGGAAACCGATGCCGTACGTGTGGCCACGAACCGTCCAAATCAAGACGACGTGTCGCATGAAGGCGCTTCCGGCGTTGGTCTTCACCGGGACGTAGACGGCCCGAATCCGCCACCCGTTGATGGTCAGCGAACGGAGAGGACGAACCCGAGCGCTCGGATACCAGGCTGGGCCATTGACAACCTTCGCTTCGTTTCGAAGCGCTCGCGGCGAGGCGACGATGACGAGGTGCTGATCGTTCGTTTCGCTCGAACCAACCACCCAGCCCCGCCATGAACTCTCACAGCCACCTGTAACGCCCGGCCCGATGATGTCGAGTTGACATCCACCGATGCCTTGGGTCGCGACCAGCCCTTCAGGCACTCGCGTTGGACACGGAACTGGGTACCCAACCTCGTTGGCCGTGGCCCGGCACTTCCCGCGAAGTTCCTGTGATGCCAGCACAAGGCGAGAGGCAGATGGCTTTGGCGGCCCCGCGGTCACCGCGACCTCACCGCTGTCGGAGCAGCCGCCACTCAGCAGCGCCACGAGCGCCACGGCCAGAATCTGCATCCGCACTTCCTCATCCTTACGGCCGCCGTCGCTTCGGAAGTCCGCCCTAGCCCGCCGCCGCCTTTCCGCAAGCGTACTCCCACCGGGGTGGCGTGCGGTCAGACCTCAAGGATCAGGCTGACAAAGGTGAGACTCGCGTCCCCGACGCTCCCGGTTACC
>Ga0307302_10000230_pt1 | contig 24685 bp, 33 predicted proteins | sample ER_DNA_183_FD_194490 | JGI IMG/M metagenome (GOLD analysis project Ga0307302, IMG submission 194490) | Bulk soil microbial communities from the East River watershed near Crested Butte, Colorado, United States - ER_DNA_183 | ecosystem: Environmental > Terrestrial > Soil > Floodplain | place...
TTCCCTCGTAGCATCGTCTAACAAGCCGACCGGCAGCCCAAAACCAGAGAGGAAGGCGATGAACGAGATCACTCCATGCCTGTGGTTCGACACTGAAGGGGAAGAGGCGGCGAAGTTCTACACGTCCGTGTTCCCGAACTCGAAGATCGTCGATGTGGCTCGCTACGGTTCTGCCGGACCCCGGCCCGAGGGGACGGTGATGACCGTGAGCTTCGAGCTGGGCGGGCAGAAGTTCGTGGCCTTGAACGGCGGGCCCGACTTCACGTTCAGCGAGGCCATCTCCTTCCAGGTGAGCTGCAAGAACCAGGAAGAGGTCGACGCGTTCTGGAGCAAGCTCTCCGAAGGTGGGGAAGAAGGCCCTTGCGGCTGGTTGAAGGACAAGTACGGCGTTTCATGGCAGATCATCCCGACTGCCCTGCCCGAGCTGCTGCGGGATCCGGACCGGGAGAAGTCGCAACGCGTCATGCAGGCGATGCTGAACATGAAGAAGATCGAGATCGACGCTCTCGAACGAGCCGCGGCGCAGGCATAGGTCGCCGCCTGACGGCCTCATGGACGGGTTGAGCAAGCGCGTAGGGGGAACAGTGCCCGCGAGCGGCTACCAACGGGAGGAGAGGGGATGACCTACGCACGGCAAATGCTCGAGGCCCACCCGAGAAGGACCGCCACGGAGGCCGGTGCACTAGTTGAGTGCATCGAGGCGTGCTTCGATTGCGTTCAGAGCTGCGTCGCTTGTGCAGATGCTTGTCTCGGCGAGGGCGACGTCGACATGCTGATCCGCTGCATCCGGCTCTGTCTGGACTGCGGTGATGTCTGTGTTACCACGGGGCGCATCCTGAGCAGGCAGACGGAGTTCGACGCGGGTCTGGCCCGCGCCGTCGTGCAGACCTGCGCCCAGGTTTGCGGGGCATGCGCCGAGGAGTGCGAGCGGCATGCCGATCACCATGAGCACTGCCGTGTCTGCGCAGAGGCGTGCCGGCGCTGCGAAGCAGCGTGCGAGGAGGTTCTCTCTGCACTTGCGGCCTGACGCGAGGAGCAAGGCCGGTTGGGGCCGCTACAGATCGGAGATCGACGCGGTCTCCGCGCATAGGGTGCGAAAATCACGGAAAGAGGAGGTCACTTGTCCGCAACCGACGAGCCGATCACCTTCGAGCAGCACATCAAGCCGCTCTTTCGGGAGGGTGACCGCGAGTCGATGAAATGGGCGTTCGACCTGTGGTCACACGACGACGTCGCCCGGAACAGCGACGCCATACTGGTGCGCCTCCGCGAAGGCACGATGCCCTGCGACGGCTCCTGGCCAGACGTGCAAATCGCTCTCTTTCAACGCTGGTCCGAGGCGGGGAAGCCTGCCTAAAACCCTCAGAAGGCGGTCGGTAGTAGCCGCGGATTCCCCGGCATTCCCCGTTCAGCGCGCTTCCTCTTCGACTGTCCGTTCGGCCGTCGGGAGAGCCTCGAGACGCTCGTCAGGAATCGGCTTGCCGCTCTCGATCGAGCGGCCGTAGGTCCCGTCGACAAGACGGGCCTCGGCCCGCTCGACGGCAGCGAGTTCTTCGCGTAGATCGTCTGCCAGGCCCTCGTCGAGCTCGTCCTGGTAGAGGTCGGAGGCGAGATTTGCCGGGTCTTCCTCGTCGGCCGGCTCGCCAGTGTCTTCGTGCCCGAGCTTCGCGAGCGCCCGCTCGATGCGCTGGCGCTCGCGGGCCAGCAGTTCGCGGGCGCGCTCAGGATCCATTGCGCCACGTTACCGAACCCTCCGTTGAGGATCCATCTGACGTTCCTGCACACCGAGATCGATCCAGAGCACGAGGGCGAGGGTCTCGGCGGCATCCTCGTCTCAGCCGCGCTGGTTCAGGGCTTAGTTTCGGTGGGGCCCTCTCACTTGACGGCTCCTGCGCCCGTCTCGGCGAAGCGCGCGACTGCGTTCATGAGTGAGCGCAGCTGACGGCCGCGTTGCGTGAGGCGGTATTCGACGCGAGGCGGGCGGGAGTCGATCACCGCTCGCTCGAACACCCCGGCCTCCTCGAGGTCGGCCAGACGCTGCGCCAGGGTCGCCGGTGGAATGCTGCCGAGCGCGTGCAGGAACTCGTTGAAGCGGACGGCACCCTCGTGGGAGACGTAGAGGATCGACACTGTCCAGCGCCGCTCGAGGAGGTTCGCGGCGCGACGGACCTCCTCGGGGAGCGGTGGGCAGCTACGACAGCGCATGCGCCGAGTGTGGCTCGAGCGAGAGCTCGAGCACCTCCTCCAGGCTCATCACGGGGTGGAAGCTGATCTCGTTGCGGACGTCCTCGGGGACATCGTCGAGGTCGGCCCGATTTCGCTCGGGGATGATCACGTCGGTCAGGCCGGCGGCGTGGGCGGCGAGCGCCTTCTGCTTCAGGCCGCCGATCGGCAGCACGCGACCTTGCAACGTGACCTCGCCGGTCATTCCGACCGTGTGCTTCACGGGCCGGTTCGTGAGCAGGGATGCGAGTGCGGTCGTCATCGTGATCCCGGCGCTCGGGCCGTCCTTTGGAATCGCGCCCGCAGGCACGTGCACGTGGAACCTTGCGTCCTCGAAGACGTGCTCGTCGAGGCCGAGCTCCTCCGCGTGCGACCGCACGTACGAGAGCGCGATCCGCGCCGACTCCTTCATTACGTCGCCGAGCTGGCCGGTCAGGACCAGCCCGTCCTTGCCCGGCATCTTGGTCGCCTCGACGAAGAGCACGTCGCCGCCGGTCCCAGTGACTGCCAGGCCGGTCGCGACGCCGGGCACAGCCGTTCGCTCGGCCGACTCCTGGTAGAAGCGCTGTCGCCCGAGTGCATCGCGGACCGCCTGCTCGCCGATCGAGATCGGCGGCTGCGCTGTGCCCGAGGCAACGGTCGTCGCCGTCTTGCGCAGCAGCTTGCCCAGCTCGCGCTCGAGCTGGCGAACGCCGGCCTCCCGCGTGTACTGGCTGACGATCAGCTCGAGCGTGATGTCGTCGATCGACACCTCGTCCTCGCGCAGGCCTGCCCGCTCGCGCTGGCGCGGCCAGAGATAACCGCGTGCGATCGCGACCTTCTCGTCGACGGTGTAACCGTCGAACCGGATCACTTCCATGCGGTCGAGCAGTGGGCCGGGGATCGTCTCCGCCATGTTCGCCGTGGCGATGAAGACGACCTCGGAGAGGTCGACCTCGACGTCGAGGTAATGGTCGCGGAACGAGTGGTTCTGGGCCGGGTCGAGCACCTCGAGCAACGCGGCCGAGGGATCGCCGCGCCAGTCGGCGCCGACCTTGTCGACCTCGTCCAGCAGGATCACGGGGTTCATCGTCTTGGCGTCGCGCAGCGCTCGCACCAGCCGGCCCGGCAGCGCGCCGATGTAGGTGCGGCGGTGGCCGCGGATCTCGGCTTCGTCGCGCACGCCGCCGAGCGACATGCGCACGAACTCCCGGTTCAGCGCCCGGGCGATCGACTCGCCGACCGAGGTCTTGCCGGTCCCCGGGGGCCCGATCAGGGTCAGGATCGCACCGGAGCGCTTGTCCTCGGCGATGCCGCGCTCCTCCCGTAGCTTGCGCACGGCCAGGTACTCGACGATCCGCTCCTTGACGTCCTCGAGACCGGCATGGTCGTTATCTAGGACCTCGCGCGCGTTAATGGGATCGAGCCGCTCCTCCGAGCGCTTCCCCCACGGCACGGCGAGCAGCCAGTCCAGGTAAGTACGGATCATCGATGACTCGCCGCTCTGGTCGCCCATCCGCTCCAGCCGGCCGACCTCGCGCTCGGCCTGCTCGCGAACCTCGTCGGGGAGATCTGCCTCGGCGATCTTCGTGCGGTAGTCCTCCGAGACCGAGGCCTCGTCCTCACCCAGCTCCTTGCGAATCGACTCCAGCTGGCGTCGTAGGATGTACTCGCGCTGCTGGCGCTGGGCGCCCTCCTCGACATCCTCGCGGATCCGGTGACGGATCTGCAGCTCGGCCAGGCGCTCACGCTGAAGCCGGAGCGCGAGCCCGAGCCGCTCGACGACATCGATTGCCTCGAGCAGCTCGATCCGCTGTTCGAAGGTGGCCTCCGGAGCGTAGGCGGCCGTGTCGGCGAGAGTGCCGACATCACCGATCGAGCGAACGAAGGACGCAATTCGCCCGTCGTCACCGCGCAGCTCCAGGATCTCCTCGACCACTGCTCGGTACTCGCGCTCCAGCTCGCGGGTCTTGACGCCGGGCGGCTGTACGTCGGGCTGCTCCTGGACCTCGACTCGTAGCCGGCCCTGGGCGTCCGTGTGGGCGGCGCCGGCGATTCCGCGGTGCAGGCCGACGAGAGCGACAGCTCCAACACCATCTGGCAGCCGTACTCGTTCGACGACCTCGGCGACCGTGCCCACGTTGGCGTATTCGTCGTCGTGCCGAGGCACGAGCAGAACGCGGTCCTCGTCGCCCACGTCGGCGGAGATCGTGACATTCATGTTCGGGAAGACGACGATGTCGTCAAGGGGGACAAGTGGCAGCGTGCTCAAGCTTCATCACCTTTCTCTGTCGTTGCTACACGATAGATAGTAGCTTCAATAGATGAAGTTACAGAGCCTGCTCCTGTCTGGTTAGTGTGATCGTCGATGGGCATGTTCTTTCACTCTTCTGACGCGCCGGCGGAGCGCGCTGCCGACCCGGAGGTGCGCCGCGCGAACCTGAACCGGATTGGCCGGCTCTTTGCGCCCTACAAGCTGCGACTGGGGGGAGTCCTTCTGCTCATCGTCGCTTCCGCGGGGCTCGGCGTCGTCCCCGCTTTCCTGCTCAAACGGCTCCTGGAAGCGATTGGGCGGAACGACACCACCTCGCTCTCCTTCAACGCCGGCGGAATCATCGCAATCGCGGTTGTGACCGGCGTCCTCGGGGTCGTCCAGACGCTGTTCTCGAATCAGGTCGGTCAGCGTGTGATGCACGATCTGCGCGCCGCCGTCTTCCGGCATCTGCAGCGCTTGTCGCTCGCTTTCTTCACGCGCACGCGCACGGGGGAGGTGCAGTCGAGGATCTCGAACGACATCGGCGGTGTTCAGAACGTCGTCACGAACACGGCGACGTCGATCGCTTCGAACGTGACGACCGTCGCCGCAACGATGGCGGGCATGCTGGTGCTGAACTGGAAGCTGGCGCTGTTCGCCTTCGCGCTGATCCCGTTCTTCGTGTTGCTGACGCGTCGCGTCGGCAACGAGCGGCGCCGGATTGCGAAGACGACGCAAGAGACGCTCGCCGACATCTCCAGTCTCGTGCAGGAGTCGCTCTCGGTCTCGGGGATCATGCTCGGGAAGACGATGGGTCGCGGTGACGAGCTCGCCGACCGTTTCGAGGACGACTCGCTACGCCTCGCCGACCTGGAGGTGCGTCAGCGGATGGCGGGCCGCTGGGTGATGGCGTCGATCCAGACAAGCTTCGCGATCATGCCGGCCGCCGTCTACTGGTTCGGCGGGCTCGCGCTCGCGCACGGATCGACCGCGGTCTCGATCCCGATGCTCGTGGCCTTCACGACGCTGCAGACGCGGCTCTTCTTTCCGGTCGGTTCGCTCCTCGGGGTCGGCCTCGACGTGCAGACGTCGCTTGCACTGTTCGACCGGATCTTCGAATACCTCGACCAGCCCGTCGACATCGAGGAGAAACCGGACGCCCTCGTCGTCGGCCGGGCCGGCGACGTTGTGTTCGATCACGTCTGGTTTCGCTACGACGAGGACTGGACGCTCCAGGACGTCTCCTTCACGGTGCCGGCGGGCAGGACGACTGCGCTCGTCGGAGAGACGGGCTCCGGCAAGACGACGCTCGGCTACCTCGCGGCGCGGCTCTACGACACCAGCCGCGGCCGGATCACGATCGGCGGTGTCGACATCCGCGACCTGAGCTTCCAGGCACTCTCCGACCTCGTCGGCGTCGTCTCGCAGGAGACGTACCTCTTCCACGAGTCGGTGCGCGAGAATCTGCGCTTTGCGAAGCCGGAGGCGACCGACCGGGAGATCGAGTTGGCCGCCGAGGCCGCACGCATCCACCACGTGATCGCGGCGCTGCCAGAGGGTTACGACACCGTCGTCGGCGAGCGCGGCTATCGGTTCTCCGGCGGCGAGAAGCAAAGGATCGCGATCGCGCGCACGATCCTGCGCAACCCGCCGATCCTCGTCCTCGACGAGGCGACGAGCTCGCTCGACACCGAGACCGAACGGCTCGTTCAGGAGGCGCTCGACCGGCTCTCCGAGGGGCGGACGACGATCGCGATCGCGCACCGGCTCTCGACCGTGCGCGACGCCGACCAGATCATCGTGCTCGACCACGGCCGCATCGTCGAGTCGGGCCGGCACGAGGACCTGATCCTCGCCGGTGGCCGCTACACGGCGCTCGCCACGCGGGACGACGAGCTCGTTCCCGCTGCACCCGTTCTGAGCGAGGTCCCTGAGGCGGGCGCGGCGGCGTCGTCGCAAACGTAAGTTGATCCTTACGTAAGGATCTGCTTAAATTTAGACGCGTGGAAGCAGCTCTGAAAGCGATCGCGGAGCCGCGCCGCCGCCGGATCCTTACACTCGTCCGCGACGGCGAGCTCAGCGCAGGCGAGATCGCAGCGCACTTCGAGGTGACGCGCCCCGCGGTCTCGCAACATCTGACCGTTCTGAAGGAGGCCGGGCTTGTGAGCGAGCGGCGGAACGGCACTCGACGCCTGTACCGGGCGCGCCCCGAGGGCCTCGGAGAGCTGAAGGCGTTCCTCGAGGGATTCTGGGACGAGCGACTCGATGCACTCAAACGCGAAGCAGAGCGAAAGGAGAGGACGAAACGTGGACGCAACCACTGAGACGACCTCGGTCGAACGGGAGCTCGCGATCGCAGCGAGCCCCGAGACCGTTTGGGAGCTACTCGTCGATCCGGACGAGGCGATCCGCTGGATGGGTCAGGCGGCGACGTTCGACCTTCGACCCGGGGGGCTGTATCGGGTCGAGGTGATCCCGGGGAACACCGCGAGCGGTGAGTTCGTCGAGATCGACCCGCCGCGCCGACTCGTGTACACGTGGGGCTGGGAGCCCGGCAGTGGCAGCTCGGTGCCACCCGGGTCGACCACGATCGAGTTCGAGCTGATCCCGAGCGACGACGGCACGCTGCTTCGGTTCAGCCACCGAGACCTGCCGAGCGCCGAAGCGGCCGAGTCGCATGCGCACGGCTGGGATCACTACTTCGAGCGGCTCACCCTCGTGGCGGCGGGTGGCGACCCCGGCCCCGACCCATGGATCGTGGGCGCCATGGAATGAAAGTCAGAGCCGCCGGTACGTAACGTGCAGTCGCGTCTCTGATCTGCATCCGACTACTGGACGCCTGCGCCGGCTTCGGCTTCTTCCTACCCCCCGAGGCGCCGCCAGAACGATCGTCTCGCCTCTGGGTCGCCCGGCTCCTCGCCGATCGCCCGCGCCGCGGCCAGGAAATCCTCCGAACGTAGAGTCATCAGCTCGTCGCGCTCGAGGTCGGCCAGCTCGGCCCCGGCAACGCGCGCGAGGCGCAACGCCTGCGCGTTCAGCGCCTGCTCGAAGAGCGTGCGGGCAAACCGCGCGTTGCCGAAGCCCTCGCCCTGCTCCGCCTTCGGGAGCACGCGGCGCAGAGTCTCACGCGCTCCCTCGTCAAACCGGTACTCGTTCTCGGCCAGGAACTTGGCGGTGATGGCGAGCAGTTCGCCGGTCGAGTAGTCCGGAAACGTGATTTCGCGCGAGAAGCGTGAGCGTAGGCCGGGGTTGGAGTCGAGAAAGCGGTGCATCAGCCGCGGATAGCCGGCCACGATCACGACGAGCCGGTGGCGGTGGTCCTCCATCCGCTTGAGCAGTGTCTCGACGGCCTCGCTGCCGAAGTCGAGGCGCTCGTCGGAGACAGCCAGCGCGTAGGCCTCGTCGATGAAGAGCACACCGTCGAGTGCACGGCGGATCGCACGGTCGGTCTTGATCGCCGTCAGCCCTACGTACTGGCCGACGAGCCCGGCGCGATCGACCTCGACGAGATGGCCGCGCTGCAGGAGGCCCATCGAGCGATACATCTGCGCGAGCAGGCGCGCCACGGTCGTCTTGCCCGTCCCCGGGTTGCCCAGGAAGACGAGGTGCTGCGACGTCGCGACCTCTGGAAGGCCGTGCTCCACGCGTCTCGCTTGCACCTGCAGGAAGGCGACGAGCGCCCGCACCTGTTGCTTCACGGTCTCGAGGCCGACGAGCGAGTCAAGCTCGGCCTGCAGGTCCTCCATGTTCCGAGCCGGCTCGGGTTTGCGTAAGGCCTCGAGCTGTTCCGAGATCCAGTCGGCGCCGTCGCGGCTCGGCCCGACCCGCAGGCGCTCGCTGATCGCCCTCAAAGCATTGTCGAGCGGACCGGACATCAACTGCCTCCTTCCCGCGCCGCCTGCTCTCCAAATCGTAGGGCCCGCGCACGCAGGCCCGTCTACCAACGGTTGGCTTTCCGAGGGGGAGCGGCGGGACGGGGGCTTGTCGGTCACGGCCGCGATCGAGTTGGGTCGCCTGCCAGGTGCGTGAGCAGCCCGGCCTCTTCTCCAGTAGCTCCAGCTCAGCCCGGCGAGACGCAGTTGAACATATGCCTATGTAAGAATATAATATCGCCATGGCACGAGCAGCGACGACAGCAGACGCGTTCAACGCGGTCGCGGAGCCCCGGCGGCGACAGATCCTGGACGTCCTCACGGGCGGCGAGCGGCCTGTAAACGACTTGGTGCGCGAGCTCGGGCTAGCGCAGCCGCAGGTGTCCAAGCACCTGCGGGTGCTCCGCGAAGTGGGAGCCGTTGACGTGCGCGAGGAAGGACGGCAGCGGCTGTACCGGTTGAACGGCCGCGCGCTCAAGCCCATCCACGACTGGGTGAAGAGCTATGAGCGCTTGTGGTCGGAGCGGTTCGCCCACCTGGATGCGGTGCTGGAGGAACTCAAACCAGAGGAGGAGGAAGGAGATGGCAGTGACGAGTAACGGGACGGCGACGCTGACGCTCCCCACGGATGAGCAGATTCTCATCACTCGGGAGTTCGACGCCCCAAAGCACCTCGTGTACAAGGCGTGGACCACGCCCGAGCTGGTCAAGCGCTGGTGGCACGCGAACCGCGGCGAGGTGACCGTCGTCGAGATCGACCTGCGCGTCGGCGGCACGTGGCGGTACGCCATGATCGCCGACGACGGATTCGAAGTCGGTTTCCATGGCGAGTACCGCGAGATCGTCCCCAACGAGCGGATCGTGTCTACCGAGATCTACGAGGGCCTGCCCGAAGGGGTGTCGGAAGAGGAAGGGGCGACGGTGAACACCGCGACATTCACCGAGGTCGACGGGCGCACGACGCTTACGCTCCTCATACAGGCCACGAGCAAGATGTCCCGAGACGCGATCATCGACTCCGGGATGGAGGCAGGCCTCCAGGATGCGCTGGAGCTCCTGGAGCAGACCGTCATCTCGCTTCGCTGAGCCGCAACCCCATCGTGGACCACCGGGGGATCGCTCCCGGTGGTCCGGCGTTTACGCTGCGATTGGCGCGGCGGCTAGCGGTCGGTGGGGCCGGATCTGCCCACCCGGGAAGGAAGTGCATCGTGAGCCTCACTCAGTACTACACGGCGACCACCCTCGACGGCTTCATCGCCGACCCCGACAACTCGCTGGAGTGGCTGTTCACCCGTAAGCGCGAGGACGACGGGCTGTTGAACTACGGCGAGTTCATCGCCGACGTCGGCGCGATGGCGATGGGCTCGACGACGTACGAATGGGTCCTCGACCACGAGTTCGCCGACAAGGCTCCGGCGGAGTGGAAGTGGCCCTACGACATCCCGTGCTGGGTCTTCACGCACCGGCAGCTGCCGGTCGTCCCCGATTCGCGAATTGAGTTCACCAGCGCGGACATCCCGACGGTGCACAAGGAGATGGTCGGCGCCGCTGGTGGCAGGAACGTTTGGATTGTCGGCGGGGGAGACCTTGCCGGTCAGTTCGCCGACGCGGGGCTGCTGGACGAGGTCATCGTCTCGATCGCGCCAGTCACGCTGGGTGGAGGTGCGCCTCTGCTGCCCCGGCGGGTCGAGTTGCGTCTGGACGAGCTCGGACGGAACGGCGACTTCGCCTCCGCCAAGTTCTCCGTCGTCCGTCAGCCGTTTGACGTTGGTCGGAGCGATTCGTCCTGATCCAGCCCCAAAAGTGACGGACAGTCTTCGACCCACGCCTCGATCACCACGGGCGGCGCGGAGCGCTTCACCGGATCGTGGTAGACGGCTCGACGTTGTTGCCGTCCGGGGAGAGAAGGTATGCGCCGTAGTAGCCGGGTAGTACGGCCGCTCGCCCGACGCGCCGTTGTCCCGCCCGCCGGCGGCCAGCCCAGCTTCGTGAAAGCGCTCGACCGTTTCGCGGTCGGCCTGAAACGCGATGTGCAGCCTTGCCGTGGGCGTCCCGTCGGCGCTTACGTTGACGATGCCCTCCTGGTGGGCGTAGACCTCCGCCGCGGCGGCGCTCTGCACGGCCTTCTCGGGCCGGTGACCGCACCCTATCGCGGGCCGCCGGAGGGCAGCGCGGGCCGGTGGTCGCGTATGGGCGAGGCCTCAGCGATAGAGCACGCACGTTGCTACTAGCTGATCGACGCTGCGGCGTCTAGTCCGGCAGCAAACCCTCGCGGTAGCGCGTCGGCTGCGATGGAGGAAACCGAGCGTATGCGAGTGCGCCGTCCTGCGTGTCCTCGGGCGAGCTCGCGTTGTAGCGGGCGGCGGTCTCGTCGGCGCAGTAGAAGCCCCACGGGCCGTCCTTCTGGAACTGTCGCGAGCTCGCGCACAGAAGTACGCAAGGCCCGTCGCCCACGCCGACGAACGCGTGCCGCGTCTCCGGCGGGCAGTGCACGAAGTCCCATTGCTTCAGCCGGCGCTCCTGCCCCTCGACGACGAGCAGCGCCTCGCCCGAGAGCACGAGGAAGTCCTCCTGCTCCGTCTCCCAGTGATACGTATCGCTCGGCTCGCCCGGCCCCATGACGCGGATCGCCATGCCGAGCATCGGGAAGAACGTCTCGGCCTCGTACTCGTCGTCGCCGGTGAGCGGCAGGCTGTGCCCCTGCCCCGGCTTGTCGAACCAGCGGGCCTCGCGCGCGTTCATCACGAACCAGCCGGAGCTCGCCGGCACGAGCCCGACGTCGGTCTGCTTGAGCTCTGCCTCGGGAACCACGGTCGCGAGGATACAGAGCGAACACTGCCCCGATCGTTTCGCCCGAATGCGGTGATTTCCTGATGATACGGCGGCTTCGCTGCGCTTAAGATGCGCGCCGGTGACGACTCCCGACGTCGACGCCGCCGCCCGGTTTCTGGCCGGCAACGCCCGGGTCCTCGACCGCCGTCGCTTTGAGCGGCTCTTCTCCGGCGGAGACGCTCGACCTGTCCGCGACCCGTCGCCGCCTTCCGCAACTCCGACGGCGGATTCGGTCACGCGCTCGAGCCGGACGGGCGCACGCCGGCCAGCCAGCCGGCCGCAGTCATGATGGCTCTGGACACGCTCGACGAGGCCGACGCCTGGGACGAGGAGCTTGTCGCGGGCGCATGTGAGTGGCTCGCGGCCAATGCGCCCGCCGAAGGCGGCGCGTCGTTCGTGGAGCCGACGGTCGAGGGGTGGCCGCACGCTCCGTGGTGGGAGGCGGAGGAGGGGCGGCCGGCATCGCTTCTGACCACCGGGCAGATCGCGGCGACGCTGCATGCACGCCATGTCGAGCATCGGTGGCTCGAGGGCGCGACGGACCTGCTCTGGCGGCGGATCGACGACCTCGACGACCCGGGGCCGTACGGGTTCCGCGGCGTGCTGAAGTTCCTCCAGCACGTGCCCGATCGCGGCCGGGCGGAGCAGGCCTTGGAGCGCGTCGGGAGGCTGCTGTTCGACCGGGACCTGGTCGCGCTCGACCCCGACGCCGAGGGCGAGGTCCACACGCCGCTCGACTTCGCGCCGAACCCCGACTCGATCGCCCGTCGTCTCTTCGACGAGGCCACGATCGACGCGCACCTCGACCACCTCGCCGGGAGTCAGGCAGACGACGGAGGCTGGACGTTCAACTGGCTGGCTTGGTCGCCGGTCGCCGCGAGCGAGTGGCGCGGGTCGCTCACCGTGGACGCTCTCCGCACCCTCCGTGCCAACGGTCGTCTGGTCTAGACGGCGGGCGCTACTCAGCCGAGGTCGTGCCGCCAGACGCGCGGGACGTGGCCGACGTCGACGTCGGCCGCACCGAGCCAGCGCGCGACCTCGTGGATCGCCTTCGCGATAGCCGCGCCCGCGTCCTCCGTTGCGCCCTCCTCCGCGTAGACCTGCCGCACGCGGAGCACGCCCGCCTTGCGATCGAACAGCGGGTCGATCCGACCCACCAACCGGTCGCGATGCAGGATCGGCAGCACGAAGTAGCCGAACTCGCGCTTCGCCGCCGGCACGTAAATCTCGAGTCGGTAGCGGAACGACCACAGCTCCTGTGCTCGCTTGCGGTCGTACACGAGCGGGTCGAACGGAGAGAGCAGGGTCGTGCGCCCGCGGAACGCTCGCGCCGGCTCGAGGAGGTCGCGGTGCACGTACCAGGTGCCGCGCACGCCATCGATCGCGCACCCGACGAGGACGCCGTCGCGGACGAGCCGCGCGAACGCATCCGCGAGCGACAGCCCCCGCAGCGTCGGCACGCGCTTGTAGCCCGCCTCCGTCATCGGGCCGAGCTGGCGGAAGCGTTGGTCGAGGTGCCCGAGCGCGGCGTCCTCGGGCGAGAGCGGCCGCGCGGGCGGGACGACCCGCTCCGCCAGATCCCAGACGCGCTCCTGGCCCCGGCGCGCCGCCACCAGCACCTTGCCCTGCGCCCACAGGAACTCGAGCAGCTGCGACACGTTCTTGCCGTGCGTCCAGCCGGTCGACTCCCACGGACGGACGGAGCGGTCCTCGAGCTCGCTCTGCGGCGTCGGGCCTTCCCGCTTCAGGGTCGCCAGGACGTAACGCTCGAACGCCGCGTTGTCGCGGAGCCAGGCGGCGATGCCCTCGTAGTCCGGAAAGCAGCTTCCGGCGGCGGCGACGAGCGGCCAGTCCTCGACGGGGTGGAGGAACGCGCGCCACGTGAACAGCGCCCGTTCCTCCCAGAGCAGCCGGTCGAGCTTGGCCGCGGGATAGCGTCCGAGCCGGCTCCAGAGGACGAGCAGCTCGGACCGCGCCACCGCACTGGTCGGGTCGAGCTGAAGCGCGCCCGTCTGGCGCACGACTTCGAGGATGCTCTTCGGACGCGGCGTGTCGAGCCGCGTCGCCCGCACGGCGATCCGCCGCGCCGCGTCCAGGGAGAGCTTGTGCACCGGGGCTACCGTCTCATGAAGGACGCTCGATCTAACGCTCGTCGACGATCTCTCCGTCCTCGGAGGTGGCGTCCCGGGTGAGGGACCACGCCGGGCCTGCTTCGGGAAACGGCGCCGCCGCGAGAGCCGCATGCATCTGCTCGGCCGACTCCCAGCGCCAGACGTCGACGAACGTCCCGTCTTCGAGGCGGATCAGACGAGCCTCGGCGAGGCCGGGGTGGTCAGCCCGGATGGCGGTGATCAGCACAGCCCGCCGGGCGAGGAGCTCCTCGAGGTCGGTTGGGTCGACGACGTACCTGTGGATCCTGATGTCTGCCATGTTGGTCGATTCCTCCTCTCATGAAACCTGGTCACCTCAAAGACGAACGGCGAACGAGGAAAAGGACACGTCGCAACGGGAGTACAGTCCAGACTCCGTCGAGAAGGAGATCATGAGCGTTCCACGCGAGGGTGGCTGCGCCTGCGGAGCGGTTCGTTACCGGCTTACGTCCGATCCGCTCTTCACGCACTGCTGTCACTGCCTGAACTGCCAGCGGCAGACCGGAAGCGCTTTCGTCATCAACCTGCTGATCGAGGCCGACCGTGTAGAACTGCTCGCCGGGACCCCGGAGCCGGTCGACGTGCCCCGCGACGACGGAAGCATGCAGCGGATCTTCCGTTGTCCAACCTGCCAGGTAGCGGTCTTCAGCCACTACGGCCACCCAGGGGTGCGTTTCGTCCGTGGCGGCACGCTCGACCAGCCCTCGAGCGTCGCGCCCGACGTTCACATCTTCACCAGGTCCAAACTCCCCTGGATCATGCTCCCGGACTCAGTGCCGGCGTTCGACGTGTACTACGACTCGAAAACCCTTTGGCCAGCCGCCAGTCTCGAGCGGTTGGAGGCGGTCATGGCTGCGGCGAGCTCCGGCGCCTGAGGACGGCACATCGCCTTTCTCTACCGAACGACCGGCCGAGTCTTTCGGCGGCGGACGGTCGGCGCGGCTGTCTTGCTCGCCCTTACCCCGGCCGCAGTCGCGATCCTCGCGCTTGCGGCGCTCGCCCTCGTCAGCGCCGTGTGCTCGCTCGTCGTGGCGTACGAGGTGCTCCGCTACCGCGAGCAGCGGGTCCGGGTCCGACACCCCGATCTCACGGCCTGACCGGGGACCGCTGGCGCGGCGCGTCGAGCGTTCCAACGCCACGGCGGCTGGAAGGTTCGGAGCGTCCCTGACTCCGCTCGGCCGCGTGCTCGGTCATGCCGCCAGGCGCGCTTACGGACGAGGCAGCGGTGCGCGCCGGCCCTCTCCGCGACTGAGCACAAAAGTACAAGCCCACGGCGAAGACCGTCGCCACTCTGAAGTGGAAACCGACCCGGGGAGGTAATCCGATGAAGCGACTGGCGACAGTCTCGTTGAGTGTGCTTGCGTTCGCGCTCGCCGGCGCGGGGGCCACGACAGCTGCGGATGGGTCGTACGGCCCGTGGGAACCGACGTATCAGGGGCCGATCACGGCACCCGCGGGCGTCGTCTGCTCGTTCACGGTCTCCGCCGAGCCCGTTCGCCAGGATCTGCGCGTGCGCTACCACTACGACTCTGCCGGCAACATCGACGGCTACGAGGCGAGTGGCCAGCTCTTCGGCCGGATCACGAATACGGAGACAGGCGCGACCGTCGTGCGGAACCTCTCCGGCCCCGGAAGTGTGACGTTCAACTCCGACGGGTCCTGGGACGCCAGTGTCGCCGGCGACTTCCTGGTCTTCTTCCGGGGCGAGGACAGCCCGGCGAACGAGCTGCTCCTGTTCTCGGGACGAACGGAGCTCCACGGCTCGCCGAGCGGCGAGAAGACGCTCGTTTCGCATGCCGGTCAGGTCGAGAACCTCTGCGACACGCTGGGCTGATGGGCGTCGCAACTCTGAAGCCGAGCAAGCTCGCCGACGCACTCGTCGCCGACGGCCCGAATCCGGAGCATGCCGACGCGTTGATGCTGTTCGGCCAGTTCGTCGGGAATGGGACTTCGACTGGGCTGGATACTCCGAGGACGGTGAGCGGGAAGCGGCGGAGTGCGGCGAGTGGATCTTCGGATGGGTTCTCGAGGGCCGGGCCGTGCAGGACGCCTGGATCATTCCCGAGCGCCCCCGCCGCGAACGGGCGGGCCTGCCGCAAGGTGAGTACGGAACGACCATCCGTTTCTACGACCCGATTCTCGACGTATGGCAGGTGACGTGGAGCGGGCCGATCAACCGCGCGCGGCGGACGTTCGTCGCGCGGCGCTCGAGCGATGAGATCGTCCAGGAAGGCCACACCGAGGACGGCTACCCGATGCGCTGGATCTTCTCCGTGATCGCCGAAGACGCGTTCCATTGGCGGAGCGTCTGCTCGAAGGACGGCGAGAAGACATGGCAGCTACGCGAGGAGATGCACGTGCACCGCAGGCAGGGGTAGGAATGAACCAGCGGGCTTCGCCGTGTGGATGCCATGAGCGAGCAGCGGCAGGGCCTCTCGAAGACCGCGCTTGCCGAGAGCCCCGACTTCGTCCTCGAGATGGTCGAATGCGGCTGCGGGACCACGGGATGGTCGGCGCCCGAGAGCGTCGGGCGATACGGAATCGTGTTCGTTCGGCGCGGCTGCTTCCGCCGTCGTCTCAATGGCTCCGAGTCGTTCGTCGACCCGGCCCTGGTCTACTTCGAACGGCCCGAGGACGAACAGCAGATCGCACATCCGGTCGCGGGCGGCGACTCGTGCACCGCCCTCTATCTGTCCGAGGCGTTGCTCACGACGATCTGGGGCGGTGATCTCGGATTACCCGACGGGCCGGTCGCGAGCGACGGGGCCACCGATCTCAATCAGAGGCTGCTGCTCACGGCGGTCTTGCGCGGAGACACGGGCGACGTGGCCGAGGTCGTCGTCGATCTGGCTTCGCGGGTGTTGGAGCGGTCGGCGCCGAAGCGTGTGTCCTCCGGCCGGCCCGCCACGCTGCAGGCCAGGCGACGGCTCGTCGGTGAGGCACGCGAAGCGCTCAGCGAGAACCCGCGGGCCGGCGTGGTCGAGCTCGCGCACCGACTCGCCGTCTCGCCGCACCATCTGAGCCGAGTCTTCCGGTCCGAAACAGGAGAGACGATCTCGCGCTACAGAAACCGGCTGCGCGTTCGGCTCGCCCTCGAGCTGCTCGCGGAGGGAGAGCCGCGGCTCGCTCGGCTCGCGGCCGAGCTCGGCTTCGCCGACCAAGCGCACCTCGCGCGCGTCGTTCGGCGGGAGCTGGGGGCGACACCGTCTCTGCTGCGCGAGCGTCTCGCGACGGCATAGTCTGAGATACGAGGTTGCGCGTGGCGCGGAAGACCGCCGCCGTCCTTGTTGCCGACTTCCACGATCGAGGAGGAGAGATGAGCAAGCTGATGACGGAGCACACGACAGGAACGCGTGAAGAGTGGCTTGCAGCCCGGCTCGAGCTGCTCGAGGCCGAGAAGGAGCTGACCCGCCGAAGCGACGAGTTGGCCCAGAAGCGACAGGCGCTGCCCTGGGTCAGGATCGAGAAGGACTACACCTTCGAGACCGATGAAGGCACCGCTTCCTTCGCGGATCTCTTCGGCGGGCGCTCCCAGCTCCTGATGTACCACTTCATGTTCGGGCCCGAGTACACGGCCGGCTGCCCGGCGTGCTCGGCGATCGCGGACGGCTTCGACGGCTTTGCCGTCCACCTTGCGAATCACGACGTGGCGGTGTGGGCTGTGTCGCGTGCGCCGCTCGAGAAGCTCCAGGGCTACAAGAGCCGCATGGGCTGGAGCTTCCCCTGGGCGTCCTCGTTCGGCAGCGACTTCAACTTCGACTTCAACGTCTCGGTCACCGAGGAGCAGCAGCGCGAAGGGAACGTCGAATACAACTACCGCACAGTCGATAGGAAGGCTATCTTCGAAGCTACCGAAGGCCCGATCATCGACATGGCGGCCGCGACCGGAACCGATCCTGCGACCTACACGCAGGAGGCGCCGGGCATGAGCGCGTTCGCGCTCGAGGACGGTGTCGCGTACCACACGTACTCGGCTTTCGCCCGGGGCGTGGATGCGCTCTGGGGCATGTACCAGTGGCTCGACCGGGCACCGAAAGGGCGCAACGAGACCGGGCCGTGGTTCCGCCGCCGCGACGAGTACGACAACGGCTAATGCGCGCTTTTCATGTCACTCGTCAACCGTGATCATTCGCTGCTTATCGTCATCGACGTCCAGGAAGGCTTCTATTCGGAGTCGCGAGCGGATGTCGACTGGGCCGACTTCGGCTTATTTGTGGACCGAGTCGCCTGGGTGGCCGGCGTCGCCCGCTGCCTCGACGTGCCCGTAGTGGTCACCGAGGAAGACCGAGCTCGAAACGGCGGAACTGCCGAGCGGGTCACGGCCCGTCTACCCGAATCGGCCAAGGTGTTCGAGAAGGCGGTGTTCGCGGCGCCCGATAACCCCGACATCGCCGCGGCGATCGATGCATATGGGAAAAGCATCTCTGTGCTCGTCGGTATGGAAACCGACGTCTGCGTTGCGCATTCCGCGTTGCGCCTAAAAGAAGACGGAAAGCGGGTCGTCGCCGTGCGGGACGCGTTGTTTTCGCCCCAGGGTGCCCACGCGAACGGCATGCGTCGGCTGCGGGACGCAGAGGTCGAGCTCATCTCCGCCAAGGAGCTCTTCTATGACTGGGTTCCCACACTTGCCGGCGTTCGCGAATTCAAGGCCGCGAACACGGATCTCGCGCATCCCCCTGGGTTCTCCCTTTGACAATGGAGCGGATCGAAGCCGCCACCGCTACGACGTCACGGTCGGTGCTCGCAGCCCCGCGACTGACGTCGAAATGTCGGTTACGGCCAGCCGACGCCTGGCGCGGGCGCGTCGACGACGAGCACCTGTCCCGTTCTCGCCTTGATGACGTCCTCGACTCCCTCGGTGCCGCTCCAGTCCGCCGTGAGCATGAACAGCGTCCGACGGTCGGGGCCGCCGAGCATGGCCGCGAAGCAGGGACGGCCCAGATCGATCCGCTCGAGCACTTCACCCCCCTCGCGGATGCGGGCGCAGTCGTTCGCCATGTTCGCACTCGAGGCCCAGATGCAGCCGTCCGCGTCGAGGCAGATGCCGTCCGGGCCGGCACCCTCGGCCCAGACCCGACGGTTCGACAAGGTGCCGTCGTCCTCGATGTCGAAGGCGGTGAGGCGTGCCGCAAAGGACTCGGCGACGACGAGCGTCTTGTTGTCCGGCGTTATGACCATGCCGTTCGGGAAGGCGAGCTCGTTTGCCACGTCGCGGGCCTCGCCGTCCGGCTTGACGAGCGCGATCTTGCCGGGTGCTCTACCGCTGGTGAGCACCTCATTGAACTCGGCGAAGTCGAAGTTGATCGTGTTGACATAGACGTTGCCGCGCCCGTCGACGGTGATCTCGTTCCAGCCGTGCGGCGAGATGTGGCTGAGATCGACGTGCCGGACGCGCGCCCCGTCGGGCTCGACCCGGATCAACTCCGGGCCCGTGATGAGCATGCGCCCGTCTGAAAGCCAGTTCGTCCCCCAACCGAGTCCATCGGGGCCCTCTCCAACCACGTCACTATTGCCGTCCAGGTCGACGGCGACGATCTCCCTCGTTCCCCAGTTCGAGAACCAAAGCCGGCCGTGGTGCCAGCGAGGCGATTCGGGCATAGCTAGGCCGTCGAGCAGTACGCGGGGCTGCATGGGCTCTCCTTGGTCGCGCTGCCAATCCCGGCCACCCTATTGCCGTTTCCGGACAGGTATGTAATACTGAACCCAATGGTTCAGTATTCACGAGTCGACCGCACGTTCTCCGCGCTCGCCGACCCGACCCGCCGGGCCGTCCTCGAACGGCTCGGCGCCGGCAGCGCGTCGATCAGCGAGCTCGCCGAGCCATTCGGCATGTCGCTGACGGGTATGAAGAAGCACATCCGGCTGCTCGAGGAGGCGGAGCTCGTGACGACGGAGAAGGTCGGCCGCGTCCGCAGGTGCATGCTCGCGCCACACGCCTTGGAGGGCATCAGCACGTGGCTGCAGCGGCTCGATCGCTTCGCGCAGGTAGTCCAACGTACGAAAGGAGATCGATGAACCCCACGACTGTCACCACGCCGAACGACCTCGAGATCCGCGTCGAGCGGATCTTCGACGCACCGCGCGCGCATGTCTTCTCCGTCTGGACGGACCCGCAACTGATCCCCGAATGGTGGGGCGAAGGCACGGTCGTCGAGGAGATGGACGTCCGTCCCGGGGGCACGTACCGCTTCCGCACCGCCTTCGGCGTCGTCGAGGGGGAGTTCCGCGAGGTCGACGCCCCGGAGCGGCTCGTGCAGACGTTCCAGAAGCACCTGCAGACGCTCGAGTTCGAGGATCTGGGCGACCGGACGAAGCTGACGCAGACGATGCGCTTCGCTACGACCGAGGAGCGCGACACGACGATGCAGTACGGCGTCGAGGAGGGAGCGAAGGCCGGCTTCGCGCAGGTGGACGCGCTGCTGCAGCGGCTTATGAGCCGCGCGGAGGAGGTGCTTCGCAATGGCTGAGAGGAAACCCGCAAAGAAGGCCACGCAAAAGTCCGCCAAGAGCACCACCGCGATTAACAAGAAGTCCAAGGGATTCACGGACGAGGAACGAGCCGCGATGAAGGATCGCGCCCAAGAGCTGAAGGCGGCCGCGCGCCACGGCCCGCGCGCGGACAAGGCGGACGGGGAAAGCGCCGTGCTCGCGAAGATCGCCGAGATGCCGGGACCGGATCGCGCCCTGGCCAAGCGGCTCCATGCGATCATCAAAGCCAGCGCGCCAGCCCTCTCGCCGAGAACCTGGTACGGGATGCCGGCGTATGCCGAGGACGGCAAGGTCGTCTGCTTCTTCCAAAGCGCGCAGAAGTTCAAAACGAGGTACGCGACGTTCGGCTTCAGCGACAAGGCGAACCTCGACGAAGGCGCCATGTGGCCGGTCGCCTTCGCGCTGAAGGAGTTGACCCCCGCCGAAGAGGCACGGATCGTCGCGCTCGTGAAGAAAGCGGTGAGCTGAGCCCAGCTCCTGCATGGCCACGGGACGGACACGCAGTCGCCTGCGCTGCACGTCGCCGACCGCCACGATCTGATCCTTTAGCCGAGTTCGGCGACGACGAGGCGGTAGCCGACATCGAGTTCGGGCAAGGTCAGCAGTGAGGCGTAGCGGCTGTGCCAGGAGTGATCGGTGAGATCGCGCGCGAGCCGAGCGACACCGTCGGCCACGAGCCGACCGTCGACCAGGGCGAAGGTTGACATGTTCGCCCGTATGGCTTCGTCGAGATAGGCGTTCGGTCGGCGCCAGTAGGCGGCGGTGAAGCCGTCCGTGCAATCGGCGGGCACCGGCACGGGTTCGATCGTGACGCGGCCCAACACCTTGAACTCGACCAGCTGGGGATAGCGGGAGGTTGTGTCGCCGGCGAGGCCGGGGAAGTAGTCGTCGAGCCAACCGAAGGTCGCATCGGGGTCGTGCGTGAAGAAGACGGCGCGCCTCCGCGCGACGCGGCGGATCTCTGCGAACGCTGCTGGACGATCCGCCCAGTGATGGGCGGTCAGGACTGCGAGAGCCGCGTCGATGCTCTTGTCCGGCAGCGGTAGCGCCTCAGCTACGCCGCGGACTGCTGGTGGGAGCGACGGAGGCCGCTGCCGGATCATGAACTCGGACGGCTCGACCGGGACGACCGCGAGGTCGGTCGGTTCGTAGGAGCCCGAGCCGGCACCGATATTCACGACGGAAGTGGCGTCGCCGAGCGCCGCCCGAATCACCCGCGCGACCCTCGGGTCGGGGCGACGTGTCTCGGCGTATGCGCCGCCGATTCGGTCGTAGAGAACGTTCTCGATGAACGCAGCCTAGTGCGCGACCGGCTGAGCTCGGAGATCGTGCCGCCCGCTTTGCGTCGAGACACCGTCCGTTCGAGGATCTGCAAGTCGATCCGAAACAAGGCCCGGTGCGGGGCTTTTGCAGAGCCCTCTTCCGGACTCGAACCGGAGACCCCTCCTTACCATGCGCTCCGAGAGCCAACTGGTCGCAACCCACGGCAACGGTCTTGGCTTGTCTTGCCGCCTCGAGGGCCTTCGGATTTTCCCCCGGGCATAGCTTTTTGCTGGAGCGCGGGGCGCACGCGGAGTGCGTGCGCCCCAACCGTTTCACCTCACTCGAACCGAGAATCCGGGCTTGGCGGTAACGCCCTGGGACGTGACCGCTGCCGAGCCTCCGGGCGAGAGGAATCCGTCACCCCTTGAGCTGCAATCGGTCGGTCTCCTCGTCTGAGTATCCGCTCTCGGCGACATCCCTCGTCACAGCAGCATCCTTGGAGTGGCCCCTTGGATGGGCGAGCGTTCCGGAATGACGCCATAGGATTGCGCCGTGCCGTTCACGCTCAGCAACATCAAGGAGGATCTGGAGGACATCGGCCCTAGGTTCGACGGCGCGCCGGATTTGGAGTTCCGCGCGGCGACCAAGGCGCTCGAGCTCGAGAAATCCGCCCTGAGCTACCAGCGCGTCCCGCCCGGCTATCGCTTTCCGTACGGCCACACGCACATGAAGCAAGAGGAGGTGTACGTGGTCCTGCGCGGGAGCGGGCGGATGAAAGTCGACGACGAGATCGTCGAGCTCAAAGAATGGGACGCGGTGCGGGTCCCGCCCGGCACGTGGCGAGGCTACGAGGCCGGGCCAGAGGGCCTCGAGATCCTCGTCGTCGGCGCGCCCAACCTCGGCGAGGATCCGCGCGAAGACGTCGATGGTCAGCGCGACTGGTGGGCTGACTAGCGGGTTGTCCGGACGTTTGATCGTCTCGGTCGCAGCGCAAGCCGACGCTCGACATCGAAGCCGTGACCTCGACTGGGCCAGCGTTCGGGAATGACGCCTGAGGGGCTCTCCCGTCGCGAAAGTTCAACGCGCTAGCCGATCTGCTCGGCCAGCCCGATGAGGATGCCCTCAGGGCCTCGGACGTAACAGAGCCGATACTTATCCTCGTACTGCGCCAGTTCACCAACCAACTCGGCTCCGTGCGAGCGGAGCCGGGCGAGCGTATCGTCGAGGTCGTCCACGGCGAACATGATGCGTAGGTAGCCGAGAGCGTTCACCGGGGCGTTCCGGTGATCGGCGACCACAGGCGGCGCGAGAAAGCGCGAGAGTTCGATCCGGCCGTGGCCGTCCGGCGTACGCATCATGGCGATCTCGACGCGCTGGTCGCGCAGTCCAGTGACGCGCCCTGACCAGTCTCCTTCGATCATCGCTCGCCCTTCGAGTTCGAGGCCCAGCTCGGCGAAAAAAGAGATAGCGGCATCAAGCGATTCCACCACGATGCCGACGTTGTCCATCCGTTGAAGCGTCACGCGGCCCACTCTAGTCCTGTTGTCGCTTCGACACGCCCACCGGACGAGCGCACCGGCTGACGGTTGCGCCGTCGGCACGATGGCTTCGTTGTTCGTTCCTCTCCCGGTGACTCGCCGGCTCCGACTACACGTGGGCCGAAGGCGAGCTACCCCGCCTTCGCGCCACCCAGATCGAGCTACTCGAGAGTCCGCCGAGTTGCGCCGCGGAGATGATCGGCGACATCGTCGGCGATGCGGATCTCACCCGACGCGAGTGAGCGGCCTTGGCGCCAGGCTACGAGTAGCGAGATCTCGTCGGGCAGCTCGAGCGCGTTCAGATCGAGCGGCGGCTGCGGCCGCCGGCGGCTACGCGGCACGTTTCGCCTTCGACCCCGTCGTCATGAACACTCGCTCCGTCACCCGCCGGACCTGGACGGTGTCGCCGTGAGCGAGCGAACCGCGCGCGAGCGCGTAGCCGGTCCAGCTGTCGCCGAGACTCACTGCGAAGACGCGCCAGCCGAGCAGGTAGAGCGTTGGGTTGATCTGCAGCATCCCCGAGCGGATGTAGATCGTTCCGGCGACGACCAGGAAGATCGCGTAGCCGACGAGGTCGCGCCAGCTCGGCTCGGTGACGACGACGAACGGCAGGATGTAGGAAGCGAGGTAGCCGGCGACCTCGGCGCCGCGGTCCTCGACCCGCGTCGCCGTCCAGCTGCGACCGCTGACCGCGCGGTAGCGGAGAACGACGGCGAGACCACCCGCGAGCCCGAGCAAGAACAGCCCGCAGCAGAGCGCCTCCAGCCAGTGCTCAGTGAAGCGAATCGCCAGGATCAAGAACAGCGGCGCATAGGAGCAGAGAAAGAGCGATAGCTCCACGATTAGGTCGCTCGCCGTCGCGTTCGCTCGCCCAGCGGCGTTCATTGCGGGCATCGTAGAGCCGATGTCGCGTCCGCAGGCGTGGCGCTCGTACGCAGGAACCACCGCTAGAAGTGCAGAGGGAGGCGGCGCGCTGTGGACGCACCAGCGACCGCCCGGCTACCGTTGGATGGCCATTCAGCTGGCGTTCGTAGCCTTATCGGGCGTCTTCCGGCAGAACGGTCGCTCAGCCATGACCTCGCGAGGCGGCTTCGTTTCCTGATGAGACAACAAAGTCGGGACGTTTTTCGTCTGGCTGTTCCAAAACCTGTTCCACACCTGGGCACACTGGACGAAGCGCAACGAACTGCGGAAGCAAAAGCCCCGCATTTAGGCGGCTTTCTCAAGAGCCCTCTGACGGACTCGAACCGTCGACCCCCTCCTTACCATGGAACGTCTAAGGCAAGCGGTGGCAGCCAACGGCAACGGTTTTGGCTTGTTTCCGCCACTTCCGCGCTCAGCCGTTTGCCGCTGGTTGCCACCGGTTGCAACCACGGGGCTCCATAAAGGCTCCATCTAGGGCTCTGCCAGGGCTCGCGCCGCCCGCCGTCGACAACCTCAGTTCATGACGCGTCTGAGTGATCATTGCAAGAGAACTTCTGCCCATTGGGCGCTCGCCCGTGCGTAGGATCGCTCTGCCGAACCGGGTGATTCGAGCCGCGGGTGTCAGCGGCGGGCGAGCCGGCGGCCGCGTTCTGTGTCGGGTGGGGTGTAGTTGAGCTGGTAGTGGTGGTAGAGGGTTGATTCGTCCGTCCTGGAGAGCTCGTCGCCGTGCAGCTCGATGTTGGGGGCGCTCTTGACCTGTTCGCGGGACACGGGCACCTGCAAGTTATCGGGGCCGATGGTGATTCCGGCCAGCGGCACGAAGGTCAAGTGGCGGCCGATCAGGCCCTCCTTGACGGTGCCGAACATCGGCTCGTTGGTTTCGACGTCGACGTAGACGTCCTGGAGCTTGCCGATCTTCTCCCCGTCGCGGTCGACCAGATCTTTGCCGTGCCATTCGCCGATGTTCTGGTGATCGGCCATCGCGTCGACTCCTCCTTCCCACAATTGCCCTGTCGCTACCGGCGAGCTTAGCTCCGCCCGGCGCTACGCCGAGGGCTGCTGATCGGCGCCCTCAGAACCAGCGCTCGGAACGGGTCGCGTTAGGTTAGGCGGGATGGGTGAGAGTCGGCAATCACCGCTGGACTTGAATTCGTTGCTGGC
>Ga0307302_10000231_pt1 | contig 24658 bp, 22 predicted proteins | sample ER_DNA_183_FD_194490 | JGI IMG/M metagenome (GOLD analysis project Ga0307302, IMG submission 194490) | Bulk soil microbial communities from the East River watershed near Crested Butte, Colorado, United States - ER_DNA_183 | ecosystem: Environmental > Terrestrial > Soil > Floodplain | place...
ACCCCGGTCAAGATCCGGATCGCCCACTCTTCCACGATGCGATCCCCTCAGGTGCCGTATGTCCAAACGCTCGGAGGGCCGCTTCATCGCGACCCCCCCAAGCGCTTCCGTAAGGCGCCCCGCGCCCTACTCTAAGAAACCGGCGGATACTGCTTCGAGAAGAGCGGGTTAGCCATGAACTCCGTGGGATCGAACGTCCAGAACTGCGACACCTCTGGCTCGGTCGTGACGAGCTGGTCGGTGATCCCCCCACTGTCGTCCGCCACGAGCTGCACGATGTAGAAGTCCCTTACCTGCCGGTTGTATTCGTCCACGGTGATCGATGACGAGGGCGCATCGGACAGGTCGATCTCCTGCGAGGCGTCTGCGAACTCCTCCCCGTGCGTCTTGATCCACTCGGGCAGGTCCGCGACCGCGATGTCGTTCTGCTCTTGCAAGTAGGGGATCGTGCGGTCGATGACCATGGCCGCGACGTACGCGGACTCTCCCCAGAAGGTCGGCGTGTTGCCGGTACGGTCTTGGTACGCCTGCACGAACGTCTGCATCTCTGGTCGATCGAGGTTCGCGGTGAACGGCGTGATTCCTGTGAGGCCGACGGCAGCATCTCCCGTGTAGAACCTAATCGCGTCTTGGGCGACAAGATCCTCCGAGGTGAGCATCGGGATCTTGTCCTTGAGGCCGAAGTCCGAGTACGCCTGGACGAAACGTGGGATGTCCGCCCCGATCAACGTCACGTACACGGCGTCGACATCCTGGTCGATCTGGTTCACGAACGGGCCGTAGTCTTCCGTTCCGATCGGCGACCACAGCTTCTGGACGACATCGCCGCCCGCAGCCTCGAATGCGTACTGGAATCCTCCGACCGTCTGGTAGCCCCAGGAGTAGTCCTGCCCGAGGGTCGCGATCTTCCGATATCCGAGCTCATCGTACGCGTAGGTGCCGAGAGGCATGGTCTCCTGACTGGCCGTGTGCTTGGCAGCCGACGTAAGTGTCGGGGTGTCGAGGCGCGTGTAGTCATCCGCTGCCACGCCGGTCTGCCCGACCCAGGGGATCCCTGCTTTGTTGACGGAGTCGATCATCGCGAGCCCTTCGAACGCCAGCATCGGCCCCGAGATGATGTCTACCTGATCCTCGTTGATCAGCTTCCTCGTCTTCGTGACGACGAGTTCGGCGTCCGTCTCGGTGTCCTCGAAGGTCAGTTCGACCGGAAGGCCACCCAGCTTGCCGTCGTGTTCCTCGACATACATCTCGAACGTCTGGCGCATCTCTTCCGCCGACTCCGCGACGACCCCCGTGAACGGCAAGGGGATGCCGATCTTGAGGGTCGGGAGGTTCTCGTCCCCGGTGGAACCGGCGCTACCGGTGGAGCCACCGCCCCCGTCGTCGCTGGAGCACGCCGCCGCCAGCAAGCCGAACGCGAGAAGAATCGCTAGCAGTCCCCGCTTCGTAGCCATCAAGCCCCCTTGCTCCTCGACGCAAGCCGCCGTTGTGCGAGACGTTCTCGCCCGCGACCGCCGACTCGATCCTCTTCTACGGTCTGCTCCGACCGAGCGGATGATAGGTGGTCCGTTCTATAGAATGCAAGATGGGCTGAGGCAGCCTGGGACGAGCCGTTGGTCGGGGTCTGTTGTGCCTGGGACCGAAGATCGACGCCCAGCGCGTAGCGAGAGGAGGGGGGTCCGTGACGATCCTGAGTCAGGAGCTGGCGAGCCGGCATGACCGTGTGAGGTCCGCGCTCGGGGAGGGGGGGTTCGACGCGCTGATCGCGTACTCCACCGCCAAGGTCGCCGCGAACGTCCGGTACCTCACGGAGTACTTCGTCCGATTCGCCGGTATGCAGAACATGCGTGAAGGCGGCTATCACATGTTCGGCTCTTGCGTCGTCCTGTTCCCGGTTGATGGCGAGCCGATGGTCCGTACCGATCAGCCCTGGGACATCGCCCGGGCAAAGGAGATCTCGGTGTTCCCGGACACGGCGTACGCCGGCCTGTTCGCGCAGGATCTCGGCCCCGTGATCCGCGACCGTGGGTATCGCCGGATCGCGATCGACAACTGGTATGTCTTCCCGGCGCGGGAGTTCATGGCGTTGCAGGAGATCGCGCCCGACGTCGAGTTCGTCCCCTCGCACGTGATGTCCGAGATCCGCCGCGTCAAGTCCGAGTCAGAGCTCGAGATCATGCGGAGGTCGGCCGCCCTCGCGGTCGAGGCCGTCGAGAAGTCGCTGGACGCGGTGAAGGTCGGGGCGAACGAGTACGACGTCGTGCTCCTGTGCGAAGAGACGATGCGGCGGGGGGGCGACATCGAGCTCGCCGGGCAATCGATCTCCGGATGCGGACCAAACACGTCCACAGGGAGCTGGGTTCCATCGAGCACGCAGAGCAGGCCGATCGAGGCCGGGGAGTGGGTCATGATGGATGTGTGCCCGCGTGTCGACGGGTACGCGGGCGATATCTCACGGCATCGCGTAGCGGGTGACGTCGGCGACCTCGACCCGCGGTTGCGAAAGATGTACGACGCCACGCTTGTCATGAGCGATGAAGTCCGCAAGGCGATCAAGCCCGGGGTGACCGGCCGCGAGCTCAACTCGCTCGCAGAGCAGATCGCCGACGGCGAGGGGCTGCTCGAGAACAAGATCGGACTGCTCGGTCACGGACTCGGCCTGGATATCCACGACATCCCGGACTACTACTACGACGACAGCGTGCTCTCGCCGGGCGAGATCATCACCGTCGAGCCATGCCTCCTCCTCGAAGGCGTCGGCGGCGTGCGGATCGAGGACATGGTCCTCGTGACCGAGGATGGCTCCGAGACGTTGACGGAGGCCGCGGACCGCGAGCTTCGGGGATCGGGCTAGACGCCGGCGATCGCGGATCCGAGCAGCGAGTGCTCCGGGGCGGCCACAAGGTAGGCGGCCGTCGGCTCATCGACGTCGACCGCCTTCCGGTCGGACGCGGAGCGATACGCGGCGTCGATGACAGCCAAAAGGTGCCGTCCGTCTGTGCCCGGGATCGGCGCCGTTCCACCGGCCCGAACGGTGCGGACGAAGTCCATCAACTCGTAGACGTGTCCGGAACCGAACACAATCTCCTCGGATCCGGCCGGGGCGGGCGGCAGCTGCGGAGGGGTCAGATCAGGACCCTCGGCCAGGTCGGCGACCCGGAGCTCGTCACCGTCGAGGATCAAGTAGCCGCCAGTCCCGTGCAGCTCGATCCTCGTCCCGGTGAAGTCGTCCATGATCGGGCTCGCGCTCGTGGCCGTCAGGGTGGTGAGCGCGCCGGAGGCCATCCTCAGGGCCACGCCGACGGTGTCCTCATGATCCTGGTCCGCCGACCCAAGGAGGTCCGTCCACGCCTGGACCGATGAAACCGGGCCGCCGAGCCAGAGCAGCAGGTCGAGGAAGTGGATCGCCTGCGTACTGAGCACGCCGCCCGCCGAGAGTCGTCGCCGGCCCCGCCACGGCGATGGGCCTCTTGGGTCGCCGCTCAGGCCGCTCGAATGCAGGACGCTCGCGATCAGTGGCCTCCCGAGCGCTCCCGTCTCGACGACCCTTCTCGCGAGGATGTTCCCCGGCGCGTAGCGGTGGTTCATCACGAACCCCAGCTGGACGCCATTGCGCTCGCACGCCGCGAGCATGTCGTCGGCCTGGTCCACCGTGAGGGAGAGGGGCTTCTCGCAAAGGATGTGCTTCCCCGACTCGGCGGCGGCAATCACGACCTCGTGATGCAGGTGATCCGGTAGGCAGATCGACACCGCGTGGATCGCATCGTCAGCGAGCAGCTCGCGGTAGTCCGTGGCCGTCCTCGAGACGCCGAATCGCTCCGCCAGCTGGCCTGCGCGAGCTTCATCCTGATCCGCCACGCCGACCAGGCGCACGCGGTCGTTTGCGAGACCGCGCACACCCCATGCATGCGCGGACGCGACCCAGCCGCACCCGATGATGCCGTAGCCGTACGCGGCACTCATAGGCGAGCGCACCCCCTCTTTCGGTTCGAGACGACAGCCGCGAACGATATACGCGTTCGGACGTCGAAGGACACGTCCGGTTTGCGGGCGCCGCAGACGCGGCCCTACGATACGTGCGCAGCTCCCGCGGGATTGCGAGGAGGTACGACATGGCCGTCAAAGAGGACGCTCTCAGCGTCGCCTTGGTCAAGGAAGACGCGCTCAGCGGCACAACCGCCGTCGTGACGGGAGGCAGCCGCGGACTCGGGCGCGAAATGGCGCTCGCACTCGCGAGGGCCGGTGCCTTCGTCTATGCGGGAGGACGGACCCCGGAGGCCGTCGAGGAGACGATCTCGCTCGCGTCCGATGCGAGCGGTTCGGTGGAACCTCTCGCATTCGATGTCGCCGACTCGCGTGCCGTCGAGGCCGCTGCCGACGCGGTGATCGAGCGGTCCGGCTCGGTCGATGTGCTCATCAACAGTGCCGGGGTCGCGCTGATGAAACCATCGCTCGAGGTGACAGATGATGAGTGGGCTGAGGTGATCAATATCAACCTGACAGGCGTCTTCTATTGCTGCCGCGCCTTTGGCCGACACATGGTGGGCGCCAAGAAAGGGCGGATCATCAACATCGCGTCGGATATCGGGATTCGAGGGCTCGCGCAGTGGACCGCCTATTCCACTTCGAAGGGTGGGCTCATCTCCCTGACGAAGAGCCTGGCATGGGAATGGGCGCCCGAGGTCACCGTCAACGTGCTGGCTCCAGGTGCCTTCTTCACGGACATGAACGCCGGATTGAGAGAGCGCCCCGGGCACACGGAGGCCGTCGCCGAGTCCGCTGCGCTCAAGAGGTGGGGTGTTCCACACGAGATCGGCCCTGTGACCGTGTTGATGGCGAGCGATGCGATGGACTTCATGACCGGGTCCGTTGTCTCGATAGACGGCGGGACACAGCAGTAGTGGGCGATTCGGACGCCCCGCGACGACGGGCATGGATCTACAACCAAAGTGCCTCGCGAGGCCACCGAGCCGGGTGCGCGAACGCCACCCCACCCGCGGAATCGCTTGTCGGGCTGAACATCACACGGCCAGCCGTCCTGTGTTTTCGATCGGAGGTGCGCAACGGTGAGGCGACGTGAGATCGTCAAGGTCGCCCTCGGGAAGGAGCCAGCGGACACCGCCATCGTCGGTGGTCGAGTGGTGAATGTGTGCACCCTCGAGATCCTCGACGCCGACGTCGCGATCAAGGGTGATCGCATCGCCGCGGTAGGCGATATCGCCCACACCATCGGGGGCGAAACGACCGTGATCGACGCGGCCGGCGCCTTCATCACCCCGGGCCTCGTCGACGGGCACCTGCACATGTACCACAGCTACCTCGGCATCGCGGAGTTCGTCGAGGCCATGTTGCGGCACGGCGTGACGTCGACCGCGGACGGGTTCTATGGGCAGGGAATCGTCGGTGGGCCCGACGCCGTCCGGTTCTTCAAGGATTCGTTCGAGCGGATGCCGATCCGGTTGATCTTCCTGGTGCCTACGCTCGCATACCTCCAAAACCGCGAACTCGGACTCACGCCGGCCGCCGGTATCTCGAAGGAGGACATGTTTGAGATGCTCGCGTGGCGGGACTGCCGCGGGCTCGAGGAGCCGCCGTACCTCCCAATCAGCTGGGAGTGGGAGGAGTTCCTCGACCTGTTCGAGGCGACGCTCGACGCTGGCAAGGTGATCAGTGGTCACGCGAGTGGGATCACAGCACCCGAGCTCCAGGCGTACGTGGGGATGGGCGCCGCCACGGATCACGAGACCGTTGACAGTCTCGACGGGCTGATGAAGGTCCGCGCCGGGATGAAGCTCTTCATGCGCGAAGGGTCGGGCTGCATGAACGTCGCCGAGCTCGCCCGCCTCAGGACCGAGTACGGTGTCGATGTCTCGACCCTGGGGTTCTGCGCCGACGTCGCTTCACCGGAGAAGCTGTGGAGGGACGGTGGGGTCGATCAGAACATCCGGGTCGCGATCGCGCAGGGGATCGATCCGGCGGAGGCGGTGCGGATGGCCTCGCTCTCGGTCGCGCAGACGTTCCGCCTCGACCACGACCTGGGGTCGGTGACGGCCGGGCGGTACGCGGATCTCCTGCTGGTCGACGACCTTCCGTCTTTCCGGATCCGCACCGTGATGTTCGGCGGCCAGTTGGCGGTTGCCGACGGCAGCTTCACAGCCGAGCTGCCGGCGCTGGCCTACCCGGAGTCGTTCTACGGCACGGTGCGGTTGTCGACGCAGGTGACCGGGGACGACTTACGCGTGCAGGCGCCACCGGGGAGTGAACGGGTCGTCGTAAGGGCCCTGGAGGTTAAGGAAGGAACCCTCGTCACGCGCGAAACGATGCAGGACCTCGAGGCCCGCAACGGCATCGTCCAACCTGACGTCGAGCGGGACGTCCTGCAGATCGCGATGGTCGACCGTCTCGACAAGGGGACGGGTATCGGAGTCGGGTTCGTCACCGGGTTCGGCCTCAGGCGCGGGGCCTTCGCAAGCAGCGTCAACGCGGTCTGCGAGAACGCGCTCGTCGTCGGCGCCGACGCCGACGACATGGCGATCGCGGTGAACGAGCTGGCCCGCGTCGGCGGCGGCAAGATCGTCGTGGCCGACGGCCAGGTGTTGGCGTTGGTCGAGCTTCCTTTGCTGGGGCTGCTCTCCGAGGATCCGACGTCGGTCGTCACGGAGAAGTTCGCACGCGCGTTCGAGGCGATCCGCAAGCTCGGGTGCGATCTGGCGAGCCCGTTCTCCCAGCTCGAGTTCAGCGGCGCCTGCGGTGAGATCGGCGATCTCAAGATATCGGACGAAGGTCTCGTCAGGGTAAATCCGCCCGAGAAGGTGGACGTCATCGTGTCAAGTAACGGCTAGCGAGTCGACACCTTGGCGTGATGGACACGGAGCGGCGGATCGGGGTCATCGGGCTTGGCAACATGGGCGGTGCGCTCGCAGCAAGTTTGCTCCAAGCGGGCCACCCGACCTGGGGCTTCGACATCGACGGCACGCGGCTCGAGCGCTTCGAGGCCGAGGGCGGGCGCCGGACGAGCTCGCCCGCCGACGTCGCGGCGAGCTGCGACACCGTGATCACGTCACTCCCGTCGGTTCAAGCCCTCGAGGAAGTGGTCGTCGGGAACGGCGGTCTCCTGACCGCGGGTCGATCGGGGCTTGTCGTCATCGAGACCAGCACGCTGCCGATCGACGCGAAGGAGGCGGCGCGCGAGAAACTCCGCTCGATCTCCGTGCTGGACTGCCCGGTCAGCGGCACCGCGGCCCAGGCCCGTGTCGGAGATCTCGTCGTCTTTGCGAGCGGCGATAGGACCGTCGTCGACCGGGTTGCGTGGGTCTTCGGGACGATCGGGAGGTCCTGGCACTACGTCGGCGAGTTTGGCGTCGGATCGAAGATGAAGTACATCGCGAACCTGCTGATCGCCGTTCACAACCTCGCGGCGGCCGAGGCCCTGGTGCTGGCGAGGAAGGCCGGCCTCGACCCGAAGATGGTCCACGCGGTGATCAGCGACAGCGCCGCGACGTCCCGCATGTTCGAGGTCAGCGGTCGAATCATCGTGGACGGCACGTACGAAGACGGCGAAGCGAAGGTCGAGATCCTGCACAAGGATCTGCAGATCATCCGTTCGTTTGCCACGCAGGTCCGGGCGCCCACGCCGCTCATGGCGGTGACCGCGGAGCTTTACACGTCCGCGATGGCTCTCGGGATGTCGTCGATGGAGGATGCGGCCGTCGCCGTGCTGCTCGAGCGGCTGGCGGGCCTACGCGATCATGACGGCTGAGCCTGCACCTCGAGGACCCCGCGGCCGATGACGTCGCCGGCTTCGAGGGCGGCGTAGACCTCATTCACGGCGTCCAAGGGCCGGACGAGGCCCACGATGGGCCGCACGAGATCGCGGGCGACCAGCGAGATTGCCTTCGCGAGGTCGTCGCGGTGGGCGTACCTCGAGCCGAGGTAGACCGTCTCGTCGAGGACGAACGATGGCGTCGGCACCGACAGCGACGACGACGGCGAGTAGCCGACGCCGACCAAGGTGCCGCCCTTTCGGACTAGACGCTGCGCGAGCGCAAGCGTGGCCTCGACGCCGACGGCGTCGACGACCACGTCCACACCGTCGCCGGCGGTCGACGCAACGAGGTCGTCGATCGCGGAGGGGTCGTCGCTGCGGCGTGCGTCGAGCCCGAGGCCGGCGGCCGCTTCGAGGGCGCGAGCGTCGAGATCGAAGCCAACGGTTCGGGCGCCCGCGGCTCGGGCGATCTGCGCGGCATGGATCCCGACGCCCCCGAGGCCGACGATCGCCGCTGTCATGCCGACGCGCACCCCGCCGCGCTTGACGACCGAGCGATAGGCGGTCCCGAGCGCGCACGACATAGGTGCCGCGTGGATCGCGTCGATCCCATCGGGGATCGGGACGAGGCGGTCCACCGCCACGGCGATCCGCTCCGTGAACCCACCGGGATGGGTGAAGCCCGTCCACGCGACCATCCGCGAGCAGAGCGTCTCGTCGCCGCGGCGGCACGCCCCGCAGCGACCGCACGGGCGATAGTGGTAGACGACCGCGCGCGTGCCGTCCGCCACGAGCCCTGCGGGCTCGGTCCCTCGTACGACTCCGAAGATCTCGTGACCGGGGACGTGCGGCAGCTGCAACGTGTCGCTGAACGGCATGAGCCCGCGTGAGGTCTTCACGTCGCTGAAGCACACGCCGCACGTCACGATGTCAAGCAGCGCCTCGCCTTCGCGGAGGACCGGCTCGTCGACGTCGATCGGGACGAGCGGTTCTCCGTAGCTCACGACGGCCATCGCGCGCATCGCTTTGGGGTTCCTCTCCGTCAGTCGAGGAGCCGTTCCTCGTACTCCACCCGGGACAAGATCCGGGCTTCGCCGTCGGTGACGAGGACCATGTCCTCGATCCGCACGCCGCCGCCGCCCGTCACGCCGGAGACCCAGACGAGCGGCTCGACGGCGAACACCATGTTCGGCTCGAGCGTGAATACGGTCGAGCCCGGGAGCGTCTCGCCGATGTAGGGCGGCTCGTTCGCGCCCATGCCGATCCCGTGACCGATGAACAGGCTGAAGAGGTTGTCGCCGAACCCACTCTCGCGGACGCTTGACACGATCGCGTCGGAGATATCCTGGTTCGTGTTCCCCGGGCACATCACGGCGATCCCGGCCATGAGTCCGTCGAAGACGGCGCGATAAACGCGCTTCTGCGTCGCGTTCGGCTTCTTCACGATCGTCGTCCGACCGATGTCGGCGAAGTAGCCGTTCCACATCGCGCCGATGTCGATGAAGCACAGGTCCCCGTTGCGGATGATCTTGTCGGTGCAGATGCGGTGCGGCGGCGACATGTGTTCGCCCGAGGCGACGAATGGGGTAATTACGTGCGCCATCTCGCCGCCCAGGTGGTAAAGCGTCTGCATCGCGTCGCCGGCGACCTCGTTCTCGCGTCGGCCGGCGCGAGTCTCCTCGATCGCGCGCTGGGTGACCGAGTCACCGATCGCGCAGGCCTCCTCGATGATCGCGAGCTCGTCCGGGCTCTTGATGAGCCGAACCCTCTGCATCAGTGAGTCGCCGTCGGCAAGCTCGACGTCGGGCAGGTGGTCCCGCAACGACTCCACCAGCGAGAAGTTGACCTGGTCGACTCCGATCCGCGCGGCGGTGAGCCCGGCGTCGGCGAGCAGCGGCGCGAGCGTCGCCGTCACGAACCCGTCGACCAGCTCGCGCTGCTCCATGATCGGGATCGGGTGCGCGGCGGTAAGCCATGACATCCCGAACGACGCCTTGTCGATCTCACCGCCCGAGCACAGGAGGACGGGCTCGTTCCCACGCGTAAGCAAGACCCCATTGAGCGACGTCATCTTCCCCGCGATCAGCTGCGCCCGCAGGGACGTCAGGTAGCGGACGTTCTCGTCCTTCCAGAGGAGGAGCCCATCGAGGTCCGAGGCATCGAGCGCCTCCCCGACCGCGCGGACGCGATCGCGGCGGAGGCGGGCGATGTCGACGCGATCCTCCCAGTCGACGTTCGAGGGGCCTCGCGCGTACGACACGGTCATGTACCGTACACGATGTCAACTTGCGCCACGCGAGGAGCATGGGTCATGCAGCAGGCCGAGGGCCGGGTCGGGTGGGCAGCCGTCCCGGACGGCCTCGGTCGCCGCACAGCGCACGAGCTGGTGCGGGACACCCTCCGACGGGCGATCCTGCGCGGCGACCTCCAGGGCGGCGCCCGGCTGGTCCAGGGCGAAATCGCCGCGTCGCTCGACGTCAGCACCACGCCCGTCCGCGAAGCGCTTCGCGATCTCGCGACCGAGGGCCTGATCACCCTGGATCGGCATCGAGGTGGGGTGGTTCGAGAGCTGAACTGGGCGGACATGGAGGAGATCGCGGCGATCCGCGCAGAGCTCGAACCGCTCGCGATGCGTCTGGCCGTGGAGCACGCGACAGACGCCGAGCTCGATGAGGCCGAAGGTCTGATCGAACGGATGCGCGACGTCGACCTCGTGACCTGGGTGGAGCTGAACGCGGCGTTCCATTCCGTGGTCCACGACGCGAGCGCGAGCCCCCGGCTCGCGTCGATTCTCCGCACGCTCGAGGAGTCCTCGACGATCTACGTCGCGCAGGCGCAGCGATGGCACCCCGAGATACGGCGGCGCGCCGACGCCGACCACGTCGCGCTCGTTGAAGCTCTGCGGGCGCGAGATCGCGGGAGGGCGGTCGAGCTGGCGGAGGATCACGCCGCGCTGACGCTCGAGCTGCTGGAGCCCACCGAGAGGGGATGAGCCGAGCGAGGTCCCGTCGCTGACCAGACATTCTATATGATGCACGCTCCTCGAGAGCAGCGGAGGGCCGATGAGCGAGGGCGCCTGGCACACGACCGACTGGTTCACGAGTCCATGGAACTTCATGCCGGAGGTCCGGGACGCGCTCGAGCTCCCGGGCACCGTGCACGTGCACGACGTCACCCTCCGGGACGGCGAGCAGCAGGCCGGCGTCGTCTTCACCAAGGACGACAAGCTGAGAATCGCGGAGGCCCTCGCGGAGGCCGGCGTCCACCGGATCGAAGCGGGACTTCCCGCCGTGTCGCCGGCCGACGACGCGGCGGTCCGCGAGATGGTGAAGATGGGCCTCCCATCGAAGATCTACGCCTTCTCACGGTGCATCACCGACGATGTCAGGCGAGCGGCCGACTGCGGCGTCGACGGGGTCGTGATGGAGATCCCGTCGAGCCACCACCTCGTCGAGAAGGCCTACCGCTGGCCGGTGCAGCGCGCCATCGATGCGTCGGTCGAGGCGACCTCGTTGGCGCACGAGCTCGGTCTCACGGTGTCGTTCTTCCCGATCGATGCGACGAGGGCCGGGCTCGTGGAGTACCTCGATCTGCTCGAGACCGTGGCGAAGGATGGCCACGTCGACGCGGTCGGCCTCGTCGACACCTTCGGCGTCCTCTCGCCGCACGGGGTGCGGATGTTCGTCCGCCAGACCCGGGAGCGGATGGGCGTGCCGCTCGAGACGCATTTCCACATGGACTTCGGGCTCGGCGTCGCGAACACCCTCCTCGCGGTCGCGGAGGGCGTCGAGGTGATCCAGACGACGGTGACGGGCATCGGCGAGCGCGCCGGAAACACCCCGATGGAGGAGACGGTCCTCGCGCTCCTCACGATGTACGACGTCGACACGGGCATCAAGACGCAGAGCTTCTTCGAGCTCTCGAAGCTCGTGATGCAGCTCGCGGGCGTGTCGCAGCCGTCGAACCGGCCGGTTGTCGGCGAGCGGCTCTACAACGTCGAGTCGGGCATCATCACCACCTGGGTCCGCAACGTCGGCGACGAGCTGAACGAGTCCTTCCCCTACCGCCCCGAGCTGGTTGGCCAGCCCGCACCCGAGCTCGTGCTCGGGAAGGGGTCCGGTCTCGATTCGGTCGCCGCGCGGCTCGACAAGCACGGTCTCTCGGCTACGACCGAGCAGATCGAGCAGATCCTCGCGGAGGTCAAGGCACGGTCGCTCGAGAAGAAGGGGCTGCTCGACGACGGCGAGTTCCTCGCGATCGTCGAGCAGGTGAGGGGCTAAACAAGGGGGCCAGCAGCCGGTACGCAACCGCTGCTACGGGCGGGGAGGAACGGATGAAAGAAGCCTTCGGCTACGCCAGCATCGAGTGGAAGCAAGGGATCGACTGGGCCGCCGTCCGGGTGTGGCGTCAGCAGCGCGTCAAGGACGCGATGGAGCGGCATGGGCTCGGCGCGATCCTCACGATGTACGACGAGAACGTCCGCTACATCACGTCGACGTTGACGCCCGGTTGGAACCGACTCAAACCGGGCCTACGCTACGCGATCTTCATCGAAGGAACCGGGCCGATCCTGTACGAGCAGGGTGACATCGGGATCCATATCCGTGCCCACTCGCCGTGGATCCCCCCCGAGAACGTCCGTCACTCGTTCGCGTGGATCAAAGGAGCGGCGGGTCCTGCCTCGCAGATGCAAGTGCAGAAGTTCGTCGACGCGCTCGTTGGCGACCTCGAGGACGCCGGCGTACGCGACAAGCCGCTCGGCGTCGACTTCATCGACATCAACATGATGAAGACGTTCGAGTCCCGGGGAATCGAGTGGACCGACGGCATGACCCCGATGATGGAGGCACGCGCTATCAAGAGTCCCGACGAGCAGAACGCGCTCCGGATCGTCGGGTCGATGTGTGACGCCCTCCACTACGAGATGTCGCAGTACCTGCGACCTGGCCTCACCGAGAACCAGGTCGCGGCACATGGGTTCGAGTTCCTCTACTCCTTTCCGGGCGTCGAGGACGTCGAGGACGTGATCGTGTCCTCCGGCCCGAACGCGTGGCCGAACTGGCGGAACTTCTCGGATCGCATCATCCGACCTGGTGAGCTCGTCATCATCGACGTCGCGGCACTGACCTGGAACGGCTTCAAGTCCTGCGTCTACAGGACGTACTGCGTTGGCGGGAAGCCAACCGAAGAGATGAAGCGCTATTACGACGAAGCACTCGTGTGGCTCCGAGACTCGATCGACGCGGTGAAGCCGGGCGTCACGACCCGCGACATCGCCTCGAAGTGGCCGTCGGCGATGGAGACGTGGGGCTACGAGGACGAGGACGAGGCCGCGGCGAACCTCTGGGGTCACGGGCTCGGGCTCGCGCAGTACGACCCGCCGGTGATCTCGCGGATCTGGTCGCTCGATCACCCGATCGAGATCCAGCCCGGCATGGTCTTCGCCCTCGAGACGCAGCACGGCAAGGTGCACGACTTCGGCGTCCGGCTCGAGGAGATGCTGATCGTGAACGACGAGGGCCACGAGCTGATCACGTCGTTCCCGATCGATGAGATCACCGTCGTCGGCTGACGCCGTGACCTGGCCGCTCGCCCTCCGGCATCCGGCGGCGCGGGATCTTGGCGTCGGAGCCAAGGCGTCGCTTTTGGCGACCGCCGCCGCGGCGGGCCTGCCCGTGCTCGGCGGCATGGTCCTGCCTGCGGACGCCTCGGCACCGGCGATCGCGGCCGGCGCGGAGGCCCTCGCGCAAAGCGGGCGGCCACAGGCGTACCTCGCCGCCTCGTCGGCGGACGTCGCATCCACGGAGCTCGACGTACTCGCCTCGGTGGGCAAGCGGCTCGTGGTCCGGTCGTCGACGGCCCTCGATCTCGATGGCCGTTGGTCGGGCGCTTTCGCGAGCTACCTGGACGTCGAGCCCGGCCACCTCTCGTCAGCCGTCCGCGGGTGCTGGTCGTCGGTGTTCACGCGCGACGCGCTCGAGCGGTGCGAGGCAACGGGGACCGATCCCTCCTCGCTCCGGGTGGGTGTGCTGGTCCAGCCGTCCCTCGCGTTCGCGTTCGGCGGAACCGCGCGCGTCGATCGAGACGGTGACGAGGTTCTGGTCACCGTCGGGCGTAGCGGCCCGCACCGGATCGTCGCCGGCGACGGCGCGTCGACCATCGTGGTCGCGGCCGACCGTCATGTCGACGGCGACACCGACGCCCCTCCCCGTGTCGTTGTCGCCGCCGCTGCGCTGACGCGCGAGTCGCTGCGGGCGACCGGCGTCGGCGCGATCGAGTGGGGAGCGACCGGCGAGCGGATCGTTCTGCTGCAGGTTGGCCCGGATGCGCCGCGCGGCCGTCGAGGCCGGGCGGCGGTCGTTCCAGCGAGATGGCTGCCGGCCGACGCCGCAGGCGTCGCCGCCATCGTGGTGCGGTTCCGCGGCGCGCTCGCCGACGACCTGGTGCTGCCGTGGGCGCTCGGCGCTCGCAGCGTGGTGGACGCGGCACCGATCGCGGTCGACGACGTGCAAGCCGCTATCGCGGAGATCCTCGCACTTGCCGACGAGCTCGTCATCTCCGTTTGGGGCGCCGCTCGACGCGACGTCGCAACGGCCGCGATCGGTGATCTGCGGGGCGCGGAGGTGGAGCGAGGTCTCGCGCGATTGCGAGGGCTCGGCGCTCCCGATCCGGCGAGCGCTGGGCGGGTCGTCGGCCTGATCGAAGGGATCGGGCGGACCCTCGAGGCCCGCGGCGTCCTCCCGGCCGCCGAGGCGGTGTGGCGGCTGACGTCCGGCGAGCTCGACGCGGCCGCGGCGGGCACGCCGCCGGTGACGCACGCCGGTCCCGATCGCTGGGAGCCGTTCCTCGCCGAGGCGGCATTTGCGCTCGGCGGAACGCTGGAGGGAACGCCGGTCGCCGACGGCGTCGGCGCTGGTCGCCTTCACATCGTGTCGGCGCTTCGCGAGATCGGCCGTCCCCCTCCGCGAGCGGTCCTCGCGGCACCGGCCCCGCTGTCCCAGCTCGCACCGTTGCTCTGGCATTGCGCGGCGTTCATCACACCGCGCGGGAGCACGGGCGCGCATCTGTTCGAGGTCGCGCGCTCGCTCGGGGTGCCGGCCGTGATCGGCGTCGCGCCCCACGACCTCGGTCCTCCCGGTTCGCTCGTCGCCGTCGACGGGTCGGCCGGCACGGTGGCGTCCCTCGGTCGTCCGCGGAACGGTCGCGTCGGCGCGTCGGCCTCAGGCGAGCGAGATACGGAGAGGGATGCCCGGAAGAGATGAAGGAGTCGAGGACATGGCCGTCGTAGCCGTCACCGATCATGTGTTCCCGGACCTCGATCAGGAACGGGCGATCCTGGCAGGTGCTGGTCACGAGCTCCGGTTCGAAAGGAACGCGGCTTCCGTCGACGAGGTCGTCGCCGCGGTGGCGGGGGCCGATGCGGTCCTCAACTGCTACGCAAGGATGCCTGCCGACGTCATCCGCACGCTCGACCGATGCCGGATCATCGCTCGGTACGGCATCGGCCTGGACACGATCGACGTGGACGCGGCGAACGAGCGCGGCATCGTTGTCACGAACGTCCCCGACTACTGCATCGACGAGGTGTCGGACCACGCGCTGTCGCTGGCGCTGGCTCTCGCGCGCGGCGTCGCGCTCCTCGACCGTCGCGTCCGGACGGGCTCGTGGGCGCCGACGGACGCGCGTCCGCTCCACCGGATCCGCGGCCGGACGTTCGGCCTAGTTGGTTTCGGGAGGATCGCCCGGGCGCTCGCGGTCAAGGCCGCGGCGGTCGGCTTCCGAGTCGTCGCGACGGATCCCTATGTCCCGGACGATGGCGTCCGGGACGCGGGGGTAGAGCCGCTTTCGTTGGACGAGCTCCTCGCCCGCGCGGACGTCGTATCGCTCCACGTGCCGCTGACCGACGAGAGCCACCACCTCATCGGGCCGGAGGCGCTCGCGAAGATGAAGCCCGCGGCGATCCTCGTCAACACGTCGCGAGGTGCACTCGTCGACACGTCGGCGCTGCGCGACGCACTCGTGTCGGGGCGCCTCGGGGGCGCCGCCCTCGATGTGCTCGAGCAGGAGCCGCCCGCGCCCGACGACCTGCTCCTGCAACGCGACGACGTCGTGATCACCCCGCACGCCGGGTTCTACAGCGAGGAGTCGCTGCGCGAGCTCCAGCGAAAGGCCGTCGAGCAGGTCGTCGAGGCCCTGGCCGGTCGACGACCCCCGTACGCGGTCAACGCCGACGTCATCGGGTTCGGTACCTAGATCGTCGCGGCGGCCCACCACCGACCGCGCCGGCGCCCGATCTCGACGGCGAGCCCGAACGTCCGCTCGAGGACTGGCGACGTCAGGACGTCGTCGATAGGCCCGGCCGCTACGAGCCGACCGCCCCGGAGCAACGCGGCATGTGTGCTCGAGGGCGCCACCTCCTCGAGATGGTGCGTCGCGACGATCGTCGTCGGCCCGTCGTTCGAGGTGGCGGTTTCGAGGGAGGCGATCAGCGCTTCGCGAGCGGGGAGATCCAGCCCCGAGGCCGGCTCGTCGAGGATCAACAGTTCCGGTGCGGTGAACAGCGCCCGAGCGAGGAGCACCCGTTGCCGTTCGCCCTGGCTCCCCGTCGAAAGCCGCCGCCCGACGAGATGACCGCAACCGAACGTTCGGAGCAGGTGCTCGGCGCGCCGCCGATCGTCTTCGTCGTACCGCTCGAACCACGGCGCGAGCGTCATACGCTTGCCCGTGAGCACCACCTTCTCGGCGAGCAGATCGGGCGGCATCAGCTCCCACAGGACATGGCTGCTGTGGCTGATCCGACCGTGGAGGGCTCGGATATCGCTCCGCCCAAGCGTGGCTCCGAGCACGCGGACACGACCCTCCGACGGCTGCCGGCGTGCGCCCGCGACGCTCAGCAGCGTGGTCTTGCCGCTCCCGTTTGGTCCGAGGAGCACCCAACGCTCGTGGAGGCGAATCACGAGGTCGAGCGGCCCGAGGATCGTCCGGCCCTCGACGCGCACGACCACTCCGTCGAGCTCGACGATCGGCTCGACGTCAGACATCGATGAGGATCTTGAGGGCGTCGGGTCCCGATGCGGCCTCGAACGCTTCGGCCGTGTCCTCCAACCGGAAACGCGCCGACACGAGTGGCTCGAGCACGATCCGACGGGCGCCGACCAGCTCGAGCGCCTCGTCGAAGTCCCGCGGGAGCGCCGATCGGGCCCACGCGATCGCGAGCTCCTTGAAATAGAGGTCGTAGTACGGGAGCGATCCTTTGGCGCCCCATCCGATCACGCCGTACGCCAGGATCCGCCCGCCCACGCGAGCGAGCTCGATCGACCGCGCGAGCGTCGACACTCTGCCGGCGCACTCGATCACGACGTCGACGTCCCCGACGATCCTTCGTATCTCGGCGACCTCGTTCCCATCGGCCGGGATGGTGGCGTCGGCGCCGAGCGCTTCGGCCAGCGCCCGCTTCCTCGGGCTGCGCGTGATCCCGATGACGGTGGCACCCGCTTGCTTCGACAGCTGCGCGTGCAGCAGCCCGGTGACGCCGAGCCCGACAACGGCAACCGTCTCTCCGGCCAAGATTGGCATCAGCCGTTGCCCGTGCACGCACGTCGCGAAGACCTGCACCATCGGCGCCACCGAAGTGTCGACGTCTCGAGGGACCTGGTGGATGTGGGTCGACGGCACCGGCAGTAGCTCGCGCAGTCCGCCATCCGCGTCGCGGCCGAGCAAGCCCGCCTGCGTGCAGATGTTCGTGCGTCCCTCACGGCACTGGCGACACGTGCCGCAGGACAGTCCGGGGTCCACGAGGACCTCAGTGCCCGCAGCCAGACCCGTGTTACCGGGGTCGACCAGCTCGCCGACGATCTCGTGTCCCAGGACGCGCGGATACGCAACCGGGATCCCGCCGCTCGCGATGCTGAAGTCCGTCCCGCAGAGCCCGACCGAGCGAACCTGGACCAATGCATCTCCCGGGTTCGGCTCGACATCGGGGGTCATGCGCACATCGAACACGCCGGGCGCGTCGAGGAACGCGGCTTTCAGAGATGCTCCCGGGGTGGCAAGATGCTGCACGATACACGATGTCTGAGGGCGGGCTCTGCTTGGGGATTCGCACACTATGGACCGGTCAAGGGATCACACACGGCAAGCAAAGAGCGGAAGGAGCTGAGGCGATGCTGCCCAGTCACGGACGGTTCGACTACTCTCCGATCACGGCGAGAGCGGACTTCACCTGGCCGGAGGGGAAACGCCTCGCCGTCTACGTCACCGTGTGCCTTGAGCACTTCTCTTACGGCGAGGGCGGTCTCGGTCTCTCGTATTCGCCGGGGATCCCGCACCCGAACACGTACAACTGGGCGTGGCGCGAGTACGGCAACCGCGTCGGCGGCTGGCGCCTGCTCGCCCTGCTCCAGCAGCACGGCATCCCGCCGACGGTGCTGCTGAACAGCGAGTGCTACGAGCACTGCCCCCAGCTCGTGGACGCGTATCGCGCAGCCGGGACGGAGTTCGTCGCCCACGGTCGCACGAACTCCATTCACCCAAACGACCTCGACGAGGAGGCCGAGCGGGCCATGATCCGCGACATCGTCGAGATGATGACCGAGCGCGAAGGCAAGGCGCCCGCCGGCTGGATGAGCCCAGGCGCGAACCCGAGCGCCGTGACGGAGGACCAACTCGCCGAGAACGGCTTCCGGTACACACTCGACTGGCCCATGGACGACCAGCCAGTGTGGATGCGCACCCGGGGCGGGCCGCTTCTGAGCATCCCCTATCCGCACGAGGTGAACGACGTGCCGATGATCGCCTTCCATCACGGCACCGCGGGCGCGTTCGCCCAGATGATGATCGACAACCTTGACGAGCTGCTCGAGCAGTCGGCCCAACAGCCACTCGTTTGCGGCATCGTGACCCACAGCTTCATCGTGGGTCAGCCGTACCGGCTGCGTCGGTTCCGGACGGCGGTCGAGCACCTCGTCGGGTTGCCCGGAGTGTGGATTACCACGCCGGGCGCGATTGCTGAGCACTACGCCGGGATCGAGGCGCCCCCCGCTGCTGCCGCATCCGACGTCGCTGCCGCCGGATGATGCGCGTGGCCGTTGCGGGACTTGGCGTGATCGGCCGGTCGCTCGTCTCCCGGCTCGCGGCCGGGGTGCCAGGCCTCGAGCTTGTCGCCGTCGCGGCGCGTGACCGGGCGAAGGCGGAGGCGACGTTGCGCGAGCTCGACGTCGACGTGCCGGTCACGACGATCGAAGAGCTCGAGCCGCTTGCCGACCTCGTGATCGAATGCGCGCCGGGCCACCTCCTCTCCCGGATCGCCGAGCCGATGCTCCGCGCCGGCAAGGAGGTCGTGGTCCTGAGTGCGGGAGCGCTGCTCGAGCATCCCCACCTTTTCGACCTCGCCGAGACGTGCGGCGGCACGATCTCGGTGCCGACCGGCGCGCTGCTCGGTCTCGACGCCGTCGGGGCGGCGGCCGAGGGCGAGATCCGCTCGCTCCGCCTGACCACGCGGAAGCCACCTGGTGGTCTCGTCGGGGCGCCGGGCATCGAGGCGAGCGGCGTCGACCTCGCTTCGCTGACCGACCCCGTGCGGGTCTTCGCCGGTACCGCGCGCGAGGCCGCGCGGAACTTCCCCGCGAACCTGAACGTAGCGGCCGCGCTGTCGCTCGCGGGACCGGGGCCCGATCGCACGGAGGTCGAGATCTGGGCCGACCCGGCGGTCACCAGGAACACGCACACGATCGTGATGGAGTCCGACGTCGCCGACGTGACGATGACGATCGAGAACGTGCCGTCGGAGAACCCTCGAACTGGCCGGATCACGGCCCTGTCCGTGATCAGCATGCTCCGGAAGCGCGCGGCGCACCTGCGGGTCGGCTCGTGAACCTCGGCCTCGACGGGAAGACCGCTCTCGTTGTGGGCGGCGGCGGTGGGCTCGGCTCCGCCGTAGCACGTGCCCTCGCGCGCGAGGGCGCTCAGGTCGCGGTGGCCGGTCGGGACCAGGGCTCGGCGGGCCGCACGGCCGAGGCGATCGCGGTCGACGGAGGCGAAGCCTTCGCCATTCATCTCGACCTGACCGATCTCGGGTCGCTCGATGCGGCGCTCGAGTCGATCGGCGCACGCAGCGGCGAGGTCGAAATCCTCTTCAACAACAGCGGTGGACCCCCGCCGACAACGGCCGCGGGCCAGCCCGTCGCGCTCTGGCGCGAGCACTTCGAGGCGATGGTGATCGGCGTGATCGCGCTGACGGATCGCGTCCTGCCGTCGATGCGGGAGCGCGGCTGGGGACGGATCATCACCACCACGAGCTCGGGCATCGCCGCGCCGCTGCCGAACCTCGCGCTCTCGAACTCGCTCCGGCTCGCGGTCGTCGGCTGGTCGAAGACACTCGCCGCCGAGGTGGCCGCCGATGGCGTCACCGTCAACGTGGTTGTCCCAGGCCGGATCGCGACCGGTCGCGTCCGCGCGCTCGACGAGGCTAGGGCGAAGCGCGAGGGCACGACAGTAGAGGCCGCCGAAGCCTCGTCGATCGCGTCGATCCCGGCGAGGCGCTACGGCGACCCCGAGGAGTACGCTGCCGCGGTCGCGTTCCTCGCCGGCGAGCCGGCGTCGTACATCACCGGCGCGACGCTGCGCGTCGACGGTGGGCAGATCCGCTCACTCTAGAAGGAGACGATGTCCATGGTGGTTGCAGCCGATCGCGCAGAGGAGATCCGGAAGCGGTACCTCGCGGTCGACTCGTCGAACGTGGCGGATGTCCTCGACGACCTCGGCCTGCCCGATCAGGGCCTCGCACCCGGGTTCGCGCCGTATCCGGCGACCACGGGCCGGCTCGCCGGCTGGGCATTCACGATCCGCGGGGAAATGACGCCGTACCCGATGGATACGGGTGATCCGACGAAGATGGAGGCCTGCGCGCAGCTCACGCCGGGGACCGTGTCAGTCTGGAGCGGCCGAGGCGAGGGCGTCTGCTTCTTCGGTGAACTGATCTCGATCGGGATGAAGGAGCGCGGCTGCGTGGGTGCGCTCGTCGACGGCGGAGTCCGCGACGTCGACTGGATCGGCGAGCTCGGGTTCCCCGTCTACGCGCGGTACCGGACGCCGGTGCAGTCGATCGGGCGTTGGAAGGTGGTCGAGAGCGGCGTCCCCGTGCCGATGCCCGGCGCGACGGTCCCGGAGGTCGACGTCACACCGGGAGATCTGATCCTCGCCGACAGCGACGGCGCGATCGTGGTCCCGGCGGCCGTGGCCGAACAGGTGCTCGAGCTCGCCGAGGAGCTCCAGAGCCGTGAGGTCCAAATTCGGGCCGAGCTCGCCGACGGGCTTTCGCTTTCGGAAGCGCTCGCGAAGTTCGGCCATGTCTGAGCGACGGCGCGACGGCGCGTGGATCATCGCCGTCGCCGCCTCCCGGGGCATCGCCCTGGAGCCCGAGCGGGCGGAGCGGATCGCGGCGGAAGCCGCGGCGACACTCGAGCGGTTCGACGCGCTCGTCGCGCAGCTGTCGGCCGACGACGACGTCCATGAGCTTCGCCGCCGGCTGGCCGGGGAGGCCGATGGTTGACCGAGATCTGGGCGCTCGGCGTCGAGGAGCTTGTCGCGGCGATCCGCGCAGGTGAGCTCAGCGCGGTCGAAGTCGTCCAGGCGTTCGCCGCCCGAGCCCGAGAGGTCGACGTCCTCGTGAACTGCTTCATCGCGCGCGACGACGGTGCGATGGAACGAGCGGCGGCGCGCGAGCGGGAGACGGGGCGAAGACCGCTCCACGGGGTCCCGTACGCGTACAAGGACGTGTTCGTGCATCAGGGCGCTACGCCGACTGTCGGCTCGCGCGACGTGAGGCTCGAGCTCGGGGTGCGGGGCGCGACCGTGCTCGACCGACTGGACGATGCCGGGGCGATTTCGCTCGGCCGGCTCAACCTCGACCCGTTCGCCTATACCGCGACCGGCGTCAATCCCGACTTCGGCGACGTGCGGAACCCCTGGGACCCGGCGCGGATCGCCGGCGGCTCCTCGGGCGGCGCTGCCGCTGCGGTCGCGTCCGGCGCGGTGCCGTTCGCGATCGCCACCGATACTGGCGGGTCGATTCGGATTCCGGCGGCGCTCTGCGGCGTCACCGGCCTCAAGCCGACGCTGGGGCGGATCCCGAGGACGGGCGCGGCGCCGCTCTCCTTCTCGCAGGACACGGTCGGCATCCTCGCCCGCTCGGCGAAGGACGTGGCGCTCGTGTTCGAGCATGCTGCGGGCCACGACCCGGAGGACGCTGTCTCGATCCCGGCTCCCGTGCCCACGTTCGCGGAGCTCGATGCGTCGTGCAAAGGAACGCGGCTCGGGTTCGACCCCGATGCGTTCGACCGCACGACGCCGGAGATCGCGACCGCCGCGACGTTGGCGATCGAGGCGCTCACGGGATTGGGTGCCGAGCCGGTCGAGGTCGATCTCTCAATGCTCGGGGCCTTCGACACGGTGGCGACCGTCCTGACGTGGGCCGAGGCGAGCGCCGTCCACGAGCGCACCCTCAGCCGCGACCCAGGACGGTACGCACCCGCGATCCGCGCCCGACTCGAGCTGGCGCTCGCAGCGCATGGCGCCGATCATGTGAACGCGATGCGCCTACAGGGCCGGGCCCTTACGCAACTGCTCGATGGTCCGCTCGCCGCGGCGGACGTGCTCGTGGCCCCGACGGTCGCCGGACCCGCCGTGACGATCGACTCGCTTCAGCAGGACGCTGTCAGCGTGTCCGTCGGGCATCTCCGATTGAACCGCCCCTTCAGCCTGACCGGCGTGCCCGCACTCTCCGTCCCAATCGGCTTCGACCCCGCTGGCATGCCGCTCGGGCTTCAGTTCGTCGCCAGGCCTTGGGCGGAGCAGACGTTGCTTGCTTGCGCAGCCGCATACCAGGTAGAGACGGACTGGCATCGCCGACTGCCGCCGAGTTCGGGCGCCGATCGGTCGCGGCGATAGAGTCACCGCCGATGCGCCGACGTGCGACGTTCGCTCGGGGCGAGGACGGCGCGGTCGCCGCAGCGCACCCCGTCGCTGTCGCGGCGGGCCTCGAGACGTTCCGCCGAGGCGGAAACGCCGTGGACGCTGCCGTGAGCGCTCAGGCGGCGCTGACGGTCGTGCTCCCACACGCCTGCGGACTTGGCGGCGACGGCCTGGCGCTGGTGGCGCTATCTGACGGTGAGATCCAGGCCATCCATGGCGCCGGTGCCGCCCCGGCGATTGTGCCGTCTCCAGGTAAACCGGGGGCCACCGTGACTATCCCCGGGGTGGTCGACGCCTGGAGTGCGCTCGTCGGCCGCCACGGCCAGCTGACGCTGACGGACGACCTTGCCGCGGCTGTCCGTCTGGCCGCAGACGGGATCCGACTGCCCGCATCGGTGGCCGCGGCTGTCGATCGTCAGCGGGCGCGACTAATCCAGGGTGGAGCGGACGGGTGGGGGCTCTTGTCGCTGGAGGCAAGGGATCGATGGGTTCAACCGGCTCTCGCACGGTCCTTGGAGGCGGTTGGAAGCGATCCGCGGGCTTTCTATGAAGGGGCGCTCGCAGATGGGATCGTCCGCGCCGTCGCAGATCACGGCGGCACTTTCACGGCGAACGACCTGGCTGACCACGCCTCGACCTGGCCGGAACCGATCGAGACGCCGTGGAACGGCGGCACGCTCGCCGTGCAGCCACCGATGAGCCAGGGAGTCCTGCTGGCGATGGCGGCTCGATGGATCGACCGAAACGGTCCAGGCCAGGCTCCCGACCACACTGCCGCGGAAGCGATTGCGGCCGCATTCGCGCATCGCGGCCAAATCGCGAGCGGGCGGGTACTGCTGGATGAACCGCTCGAGATCGACCCGGAGCGCGCCAGCCATTCGTGGGCCGCGCGAAGCTACCTCCACACGGCCGGGGTCGCTGCCGCGGATCGGACCGGCAAGGTGGTGTCGTCGCTCGTGAGCGTCTTCGATGAGTTCGGATCGGGTGTCTTCGTGCCCGAGGGTGGGTTCGTCCTAAACGATCGAGGCGAGGGGTTCACCGAGGCGCCGAACCATCCCCGTTCAGGCGCCTTGCCCGTACATACTCTTGCTCCGGCGTTGTGCGTCGATCGCGACGGACGGGTGAGCGCGCTTGCGACGCCCGGAGCCGACGGTCAGGTGCAGACCCTCCTGCAGGTGCTTCTATCGATGCGGTTCGACCGACTCGACATCGTCGCCGCGCTCGAGCGGCCGCGATGGCGCGGCGAGCACGACGACCTCCTGATCGAATGGGGCCACCCCGCGGCCGAGGATCTCGAGCTTCGAGGTCACCGGCTGAAGGCGGTCGACCTTGGCGACCCTCGGTTCGGCGGGGTGGTGGCTGCCGGAGTTGACGGCGACGGTCCGTGGGCCGCGGGGGACATGCGGCGGGAGGTTGCGACCGGTGGGTGATTGGGACCGAGCCGCGCGGCATCGTTTTGGCCAGCGCGCGCGCGCGTCCCTATGCTACGCGGGCGATTAATTCGATCTCCACCGGGATACCCCCAGGCAGCACGGTGGTGCCGATCGCGCTGCGGGCGTGAACCCCTGACTCCCCGAACGCATCGACTAGCAGCTCCGATGCTCCGTTCATGACCGCGGACGTATCGGTGAACCCACTGGCGCAGTTCACGAAGCCGAGCAGCTTCACGATCCTGTTGACGTTGTCGAGAGAGCCCAACGCCGACTTCAGGCTGGCCAAGCAGGAGACGACAGAGAGCCGGGCCGCCTCCTGGCCTTGCTCGAGCGAAAGGTCGCCGCCCACCTGGCCGCGCACGCTGACCTTCCCGAACTCGTCGAAGGGCCCGTGACCGGCGGTGAATGCGAATCCGTCGGTCACGACGCATCGCACGTATCGCCCGAGTGACGGTGAAGGCTCTCCGAGGTGGTAGCCCAACTCGTTAAT
>Ga0307302_10000233_pt1 | contig 24583 bp, 8 predicted proteins | sample ER_DNA_183_FD_194490 | JGI IMG/M metagenome (GOLD analysis project Ga0307302, IMG submission 194490) | Bulk soil microbial communities from the East River watershed near Crested Butte, Colorado, United States - ER_DNA_183 | ecosystem: Environmental > Terrestrial > Soil > Floodplain | place: USA...
GCTCGTCGACACGTTCCTCGGCTCGTTCACCGGCACCGGCGGCCTTGCCAGCCTCGGCTACGCGCAGCTCGTCCAGGTCCTCCCGATCAGTCTGTTCGGCGTTGCCGTAACCGCCGTGGCACTCCCCGACCTTTCTCGCGACGCAGTCTCTGACACGGCGAACGAGCAGCTGCGGAATCGGATCGCGACGGGGTTTCGCCGCATCGCCTACTTCGTCCTGCCGTCCGCGTTTGCGCTCGCGGCGTTCGGCCCCCAGATCGTCGGCGCGCTGTTTCAGACGGGCCGCTTCGATGCGGACGACACGATGCTGGTGGGAGGCGTCCTCGCCGCCTACGGCATCGGGCTGTTGGGGCAATCGACGGTGAAGCTGTTCGCGTCCGGGTTCTACGCCATGCGTGACACGCGGACGCCGGTGAAAATCGCGATCGCGTCGCTCGTGATCTCCGCCTTGCTGTCGTGGTTCTTCATGCGGCGCCTGGGCCCGGCGGGCATCGCGCTGGGGTCCTCGATCGGCGGCACGGTCAACACCGTGCTGCATCTCTACGACCTCGACAAGCGCATCGGGACGATTTTGCAACGCACCGACTGGCGCGCGTTCGGCGCGGTCGTCGCGGCCGCTTTGATCGCCGCCCTGCTCGGCATGGCCGCCGGATATCTGGTCGCGGGCTGGCGACCCATCCCTCAGGGCGTTGTCGTGCTGGGCATCTTTGGTGTGGCATACGGGGCGCTTACACTGGCGTTCCGCCACCCCGACGCGATACGCGCATGGCAATCTCTGACCGGCTCGCCCGCCAACTAGCGGCACTTCCCGCTCGCCCCGGCGTCTACCTCTGGAAAGACGCCGCCGGGGAGATTTTGTACGTCGGGAAGGCGGCCAATCTCCGCACCCGCGTCCCGAACTATTTCGCCGACGAGCAGGGCACCGCGGAGCGGGAGGTGTTGCAGGGGCAAATCGCCGCCCTCGAGACGATCATCGTGCCGACCGAGGCGCAGGCGCTGCTGCTCGAGAATACGCTCATCAAGGAGCATCAGCCGCGGTTCAACATCCGGTTGCGCGACGACAAGAGCTATCCGCAGATCGCCGTGACCCTGGGCGAGCCGTTTCCACGCGTGCTGGTCGTGCGGCGGGTCACAATTCCGGGCGCCCGCTACTTCGGTCCCTACACCGACGTGGCGACGCTACGGCAGACGTTGAAAATCGTCCGACGGATATTCACCGTCCGGTCCTGCTCCTGGCATCTGCCGGAGGAGGCGCCGGACCGGCCCTGTCTGGACTTCCATATCGAGCGCTGCAAGGCGCCGTGCGTCGGCTATCAGAGTGTCGAGGATTACCGTCGCATGATCGATGACGTCCTCCTGTTTCTGTCCGGTAAAACGCTCGACGTGCGCACCGGGCTGCGCGAGCGCATGCACAAGGCCAGCGACGCGCAGGACTACGAGCGGGCGGCGCAGCTTCGCGATGCGCTCAAGTGGCTGGATCAGCTCGAGCAGCCGCAGACCGTGGAGGTCGTCGGGGGTGGCGACGCCGACGCGATCAGTCTCGCCCGCGATGGTGACGATGCCGTGGGTGTGATCCTCCGGATTCGCGACGGCAAGCTCATCGCGCGCGAGCATCGCTTCCTCGAGCATGTCGAGCATGCTCCCGAAGGCGAAGTGCTCCGGACGTTCCTGGTGGGCTACTATCTCCCACTCGAGCAGCGCGCCCAGCGCGTCGTGCTCCCGTTTGCGCCCGCCGATCTGGACGCGGTCCGCGAGCTGGCATCCGGCGTCGAGTTTGCGGTGCCGCAGCGTGGATCGGCCGCGAAGCTGGTCGAGCTCGCCGATCAGAACGCGCGCCACCTGCTCGACAGCTTCAAGATCGAGGCGTTCGACATCGATGAGCGCGCCGCCGATCCCGTGTTTTCCCTCGGCCGCGACCTTGGACTCCCCGTGGTCCCCCGGGCGATGGTGTGCATCGATATCTCGACCAATCAGGGGCGGGACACGGTAGGCTCCCTCGTGTGGTTCGAGGGTGGCCGCCCCCGCAAGGCGGAATACCGGCGATATCGGATCAAAGGTGTAGAAGGAATCGACGATTTCGCGGCGATGAAGGAAGTGGTGACGCGCTTTCTGACTCGCCGCATTGCGGAGAACAAGCAGATTCCGGACTTGATCGTGATCGACGGAGGCAAAGGCCAATTGGCGGCCGCAGTCGAAGCGGCGCGCGCCCAGGGACAGGAGCGTCTGCCGATCGTGAGTCTCGCGAAACGGGAAGAGGAAGTCTTTGTGCAGGAGTCCGGCGAGCCGCTCCGGCTCTCGCGGCGCAGCCCGTCGCTCAAGCTCCTGCAGCGGGCGCGGGACGAAGCCCACCGCTTTGCGGTCACCTACAGCCGCAAACGCCGCGCGCAGCGCACCATCACGTCGGAGCTGCTGCGAATCCCGGGGATCGGCCCGGCGCGCCGGCGGCTCCTGCTGGAGCGCTTCGGTTCACTCGCCGGCGTGCGTACCGCGACGCCCGCGGAGATCGCCGCCTTGCCGGGATTCTCCACCAAGCTGGCGGACCGGATCCTCGACCGGTTGCATCAGCGCGCGTGACCACCTGGACACTGGAGTGCTCGGCGTGCGAACCCGTGCGCACGCGCGATGCGGACGGATTTCCCGGTGTGTGCGAGGTCTGCGGCTCCCCGTACCTCGTCCGCTACGCCGCGCTACCAGGGCCTGAAGTGAAGACGCAACTGCTTCGCCGGCGTTGGACGATGTGGCGCTATGACGAATGGCTGCCACTCGGCGAAGGCGAGCGCCCCGTCACACTCGGCGAGGGCGGCACGCCGCTGCTCAAAGTCGAGCGCGTCGCCGCGCGCCAGGGTTTCGACCAACTCTGGGTCAAGGACGAAGGCACGAACCCCACGGGTTCGTTCAAGGCCCGAGGACTGGCCGCAGCCGTCACGCGGGCGGTGCTCGCAGGAGCGAAAGAGTTCGTCGTACCGACCGCCGGCAATGCCGGGATCGCGCTCGCCGCGTACGCGACCCGCGCGGGTGCGACGGCGCGGGTGTACGCGCCTGCCACGACGCCACGCCCCATCCTGGATCAGATCCGCGCGTTTGGCGGAGATCTCATCCTGCTCGATGGGCACATCGGCGACTGTGGTATTGCGGCTCGGCTGCACGCCACGAATACGGGTGCCATCGACGTCTCCACCTTGAGAGAGCCGTATCGCATCGAGGGCAAGAAGACGCTCGGCCTCGAGTTGGCCGAGCAGTTCGGATGGACGCTGCCGGACGCGATCATCTATCCGACGGGCGGCGGGACGGGCCTGATCGGCATGTGGAAGGCGTTCCAGGAGCTGCGGCAAAACGGCTGGCTGCGCGGGCCGCTGCCCCGGATGTACACGGTGCAAGCGAGCGGCTGCGCCCCGGTCGTACAGGCATTCGAATCGGGCGCCGAGCGATGCGAGTCGTGGGCCGATCCCAAAACCGTGGCGGCTGGTTTGCGCGTGCCGTCGCCGCTTGGTGACCGGCTCATGCTGCGGGCGTTGCGCGACAGCGGCGGCGGCGCTGTCGCCGTGAGCGACGAAGCGTTGTCCGCGGCCGCGCATGAGCTGCAGCTCGCCGAAGGGATCGACGCATCGCCGGAAGGTGGAGCGGCCTTGTCGGGCGCCGTCGCGCTCAAGAACCGGGGCGTGTTGCGTCCCGAGCAGCGCATCGTGCTGTTCAATACAGGCGCCGGGTGGCTCTACAGGGCCTAAGCTGTTTAATTCCAATACTTCGGCACATGCGAATCGCTATCCTGGATCCAGCCGCTGGTATCAGCGGCGACATGACGTTGGGGGCTCTCCTCTCGCTGGGACTGCCGGTTTCCTGGCTCGAGGAGTTGCCGGAGCGGCTGGGCCTCAGCGACGTCCGTGTTACGGTTCGAGACGTTCGCCGCTCCAGTATTGCGTGCAAGCAAGTCGAGTTCGACATCCCGGAGCAGCCGCACGGCCGCCACGTCGGTGAGCTGGTGCGACTCGTCGAGCGGGCTCCGGTTTCCGATTGGGTGAAGGAGCGCGCCGTCCGCGCGTTCCGATTGGTCGGCGAGGCTGAAGGTCGAGTTCACGGCGTCGCTCCGGAAAAAGTGCACCTGCATGAAGTCGGAGCGGTGGACGCTGTCCTCGATTTGGTCGGTGGCATCGAAGGGTTCGAGCGACTCGGCGTCGGGGGCGTATACCATCTTCCGGTCGCGGTGGGGCAGGGGTGGGTGGAGGCGGCGCATGGTCGCCTGCCGATCCCCGCGCCGGCTACGGCGATCCTGCTGGAAGGGCTGGAAATCGCGGGCGGGGCGGGACCTGTGGAAGGCGAGGCGACGACCCCCACCGGCGCCGCGCTGCTCCGGGTACTGTCGGCGGGCGCGCCGCCGGACCGTTGGCGCATGGTCGGCAGTGGGTGGGGCGCCGGCCAGCGCGATCCCAAGCACTATCCGAACGCGTTGCGCATTCTGATCGCCGAGGTGGCGGCCGAGGCCGGGCGCGTGGTGTTGCTCGCCACCGATGTGGACGACATGAGTCCGGAATACGTGGAGCCGCTGCGCCAGGCCTTGGTCCAGGCGGGCGCGCTCGACGTGCAGACATGGGCGGTGCAGATGAAGAAGGGCCGCCAGGGGTTCCGCGTGGAGGTCATGGCGCCTGAGGCCCTCGCGGACGCAGTGACCGCCGAGCTGTTCCGGCACAGCACCACGGCCGGCGTGCGCCGCTGGACTGCGGAGCGGGCCACGCTGCCGCGACATCAGCTCACGGTACGGCTGGACGGCGTGGCGGTTCGGGTCAAGGTGCTGGATGGCGGCCAGCCCCGAGTGAAGCCAGAATACGACGACGTGTTGGCGGCGGCGCAGGCGTTGGGCCGTCCGCCACTCGAGGTGGCGCGCGCCGTGGAGCGCGACGCCGAGGCTCTTATCGCGAAATCCAAGGAGTGAACGTGCGAACGGTTCGCAATCTCACGGCAATCCTGTGTACCGCAGTCACGATCCCGCTCGCGGCGCAGCAGCAACCGCAAGCTGGACGCTGGGCGGAAGCAAAATGTGACCTGAAGCCAGGCCACCAACTCGTCAATCAGGGTCTGTTGTTCTTGAAGAGCGCGACGACGTCGAAGTTTGAGGATCAGAAAAGGAAAGACCTGGCTGACGCGCAGCGCGTGCTGACGCAGGCCGTGACCGGCGACCAGAATAAGAATCCGGCAGCGTGGTACTACCTGGGCCGCTATTACATCATGACGAACGACGCGTTCGGCACCGACTCGGCATTCACGCATGCTCAGGCGTTGAAACCGGAGTGCAAAGCCGACATGGATGTGTGGCGGCGGTACGTGTGGGTGCCCACGTTCAACGCCGGGATCGCGGCGTGGCAGGCGAACAACGTCGATTCCGCCATCCATTCTTTCCAGCGCGCGAACGCGCTGCTCTCCGACGAGCCGACGGGCATCAAATACGTCGCGACGCTGTTCTTCAACACCGGCAAGTCCGATTCCGCGGTCCTCTATTTCCGGCGGGCTGCGAATGTGGCGGCGACGGATCCGAAGTTCGCGGCGGACCGCAAGGACGCGCTTTACAACCTCGGCCGCATTCAGCAAAGCCTGGGGCAGCTGCCCGAGGCGCAGGCGACCTATCGCGAGTATCTGGGTCTGTATCCCAACGATGCCGAAATCATGGCGGCGTTGGGCGGCGTCTACATGCTGAAGGGCGGCAAGGACAGCGTTTACCGCGACAGTGCCTTCATGATTTACCGGCAAATCGTCAGCAAGGGCGACTCGATGGGTTACTACCAGCTCTATCGGGTCGGCGCCGAGATCTCCGGGAGCGTGCCGGAAGACCCTGACACGTCCGTCGCCGGCGGCAATTGCCGCCGGGAAGCGCGTGCCAGCCGTCCGCCCCTGACCGCCGCGAGGATTCGCGCGCGTTGCGACTCTGTCACGACGGGCCTGGCCAAGACCTATCTCGCGAACTCGCGCGCGGCGTTCTCGCTCGCCGCCCAGGCGCTCGATGCGAGTCTGAAGGTCAACCCGTATTACCGGGAGAGCCTGATCTTCCGTGCGAACACCGCCCTCGGTCTGCACGATTCGGTGACGGCGTTGGCGATGTCGCGCCGTCTGATTGCGGTCGATCCGATGAACCGCACCGGCATCAAGATCATGGCGTACGCGCAGCAACAGAACGGCAAGATCGACTCCGCGCTGTACTACTACAAACTGAGCGACTCGCTCCTGATCGGGGACGTCGCGGTGAGTCAGTTCGACTCGACCGACACAGGCCGGGACGTGAAGGGGGTCGTGACGAACACGCGGGAGAAGCCGAACGCGCCGTACAAGCTCGTGTTCGAGTTCGTCGACTTGAAGGGCGAGGTGGTTGCGAGGGACACCGTGCAGGTAGCGGCCACTCCCCCCGGGGGGCAGCAACAGTTCGCCATGAAGCCCGCGGGTCCGAGCATCGCCGCGTGGCGGTATCGAAAACAGTGAGGTTGCTGAGGGCAAACGAAACGGCCGTCGCCAACAGCGGCGGCCGTTTATTCTTCAAGGAATTACGCGACCGGAGGTTACGGATGCAGCTGGGGATCAGCGGACTCGGGCGCCCAGGCGTGCCGAGTTCGGCGGCCATGCGGAGTAACGCCTCCTCGACGTTGTCCAGCGGGAGGCGTTCAGTTACGCAGCCCTCCCCCGGTCGCTGACCGGTGCGCGTTCGACTGCCGCTCCTATTCCCGCTTCCCCCGCTCGAAGACCCGATCCGCGCGGAGCTGTTCGGCATCGAGCGACTCGAACAGCACGCCGAGAGCCTCGCCGCCGCGCAGCGGGTCGCGAGGGGGTTGGAACCGGGCCGCCCGCTACTGCCGCGCGTGGACGACAACGGCCGGGTGTTGCGGGAAGCGAACCGCGCAATCGCCGAGGCGGTCCGCGAGGAGCGGTGGATCACGCCCGCCGCGGAGTGGCTCGTGGACAACTTCTTCATCGTCGACGAGCAGCTCCGCGAGATCCGGGACGACTTGCCGGTGGGTTTCTATCGCGAGCTTCCCGCGCTCGCCGACGGCCCGCTGGCCGGCTACCCTCGGGTGTACGGCATCGCCTGGGCTTTCGTCGCGCACACCGACAGCCGCTTCGATCCCGATACCCTGCGCCGTTTCATCCAAGCCTACCAGCGGGTGCAACCGCTCACCATCGGTGAGCTCTGGGCGGTTACCATCTCGTTGCGCGTGGTTCTTGTGGAGAATCTGCGGCGTCTCGCGGACGTGATCGTGCGTGGGCGCGCGGCACGTCAGGAGGCTGACGCGCTGGCCGACGAGCTCCTCGGGCTGACCAACCCTGGCGGGACGCGGGTCGCCCCGACGATGCGACGCTATGCCCGAGCGCCGTTCTTTCCGGCGTTCGCGGCGGAGCTGGTCCAGCGGTTGCGCGACCAGGACCCCGCGGTGAGCTCCGCGGTGGCTTGGCTGCACCAGCGCCTCGCGGCCCAGGGGACGACGGCCGACGCGATCGCGCTCGTCGAGCACCAGGGGCAGGCGGCGCTGACGGTGACCGTGCGGAACATCATCACCTCGATGCGGCTGATATCGGCGCTCGATTGGACGGTGTTCTTCGAGAGCGTCAGCCTGGTGGACGAGGCGCTCCGCGCCGGCAGCGGCTTCGCGGCGATGGACTTCGCGAGCCGGGACAGCTATCGCCACGCGATCGAAGCGCTCGCGCGCGGGTCCGGGCGTACGGAGCTCGAGGTGGCGCGGGAGGCGCTGGCCCAGGCCGGCCGGTCCCGCGCCCCGCTACCGGGCGCGAGCGGGCCGTGCGACGAACGCCGGGCCGACCCCGGGTTCTATCTCGTCGGCGGCGGCCGGCGGGACTTCGAACGCGCAGTGAACTTCCGCCCGCCGCTCCTACTCCGGCTGCGACGGGCGTTCATTGACGCCGCGACGCCGGGGTATCTGGGAACGCTGTTCCTGATCACGGTGGGGATTCTTGCCGTTCCCCTGACCATCGCCTCCACCGTCCGCATGCCCCTCGCAGGGTTGGTCGTTCTGGGAGTGCTCGCACTGGTCCCCGCGTCGGATCTCGCGGTCGCGTTGTTGAATCGCTTCGTCACGACGGTCGTGGCGCCGAACCTCTTCCCGCGACTAGAGTGGCCCGCCGGCGTGCCGCCGGAATTCCGGACCCTGGTGGCGGTGCCGACGCTCCTCACCGGACGCGCCGACGTCGAGGAGCAGGTCGAGCGGCTCGAGGTGCACTATCTCGCGAACGCCGACGGCGACTTGCGGTTCGCGCTGGTCTCCGATTGGCCCGACGCGTCCACCGAGCAGTCGGCCGGAGACGAGGAGATCCTCACCGCGGCCCGGGACGGCATCGCGCGGTTGAACGTCCGACACGGGCCCGCGCCGGGGGGCGGCCCACGCTTCTTCCTCTTTCACCGCCGGCGGCTCTGGAACGCGAGCGAACGCGTCTGGATGGGGTGGGAGCGCAAGCGCGGCAAACTGCACGAGCTGAACCAGCTCCTGCGCGGCGCCCGGGACACGACGTTCCTCCCCGGAGGGGGGGCGGGAAGCGGGAACGGACCGGTTGCACCGGATGGTGTGCGCTACGTCGTGACGCTCGACGCCGATACCCGGCTCCCGATTGCCGCGATCAGGCGGCTCGTCGGGACGATGGCGCACCCGCTCAACCGGCCGCGGCTCGATCCGGCGACGCGCCGAGTCGTGGAGGGGTACGCCGTCCTGCAACCGCGGGTGACACCGCCCCTCCCGGGTCCCGTGGGCTCGGCGTTCCAGCGGCTCTCCTCCGGGCTGTCGGGGATCGACCCCTACGCGGCGGCGGTGTCGGACGTCTATCAGGATCTCTTTGGCGAAGGATCCTACACCGGCAAGGGGATCTACGACGTCGATGCGTTCGAGAGGGCGCTCGCGGGGCGAGTGCCCGACAATGCCCTGTTAAGCCACGACCTATTCGAGGGACTGTTCGCGCGCGCTGGCCTGGTGACCGACGTCGAGTTGTTCGAGAGCGCCCCAGCGAATTATCTGACGGCCGCGGCGCGCCAGCACCGCTGGGCGCGCGGCGATTGGCAGCTGCTTCCCTGGATCTTACGCGAGCGCTTCTCGCCGGTCGCGCGCTGGAAGATGATGGACAATCTCCGGCGCACCCTGGTCATGCCGGCGGCGTTTCTCACCCTGGTGTGCGGATGGGTCTGGCCGGGTTCGCCGCCCGGTCTGTGGACGGCGTTCGTGCTCGGGGTCATCGCCGTGCCCCCGCTGCTCCCGGCATTCGCGGGCATGCGGCCCCGCACGCCTGGGGTTTCCAAGCGGAGCCACCTTCGCGCGGTCGCACGCGACTTCCGGTCGGCTGGGGGCCAGATGGCGTTGACCCTCACGACCATGGCGGATCAGGCGTGGCTGATGGGCGATGCCGTCGTGCGGACGCTGGGGCGTCTCTATCTGACGCACCGGCGGTTGCTGGAATGGAAGACGATGGTGTACGCGGCGGCGCGCATCCCTCACACCCTCGCGGGGTTCTATCGCCGCATGGCCGCCGCCATTTTCCTCACGGCGATGGCCGCCGCGGTCGTGATGTGGCAACGCCCCGGAGCGTCACCGGTAGCGTTGCCCATCCTGCTGTTGTGGGTCCTTGCGCCCGCCATCGCGCATCGGCTGAGCCTGCCTGGGACGGAGGCGCACGCCGTTCCGCTGTCCCCGGACGAAATGCGCGCGCTTCGCCTCATCGCCCGACGCACCTGGGGCTTCTTCACGAAGTTCGTGACGGGGGACAGCCAGGGGTTGCCGCCGGACAATTTCCAGGAGACACCGCGACCGGTGGTCGCGCAACGCACCTCGCCTACGAACATCGGGCTGTACCTGCTCTCGGTTGTGTCGGCGCGCGACTTCGGGTGGTTGGGAACGCTCGACGCGGTCGATCGGATCGAGGCAACGCTCCACACCATGCAGACGCTCGAGCATCATCGTGGGCACCTCTACAACTGGTACGACACCCGGGACGGGCGTCCCCTCGAGCCGAGGTATGTCTCCTCGGTGGACAGCGGTAATCTTGCCGGCTCCTTGCTCACAGTGGCCAATGCGTGCGAGGAGATGATGGCCGAGGCTGCGCCCGGGCGGGCGGCACTATCCGGCATCGTTGATGCCGCGCTCCTCCTGCGGGAGGCGACAGGCGCAGGGGAGGACGGCCGACGGCTCGATGAGGCGCTCGACGTCGTCGAGACCGTGGCGACGCAGCACCCCGGCACGCCCGCGGCCTGGGCCGCGCGGCTGGCGGAGCTCGAGGCCGCAGCGCGGACGGTGACGAATCGCGCGGAGGACGTTGGCGACTCAGAGAGTGCGACGCCGCCGCAGATGGTGCCGGCGGGAGTCGAGGCGTTACGCGGGGCGGTGGAGACGCACACCCGCGATCTCGACACGCTCCTTCCCTGGGCGGGGCTGCGCATGGACGCCGCCGCCGCGCCGCTCATGGCCCGGTTGACGCCGGCGCCGTCGTTAGCGGAGACGCCGAGCCGCTGCGAAGCCGTGCTGCGTGACCTCGTGGCCGTGCGCGCGGCGATGGTCGATACCGGTGACGGGAGCGTCGCGAGACTCCGCAACATCGATGCGCTCGCCGGCGCCCTCGAACGCGCCGCCGCCGCCGCCACCGCGCTGAGCCAGCGGCTTGGACACCTTGCCGCCCAGGCGCGCGCGATGGTCACGGCGATGGAGTTCGGTTTTCTCTTTGACCGGACGCGGATGCTGTTCGCGATCGGGTACCGCATGGCGGACGGGGCCCTCGACTCGGGACGCTACGATCTCCTCGCTTCCGAGGCCCGGCTCTTGAGTTTCGTTGCCATCGCGAAGGGGGACGTGCCGGTGCAGCACTGGTTCCGACTCGGCCGCGCATTGACCCCGGTGGGACGGGACTCGGTCTTGCTGTCGTGGTCGGGATCGATGTTCGAGTATCTGATGCCCGGGCTGATCATGCGCGCGCCGGCGGGCAGCTTGCTCGAGCAGACGTGCCGCCTGGTGGTACAGCGCCAGATCGAATACGGCGTCGAGCGTGGTGTCCCGTGGGGCATGTCGGAGTCGGGGTACTATGCACGCGACCTCGCGATGACGTTCCAGTATTCGAACTTCGGCGTTCCCGGACTCGGTCTCCGGCGCGGCCTTGCCGACGACGTCGTGGTCGCACCCTACGCCACGGCGCTGGCGGCGATGTTCGATCCGGTGGCGGCGGTACGGAACTTCCGGGCCCTCGTCGGCGCGGGCGCCGACGGGCAGTACGGATTCTACGAGTCGGTGGACTACACGCCGACGCGGTTGCCCCCCGACACGTCGCGGGAGGTGGTGCGCATGTACATGGCGCACCACCAGGGCATGGCGATCGTCGCGATCGGAAATATCCTGCAGGGGGGGGTTATGCGGGCTCGCTTCCACGCCGAGCCCATCGTGCGGGCCAGCGACCTGCTGTTGCAGGAGCGGACGCCGCGCGACGTCGCCGTCGCCCGGCCGCGGGAGGACACGGTCGCCGTCGTAGGGGACGTGCGCGAGTTGGTGCCGCCGTTCACCCGCCATTTCTCGTCCCCGCACGGCCCGACATCGCGAACCCTGCTCCTGTCCAACGGGCGCTATGCCGTGATGATCACCGCGGCGGGGTCGGGGTGCAGCCGTTGGCGGGACCTCGCGATCACACGCTGGCGCGAGGATGTGACGAGCGACGACACCGGTTCGTACATCTTTCTCCGCGATCTCGCTAGCGGCGAGCGCTGGTCGGCGGGGTTCCAGCCGAGCGGCGAAACGCCGCAGAGCTACGACGTCTCTTTTGCCGAGGACCACGCGGAGTTCATCCGCCGCGACGGGGCGATCACGACCCGGCTGGAGGTCATCGTCTCGTCGGAGGATGACGCCGAAGTCCGCCGGGTCTCGCTCACGAACCACGGTGTGCGGACGCGCGAAATCGAGGTCACGTCGTACGCGGAGATTGTGCTCGCGCCGGCCGCGGGAGACGCGGCCCATCCCGCGTTCTCGAACCTGTTCATTCAAACCGAGAGCGTCCCTGAGCGGGACACGTTGCTCGCCACGCGGCGGCGTCGGGCGCCGGAGGAGACGGAGATCTGGCTCGCCCACGTCCTCGCGGTGGAGGGGGAGACGATCGGCGATCTGGAGTGGGAGACCGATCGCGCGCAGTTCCTCGGACGCGGCCGGCGCGTGCGCGCCCCCCAGGCGGAAACGGACGGCCGCGAACTCTCCAATACCACCGGCTCGGTGCTCGACCCGATCGTGAGTCTCCGCCGGCGGGTCCGGGTTCGCCCCGGTAAGACGGTCCGCGTGGCATTTTCTACGCTGGTGGCGCCCTCGCGGAAGGTGGTGCTCGACCTCGCCGACAAATACCATGACGTCACGACGTTCGAGCGGGTCGCCACCCTCGCCTGGACGCAAGCACAGGTCCAGCTGCACCATCTCGGCATCGGGCCCGACGAGGCGCACCTGTTCCAGACCCTCGGAGGGTCCATCCTGTATCCGGATCGCGCGGTGCGCGCCTCTGCCGAGGTGCTCGCGCGCCGCGCGGAAGGGGCTCCGGCGCTCTGGGCGCACGGGATCTCGGGGGACCTCCCGATCGTTCTCGTGGCGATCGACGAAGCCGACGACATCGGCATCGTGCGGCAGCTGCTGCGCGCGCACGCGTACTGGCGGATGAAGCGCCTGGCCGTCGATCTCGTCATCCTGAACGACCGCGCGCCCTCCTATGCGCAGGACCTGCAGACCCTGATCGAGACCCTCGTCCGGACCAGCCAGTCCATGCCGCGCATGGAGGGGTCGGAGCTCCAGGCAAGAGTGTTCACGCTCCGGGCGGACCGGCTGACGGCCGCACAGCGCGACGTCTTGGAGAGCGCGGCCCGCGTGGAACTCTCGAGCCGGCGCGGAACGCTCGCGGCGCAGGTGGCACGGGCACATCGGCCCGACACCGCCCCGGTCACCGTCGCGCGACCGTTCCCTGCGCCCGTGACGGCCGCCGCGGTCCCGGCGGCGCCACAACCCGAACTCGAATTCTTCAACGGCGTCGGCGGATTCGACGCCGACGGGCGAGAGTACGTGACCATCCTCCGCGGAGGGCAATGGACACCGGCGCCGTGGATCAACGTGATCGCTAACCCAAACTTCGGATGCCTAGTGTCCGAAGCGGGATCGGGATGTACCTGGTCTATCAACAGCCAGGAGAATCTTCTCACGGCCTGGTCAAACGATCCGGTGAGCGACCCGCCGAGCGAGATGTTCTACGTTCGCGACGAAGACTCCGGGGAGCTGTGGACCCCGACGCCGCTTCCCATTCGCGAGGAGCGGGGCGAATATGTGGTGCGACACGGCCACGGCTATACGCGATTCACGTACGAGGCGCATGATGTCGCGCTCGAGCTGCTGCAATTCGTGCCCCCGGACGATCCGATCAAGATCTCCCGCCTCACCCTGACGAATCATTCTCCCCATTCCAGGCGCCTGTCGGTGACAGCATATCTCGAATGGGTGCTGGGCGCCTCGCGGAGCGCCTCCGCCCTGTTCGTGACGACCGAAATGGACCCCGTCACGGGGGCGATGTTCGCGCGGAACTCCTGGAGCCGGGACTTCGGCGCCCGCATCGCCTTCGCCGACCTGGGTGGCGCGCAAACCGCCTGGACCGGCGACCGGACGGAATTCCTGGGTCGGAACGGCGCTCCCGACCGCCCCGCCGCGCTGGGCCGCCGCGCGCGCCTGTCGGGACGCAGCGGGTCGGCCCTCGACCCCTGCTGCGCCCTTCAGACGACGGTCGAGATCCCCGCCGAAGGGCACGCGTCCGTCGTCTGCTTCCTCGGTCAGACCGAGACCCGCGAACAAGCGCGGGCGTTGATTCAGCGATATCGAGCCGACGATCTGGACGCCCGGCTCGCGACCGTCACGGACGGGTGGGCCCAAGTGTTGGACACCGTGCAGGTGAAGACTCCCGACCGCGCGCTCGACCTCCTGCTCAATCAGTGGCTCCTCTACCAGACACTCGCCTGCCGCGTCTGGGCGCGGACGGCGTTCTACCAAGCCAGTGGCGCCTACGGCTTCCGCGATCAACTGCAGGATGTCATGGCGCTCGCCGTGTCACGGCCCGACCTGACGCGCGCGCAGATCCTGAAGGCCGCGTCGCGTCAGTTCGTCGAAGGCGACGTCCAGCATTGGTGGCACGAGCCGGCCGGCCGCGGCGTGCGCACCCGCATGTCTGACGATCTCCTATGGCTGCCCTACGTCGCGAGCCACTATCTCGACGTGACCGGTGACCGGGCGATCCTGGATGAGGCCATCCCGTTTCTCGAGGGGGCGATGCTGGCCGCCGGACAGTCAGAGTCCTTCTTCGAGCCGCGGATGGCAGCCGAGCAGGGGACGCTCTTCGAGCATTGCGCGCGGGCGCTCGATCGGAGCCTCAACGTCGGAGTCCACGGCCTCCCGCTCATGGGAACGGGGGACTGGAACGACGGCATGAATCGCGTAGGCGCCCAGGGCAAAGGGGAGAGCGTGTGGCTCGCCTGGTTCCTGCACACGATCCTCTCGACGTGGGCGCCGGTAGCGGCGGCGCGCGGAGAGAGGCAGCGCGCCGAGACGTGGGCAGAACATGCCAGGACGATCAAGGAGGCCGTCGAGCGTGAAGCTTGGGACGGCGATTGGTACCGTCGCGCGTATTTCGACGACGGCACGCCCCTGGGTACCGCCGGCAGCGATGCCTGCGCCATCGATTCAATCGCGCAATCGTGGAGTGTCCTGTCGGGTGCCGCCGATGCCGATCGCGCGCGGCGCGCCATGGCGTCCGTTGACCAGCATCTGGTGCGGCGGCACGATGACCTGATCCTCTTGCTGACGCCGCCCTTCGACCATACCGCGCTCGAGCCGGGCTACATCAAGGGATACGTACCTGGAGTGCGCGAAAATGGGGGACAGTACACGCACGCCGCCGTCTGGACGGTCATCGCGTTCGCCAAACTCGGTGACGGCGACAGGGTGGCCGAGCTGCTCGCGATGCTCAATCCGATTACGCACGCGACAACTCCGCAACGCGTCCAGCAGTACCGCGTCGAACCCTACGTCGTTGTAGGCGACGTCTACTCCGAGGCGCCGCACGTCGGCCGTGGCGGGTGGACGTGGTATACCGGGTCGGCCGGATGGCTGTATCGCGCGGGGATCGAATGGCTGCTCGGCGTCCGAGTACAGGGGACGCGACTGGTGGTCGACCCGTGCATCCCCTCGGGATGGCCCGGATTCACGCTGGCGCTCCGGTATCGCTCCGCACGGTACGACGTCGTCGTCGAGAACCCCGGCGGGGCCTGCCGGGGCGTGGCGGTGCTCGAGCTCGACGGCGTCGCGCTCGACGACCGCACTGGCGTTCCGCTCGCCGACGATCAACGCCACCATCGCGTGCGCGCGGTCCTGGGAAAGAAGGGCTGAGGGTCCATGCGAGCTGATCTCGCGGTGCTGCCCAGCGCCGCCGCGCTCGCCGCCGCGGCCGCAGAACGTTTCGTCGCGGCCGCGGGGGACGCGATTGCCTCGCGTGGACAGTTCGTCGTCGCGCTGTCCGGCGGCTCGACGCCGCGTGACACGTACCGCCGGCTGGCCACGGAGGCTCTCGTGTCCAGGGTGATGTGGTCGCGAGTGCAGGTTCTGTGGGGGGACGAACGGTGTGTGCCGCCGGACCATGTGGAGAGCAACTACCGCATGGCGCGCGAAACGCTACTCGACCGCGTACCGGTCCCCGCGGCGAATGTGCACCGCATCCATGGCGAAGACGATCCTGCCACCGCCGCCGGGGTCTACGAAGCGACGCTGCGGGCCTTGCTCCGGACGCCGGCGGGCCCGCCCACTGCCACTGCCGGAGCGCGGATTGACCTCGTCCTCTTGGGATTGGGTGATGACGGGCATACCGCATCGCTCTTTCCGGGGAGCGCCGCCGTTCACGAGCAGACACGCTGGGTGATGGCCGCACACGCGGCCGCAGCGTCGATGTGGCGGATCACCCTGATGCCGGCGGTCATCAACGCCGCGGCCGAGGTCTTGTTCCTCGTCTTCGGCGGCGCCAAGGCGGGCATTCTCCGCCGAGTGATCGATGGTCCCCGCCGTCCGGAGGAGTTGCCGGCGCAGGCGATCGCGCCCTCCAACGGCCGGGTGCGCTGGTGCGTGGATGCGGCGGCGGCCGCTGACCTAACGCCATGAAGATCAGTCCGCTCGCGGGCCATCCGCCTCCGCCGGCGATGCTCCTCGACGTCGCGAAGCTGGTCACGGCCTACTACGCCGAGATCCCCGATCCCTCGGTGCCCGCCCAGCGCGTCGCCTTCGGCACTTCGGGCCATCGCGGGTCGCCGTTCGAAAAGACCTTCAACGAATGGCATGTGCTCGCGATCAGCGAGGCCATCTGCCGCTACCGCCGGCAGCAGGGGATTGGCGGCCCGCTCTTTCTCGGCCTCGACACGCACGCCCTGTCGGTGCCGGCCTCTACCACCGCTCTCGAGGTGCTCGCGGCAAACGGCATCGACATCATGCTCGCCGAGCACGACGCATACACGCCGACGCCTGCGGTATCGCACGCCATCCTGTGCTACAACCGCGGGCGCAGCACTGGACTGGCCGACGGCATCGTCGTCACGCCGTCGCACAATCCGCCGGACAACGGTGGGTTCAAGTACAACCCCCCCACTGGAGGACCGGCCGATAGCGGCGTTACCAGCTGGATCGAAGCCCGGGCGAATGAGTTGATGGAGCGCGGTCTCGAAGGCGTGAAACGCACCCCATACGAGAAGGCGCTGCGCGCCGCCACGACCCACCGGTACGACTATCTCAACGCGTACGTGCGCGATCTGGGGAATGTCATCGATATGGCGGCAATCCAGAGCGCGGGGCTTCGCTTGGGCGTGGACCCTCTCGGCGGGGCCGGCGTCGACTATTGGGCTCCTATCGCGGAGCGCTACCATCTCGATCTGACGGTCGTAAGCGACGTGGTGGATCAGACGTTCCGGTTCATGACGGTGGATTGGGACGGCCGCATCCGGATGGACCCGTCGTCGTCCTATGCGATGCAGCGGCTCATCGGCCTGAGGGACCGCTTCGACATCGCCTTCGCCTGCGATACCGATCACGATCGGCATGGGGTCGTCACGCGGAGCACGGGGCTGCTGCCGCCCAATCATTACCTGGCCGTCGCCATCCAGCATCTCTTCGCGAATCGGCCGCAGTGGAGCGCGGACGCCGGGGTCGGGAAGACAGTCGTGAGCAGCGCCATGATCGATCGGGTGAGCGCAAAGCTCGGCCGGCGGCTCCACGAGGTGCCGGTCGGCTTCAAGTGGTTCGTCGCCGGCCTCGCCGACGGGTCCCTCGGTTTCTGCGGCGAAGAGAGTGCCGGCGCGACATTGCTGCGCCGCGACGGAACCGCGTGGACGACGGACAAGGATGGCATCGCGCTGGCACTGCTCGCGGCCGAGATCATGGCGCGGGCCGGCCGCGACCCCGGAGAGCTCTATGGTGAATTGACGCGCGAGTTCGGCGCGCCTGCGTACGATCGGGTCGAGGCGCCCGCGACGCCGGCACAAAAACGGCGGCTCGCGGCGCTCTCACCGAGCCAGGTGCACGGTGCCGAGCTCGCCGGGGAAAAGGTCCAGACCATCATCAACGAGGCTCCCGGCAACCACGCGCCAATCGGGGGCGTGAAGGTCAGCGCAGCGACGGGATGGTTCGCCGCTCGGCCATCGGGCACCGAGGATATCTACAAGATTTACGCGGAGAGCTTCCGGGGAAGGGACCAGTTGAACCGCATCGTGCAGGAGGCGCAGGTGATTGTCGACAGCGCGCTCGCCGGATGACTGGCCGTCCGGCAGCGTCCGATGCGCTGGTGTTGTTCGGTCTGACGGGTGACCTCGCCCACAAGATGATTTTTCCCGCGCTCTACGCGATGGTCAAACGGGGAGTCCTCACCGTTCCAGTGGTTGGAGTGGCTTCACGTCGGTGGAGTGTTGCGCAGCTCGAGGCGCGGGTCACCGACAGCGTGAAGCAGTCCGGCGCCGCCGTGGAACAGGGCGCGCTCAGTCGCCTCCTATCCCACCTCCAATACGTGTCCGGGGACTACAACAACCCGGAGACGTTCGCGGCGCTCAAGGGCGCGTTGGGGAAAGCGCGACGCCCCACGCACTATCTCGCGATCCCCCCCGCGCTATTCGCGACGGTGATTCAAGGGATTGGCGCTGCCGGTCTCGCAGCCGACGCGCGGGTCATCGTCGAGAAGCCGTTCGGCCGCGATCTCGCCTCCGCGCGCGAACTCAACGCCCTCGCGCGGGCGGTGTTTCCCGAGGACGCGATCTTCCGGATCGACCATTTCCTGGGGAAGGAGGCGATCATGAACATCCTCTACTTCCGGTTTGCCAATTCCTTCCTCGAACCCATCTGGAACCGTAACTACGTCGCCAGCGTGCAGATCACCCTTGCCGAGCAGTTCGGCGTGAACGGCAGGGGCGCATTCTACGAGACCGTGGGGTGTCTGCGAGACGTCATTCAAAACCACCTGTTCCAGGTTGTCGCGCTCCTGGCCATGGAACCGCCCGTCATCCGGGATTTCGGAGCGGTCCACACCGAGAAAGCGAAGGTCTTCGAAGCGATGCGACCACTGCGGCCGAGTGATCTGGTGCGTGGTCAATACGCCGGTTACCGCGAGGAACCGGGCGTGGCGCGCGATTCCGATGTCGAGACCTTCTGCGCCGCGCGACTCTTCATCGACTCATGGCGGTGGGAGGGGGTACCGTGGTATCTGCGTTCCGGAAAGTGTCTCCCGGAGACGGCCGCCGAGGTGTTGGTTGAGCTGAAGCCGCCGCCGGCGCAGCTGTTCGCCGACTCGGCCCCCCCGGCCGGTCCGGCGAACTATCTGCGCTTCCGGCTCTCCCCCGACGCCGCGGTCGCCCTGGCCGCTCGCGTCAAGCGCCCGGGCAAAGAGTTCGTCGGCGACCAACGAGAGCTGTATATGGTCGAGGAGCTGATCGGAGCCCAACCGCCCTACGAGCGCCTGCTGAGCGACGCCATGAGCGGCGACGGCGCGCTCTTCACGCGATGGGACGCGATCGAAGCGGCCTGGGGGGCGGTCGATCCCGTTCTCAAATCCCATCCCGGGGCGATCCCATACAAGCGCGGCACGTGGGGACCCAAGGAGGCCGACGCGCTGATCGCGGTGCACAGCGGCTGGCACAATCCCACGTTGACAGCAGGTGGGATGTGAGAACACATTCCGCCCAGACTGCGGGCGTAATTCAGGGGTAGAATGCCAGCTTCCCAAGCTGGACGTCGCGGGTTCGAATCCCGCCGCCCGCTCTTGATGTGACAGACGAAAAAAGGGACCAACCACCGTTGGTCCCTTTTTTGCTTTTTGCTATTTTGAACCCCTCGATAAGGACTGTATGCGCGCGCTCTCCGCCGTCGTTACGCTCGCCATCAGTAGTTTCGTCGTGTCCTCGCCGACACCGTTGCGTGTCCTCCGGGTCACGCCGACTGATCGCGCGGCCGCCACCACCGTCGTCTCGGTCACATTCGATCGGCCGGTCGCCGGGTCCCTCGATGCCACTGTCGATCCGAAACGCATCTTCACGATCACCCCCGCCGTCGCGGGCAAGGTGGAGTGGCGCGATCCGATCACGTTGCGGTTCAGTCCCGCCGCGCCCCTCAGCCCCGCGACCGAGTACACCGTCACGGTGAGCAACGAGTTCGCTGCCATGGATGGGAGCCGGCTCGAGAAGCCTTACACCTTCGCCTTCCGCGTGCACGGCACGGTGGCGTTGACCGGAGCGCCGGCGGGTCCCGACGAGGCGGGGCGATTCCTCAAGCCGGACGCGCAATTCGAGGTCGTCTGGAGCAATCCCGTCGATCTCGGCGACCTGACTAAACGCGTCTACATCCAGTTCGATCGCGCTTGCCCGGTGCTCCTCGTCCGCCTGAAGGCCGTATCGCAGCGGCCGATCAAGGACGACGACTCGTGGCGCTATCGCGAAGCAGGCGGCTGGCAGCGCGACCGCGGAGTGGACGTGCTCCGCCGTGTGGTGCGGTTCACGCCAGTCACACCGTTGCCCAAGGCGTGCAGTGGGTTCCTTGCAGTGCCGTCCGAACTCGACCCTGAAGGCACGAGTCCCTACCTGCGCTGGAACCTCGCCACATACAGGCCGTTCGTGCTGCTCTCGGCGAGCTGTGGCTGGAACTGGGCCAGCTGTCCCACGGGTCCGCCGCGGATCGAGTTCTCGACGCCGGTGCGCGGCGCCGAGGTGCTGCGGGGCATCCGTCTCCTGCCGCGCATCGCGATTGCCGTCTCGGATACGAACGAGGAATCGGCCACCTGGACGCTGGATGCGTCATTGAAGCCGAGGACCGGCTACGCGGTCATTGTGGACACGCTGATTCTGCACGACGTCTTCGGACAGCGTCTCGTGGGCAACCCCGTGAAGGCATTCGGGACGACCGGATACGACCCGGCGGTGACATACGACTACGGCATGATGCTGGTCGAGCGAAACGGGTACCGCACGTTCCCGGTCCGGCACGTCAACGTCGACACGGTCTTCGTCACCACGGCGCCTGTGCCTGACAGCCTCGAGGCGCTGGTGCTGCGCGCACCGGCGTGGAACCTGGGCGATGTGTGGGCGAAGGTCGCCCCTGGGGCGACCCAGCGTTCGCTCGGAGTCGAATCACGGCGCGATGTGCCTCTCTGGAGCGTGGTGCGCGCGCCCGTCTACGCCGCCCGGCAGGGAGGACCGACGCTGAGCGCGGTGCGCGTCACGTACGCAGCGGATAGCAACGTGAAATCGCGCTCTCGGCCCGCGCCGGTCGCCTTGCTCCAGACGACCGACCTAGGCATCACCGCGCGCGTTGGCCAGGAAGAGGCGGTCGTGTGGGTCACCGGCGTCCAGGACGGGATCCCAAAGTCGAGCGTCGCGGTCGAGCTGCACGATCCCACGGGCCGCGTCCGGGCTCGCGGCACGACGAACGCACAAGGCCTCGTCCGGTTGGCCGGTCTGCGTGACACCAGTGAAAACGGCGATTACGTGGAGCGCGGGTTTGCGGGCTATGTCTCGGCGCGGCTGGCGCTCGATCGGGCGGTCGTGTCGATCAATTCGTGGTCCGGTGATCTCTCGCCCTGGCGCTTCAACATCGGCTCGGCGTGGGGCGCGGACCGGCTGCCCGTGGCGGCCGCCGTATTCACCGAGCGCGGCATCTATCGTCCCGGCGAACCGGTCTACGTGAAGGCAATCGTCCGCAACGGCGCGTTGGGCGCGTTGCGCGTACCGGCCGCCGGCGATTCGCTGCGCTGGGTGTTCAAGGATCGGGAAGGCGGCGTGATGCGCGACTCGATCGCGCGCCTGTCCTCGTTCGGTACCGCGGCGCAGACGCTGAAACTGGGTAACGACTTGCCCCTCGGCACGTACAATGTCTCGCTGCAGGTCAAACGCGGCACCTGGCAGGATATCGCGAGCACGAGCTACCGCGTGGCGGAATATCGGCCGCCGGAGTTTCTCGTCACGGTCACCGCCGACAGCGCGCCGCGCTTCAACGGCGACTCGCTCCACGGCAACGTCGAGGCGCGGTACCTCTTCGGCGCTCCGATGGCCCGCGCCGCCGTCAACTGGACACTCAATGTCGAACCGGGCACCGCGTACGGCCTCGATATCCCGGGGTTGGACCGCTACTACCTCGGCGAGAACGGCTGGTGGTGGGAGGAGTGGGAAGGGAACGCCTCACGGTCGCAGGTGCGGACGACATCGAGTGGCGTAGATACGTTGGATGCCGCCGGTCGTCTGACGCTGCGTCTCCCGCTCACAGCGATCGAAGGACGCCCCGCGCACGCCCGGCTCCAGGCGACGGTGACCGACGTGAACCGTCAGACCGTCTCCGCGTCTGCCGGCGTCCTGGTCCACCCCGCGTCGTTCTACATCGCTGCCCGACCGCTCGGGAGTGAGTATTTCTGGACTGCCGGAAATCCGCAACAAATCGCCGTGCTCGCGGCTCGCCCGGACGGCCGGCACGTCGCAGGCGCCCGGATTAAGGGCACGATCGTGCGACGCGAGTGGCATCGCGTCCAGCGGTCGCGGGATGGCGTCGACGAGCAGATCGGTGAGTGGGTGGCCGATACCGTCGCACACTGCGATCTGGTGAGCGCCACTGATCCCGTGAACTGCCAATTCACACCCAAGGCGGGTGGGACCTACATCATCTCGTTCAGCGCCAAGGATGAGATCGGGCGGGCGGCGTCCACCAGCTTCTATCGCTGGGCGACCGGCAAGGACTGGATTCCCTGGAACGACGAAAATCAGTTCAAGATGGATCTCATCCCCGACAAGACGCGCTACTCCGTCGGGGACACCGCAACGATCCTCGTCGCGTCGCCCTTCACCAACGCCGAGGCGTGGGTCACGGTGGAGCGCGAGGGGTTGATCGAACAGCGCCGCATGCGCGTGAGCGCCGGCGCGACGTCGCTCAAGTTTCGCATCACCGAGGCGTACGCGCCGAACGTCTTTGTGTCCATGGTGCTGGTGCGTGGCCGCAGTGCACAGCCCGGCGGGATCGCCGACCCCGGACGGCCGACGTTGCGCGTGGGATACGCGGAGCTGCGCGTCACACCCGAAGTGAAACGACTGGCCGTGGACGTGAAGCCGCTGCTGACCGAATACCGGCCGGGAGACAGCGCCCGCGTGCAGATCCGCGTGCGCGACGTCGGTGGACGAGGCCGGCGCAGCGAGGTGACGCTCTGGGCCGTGGACGAAGGCGTGCTGTCCCTGACAGGCTACAAGACACCCGACCCGCTCGATCTGCTGTACCAGCCCCGCGGCGTCAGCCTGCGGCTCGCGAGCAATCTCATCGCGATTGCGCCGCAAGTACTGGAGCAGGAGGGAACGTCGATCAAGGGCGAGCAGGAGCCCGGCGGCGGCGGAGGGCTCGGGGGCGGGGACATCCTGCGGTCGCGCTTTGCCGCAACGGCGTTCTTCCTCGGGGACGTCGAGACCGATTCCAGCGGCACGGCCGTGGCGGTCGCGAAGCTGCCCGACAACCTCACGACATTCCGCGTCATGGCCGTGGCGGTGACCGCGGGCGACCGCTACGGGCACGGTGAGTCGCCGCTGCTCGTGACGCGGCCCTTGCTGGCGCGGCCAGCGCTGCCGCGTTTCCTGCGATCCGGCGACGCGTTCACCGCCGGCGTCGTGGTGAACCAACGCGCCGGTGGCACGCCGACCGTTACGGTCCGCGCCGATGCAAAGGGCGTGGTGCGGAGCGGCGTCGCTACGCGCAGCGTGACGCTCGCCGCGGGACGGGGCAGCGAAGTCCGGTTCGCGTTCCGTGATACGACCGCCGATTCGACGACCTTCCGCTTCGATGTCGCGTCGCAGAATGATTCCGACGCGGTGCTCGTGCGGCTGGCGGGACGCCCCGTCTACACGCCGCGGGCATACACCGTCACAGGCAGCCTCGTCGACTCGAGCACCGTCGTCATCGATCTCCCGGAGCCGGTCGATCCGGACCGCTCTCGCCTCGAGTTCGGTATCGGCACGACGCCACTGGCCGTCCTGGCGGGCAGCTATCGTTGGTTGGCGGTCTATCCTTTCGACTGCTCTGAACAGATCGCCTCCGAAATGCTCCCCTTGATCGCGATCTACCGGGCCGGCCCTGTGGCGCCGCTCACCGGTCTCACCACCGAGCGCGCACGCACCGAGATCGAGCAGGGAATTGCGGTGTTGAGCGCGCGCCAGCGGCCCGACGGAGGAATTGGACTCTGGTCGGCCGAAGATTGGACGACGCCGTGGCTGAGTGCGTACGCGGGTGAGGCGCTGCTCGCGGCGCGCGACGCCGGCATTCCCGTGCGTGATTCGGTGGTCGCCCGGCTCAGCAACTACTTGTATCGCAGCGCGCACGCGCGCAACACGATCATGGCGCCAATTGCCACGTGGTACGCGAACCTGCGCGTCCTCCTCGCGGAGCAGGCGGCCGCCGCCGATTTCCTGAGCCGCGCGGGGCGGGCAGATCTGCCCACAGAGAACGAGTTGTTCCGCCAGGCGGCGCAGCTCTCGTGGGAGGACCGGCTCCGGTTGGCGCAGATGATGGCGCGCCGCGGAGCCCGGGGCGCGGCCCGCCAACTGATCGCTCCGATCTGGGCCTCGGTACGCGTCGAGGGTCGACGGGCCGTGCTGCCGGACTCCGCGCGGCAGGTCGACTGGTTCTACTTCCCCTCGAGCCAGCGGCCGGTGGCCCGACTCCTGTCTGCGACCCTGGTGGTGGATTCGACCAGCGCCCTGATCGGACCGCTGGTCGAAACGCTGGTCGAGCAGACGCGAGGGACCGGCGGGGGGGGGAGCAGGTGGTATTGGAATACGCAGGACTTCGGCACAGCGGCCGCTGCGCTTGCCGACTTCACGGCGCGACAGACGCGCGCCGCACAACGCGGCTACGAAGTGCGGGCAGGCAATCAGGTTGTGTTCCGTTCGCGGAGCGATTCGCTCCGGGAGGTCACGCGCCCGCTCACCGGAGCCGTTTCGAATGCCAAGGGTGGCGGTCAACGCATCGTCCTCAACGTGCGCGCCACGGATGGCGGGACGTCCGGCAGCGCTCCCCTCTTTTTCTAC
>Ga0307302_10000234_pt1 | contig 24572 bp, 25 predicted proteins | sample ER_DNA_183_FD_194490 | JGI IMG/M metagenome (GOLD analysis project Ga0307302, IMG submission 194490) | Bulk soil microbial communities from the East River watershed near Crested Butte, Colorado, United States - ER_DNA_183 | ecosystem: Environmental > Terrestrial > Soil > Floodplain | place...
AGCCAACGAAGATCACCCCGACCTCGTGATCGATGTCGCGACACTAACGGGCGCCTGCGTGGTCGCCCTCGGTGAGCGCACGGCCGGTCTGATGGCAACCGACGACGCGACGGCCGACCTGGTTCTTGATGCGGCCGAGACGGCTGGCGAGGACATCTGGCAGCTACCGATCCCGAAGGAGATCCGCAGCAAGCTCGATTCCAAGGTCGCCGACCTGCGCTCGGTCGGACACGACCGCTGGGCTGGCGCTCTGGTCGCCGCCGCTTTCCTTCGTGAGTTCGTGGCCGAAGGCACACCGTGGGCGCACCTCGACATTGCCGGGCCAGCCTTCTTCGACGGCAAGCCGTACGGCTACATCGCATCCGGAGGTACCGGGGTCGGCGTACGCACTCTTATCGCGCTCGCTCGGGCCCTTTCGGCGTAAGGCGACACTGCCGGCGATCATTGTCGCTGGACGTTCTTCATCGGCCGGCGGTCTGGAGTGCAAGCAACGCAGCCATGGCTGCCTCCTTTTGGTCCTTGGCCCAGGGTGGACCGAGCCCGTGCCCGAGCTCGACGACGATTTCTGCCACGGTCGCCGGCGAGCAGCCGAGGGCGGCGGCGGCGGCGCCAGCAAGGTCCTTGGTGGTGAACCGGATCATGGGCAGCCCGGCTGACTGCGCCGCATCGGAGAGTGCCTCGCTGTAGAGCTCGCCTTCGGCAGCGTGCAGCAGCGGGTGCGAGCGAAGAATCGTGCTCAGGTCCTGGGGGATGGAGCTCGTCGGAACCGAGATGGCGACTGCGCGAACCCGATGTCCTTGCCCGGCAAGGTCATGCACTAGACCGCACAACTCTCTTTCGGAGGCCGCGAACGCGGACCGCTCTACTTTCATGATCACCTCGCGGGCCTGTTCGATCGGCAGTCCACTCGCCGCGTGATAGGCCTGCCGAGGCAGCGCTGGATCACACAACTCCATCCGCCGGCGGTCGCGGACCAGCGGTTCCGCGGACACAGCAACGGCTACGGCCCATCCCGAATGATCGCGGAGTCCGATAGCAACTTCTGCCACGGCTAGCACGGTAACGCCGCTGGCCCTGGCGCGTAGCTCCCTCCCCGCCGCCTTGGGCTGCGTTCCCCTGGATCGCTTCCATCGCAGAGGTGCACCTGCGCCACATAGGGATATCGGCCTTCAAAGCAGACCAGCCGTGCTGACAGCTGCCCCGGCGTCGAGTCATCCATCCCACCGACTCGGCACCTCTGCCAACACGGCTGGAGGTGTAAGACGCCGCCCCCCGAGGGGTCATATGTGGATGGTTACTCAGCAGACGTTTCACACTCTCGTAGTTCGGAGACGAGGAAGAAAAGGGATTGGTTCATCACCCACGAACGAAGTGCACCTGCTTCAGCGCAGGTCGGGATGTTTCTTATTTCGGGTGTTGTAGTCGCGCATCCGCTGCGGATATCCGACGACTGCCGCGTCGTAACCAGGAATCTGCAGGTGCTCAGCGAAGGAACGGGCCCATTCCGGCGATGGCACAACTCGACGAGTCCACTCGCCGTCGAATGCGACCAGCAGCAGGGTCGTCTGAGTTACCGAAGTCTTCGGCTCGATAAACGCCTCGACCCCGCGACGACTCCGGGCGAACTGAGTGAGGTGCGACGTGACAGCGTCGTCGACCGTCCGGCTCTGCGAGGCATAGCCACGGCTCTTCTTCACGCGCCTGGCTGTCCGCCGGAACCAACTCATGCGCCAATTATGGCCCGGTACCTTCGGGAATCGCGGCTTTCACAAGGGCTGAGAGGATGGCGATATGGCTGCATCGTTCGATCTCGTCGTGCTTGGTGCCGGCAGCGGCGGCTACGCCTGCGCCCTGCGAGCAGCCCAGCTCGGCTTCACGGTCGCGCTGGTGGAGAAGGACAAGGTCGGTGGTACTTGCTTGCACCGCGGCTGTATCCCCACCAAGGCGATGCTGCACGCTGCCGAAGTAGCTGACTCGGTGCGCGACGGGAGTCAATTCGGCGTCCACGCGGCGATCGACAAAATTGATCTTGCCGGGGTCGTCACGTACGCCGACAGCGTGGTCGGCCGCATCTATAGAGGTCTGTCCGGCCTGGTCAGCTCTCGCGGCATCACCGTTGTTCATGGTGCGGGTTCGCTGACCCAGCACGACGGACGCCCGGCAGTCACCGTCGGCGATGAGACGTATCAAGCGCCGAATTTGGTGCTGGCCACGGGATCGTACGCCCGCTCGCTGCCTGGGCTGGAGATCGACGGCCTGAAGATCCTGACGAGCGAGCAGGCGCTCCGGCTCGAAAGGCTTCCCGCCTCCGCGATGGTGCTCGGCGGCGGGGTGATCGGAGTGGAGTTCGCTTCGGCCTGGCGGTCATTCGGGGTGAACGTCACGATCGTTGAAGCGCTTCCTCGGCTGGTCTCTGGTGAGGATTCGGCCGTCTCCGCTGCCCTGGAACGGGCGTTCCGCAAGCGCGGGATCAACGTGCTCAAGGGCGCCGCCATGTCGGCCTGTCAGACCGCTGAATCTGGCGTACGGCTGGAGCTCGAGGACGGGCAGCAGCTGGAGGCGGAGCTCCTGCTGGTTGCCGTCGGCCGCGGGCCGCAGACCACCGGCCTCGGCTACCAGGAGACGGGCGTCGACCTCGAAGACGGCTTTGTGACCGTCAACGAGCGACTGGAGACATCGGTCCCCGGTGTCTATGCAGTCGGTGACCTGGTACCTGGCCTGCAGCTAGCGCATCGGGGCTTCGCGCACGGCATTTTCGTTGCCGAAGAGATTGCGCACCGGACTGGTGCTCTCGAGCAGGCGCCGGCGGCGATCGTGGATGTGGACGTGCCGCGCGTCACCTATTGCGACCCGGAGATCGCCTCCGTAGGGCTGAGTGAGGATGACGCACGAACACGCTTCGGCGAGGTGGAAACGTTCACCTACGACCTGGCCGGGAACGGTAAATCCCAGATCCTGAAGACTCGTGGTTTTGTGAAGCTGGTCCGTAGGCCGAGCGGGCCAGTTGTCGGCATCCACATGATCGGTGCCCGCGTCAGCGAGCTGGTCGGCGAGGCCCAACTGATCACCAACTGGGACGCATTCCCCGCTGATGTCGCGGGCCTGATCCACGCCCACCCCAGTCAGAGCGAAGCGCTCGGCGAAGCTCACCTGGCCCTGGCCGGCAAACCCTTGCATTCCCACGGCTGATTGACAAGCTCAGCTCCTACTGGAACTTCACGAGAGCAGCAACCGCGCTGCTCCGCGGAGACCTGCTGAGGCTAGGCTGTGGCCCACCGGCAACGAAGAGGCCCGACCGAGTTCCGCCGAGCCAGCAGTGACACTAGGCCGAAACTGAGCACCAGCACGATGAAGGAGTCTCACAGCCATGTCGACCTCCGTAACACTCCCAGCCCTCGGTGAAAGCGTCACCGAAGGAACCGTCAGTCGGTGGCTCAAGCAGGTCGGTGACACCGTCGAAGCCGACGAGCCACTACTGGAGGTGTCGACAGACAAGGTCGACACCGAGATCCCCTCCCCCACTTCCGGAGTGCTGCTGGAGATCAAGGCGCAGGAGGACGAGACCGTCGAAGTGGGTGCAGTGCTCGCCGTGATCGGCGATCCGAGCGAGGCGGATGGGCAGGCCGCGCCAGCGCCTGAGGCTCCTGCCGAACAGGCAGCCGAGGAGCCTGCCCAGGAGGAAGCTGAGGCGCCAGCCCACGAGGAAGCTGCGCCAGCAGAAAGTCCGGAGGAGCCCGAGAAGACTGAGGCTGCCGCCGAAGCACCGGAAGAGCCCGCCGCGCCGGCCGCTACCTCCGGTCCGGCTGCCGGCACCGAAGTGACCCTGCCGGAGCTTGGCGAGAGTGTGACCGAGGGAACGGTAAGTCGTTGGCTCAAACAGGTTGGGGAGTCTGTTGCGGCCGACGAGTCGCTGCTGGAAGTCTCGACGGACAAGGTCGACACCGAAATCCCTTCGCCAACTTCGGGCACATTGCTGGAAATCCGGGTCCAAGAAGACGAGACAGTCGAGGTTGGGGCAGTCCTTGCTGTCATCGGCGAGGCCGGCGCCGCGACCGCGCCATCGCCTGAGCCAGAGCCAGCGCCTGAGCCTGGGCGCCAACCAGAGCCGCAGGCTCCGGCAGAGGCTGAAACCAGGCCCGCGCCGCAGCCAGCGTCGAGGGTCGCGGCACCTCCTGCAAAAGAGGACGCGCGACCCGAGCAACACGGTCCGGCAGCCACGGCTACTGCTGCCCCGACACCCGTCGTGGGCGACTCCGAGGCCGGCTACGTGACACCGCTGGTACGCAAACTCGCCAAGGAGCACGGCGTCGACCTCGTATCGCTCAATGGGACCGGGGTAGGCGGACGGATCCGTAAGCAGGACGTGCTGGCCGCCGCCGAGACCGCGAAGCAGGCGGCCGAGACAGCCAAGCAAGCCGCTCCTGCGCCACAGGCCGAGCCCGCCGCCGCGGCGGCACCCGCACCGGCGGCCGCGGCCAGCGCCTTGCGCGGCACCACCGAAAGGATGTCGCGGCTGCGCCAGACGATTGCCAAGCGCATGGTTGAGTCCCTCCAGGTCTCCGCTCAGCTCACGGCAACGGTCGAGGTGGATCTGACAGCGATCTCGCAGATCCGCGCCAAGGTCAAGGAAGACTTCAAGAAGCGCGAGGGCGCGACGTTGTCCTACCTGCCGTTCATCGCAAAGGCTGCCATCGAGGCGCTGAAGGTGCACCCGAAGCTCAACGCGACGATCGACACCGAGGAGCGAACCATCACCTATCCGGATGCCGAGCATCTCGGCATCGCCGTGGACACCGAAAAAGGTCTGCTCGTTCCGGTGATCAAGGACGCGGGTGATTTGAGCATTACCGGGTTGGCCAAGCGAATCGCCGACCTGGCGGCACGTACCCGGCAGAACAAGGTCACACCGGACGAGCTGACGGGCGGCACGTTCACCATCACGAACTACGGCTCCGCTGGCACCTTGATGGACACTCCGATCATCAACCAACCTCAGGTGGCGATTCTGGGAACGGGGGCGCTGGTCAGGCGCCCTGTGGTGATCTCAGATCCGCGCCTGGGCCAGGTGATCGCTATCCGCGACATGATGTACCTGTCGGCGTCCTACGATCATCGGCTCGTCGACGGCGCGGAGGCGGCTCGGTTCCTCAGCACACTCAAAGCTCGTCTCGAGGAGGGCGACTTCGGCGGCGAGTTCGGACTCTGAGAGCGGCGGATTGACCCAAGCCGACCCTAAAGAATACCGAGAGGGAGCTCATGAAGGTCGTCGTCATTGGTGCCACGGGGAACGTCGGAACGAGCGTTGTAGAGGCCCTCGCTGCGGACACCGCCGTTACCGAGATCGTCGGGGTGGCCCGGCGGACGCCGTCGTCGTGGCATCCGGCGAAGACGCGGTTCGAAGCTGCGGACGTCCGGTCGCCAGACGTCGCGCAACATCTCCAGGGCGCTGACGCTGTCGTGCTGCTGACGTGGGCTTTCCAGCCAACGCACCGGCCGTTGGAAACGTGGGACATCAACGTGCTCGGCAGCATGAACGCTCTCCAGGCGGCGGCCGATGCGGGAGTCCGGACCGTCGTCTATGCGTCGTCACTGGCCGCTTACTCACCAGGAGCCGGCAGGCACGTGGACGAAAGCTGGCCGACGCACAGCGTGCCTACGGCGGCCTACGGCCGGGAGAAGGCTTACCTGGAGCGCTATCTCGACGCCTACGAGTTGCGTCACCCGGAAATTCGAGTGGTACGGATGCGTACGTGTTTCATCTTCAAGCGGTCGTCGGCCAGCGAACAACGGCGGATTTTCGCCGGGCCCCTGGTCCCGCGGGCGTTGCTCCGTCCAGGGCGCCTGCCGATCGTCCCGCTGCCGGCCGGCCTGCGGTTCCAAGCCATGCACGGTGACGACGCTGGTGAGGCGTACCGGCTGGCGTTGCTGAGTGATGCCCGCGGTGCTTACAACGTCGCTGCCGATCCGGTCATCGACGGGGAAGCACTCGGCAAACTGCTGGAAGCACGAGCCGTGAAGGTGCCGAAGCGGGCCGTCTCGGCCGCGATGGCAGGCGCATGGCGGCTACGACTCATCCCATCGGACGAGTCGCTGCTCAAGTTGTTCCTGTCGCTGCCGACGCTGGACACCAGCCGTATCCGCGGTGAGCTGGGCTGGCAGCCGCAACTCTCGGGAGTCGACGCACTGCGCGAGGTCATGGAGGCCATGGCCGAGGGCGCGGGCGGGCCAACGCCCCCGCTACAGCCCGCCGGCGAGCGGTCGCGAAGCTCCTCGGAATGACTCTTTCGATTGCACTCTGATAGGCAGCCCGCCAGATTCGCCTCCTTCGTCGCTCGCGACCAACGCCCAAATCGTTGACGCAGCTCAACCGCGAGCTTCTGAGGTCGGCGAAGCGGCCCGCCTGTCATAGTGGCAACGACATTAGACTCGGCGCCATGGCACTGGAGTTCGTCGATCTTGGGCTGGGTAGCGAGCACGTCGACTACCAAGCGACGTGGGATCTGCAGCGTGCCATTCACGCCGAGGTATCCGCCGGCACCCGGCCGGACACGGTCCTACTCCTCGAGCACGCCAGTGTCTACACCGCGGGTAAGCGGACCGAACCCCATGAGCGCCCTCTCGACGGCACGCCGGTCATCGACGTCGACCGGGGCGGCAAGATCACCTGGCATGGGCCCGGTCAGCTGGTCGGCTACCCGATCGTCCGGCTACCCGAAACCGTGCTCGTTGTTGACTACGTGCGCCGCCTCGAGGAGGCCATGATCGCGATGTTCGCCGAGTACGGCCTGAGCACCGGTCGCATTCGCGGCCGCTCCGGTGTTTGGCTCGCGGGAGACGCCGAGCGGGTCGAGCGCAAGATCGCCGCCATAGGAGTACGCGTAGCGGCTGGCACGACGATGCATGGCTTTGCGCTGAATGTCGATCCCGATCTTCGCGCGTTCGAGCGGATCATCCCGTGCGGACTGACCGGCGTGGGCGTGACGTCTCTGGCCGCCGAGTTGGGCACCGGCGTCACGATGATCGATGTCGCTCAGAGACTCCGTCCACACCTGCAGCGCTCCCTGGCCTTCGAGGACTACGTGCAGTCCCCGGACGTCGGCTCGGCACCAGAATCGACACTTCACCAGGTTGCAGCTGGTGCCGCCTGACCGGCTGACGTCGGCTGTCGGGGGTCGCCGTCGGGCCGTCGTGGCGCCGCTCACCGTTGACTATGCCGTCGAGGCGTACAGCCTGCGGAAGGTGTATCGCACTCGGAACGGCAAACAAGCGGCCGTCGACGGCCTGGACCTGCGGGTACCGGTAGGCGGCGTCCACGGCTTCCTGGGTCCCAACGGCTCCGGTAAGACCACCACAATCAGGATGATTCTGGGACTGATCGCCGCCGACTCCGGCCACATCCGGATCTTCGACCACGAGGTTCCGCTGGCCATCAATGAGGTGATCAGCCGGGTGGGTGCCATCGTCGAGCAGCCCAAGTTCTTTCCAGCGTTCTCCGGACAGAAAAACCTTCAATTGCTGGCGAGCGCGATCGGCGCGCCGCGGCGACGGGTTGCAGCGGTGCTCGATGAAGTGGGATTGGCGGGTCGCCGTCGAGACAAGTTCCGCAACTACTCACTCGGTATGAAGCAACGCCTTGCCATAGCCGCAACTCTGCTCAAAGACCCCGATCTATTGATCTTCGACGAACCCACCAACGGCCTCGATCCTGCGGGCATTCACGAGATCCGCACCATGATGCGAGACCTGGCCAGCCGAGGAAAGACGGTGCTGGTCTCCAGCCACATTCTCAGTGAGGTGCAGCAAGTCGCCGACACGGTCACCATCATCGGCCGTGGCAGGCTGCTGGCCGAAGGCGACGTCAATGACATCCTTGCCTCAGACGGACAGCTGGCGGCGCGGGTCGGGGTCTCGGACCATCTGCGAGCCGCCGAAGTACTCACGACATCGGGCTTCACCGTCGAGCGGTTACCCAATCGGATTCTTAAGGTCAGCCTGGTCAATCACAAGCTCGATCTTGCGGTCATTACTCGGCTGCTGGCCGATCAGGGCCTCTACGTCTCCGAGCTGACCCCTATCCAGCCAGACCTCGAGTCGGTGTTCCTGGATCTGACTGCCGGTCAGCATCTGGGTGCTCGGCAGGAGCGACGACGTCAACCGGCGAGCCGTCGACCAGACCCGCGACAGCGGCGGCCAGAACAGCAGCGTCGCCCGGAACGGCGTCGTCAGCCAGAGCTCCCGGATTGGGGCGGTCGGCCGTGAGCCGGCTTGTCGGGGCTGAGGTCAGCCGACTGCTGAGTCGGCGGTTCACCGGCATCGCGATGATCGTGCTGCTGCTCGGTCTCGCCGGATATCAGCTGCTGGTCAACGACGCCCTCTCGCCCCCGAGCCGCGAACAGCTCGCGACCGCCGAGCGCGTGTACCAGGACGTGCACGAGGACTGGGTGACCAACCATGAGCGATACGAGCAGGACTGCCGGAACACTGGCGCGCCACCTGAGGAGTGCGTCGTAACCGAGCCCACACTGGCCGACTTCACCGAAAGCGCAACGCCGTTCAAGGAGGTCGCCAGGACAGGGCTCCAGTTGTCGACCCTGCTCGTCGCGGTCGTAGCGTTCATGATCGCCGCCAGCTTCATCGGCGCCGAGTACGGCTCCGGCTCGATCGCAAACTGGCTGACGTTCATTCCGCGACGAGGGCAAGTGTTCTGGTCGAAATTGCTGACCGTGACCGGGTTCGCAGCGTTGCTTGGGCTGTTTGGCGCCACGCTCGTCTTGAGCGGGACCCTCGTGCTGGCGCACCTGCACGGATCTCGCATTGAGTCAATCAGGCAATTGGCCGAAATGGGGGCACGCACGATCCTGCCCGTCGTGATGCTGGCGATCATCGGCTTCTGTATCGGTCTGCTCACTCGCCACACCGCTGGCGCGATTGGCCTCTTGCTTGCCTTCGTCGTTGTCTGGTTCGTCCGAGCCGGGCCGCTTAGCTCACTGGCATGGGCCCAACGCATCACACCATGGACTCCCGAGGGGAATATTGCGGCAATCGTTGACCGGGGCTACACGTACTCTGTGCCGGTCAACAAGGTGACGGCGGACGGAGTCAACATTGAGTTCATCCAACACCACGTGAGCTTCACCCACGCCCTGGTCTATTGGTCGATTCTCCTCGCGCTGGTCATCATAGGTTCGTTGCTGATCTTCCGCCGCCGCGATGTCATCTGAGTCCGCAAGCGAGCGGAGCGAGCAATCAGACACCGGATCGCGCGCCGCTGTCCTGGACGAGGGAGGGAGCAGACATGCTTTTCGGCTGCGAGCGAGCGAGGAAGGCAGCGGCTGCCAAGCGCGATCCGCAGCGAGCGGAGCGAGCAATCAGACACAGTAGGCTGACCAGGTGACCATAGCCCCCGAAGGCCGCAAGCCGCTGCGCCTCGAGGTTCGTAACGCCAGCACGCCGATCGAGAAAAAGCCGCCGTGGATCAAGACGACGGCACGGATGGGCCCTGAATATCGCGAGCTGCACGAGTTGGTCAAGAGCCAGGGGTTGCACACGGTCTGCCAGGAGGCGGGCTGTCCGAATATCTTCGAGTGCTGGGAGGACCGCGAGGCTACCTTCCTGATCGGCGGAGAGGTATGCACCCGGCGCTGCGACTTCTGTCAGATCGACACCGGCAAGCCAGCCAACTTCGACGCGGATGAGCCGGTCCGCGTTGCAGAGTCGGTGCGGAAGATGGGCCTCCGCTACGCGACCGTCACCGGCGTCTGTCGCGATGACCTTCCCGATGAGGGGGCCTGGCTCTACGCGGAGACGATCCGCAAGATTCATGAGTTCAATCCAGGCACCGGCGTGGAGATGTTGGCACCCGACTTCTCCGGCAATTCCGACTACTTGGGACAACTCTTCGAGACCGAGCCGGAGGTCTTCGCACACAATGTGGAGACCGTCCCGCGGATCTTCAAGCGGATTCGTCCGGGCTTCCGCTACGACCGCTCCCTAGAAGTGTTGCGGGCGTCTCGCACGACAGGGCTGGTCACCAAATCCAACCTGATCCTTGGCATGGGCGAGACTCGGCCAGAGATCAGTGAGGCCCTCGCAGACTTGTACGACGCCGGCGCGGAAATCATTACGATCACTCAGTACTTGCGGCCGTCAGCGCGGCATCACCCAGTCGACCGTTGGGTCAAGCCGGAGGAATTCATTGAGCTGGCGGACGAGGCAAAGGCAATCGGTTTCGCTGGCGTAATGAGCGGACCCCTCGTACGCTCCTCCTATCGTGCTGGTCGGCTGTACCGCCAGGCACTGCAGACCCGCCAAGCTTTGTCGGTCCATGCTTCGGCGGTGTAAGCAAAAATCGAGAGCTTGAAAGTGAGTCGCAATGGCTAACGCGGCGGCTAGAAACGCTACGGGCGGCGCCAAGGATCCGAAGGCTGCGGCCAAGGATGCGAAGGCGACAGCCAAGGCTGCAAAGCGCGCGGAGAAGGCGCGCAAAAAGGCAAGCAACGACCCGAAAGACATGGGCCGGATCCGCCAGATCATTCGGGCCTACCAGGTCACGCATGAATATGACCGGGCGCTCCCCTACCTGTTGATCGGCGCCTTCATACTGCCAATCGCGATCGGCGTGGTCATCGGCTTGCTCTGGGGCTACGCCTTCAACGTGATCTTCGCCGGCGTCATGGTCGGGCTGTTGGCCGCGATGTTCATGCTGGTTCGCCGAGCAAAGGCGGCTACCTACAAGCGCTATGCGGGACAGGCCGGCTCAGCCGAGGTCGCGCTGCAGATGCTGCCCAAGAAGTGGGTCTCCACACCGGCCATTGCTGCCAACCGCAACCGGGATGTCATCCACCGCACACTTGGGCCCGGTGGGCTGGTACTCATCGGCGAGGGCGAGCCTGGTCGGGTGCGCCAACTCCTCGCCAGCGAGGTGAAGAAGCACGAACGAGTCGCGTACGGAGTCACCGTGACCACGGTGATCATGGGCAACAAGGACGGCCAGGTGCCGCTGGACAAGTTGGCCGACCATATCCGCAAACTGCCTAAAGCCCTCCAGCCCAACCAGATCACCGACATCAGGCAGCGGCTACGAGCCCTCGACGCCCTGCGCCCACCGGTGCCCGTGCCCAAGGGACCGATGCCAACCAATCCGCGCCAGGTCAAAGGTGCCCGCCAGGCGATGCGCGGTCGCTGATTGAGGTCGGTTCAGCACGAGCCTCGATTGACGCGCAGCGCTTGATCAATCAATGAGCAACCTGGTCAACGCCGAGCGCGTCACCATGGGCTACGGCACCCGTACTCTCCTCGACGGCATCAGTCTCGGCCTTGGCCGTGGTGAGGCGGTGGGGGTCGTAGGCCGCAACGGAGCCGGAAAGACCACCTTGCTCCAGATTCTCGCGGGAACGCTGGAGCCGGATGCGGGTCGAGTCACCCACACCGGCCACCTTTCGATCGGTTTCCTGCATCAGGCTGACGACATCGCATCCGATGCGTCCGTCCGCACTGTCATCGTCGACGACGCACCAGACCACGTGTGGGCCGCCAACCCTCGAACACGGGCGATCGTTGAGCACCTGCTTGCCGACGTCGACCTCGATGCCCAACTCATCACCTTGAGCGGCGGTGAGCGCCGCAGAGTTGCGCTGGTGACACTGCTGCTGGCCGATCATGACTTGCTGGTTTTGGATGAGCCAACCAACCATCTTGACGTTGAGGCAGTGGACTGGTTGGCCAAGGAGCTGCGAGCCATGCAGCAGGCCAATGTCGCGATGCTGGTCATCAGCCACGACCGCTGGTTCCTCGATGCCAGCTGCACCCGGATCTGGGAGGTGCATGACGGCACAGTCCACGCGTACGACGGCGGTTATGCGGCGTACGTGCTGGCCAAGGCGGAGCGCGTACGCCAAGCCGCCACCGCCGCCGCCCGACGCAACAACCTGCTCCGTAAAGAGCTGGCCTGGCTGCGCCGGGGTCCACCGGCCCGTACCTCAAAGCCGAAGTTTCGTCTGGACGCGGCGACCGCGCTTACCGCCGATGAGCCCGAGCCACGCGACCGGCTGCAACTACAACGGTTCGCTACCGCCCGATTGGGCAAGGACGTTTTCGATCTTCACAAGGTCAGTGTGTCGCTGGGCGGCCGGATGCTGCTTCGCGACCTCTCCTGGTCAATTGGCCCTGGCATGCGGATCGGACTGATTGGGGTAAACGGCTCCGGGAAGACCACGCTGCTGCGGCTCCTGACCGGTGACATGACGCCGAATTCGGGGAGCGTGAAACGCGGCAAGACGCTGCGGATCGGGTACCTGAGCCAGGGCATGGAGGAGCTTCGGGGCACCGATCGGGTGCTGCAATCGATCGATCGCATACGCCGGCAGACTCGACTCGCGACTGGTGCCGAAGCCAGCGTCAGCTCGCTGCTGGAGGACTTCGGCTTCACCGGGGACACGCTGACCGCCCGGCTTGATGACCTGTCAGGCGGCGAGCGGCGACGGCTTCAGATTCTCCGTATGCTCCTTGAGGAGCCGAACGTCCTGCTGCTGGACGAGCCCACCAACGACCTCGACATTGACACGTTGACGGTCATCGAGGACTACCTCGACAGCTGGCCCGGCACACTGCTGGTTGTCACCCATGACCGCTACTTCCTGGAGCGGGTCTGCGATGTCAGCTACGCCTTGATGGGAGACGGCTCCTGCGTCCTGCTTCCCGGCGGTGTTGAGCAGTATCTGCAGTCGCGCCGCGACCGGCCGACGGAAAGCTCACGTGTGACGGCATCGGTGGAGGCTCGATCGACCACCAACACAGCAGCGCGCCGCCAAGCCAAAAAGGATCTCGCTCGCCTGGAACAGCAAATCGCCCGCGTGGACGAGCGACTCGCAGCGCTGCACGACCAGATGGCTGGCGCAGCGAGCAACTACGAACGACTCACCGAGCTGCAGCGCGAGCTTGACCAGCTCGGGACCGTCAAGGTCGGGCTCGAATCGGCCTGGTTGGAAGCGGCAGAGCTCGCCGGGTAACCGGCACCGTATGTCCTGCGCGTTCGCCCGCGTCTGGCAGGGTCAAACGCGCACGATGTTGCCGCCTCGCCTACGTTGGCTCTTGTGAAGGGCGCTCTAGAGCAGCTAGTGGACGCGCTCGGCGATGCGGTCCGATCCGACCCGGTCAGCTGCGAGAACTACCGCTACGACTGGAGCCGCGACGCGACTGCCGGAGTTCCGGTGGCGGTGGTCCGGCCCGCTAACACCGCAGAGGTACAGACCGCAATGCGATGGGCAGCCGAGCACCGCGTACCGGTGGTGCCGCGCGGGGCTGGCAGTGGCCTGTCGGGCGGATCGTCGGCGGTGACCGGAGGCATCGTGGTGAGCTTGGAGCGAATGCGCTCGATCGAGATCGACGTAGCTGCAAGGGTCGCCGTTGTGGAGGCAGGTGCGTTCAATGCCGACGTCAAAGCCGCAGCAGCTCACCACAGTCTTTGGTATCCACCGGATCCGTCGTCGTACGAAATCTGCTCGATCGGCGGCAACATCGCAACGAACGCGGGCGGGCTGTGCTGTGTGAAATACGGCGTCACGACCGACTACGTGCTGGGGCTCGACGTCGTGCTGGCCGATGGCACTCTGATCACCCTCGGCGGCAAGCGAATCAAAGACGTGGCCGGCCTCTCACTGCTCAAGCTTTTCGTCGGTAGCGGGGGCACCCTCGGCATCATCACGCGCGCCGTCCTTCGGCTGATACCGGCCCAGGGGCCGCGATCCACCCTCGTTGCTTACTTCCCGACAGTGCAGGCCGCTGCCGACACCGTCGTGACGATCGGCAGCACGCTGCGGGCTTCCATGATGGAGTTGATGGATCAGACGTCGATCAACGCCGTAGAGGACTACCGCTCGATGGGGCTGGACCGTTCCGCCGGTGCGATGCTTGTCGCGCAGTCCGATGCGCCTGGCGCCGCATGCGCAGTAGAGATCGAGTTCATGGAGGCCGCCTGTCACGCAGCCGGCGCCAAAGAGGTCTTCGTCACCACCGACCAGGAGGAGGGTGAACTGTTCGTCGCTGCCCGCCGGGCCGCCTTTCCTGCGATCGAGGCTCGGGGCTCCATCATGCTCGAGGACGTGGGCGCGCCGGTCCCGCAGCTGCCCGAACTGCTGGCAGGCATCGCCGCAGTCGCGGAGCGGTACGCGGTCGAAGTTCCCGTGGTCGCGCACGCGGGAGATGGAAACGCTCATCCGATCATCGTCTTCGAGCGCGGCAACCCGGTGGCACGGGACCGTGCCTATCTCGCTTTCAACGAGATCATGCACCTGGCGATCGAGCTCGGCGGCACCATCACTGGCGAGCACGGTGTTGGGCGAGCGAAGAAGGCCGCCCTCCCCGACCAGCTCGGCCCTGACGTCATGGCGCTCTCACACAAGATCAAGAACGCCCTCGACCCGCTCGGCATCCTCAACCCCGGAGCCATCCTCTAGCCGCCCGCAAGGCGCCCAAAACTGTGGGCCAGTGGCAACTTTCGAGCGCCGGAACCTGCCACTTCCCGCACTTTCTACCGCAGCAGATCGAGATAATCAACGCCGGTTGATCACCACGGTGCCGGCTGCAAGATCCTGCAGGCCACGGCGATCCGTCGAAATGATCAGTGCTGGCAGCGCGAGAGAGACCAGGAGCGCTCGGAACAGCGCTCGCGGGAGCCCAAGCGGTTGCGCGTCCAGCCGTACCACGGCGATGCGGCTCAGCAGCTGGCCGAAGCTGCCGCCTGCCAGCCAGGACAGCACTGTGGATTCGATGAAGAAGACGGTCAAGATCATCCACGCCCGCCAGCCACCGCCGGTAAGTACCGCAGAGCCGAAGAAGCCGACGGCGACCGCCATGCACGCGGCCCAGTCGATGATCAACGCGCCGATTCGGGCCCGCCAGCTTGCAAGCGATCCGCGACCTTCCTGGGGGAGACCGAGACGCTGGCCGGGATAGGATTCGTCGGCCGAGGCTAAGTCCGGTACTTTGTCCGCCACGAGGCCGAGGTTACCTGCCGCAATCACGGCCAATGCCCAGCCTTTGCTAACCCGTGTTACATGCGTGAAACATTGTGCAACTGGACAGAAATCGCATCTCCATTAGGCTTCCCCAAAAACCCGAGGGCGGAATACCGATCCGCCTTCGTCCAGCTTTTGCTTGCTCAGCGTCGAGTACGATCAGGTGCTCAAGGTTGAGCAGGTTGTCCATTCGCGTGCCTCCAAGCGCGTAACCACAGAGCGTGCCAAGGCACGACATACCTCACCGGAGGACAGATGTTCCAAGGAGCCGACGACCTGTTGGCCTATGTCAAGGATGAGGGCGTCGAGTTCATCGACATTCGCTTTTGCGACCTGCCCGGCATCATGCAGCACTTCACCGTTCCGGTGGGCTCGTTCGGCCCCGACATGTTCGAGGACGGAGTCAACTTCGACGGTTCGTCGATCCGTGGCTTCCAGAAGATCCACGAATCAGACATGGCCCTGCTGCCCGATCCCACGACGGCCTACCTCGACCCGTTCCGGGTTGCGAAGACGCTCTGCATCAACTTCTTCGTTCATGATCCGCTGACTAAAGAGCCGTACAGCCGGGATCCGCGCAACATCGCCCGCAAAGCTGAGAATTATTTGGCCTCGACAGGGATCGGCGACACTGCGTACTTCGCCCCCGAGGCTGAGTTCTACATGTTCGACGACGTACGGTTCGAGACCAAACAGCAGACCGGCTACTACGCGATCGACTCGATTGCAGGCGCCTGGAACACCGGCCGGATCGAGGATGGGGGCAACCGCGGCTACAAGGTTCGCTACAAGGGCGGCTACTTCCCTGTACCCCCCGTCGACCACTTCGCCGACCTGCGCGATGCCATTGTCAAGAATCTGGAGGCCTCGGGGCTCAGCGTGGAGCGAGCCCACCACGAGGTAGGCACTGCCGGTCAGGCTGAGATCAACTATCGCTTCGACACGATGCTGAGGGCCGGCGACGACCTGCAGAAGTTCAAGTACATCGTCAAGAACACCGCCTGGGCAGCCGGGAAGACGGCAACCTTCATGCCGAAGCCGATCTTCGGTGACAACGGCTCGGGCATGCACGTCCACTCCTCGATCTGGAATGAGGGTGAGCCGCTGTTCTACGACGAGGCCGGCTACGGCGGCCTGTCCGACGTTGCGCGCTGGTACATCGGCGGCATCCTTGAGCACGCCCCGTCGCTGCTGGCCTTCACGAATCCGACGACAAACTCCTACCACCGGTTGGTTCCTGGCTTCGAGGCGCCGGTCAATCTGGTTTACAGCTCCCGCAACCGCTCGGCGGCCATGCGTATCCCGATTACGGGCTCCAACCCGAAGGCCAAGCGCGTCGAATTCCGCTGCCCGGATCCGTCCTCTAATCCCTACCTGGCCTTCGCGGCGATCCTGCTGGCCGGCGTAGACGGCATTCTGAACAAGACCGAACCAGCGACACCCATCGACAAGGACCTGTATGAGCTGCCGCCCGAAGAGCATGCTTCGGTGCATACGGTTCCGGACAGCTTGGATGGAGTACTCGACAATCTGGAGACCGACCATGACTACCTGCTAGCCGGCGACGTCTTCACACCCGACCTGATCGAGACCTGGATCGAGTTGAAGCGCGACGACATCGATGCGGTGCGGCTGCGGCCACACCCGCATGAGTTTGAGCTCTACTACGACGTCTGATCCACGTCGCTCAACGAAACCCCTGGATCAGGCGTGGATCCGGGGGTTCGCGCTTCTCAGGGAGGCTCGATCGGGTCCGGATTCCGCAGGGATTCCGCAGGAGATCCGCTCCAGATGCCGCCTGATGCCGATCATGCAACATGCGCGGACGCCGGAATTACCCAGGTCCGCGCAGAAGTCGATCTCCATACCCGAGCAGGTTGTCGCCGTCGCCAGGCGCCCCGGAGGCACATATGGCGTCCCGCCTGTTCGAAATCGTCGCCGGGAGGGTTCGTCTAGCTGGCGCCAGTTAGTCAGGCTGGGATGACCGCGGCGCGTGCGACGGCCTCGAAGTACTCGGCAACGGTGCCCGGAAGGATCTCTACGTGGACGATCGTGCCGTTCTCGTGCTCGACCAGATCCACCACGCGGGCCATCGCGATGGCGTCATCATGACCGACCACCAGAATTGGCCCAGGGGCGATCGTAGAGGGGTCGCGAGCCTCGGACAGCCACATCCAGACGTAGCCAGTCTCGTCCTCGTTGTGGAAGTCGACCTCTAAATCGACCACAACTGCGCTGCTCACGGTGTTCACCTCCTCCTCGATCGGTCGGGCACGTACCTCGGATTGTCCAGCACTGGTCCAAGGATATCGATCAAATCGTTGAGCAACTCTTCCTCCGGCTGACGGGCTCCGCCGGGCGGCCGGAACAGGACGGTCCAATGAGGCGCTTGGAACGTAGGCAGGAGCGCTGCAATTTCGGCAACCGCGGCCCCGGGCACCCGGCGGTACTTCGGGGTAAGTAAGTCCGGAGCCTCGATTCGAGCACGGCCAACTCGTCGACCGCGCTGCTCGCAGCGAAGAGTGACATCCCACGCGCACCCTGGCCGCCGTAGGTGTAGCGCGCCTCAAAGAGCGCGGCCTGGCGCAAAAGCTTGGCACTCGTGTCCTCGCCACCGCGAAGCAGAAGGACGAGGTCGTCGGAGGACTCACCAGCCCGCAGGACGTCCTCAAGCCGATCCACTCGCGCCCCTTCCGCCTTCCGCATGTGGTCGGGCTGCGTAGACCGCGGCGACCGCGGCACGCGAGGACTCGTCCTTGTCTGGCCAGAGGTGTCCGTAGGTGTCGAGGGTGATCTTCGCCGAGGCATGCCGCAGCCGCGCCTGGACGACCTTCACGTCGAGACCGGAGGCGATCAGCAACGACGCGAAGTAGTGCCGAAGGTCGTGGAACCGGAATTCGGTGGGGAGACCCTCGACCTTGGATCGTGCATCGCGTACGGCTCGCTCGATGGCCCAGGGTCCGGCGATCGGGCGTCCGTCCTCGGCAGTGACGATAGTCAGCCCTCTCCCTCGCGCGAAAGTCGCGGATAGCTCCAGGGAGAGTTCGTTCGGAATCGGGATGGGCGTCTTGCTGGTGTGCGACTTCAGTGGCTCGCTTGGCCACTGGATTGCCGGGGAGACGACTCCGCGGATGAAGTCGACGTCCTCGGGGCGTAGCACTGCCGCCTCGGCAAGCCGCAGCCCGGCGTGAGCGCCGAGCAAAATCGCAGGTCGGATGCCAGCGGGTACGGCGTTGTACAGAGCCCAGACCTGTTCGGTGGTTGCGACGTACGGCCGCTGCTTTCCTGTGCCCGGCGATGTCCCGCGGGAGCAGGGATTGCGGGGAACGATGCCATCATGCACGGCGTCGCTGAAGAGCTGCGAGAGGCGAGCGTGGAGGGCGTAGGCGTACGAGTCGGCCCGTCCCTCAGCCTTGAGCTGGGCGGTCCAGCCACGGACGTCTGACGGTTTGACCGAAGCCAGAGGCACTGCGCCGAAGTGCTCCTTGATGAGCTTCAGATGCACCTCCGCCTGCCGCACGGTGGACTTGCGCCGGGTGCGGTAGCCGTCGAGCCACTTGTCGCTCCACTCCCCGACTGTCAGCCTCGCCACCTTCGGCGCAACATGGTCGCCGCGAACGACGGAGGCCATCGCGTCTTTGAGCCATTTCTGCGCGTCGACCTTCCGATCGAAGTGGCCCGTGTGCTCCTTACCGGCATTGTCGACGTACCGAGCTCGCCATCGGGTGACCTTCCCGGCCATGGCTGACGGCACCTCGATCGTGTTGCCGTACTCGTCCTTCCCACGCTTATGCCAGCGGTCCTCGACGGATCCGCGCTGGCTACGTGGCCGGTTTCCCCGGCCAGGCTCGCTCGTGCTCACGTCGTAACACACCCCTCGGACTGCCGCGAGGCTTAGCGAAGTCAGACGACGCTCTGGCGGTCGCTACTCGCCTGGTCGTCGAGCCAGGCGAAGACCTCCGTGCGCCAGTAGCGGACGCTGCGGCCAATGCGGAAGCTGCGCGGGCCGGTGCCGAGGTGGCGCCAGTAGCGCAAGGTCGCGACAGGGACGCGGACAAGGTCGGCGACTTCCTGGATGGTCAGCAGTTCGTCGTCGGCGTGCAGAGTGACGGGCAGAGCTGCCCGTCGGGTGTTGCTCATGGCGTATCTCCTGTCGGGTTGCCGGTCGCGGTTTGCGACATCCGGCGGGTGTCGTTCTTTCTCCACAAGGGCTGTGAACGGGTTCCGGTGGTCAATAGTGAGGAGGAGAAATCACCGCCTTCGTACCTACTCCGGGCGCACCCCTTGGGGGTACGTTGTGCTTGCGCAGGTTGAGGCATCCTCGAAAGTGAACCTGTGCCGAACCGTCTCTCACAGAAATGTCTGGCCCGGCACCTTAAAAAATTGCCACGCACTACATCGAACAAGGCGACCATGCTGTGTATGGTCTGACCGCTTCGTTGGGCCTTCTGATCCGTAGGCCTCGACCAAGCGTTCGGACTGGTCCGGCAAGTCGGCCTTCACGCTCAGAACCGCAGACGTGTTCTCCGTGCACGTCCGTGGTTGTACGAGGTTGGCCGCGTGGTCTGGCTCCCAGAATGGCTCCCGGTTCGCGATCTTGTTCTCTGATCCGGAGCCGGAGCCACGCATTACGAGTCGCAAGCCGGAAGTCCACCCGGGATCCGCATAGCCTGACTGAGTCCGCGGAGATGTGGATGGGTTCGTGATCGTCCGGTGCTTAGGCTGCTCGACTGGCTGCTCAAGAATTGGGAGCACACGATGGCACCGGTCCGATCGCGCACCACCACGGGGTGCTGCAGGCTATGAGGATGAGCCGGCTGAGTCTTTACAGCCTGAGGCATCCAATCGTGCAGGCACCGATGGCGGGAGGGCCGTCAACGCCCGCCCTGGCCGCTGCGGTCTCTCGCGCCGGTGGACTGGGCTTCCTGGCCGCCGGCTACAAGACCGTCGATCAGGTCGAGCGCGAACTGGCCGAGGTCCGTTCTCTATTGTCGGCCGACGTGCCGTACGGCCTCAACTTGTTCGCGCCGCCCGGCCATGGGACGGGTGCGGCCGAAGTCAGTTCGTATGCCGACAGTCTGCGAGAGGAGGCCCAGGAGCACGGCGTGGACTTGGGCCGTCCACGGTGGGACGACGACCAGTACAGCGAGAAGCTGGACATGATCTGCGAGCAGCGGATCCCTGTCGTATCGCTTACCTTCGGCTGCCCTACACCGTCCGAGGTGAACCGGCTCCGGTCGTCCGGCTCGGCCGTCTGGGTCACCGTCACCACGGTCGGCGAGGCCCGAGCAGCACAGCGGACTGGCGCGGACGCTCTGGTCGTGCAAGGAGTGGAGGCCGGCGGCCACCGGGGCGGCTTCGATGACGCCCATTCCGGAGACATCGGACTCCTCGCGCTACTGCAGCTGGTGCAAGGCGCCGTTAACGACGACCTACCGGTGGTGGCGACCGGCGGGCTCGTCACGGGCCGTGGCGTCGCCGCAGTGCTTGCTTGTGGCGCCGCGGCCGCCCAGCTGGGCACCGCTTTCACGCTCTGCCCAGAAGCTGGAACGGTGCCCGCTCACCGGGACATGATCAGCCGCGACGACGCACCCACCGCGCTGACTCGGGCGTTTACTGGCAGGACAGCCCGCGGAATCATCAACCGCTTCCTCCAAGACCACGCCGAGGCGCCCAGCGCGTACCCCGAGATTCACCACCTCACGGCTCCCCTGCGCACAGCGGCACGAACCCGAGGCGACGCTGAGAGCTTCCACCTTTGGGCTGGCCAGGCCCATGCCCTGGCCCAACCCCTACCAGCAGCGGACCTCGTCGTCCGCCTCGCTACGGAAGCCCGAGAAGCCCTGAAAATCGCGACACGTGAGACCAGCCGCCAGGCGTAAGGATCATCGACACTTCCTGGGAAATAGGCAATGCTCCCGGATTCAGGTCGTGCGGAACTCTCGGTGGTCGCCGGCGTTTGCGCTCGGATGTCCTGTACCTCGACACCTGTCGAGATGCGGGAAAGGTTGGCCAACTCCCACACGGCAACCTCGACCGAACAGGTCCGTGAACGCTTGATCGTCAATCTCGGCTGTCCGGGCAGCTTCTACCCTCGCGTTGACACCCAGCCGCCCGCCCACGACCTGCGGTTCGGTGTGTCGGATTTCACGGGCCGACCTTCCGCGTGAACGTGAGGTGTGTGACGCCGCTGGGCGAGGAGACCGCCTCGACGTCGTAGGCATCCTCGAGGGCCTCCAGGCCGTCCCAGATGCGGACGCCGCGGCCGAGCACGATCGGAACCTGGACGAGATGCATGTGGTCGACGAGCCCGGCGGCGAGGAAGTCACGTACTACGGTTGGGCCGCCGCCGATCCGGACGTCCTGGTCATCGGCTGCTTCGCGGGCGGTCTCGAGCGCCTCGGCCGGGGCGGTGTCGAGGAAGTGGAACGTGGTGCCGCCTTCCATCTCGATCGAGGGCCGCGGGCGGTGAGTGAGCACGAAGGTGGGTGTGTGGAACGGCGGGTTCGGGCCCCACCAGCCCTTCCAGTCCAGGTCGTCCCGCCAGCCGGGCGGGCCGAATTTGTTGGCGCCCATGATCTCGGCGCCGATGCCGTAACTATGGCGCTCAGCGAAGGCGTCGTCGACTCCGGCGGTTCCGCCCGCGTCCCAGAACCGGGTACCAAACATCCACTCGTGCAAACGCTCGCCCGCATGGCCGAACGGTGCATCGGCGGACTGCGGCTCGCCGGTGGCGAAGCCGTCGAGGGAGATGGACAAGTTGTGAATCCGTGCGAGTGACATCCGCGCGCTCCTCAATTGGTGACTGCGCTCTGTAATCGGTTCTGTGGAGACTGACCAGGGTGACCAAAGATTCTCATCGGCCGCCCAGGTCGGGATGCGCGATCAACGACGCCATCGAGGTGCTCGGCGACCCATGGTCGATGCTCGTCGAGTTGCGTGAAAAATTCCCCGGTGCCCTACGGGCAACTTTGTCCAATCCGGGCGCCGGATGCCAGTCGGTCAAGGTTCGCGCCAGGATGCGCGCTCAGCACTCAAACACCGACCAGCAGATGTCGTTCCGCAACCTCTGGTCATCAAGCACGAGCGCGCGAATAGCCTCCGGCAGTTGATCACGCTGCCATTGGCACTCGAGTCGCCTTGCAGCCTCGCTCTCGCCATCGGATGCAGCAGCACGTGCGGCCTTGATCGCATAGGCGGCCGCGCCAAGCTCGTGCGCGGCAACATGGGCGACGGCCCCGGCTTGGCCAGCGGCGTATGCGGCATGCCGCGCTGCACCATGCAGGTCTCTGGCCGCGCCCATCGCGTGGCCTCCCGCTGCGCGAGCTTCCATCATCTTGACCTCACCGCGCACCCAGGCGCGCGCATGCTCGATCGCCCGACGCGGTCGTGGGTCCCCGGGCTGAGCCGACTCGAAGAGGTCTAGGACGTGCTCCGCGCATGTGGCGGCCCAGAGAGTGACGAGCTGGTGATCCGAATCCGTGAGAGTCCCACCACGGCGGATCGTTACGAAGCGAGGGTCCCGGACTTTAGGGAGGATCACGGTTAACCATCCTTCCGCATGCGCCCGCCGTAAGCCTACGGTGCGCACCCGCGACCCCGGCGTAAGAAGCAAGCCTGGAGATTGCCTGCCGACGCCACCGCCGTCGACGACTGTCTAGTCGTTAGCTAGATCTTGACCGAGGTCCGGTTTGGTCGAGCTGGCTGCATCTCGACAACAGCCAGTGCACCCGACCGGGAGGGTCAACCATCACTGTCCACTTTGGGGTACATGCCCTGACTAGGCCGGATAGAGAGCCGCCTTAGGGAATCGAACCTCAGACCTACGCATTACGAGATAGTCCAGTCTTTGATGGTGGTCGACGGCTGGTGTCGTCTAGGGCTGAGGCACTGCCCTACTGACGTGGCTGGCGATGGTTGGCGACGGTTGGTGTTGAATGGGCGGGGGCACGGCGGGGGCAGATCGGCGGCGGTTCGAGGACGGCTCTGGTGAGCCGTGGCCAATGGGAGGAGCATGTTGGGATGAGCGAGCGGAGTCTCCGACAGTCCTACCACGCGATCATCCGGGCGGTCGCCGCGGCCGATGAGGACGCGCTTGATCGCCTGATCGCCGAAGACATGGTTGACCACAATGCAGTGCCGGGACAGGCTCCGGGACGCGTCGGAATCAAGTACTGGATGACCATGATGCATGACGTGTTCGCCGATCTTACGGGCGTTGTCGAGGACACGGTGGTGGAAGGCGACAAGATAGCGGCCCGAGTGACCTGGCATGGAATCCACCGAGGGGACTTCGTCGGCGTCCCGGGCACCGGCACACGGGTTACCATGCAGTCTGTTCAGATCCTCAGGTTCGCCGACGGTATGGCCAGCGAGTGGTGGGGAACCGCCGACGTCTTCGGCGTGCTGCGGCAGATTGGTGCCCGGGTGGCTGCCCTGACATAGCTGGAAGCTGCGGACCTCTTCGTCCCGAAGCACCTCGGACGGGCGTCGCTTGATGATCTTGCCGGTCGCCAAGCGTCCTGGACCAGGTACCGATATCCCGCTGTGTTCGGTCCCGTTGTCACTCACTTGGTCACTCACCGGAGTGTCATGGCCCACACCAGCCGCGTCCCCTCGTAGGCGCCAATCTCAGGCCGGAGCGGAGTGGGTCAAGGGTGGAGCGAAGCGGAATCCGTAGGACGCCGAAGGCGCCCTTGACGCACGGAGTGGAGGTCGGAGACTGGTCCGGAGAGGGGACGCGGCGGGCCCCCCGAAACGGGGCGGTGAACTGATACATGGTCCAGAACCGCGAACTCATCGGAAACAACGGAACGGACCCGATGAGTTCGTGGCCCGCGGCTGGTCCAAGCTCGTGACACCCTAGGAAAGGACACCGCCATGTCAGAGCTTCTCGTCGACTTCATCACCTCGCTCGACGGCTACGCATCGGGAAAGGGATGGCCCGGGTTCTGGGGCCTCGAGGGCCCGGAGTACCTCGCTTGGCTCGGCGAGCAGCCCGAGGTCACTTACCTCATGGGAGCGAACACCTACCGCCTCATGTCGGGCTTCGCCGCCGGCGAGGTCCCGGAGGGCCAAGACGAGTTCAGGGCCGAAGAAGAGGCATCCGTCGACGAGCTCACGCAAGCGTCCAAGGTGGTGTTCTCCTCCTCGCTCGAGGAGCCACTGACGTGGGCCAACTCCACGCTCGTCCGCGACGACGCCGTCGAGGCGGTCCGCGCCATGAAGGAGAACGGCTCGGGGCTCCTCAGCACGATCGGCAGCCTCAGCCTGTGCCGGTCACTGCTACGGGCCGGACTCGTCGACCGCTTCCGGGTCGGGATGTTCCCGGTGATCACCGGGGCCACGGGCGCAGAACGCATCTACGACGGCTACCCGGACGTCGCCCTCGAAATGATCGAGCACCGGACCTTCGACGGCCGCATCCAGCTGGTCGAGTACAAGCCCCGCGTGCTCGAGCACCCGCCGCTCGGCGCCCCTGCGTGACGTCGCCCCGTCCACAGAAGGCCGGCGCAAGGCCCGCACGGAGGAGGACACGCGGCGCCGGCCGCGCCGCGC